>Ga0136612_10001086_pt1 | contig 11228 bp, 11 predicted proteins | sample AntDryUQ224A2306_2_FD_106644 | JGI IMG/M metagenome (GOLD analysis project Ga0136612, IMG submission 106644) | Polar desert sand microbial communities from Dry Valleys, Antarctica - metaG UQ224A (23.06) | ecosystem: Environmental > Terrestrial > Soil > Desert | place: Antarctica: Dry Valley...
TCAGCCATTCGCCGCGATTGCGCGCGAGCTCGGGATTCCGGCCGATGAGGTGGAGGCTCGTTTCATTGTGTGGCGTGGACCGGTGATCCAAGCATTCAAACGTCGGCAGGTGGACGCAGCGTAGTCGACCGAACTGACCGGGGGAGCGGGGTTGACTCGCTCCCCTTCGCGCGTGTACGCGCGCATGCGCGAGAGGGTGTAAAATCGACCAAACGCCGCCCCGCCGTTGTCTAGAATCACTGGTGACAAGAACAATCGATTTTGAAGGGCTGACGAATGACGACGACTGAACCAATCGTTTTTACCCGTGAAGACTGGACCCTCTTTCGAACTCCGGCGACACTCGCGCAAAAGGCAGGTGTTCCCGTTCGGCATATCCGTCGCCTGGTGGCGAAAGAGGTCGTCGACAACGCGCTTGATATCGCCGATGCCACTGGTCGGACCCTGGTTGGCCTTGATGCGCTCGATGATGGAACCATTCGCGTTGAAGATCACGGCCCTGGCATTCCCGGCACGCCTGATGAGATTGCGGCCCTCTTTTCGATCCGTCGCCCCTTGACGTCCACCAAATTGCTCCGACTTCCCACGCGCGGCGCGCTTGGCAACGGTCTCCGGGTCGTTGCCGGCGCCGTCCTGGCGTCGGATGGTCACCTCAACGTGTGGACACGCAACATGCACCTCCGCCTGACGCCCAAGGATGACGGGACGACGGCAGTGACGTGCGAACCAGTGTCCTGGCCACAGGGGACGCGAATCGACGTTTGGTTGGGTCCAGCGTTTCCACAGGATGACAACCCGCTCGATTGGGCCAACCGGGCGCTGATGCTTGGCAACGTGCGTCGGGTCTACCGTGGGAAGACATCGGCCCATTGGTACGACGCGGGTGCGTTCTTCGAACTGCTTCAGGCTGCAGGGTCGCAGAGCGTCCGGCGTGTTGTTGCTGAGTTCGACGGCTGCTCTGGCGCCCAAGCTGGCGTCGTGGCCTGTGACTTTCTCAATCGCTCGGCGAACGACCTCTCCCGCGACGAATCGGCAGCACTGCTGTCGACCATCCGCTCAGTCGTGCCGCCGGTTAATGCTGATCGACTAGGCCACGTTGGACGGCACGCGGGACTACCCCCCGGCTATGCCAAGACCATAGTCACGATGAGCAGAGAGCGTCATCAGTCGTTTGCCGCGCATGTTCCAATGGTTATCGAGGCGTGGGCCAAGCGACGCAAGCCAGGTGAGAACGACATCGCCGCCGCATTCGTCAACCGAACGCCGGTGACTGATCCGGTTGTGGTCGATCGGCTCAAAGGGACCGACATCGTTCTCTTCGGGTGTGGACTCGGACATCCGGTCAAGGTTGGTCGATCACCGATGCTCGTGCTCTTCAACGTGACAACGCCGTATATCCCTCTGACTTCGGACGGCAAAGCTCCCGATCTATCCGGCCTCGCCAACGTCATTGTTGCGACGATTGAACAGGCCGCGCGATCGGCGATTCGGCAGGCCCCGGTCGCTGCGGACAAGAAGCGAACGCACAAAGACAGCGTGCGCGCCTTCCTTGCTGACGGTATCGCCTTCGCAAGTGGCAACGGGCGATACCGTTACTCAGAGCGCCAACTCTTCTATGCAATGCGTGAACGGGTCCATCAAGATACTGAGAGCGAGCTCAACTGGGATAACTTCAAGAAGATTATCGGAATCATCGAATCAGAACGCGGGGACGATCTTCCCGGCATCACCCGTGACAATCGAGGTGTGCTCTATCACCCGCATACCGGGGAGACAATCCCCCTTGGGACCATCAATGTCGAACGGTATGAGCGGCCAGTTTGGACCTTCAACAAGATTCTGTATGCCGAAAAAGAGGGCCTGTTTGAGGCGCTGATCGCGGAGCGATGGCCAGAAAAACACGACTGCGCGCTCCTCACGAGCAAGGGCTTTGCAACCCGCGCCGCGCGCGACGTAATCGACTTGCTTGGCGAGACCGACGAGGATTTGTTGTTCTTTTGCATTCACGATGCGGACGGGCACGGGACCACCATTTACCAGTCGCTCCAAGAAGCGACGCGGATTTGCCCGCGACGAGTCGTCGAGGTCGTCAATCTGGGTATCGAGCCGGCAGAGGGTCGGGCGATGGGGCTTCAGGTTGAGACGTTCGCGTCCAAGGATCCCGTTCGTGTTGCCGATTATGTCCCTGCGGACGACGCAGCCTGGTTGCAAACCCAGCGCATTGAACTCAACGCGATGACGACACCGGATTTCATTACCTGGCTCGATGGCAAGATGGACGCGCACGGACAAGGCAAACTGATCCCACCGATTTCGGTGCTCACCGATCAGCTCAATGACAATGTTGAGGAACGGTATCGAGAGGACATCACCGAACGCATCCTTCGAGAGAACGATGTCGACGGCAAAGTGTCCGAGATGATGACGGTCGCCCGTCCGATCATTGAGGCATGGGGCGAGGAATTGCCGTCTTATGTGTCGTCGGCCTTCATGCGAGATCCCGCGCAGGCGTGGACAGCACCTGTGGCCGACGTTGCCGCGAAGATTGCCTGACCGAAATGAGATAACCAGATTACCGCCTCGGCCTTTCCGGTCGGGGCGGTTGCTTTTATGACAAGATACGCCGGGGTCGATGTTGCCGCCGCTGGGACGCTAACGCTTGCCGTTCCAGCACAACCTGTCCGCTTCATGCTGATTAGGTGGGCGGGCGATGGCCGGATGGACTCGGCCCTAGCGTACACAAACGCCTCGGCTCGAAAGGGTCGAGGCGTTTGCTTTTGTTCGGGGAGTGGGTCCTGGTGTCCCTCCAGGACGCCGGTGGTCGCTGCGTGGACTGCAAGGCAGAGAACAGACCAACGACCACCGCCCTTCTGGCACGTTTTGCGCCAGATACTCTTCGCTGGGGCCGATGTTGCCGCCGTCGACGCGCCGTGTGGAAACGCCCGCTGACACAACCTGTTCAGGTGTCCAGACATACCTGGATGGGGGATGGCCGGATTGACACGACCTCAGTCAGACACAAACGCCTCGACTCGAAAGGGTCGAGGCGTTTGCTTTGTGCGATGATCCCGCGCCATGACGATCCAACCGACCGGGCAGCAACCGGATACCGACCGTCGCTCAACCGTCGACCAACTGTCGACCGATCGGGACGCGTTGACGATTGCTGAGGCGGCGACACGCCTGGGTTTGTCGACGGACGCGGTCCGAAGTCGCCTACATCGCGGCACGCTTCCCGGCGAGCGAACGCCTGACGGCTGGACCGTCTTCCTTCCCCGAACGGCACCAACCGTTGCTCAACCGTCGGCGACGGTTGAGCAACTGGACCCTGACCGGGCACCGACGGTCGCCGACGGTCGTTTCGTTCGTGCGTTGGAAGAGCGCATCATTGCCCAGGCAGAGGAGATTGCGTTCCTCCGAGACCAACTCGATCAACGGAGTCGAGAACTCGCCGCCGAGCGGGAACGCTCCGACGTGATTCAGCAACTGGCCTTGAACCGGATACCGTCATTGGCGACCGGCCCGAGTGCGACAGATGTCACAGTCGGCCAGTCCCCACCGCGTGCAGACCCTCCCAGCGATCCACTACAGCCCCCAGGATCGACGGAACCGGCGAAGATGACTCCTGATACCTTGCAGTCTCAGCGGTCGTGGTGGCGGTTTTGGGAACGATGACGACGCGACGAAAACGAAAACGGGGACCTGAACCCCTTGTGGCTGTCGCGATGCGGTGGCGGAGTTTCCAGGCGGTTATTCGCAGGTGTCCGTACTGATCACGTCTCCAAGTTTCGAAACGTTGATAAAAAGACGAGATTCGAGACAACCCGTCACGCCTACGGTCGGGTCCGTCGAACGCTGTTCGGGGTTGTCTCTTTAACGCTCCATTTTGAGACGCGGAAATTTGATTACTTGGCATGGTTGACACCGCTGGCGATCGATGTAGAGTGCACGTCTACGCCATCACCACACCTTTGTTCTGCGGCACGTGGCAGCCGGACACCGGCTGCGCATGGCGCCCGGAGGGTCCGCTCACCATGACCGACGATTCCACCCGCTCCCCGTCCGCCGTCTCCCGCCGCACCGCCCTCGCCGGCCTCGGCGCGGGCGGACTCGCCCTCGTCACGTCCGTCCGCCCTGCGCGTGCGCAGGACGCGGCCAGCGCGCCGTTGGTGGGGGCCTGGCAGTGGAACGCCTACCCAGACAACCCGGAGGCGTCCACGTTCGCCATCTTCCACGCCGACGGCACCTACACCGAGTGGCAGCCGGTCGCCGGGCAGGCGATCGGGATCTGGCGGATGACCGGGGAGCGCACCTTTGACCTCCTCTTCATCTTCCCTGACACCGACCCCTCGGATGACGTGACGAAGTGGGGGCCGGGGACGGCGACCTTCACGATCACGGGCGAGCTTGACGCGAGCGGCAACGCCCTGACCGCGACGGGCACTATCGACGTGCGGGACGCGGGCGGGGTTCCGATCGCGACCGTGCCGTGGAGCCGCCCGGCGACCCGCCTGACATTTGAGATGAACCCGGCGGCGGGGAGTATCCCTGCGACCCCGATGGCGGCGACCCCAACTGCGTAACATAGGACGCCGACGGGTCGAGACACGCCCGACCCGTCGTGCTGTCCGCCCACGCATAACGACAACTCAGCGTTGAGGAAACCGCGACAGGCGGCGTGCTTGTGCTCTACCACTGCCCGTAACGGCCACGCGAGAGTGGGCGGGGCGCCGACGCTGAGTCCTCGTCGCATCACCCAGCCAACACACGCGCCGCCCCGTTGACGACCTGCCGACTCGGGCGTATCCTCGCCGGAGACTCCACCGCCAACCGCAGTCGTCGCACGGGGAGCGCCACGGGAGGACTGCTATGTACGCTGTCGTTCGTCGCTATACCGGGGTACCCGCTCTCATCACCGAGATGCAGCGCCAAGGGCAGAGTGTCGAGGCGCTCCTCCGGAGCGTCCCCGGCTTCGTGGCCTACTACACGCTCCAGACGGGGAACGACCTGACCACTATCACCGTCTGCGATGATCAGGCGGGGACGGCGGAGTCCACCCGCCGGGCCGCCGCCTGGGTGCAGGAGAACGTCCTCGGGGTGACGTTGACCCGGCCGGAAGTCATCGCGGGCGAGGTCTTCCTCCAGTTCAGCCGGTAGCGCGGCCAGCGCACGACCCACCGGATCGATGATTCCCGCGACACCTGCCTGTGTGCCCATCCTCACCAACGGACGCATTGGCGATAGATCACTCGTCGACCGTCTGCACCCTCAGCATCATCGGGACTGGTTGAAACCGGCTGACGCGCTACGATGGCTCGGGAACGGTGACCCTGGACAAACCCCACCACCGATCGGTCGCCATTGCTCGCCGATCCATCCGACACGGCTCCCTGTTCCGGGACAATGCTGTCGGCGGCGTTGGTCTGTCGTCTTTCGAGAGGTGCTGATGGATATGGATCGCGACATCCGAGAACTGGTCCGTCGCCGCCTGGTCGAGGAATACCGCATCAGCGGCGACCGCACCCTTGATGTGGAGGTCGCCGCCGATCTCCGCCTCCCCATTGCTGATGTGCGCGCCGTCTTCAACGCCTTTGAGCGTGGACGCTACTTGTGGGTCAATCGGTTTGCCACGGGTCATCTTGACATCCTTCCCGACACGATGAGCGACCGCTTCCGCGACCTCAGCCGACCGCTCTCCTGATCGTTCGCTGGACGCGCCATAATCGCCGGAGAGGCGTCGAACGGCTGACGCTGGCGGCGATGACCGGGGAGGATGCGAGATGCCCGCCCCGACGATTGTGACGATCTCGGCGCCGTTTATGACTGTGGGCGCGGGTCTGGTGCGGCCCCGAGATTCCTGCCCGCCCGGGCCGCCCTCAGTTGCTCTTTCAAGGCCGTGGTCGAGTTGAGCGGTTGATCGAGTCCCAACGCGCACCGCTCGGCGTGTTCGCGCCGGAGTCTGGGGAGATCCTGTTCGAACGTTGCCGGGTCGCCACCGGCACTCACGTACCGTGATCGCAGCGTGATATTGACAACATCGTTGTCACGGTCCCGCTTCGCCCGCTCCTCCGCCGCTTTCCGCTGCGCAATATCGCGGTCAACCCGCTCGCCCTCAGCTGCCCAGTGCTGCCGCACCTGCTCGGCGGTATCCCATTGATCCTGGGCGAGGATGAGGGCGCCGGAATCCACGTAGCGATACTGCTTCATCTGCCGGCTCGGTCGTGGTTCGTAGTGCGTGGTGCCATCAAAGCGATTGATTTTTTGTGTCAGGCGATTCATCTCTGTAGTACTCCTTTGGTTTGCCGTCGTAACGGCATCAGATCCGTCCGGTTGCAAGTGCCCGCCAGGCAGCGATGTCGGCGGCGGGAAGATCGTCCCAGCTTGATCCTCCCGGTTCATCCGCGAGGACGCCCAGCCCCAACGCGGTCGCCAAGTCATCATGGCTCCCGACGCGAAATGCGCCGAATTTGGCGTCGCCATCGGGATCGACCCGGATGTCGTAATTCAGTAACTCCTCCTTGAGGGCAATCGCCTCAGCGGTACGCGGAAGGTCGATCCTGTCCGTCTGCAAGAGGCTTTGGAGTCGGCTCACCAGATACCCCTTGCCCACGGTGATTGCGGGATCACCCACGTTGCCGGTGAGCTTTTGCCCATGCGTAAAAGTTGCGCCCGTGATCTTGCACGCCAGTCGGCGGACTGCCAGTTCCTCTTTGAGAATGTCGAGCACCGGTGTGCCGAGTCCGGTCGCATCCGCGATGATGGTCGGTCCGCTACTCGGGGCCAGGTTGCGCGGGCGCAGGTGGTGGATACCAGCGACAATATCGGCGACGCGCTTGGCGACCTTTGGGTAGCTCGTTCCCAGCGGCAGCCGTTCGATCCGACGCCCGATGAACCGCGTCTCGGTCCGCTCCTCGGTCATGGTCCAGAATGCGATTGCCTCTTTGGCGGGATCTGGCCAGGCGACGGTGCGCCGCACGATCTGCACAACCACAATCGCGGTCGGGTCGCTTTTTTGCCCGAAGTCCACACCCACCGTCACGTCTTCGGGATCTACAGAGTCCACGTTTGAACCTCCCGGCTGAACGCCCGCTCAACATCATCCGTCGCGAACGCTTGGCTCTCTGAATCTAAGAAGCGACACAGAAATTCTTGTTCGAACTAAAACCGACCGATGGTCCGTTCCGCCTCGGCCAGAAACGCTGGCGAGATGCGTGGGCAGCTGGTCGCCGGAATCTCCCAGCGCTGCCAGGCATCGCCACCCGACAGGTACGCGTCAGCCCACCACCCGCGCTTCCCGAACGGCGTACTCAACCCGATGAAGTCGCCATCACTGACCGCCAACATCGGCAACACGCTGGCGAAGATGTCGTTCGGGATGCGACTTGCTTCATCCGCCAGAATCAGCCGCGGCGCCGAGAACGACCGAATCGACGCCTCGACACCCGGCAAGGAGACGATCCTGCTCCCGCTCATCAACTCCAACGTCAGCGCGGTTTCGGATGCGGCGCCAATCGGTCGACCCAGCGCACGCCACAACCCGAGACACTTGCGGAAGAGTTCGCCGGACTGCTTCAGCGTCGGACTCAGGAGCAACACGAGGGCGCCCGGGTCCGTGACCACTGTCCAGACCGCCAAGGCTGCAGAGGTGGTCGACTTGCCGCTCTGTCTGCTGCAGTTGAGCAATCCGCGATGCGGTCGCGCGGTCAGGAAGTCGCGTTGCCATTCGTCGGGATCGAGACCGGCCGCAACGGCCAAGGCAACAGGGTCCGGCCACGACGGCGCCGGACGGTCGATGCGGTCGAGTTCGCGTTCGATCTGCGCTAGGCGCCGCTCCAACATCGCGACGCTCACGACGCGTTCCTCGTCAACCGGTGCTCAATCGCCGCCATCCGCTCCTCAAGATCGGTCGCCTTCGACAGTTCCGCCATCGTCCGGGCGACGGTCGCCATGGCGGTCGCAACGCCTGGCTCGGTCTGCCCGGTGAGGAGACGACGGAACACGAGCCCGAGCCAGGAGTGCAATTCCGCTGCGCTCAACGGTTCCGCCGGCAATTGCTTCTTCGCCCGCGATTGATTCGACCGATGCTTGCCGCCCTTCGCCGACCACGCTTTGCGCTCCTCGACTAAATCCGGGGAGTGCCAGCGACACCAACCGTCCCGCCAGTGCGCCGCGGAGCATGGCTGTCCCTGTTGGTTCACCGCCTGACATTTCGTTGGTTCGTTCATAGGCATCTCGTTGCTATCCTGGATTTCCGTTAGGAGGTCGAGACGCCAAGACACGGCAGACAGAGCGTTCTGTCTCGGTCGCGCAACGGTCGGCCGCATCGGCGGCACTGTCCCGCCATTGGTCGACTCAGTGGGTTCGTAGACCAGTGAGAACGGCAGGCGTCGCAGGTTTGCCAATCGCCCGCGATGATGCGTTGACGGTCGGGTTCGAACTCACGACCGCAGACGCGGCAATGGGTGACGATGCTCATTGCTAAGCCGCTCCTTTGATGTTCACGTGGTCGAGGTCCGCGACGGACTTGCCGATCTCTCGCCGTACTAGTTCGTCGAGACTCCCGTATGGCTTGCCTTGCGGGCACTGGTCCCACACGCGTTCTCGATCAAGGATCTCGATCATCTCTTGCAGGTCTTCAGCGGTGTGGCTGACGCGCGACCAGACGGATTTGAACACCTCAATGAGTCGCCAGGCGCGCTCAGGCGTTCCGGTTTGCGTCATGTCGAGCGGCGTCGCTTCGCTGAATGGCGTTCGCCGCTTAGTCTGCTTCGGTGTCTGGACGACGCTAGTCGCGCCAATCTCGAAGTGAAAAGCAACGGCCTCAACAAGCACCTTCGCCTCGTCGGCGGTGTAGTGCTTCGCAATCGTCGCCGCAAGCTTCAGCGGGTCACGGGAAAAGCTAGGCGACGACGCAACGATCCCGGCAGCAATCGCGGCCGCTCGTGCACTCTTGAACTCGCCATCCTGAAGACGCTTGAGGATGTCTGGGTGATCGCGACTGAGAACCGCAATCAGGTAGTCAGCACTATTTCCTCTGCTTTTCAACGTTACATTGTGACTTTGCTTATCTGATCGTCGATCGCCGCCGTGAGACGTGAGTGCCTTCGGTGATTGCGCGCGAGCTTGAACGCTCTTCCGCTCGTCGATAACGGCATTGATTGCGTCAACGTCATAGCCGAGTCCGTAAGGCATCGGAGCGCGGCAGAACTCTTCGAACGAGGTAAACGCCACACCAGCCTGGTCCTCGAGCGCCCTGTATCCCTTGTACTCGCTCAGGAGGTCGATCCATCGCCGCAATTGTTTGGCTGAGCTGCGCTCGTCGTTGAGTGCGGCCCCCATCCGCATGCGCAACGCAATTGCCCACGGTCGAGAGCCAGGTTCGGCACCGAAATCGCCAACCTCATCAAGTGCAGAAGACCGGGTCACCACACCCGCTGGTGGCTCCTGGGATATGGCGCCCGTTATGTCACGACTCATGTCCCTTTGAGACTCAACGTGATTCATCGAGTCCACAGGTCATCTCCTGCGGCGAACTGATCGATCGGAGTTGGGTTCATTCCTTGCGCGTAGACTGAGAGGCCAGCCGCGATCTCCTCCGGTGTTGGTGCGTCGAAGAGTGATCGGGTCTCCGGCTCCGCCCTATACCGCATCTTGCCGGTATAGCTATCCCCCACAGCCGGGGGGTGCCCCCTGTTAATAGTTCCGGCAAGATGCGGTATAGGGCGCGACTCGGAATCGTCTACGGGTTGCTGTGCCGCATCATGCGGGGTAGGGATGTGCGTCAGGTGTTTCGCGGTTGAACGCTTACTGGCAACCGGCGTCGTCTGCTCTTGCAGGACATGGTTGCAGGTGGCGCATTCGTAGGTGACGGTCTTCTGGTAGCGGACGCGCTGGATGACGCCGGCGTCGGGATGATCGGCGCAGGTGCCGCGCTCGGTGACGCCGCCCCACTTCGGTTTCGCTGCGGGGTTGAGGGTGGCGACCACCTCGGCAAACTCGTTGACGGCAACCCCCGGACCGATCCACATCTCTTTATGGGGAGCGATGATTTCGCCGGTCTCGCGGTCGACTCCGCCGACACTGGCGACGTTGTAGTGAATGATTGGGGTGTCGGAGTCGGGGAGCGTGTATTTCGCAAGCTGCTTGATCTGGCGACTACACGCGTCTTCCGACAATCCAGTGATGTCGGCGAGTTTGCCGAGCGGAACGCGGTAGCCAGTTGGCGTGTTGGGTTTGGCCGGTGTCTCGGCCGCGAAGATTTGAATCAATCCAGAGGCGACGGCTTTTGCCGAGCCAAGGCCGGGGTTTTGATAGGTTGCGAGTCGCTGATCGGCGAGTTGGATGCGAACACGAAGCGTGTCGACGGTTCGGGCGAGGTCGTCTCGCTCTGCACGTAGTTGGTCAAGTTCCGCTCGAAGTCGGAGGTTTTCTCTCGCGATCTGACCACATGGGTTGTCGTCACTATCGGTGGTGACAACATCTGACGCGGTGCTGATTGGTGTCGGCTCCGAGAATGTCTCGGTGAAGGTATTCCACAAGCGCACAGAGCCGTCGAATGCCTTGTCGAGGGTTCGTTCCCCATAGGTTCGATGACCGCGCCGCTCGTCCCATTTGTCTCGCCAGAGTTCGGAGCGACGAAAGAGGTCATGGGCTTGGCTACGATTCGCACCAGCTGCGGCATACATGTTGGTGAGCGCCTGGTCCGCTTCCGACTGCGACGGATAGCCGCACCCCTTCCAGTCCCCGCCGTCGTGCAACCGGCGCCCTTTGTCATTGTTGCGGACGCGATTCAGGACGGCTTCGGTGTCGAGGGTGAGCGGTGCTGATGGTTGGTCGCGCTTTGGCGGTTCCGGCTTTGCGAAAACTTCCTGATGCAGTGCGGTGACCTCGTCGGTACGCTCGGCGAGGGTGTCGTACCCGGGCAAAATGTTGCCGGTCATCACGAAATGGCGACCGGAGTCGTACATCTCGATCTGGCCGCGCTTCCGACCACTGTCCGGAAGATCGCCAAGGATGAAGATGTGCAGCCCGGTTCCGGACATGCTGATTTCCGTCAACGAGTTCAGTCGCTCAACGATTGCCAGCGCCCACGGCTCAATCTCGCCGGTCTCCGCATCGCGGCAATGATCAAGGTCGGTGCCGACGATCTTGCTCGCCTTGGTGAAGACGAAACCAAGGTTCAGCCCATGCTGGGCCGCAACCCGCCGCGCGGTCGCATAGTCCGACCA
>Ga0136612_10001087_pt1 | contig 11227 bp, 12 predicted proteins | sample AntDryUQ224A2306_2_FD_106644 | JGI IMG/M metagenome (GOLD analysis project Ga0136612, IMG submission 106644) | Polar desert sand microbial communities from Dry Valleys, Antarctica - metaG UQ224A (23.06) | ecosystem: Environmental > Terrestrial > Soil > Desert | place: Antarctica: Dry Valley...
GAGTACCGGGCAGCCGTGGGTGGCGCTGCTCGCCCCCGCGCTGGCGGGCGCCGGTGTGGCGTACGCCTACGGCCCGGGCGTGGACCCCGCGTTCGAGCTGAGCCAGAGCATGGCGGTATCGGACCGGATGATCTTGTTGGTGCGAGCGCTCGCGGTGTTCGGGATGAACGCGGCGCTGGGAATCGCGGCCTCGGTTTTCGCGGCGCCCGCCGTCGGGCTCACCCTCTACTGGCTCATACCGATGACGATGGTCGCGGCCCTCGCGCTCGCGGCGGCAACGCTGTCGCACTCGGCGAACGTGGGAGTTGGGGCCGCCCTGGCAGGCTGGGCTGTGGTCGTGCTTGGCGGCGCCGCCCGCACCCGAGACCTGGCCTCGGCGGTCTCCGACCAGGCGCCGGCCCAGGCCTACCTGATAGGAACAACGGTGTTCATCGTAGTGACGCTTTGGGCGAGCAGCGGACGAAGGGAAAGGATGATCGGTCAGCTATGAAGAATGTGGATGTGCGGGAATTGCGGCAGAACTTCGGACGGATCGAGGTGCTGCACGGGCTGGATTTAGACATCGGCACAGGGGTGTTCGGCGTGCTGGGGCCGAACGGCGCCGGCAAGACGACGCTGCTCCGAACGCTGGCGACGGTCATTCGTCCGAGCGCAGGCGGGGTGCATCTGCTGGGATACGACCTCTCGGACGCTCGACAGAAGCGTGAGCTGCGGCGCAGACTCGGCTACCTGCCGCAGTCGCTTGGCTACTACCCCAACTTCACCGTAGCTGAGTTCGTCGAGTACTTCGCGCTGCTCAAGGAGACGCCGTCGCCTGAGGTGAACCGCGCAGTGGCTCGGGCTATCGAGCGGGTGGACCTCGGGGACAAGGCGCGCAAGAAGTTGCGGACGCTCTCGGGCGGACAACTACGACGGGTGGGCATTGCGCAGGCGATAGTCAACGACCCCGACCTGCTGCTACTCGACGAGCCGACTGCCGGACTCGACCCAGAGCAGCGGGTGAACTTCCGACAGTTGCTGCGGGATATAGGACAGGAGGGAACAGTGATCGTAAGCACTCACCTTGTGGAGGACGTGGGCGTCGCCTGCACCGAGGTCGCGCTGATGAGCGAGGGAATGATAGCGTTCAGGGGCACACCGGACCAACTGACCGCGCTCGGGGCCGACGGCGTTGGGGATTCACCACTGGAACGCGGCTACACCTCCGTGCTGGCTGGAGCGCGCTCATGAGCGCCGGCGTCAGATTGCTGCGAATCGAGACGCGCCGGAGCGCCGGACTGTTGTTTTTTCCGGTGCTTGTCTTCGCTGCCTACTGGGTGGTACGCGGAGACCTACCGCACAAGGTCGCTCTGTGGAACGCCTCGGCGTACGCAACCAAGGAAACAGTCATCTTCCTGGGACCGCTTATGGCGGGCCTCGCCGCGTGGACCGCCGGCCGCAACGGGCGGAGGGGGATGGACGAGCTGCCGGCGTCGACGCCGAAGAGCCCAGCCTCGCGCGACCTCACGACCGGCGCCGGGGTCGCGCTGTGGGGGGTCGCGGCATACGGAGCGAGCGCAGCGGCGCTAGCGGCTGTCGCCTACCCCCGGGCGACCTGGGGCACGCCGCCTCTCACACTCCTCGTCCAGGGGCTTCTCGCTTTGGCGTCCTACACAGCCGCAGGGTACGCTATTGGGTACTACTTGCGAAGCCGATTCGTGATCCCGCTGGTACCGGTCGCGGCGTACATTGTACCATTCGCTCTGCTCGTCAGCGGGACGACGTCGCTGCAAAATCTCATACCGTTTGGTTACGGCTACGGTCGGCCCTCGGTGTTCTACTTCCCGGACTTAGAAATCCACCTCGCGATGTCGGGATGGATGCTCGGCCTCGCAGCCGTTGCGGCGGCAGTCATTGTGCTGAGATCCCAGCGAACTCCGCTTTCTTACCTGGCGACGGTCGCGGCGATTGGGCTGGCAGGCGTCTCTGCCTCCGCGCTGCTGGGCGCACCGCGAGGGGCGGGCAATGTCTCCGACCTGGAGCTCGACGTGGTTACGGCCCGCGAGGCGCCCTACGAGCCAGTGTGCGAAGCGGGACATGCCATGACGGTCTGCGTACACCCGGCCTATAGTGTGCTCCTGCCACAGGCCGCACAGATCGCGAACAAAGTGGTCGCTCCGATCGCCGGTATACCAGGCGTCCCCACCCGCGTCGAGCAGGCGCCGGAACTGGCGTCGTTGAGGGAGGGGAGCATCCGGCTGCCCGAGTACCACCTGATGGCGGATGATGCAGAAGCGGAAGGGGAAGTAAACTTCGCACGGAACGTGGCCTACCAACTGGTCACCGTCGAGACGGCGACGCCCAAGCAAGTGCAACTCAGCCCGAACAACTATGGTTGTGCGGACGCTATGTGCGAGCAATACTGGTCTGACACGGGGAGACAGTCCGTCCAGGGTGTAGTAAGCGAGTGGCTTTGGCGGCAGGCCGGCTACGGGTTGATTGGCATGGGTCCTCAAGGACCGGTCAGGCAGAACGAGTCGGACATCCAGTATTCCTCACCGGACGCGAAACGCATCATTGAACTCGATCCCGCCAGGCGGCGGGCGTGGCTCGCGGAGAACTTCGAGGAGATGCGCGCGGGCACGCTGACTTTGGAGGACCTGCCGTGAGACTCGGACTCCTCTACCTGCGCTCTCGCCGAGCGGGGCACGCTCTCCTCGCGCTCGCCGCAGCGGCGGGGTTGGAGTGGCTGTGGGCGAACGCAATGCTCCATGTACCGATGCTCAGGGGCAACATCCAGATTTACGTCCCCATTATGTTCTTCGTGCCGCTCCTATCGGCGGCGGTCGTCGGCGCAGCGATGTACTCCCCCTTCAGCGAATTGGAGCGCACGGTGAGCCGGTCCCTGCCCAGGCTGCGCCTTGCGCACGTAGTTGGGCTCATCGCGGCAGCCTTCGCCACGCTGCTCTTAGCAGCGACCGAATGGCGGTACGATTCGGCTGAGCTCATCCTCGCCCGGAACCTCGCGGGCTTCGTAGGGCTGTCGCTACTCGGCGCCTCCCTGCTCGGCAGCCGCCTCGCGTGGATCGCTCCGATGGGGTACGGCGTCCTGGCGTACCGTGTCGGCGCAACCGGGGACGACGGGTACGCGTGGTGGGCCTGGCCGATGCAGCCAATACAAAACGACCTGGCTTGGACTTTGGCACTGGGGCTGTCAGCCGTCGGCCTCGCGATTGTATCGTTACTCGGGTCGCGCGACAGCTCGGGCGAAGATGGCTAAACCGGGTCAGGTTCAGGCGCGCACAGCGACGGTGTGAGCTTATGCTGCCCACTTACCCCCAGTGTCCGGGTCGCAAGCGCACGGCGCCAATACGAAGTCGTCGTCCGCTGCACCTGGCCCGCGAGAGTGGACATCCCTAAGTCGTCACGGCGGGCGTCGGTGATCGGCAGCGACCGTGTGCACACAGTCCGTTCCGGTGGCGGCGATAAGCCTTGCGGTCGCGGCGACGGCGTTGTATACTGACTATCGCTGTTGGGGAGGATCGCAAAGGAGGTGCGCGATGCAACGAGACGTCCGAGCGGTCGTGGACGGCGCCGTCGGCGGCGGCGTCGGAACCATCACGATGAGCGCGGTGATGCTGGCTGCAGAGCAAGCCGGTTTGATGGGCGACCAGCCGCCCGAGCTCATTACGGATGCGGCCCTCGACGTCGTCGGCGCAAAGGGCGCACACCCGGACGCTCGTCGAGCGATGTCGCTGGCCGCCCACTTCGGCTTTGGCATAGCCTCCGGCGGCCTCTTCGGTGCGCTCCACCGCCGTCTCGCGGACGTCGTAAACGTGCATCCCGTCCTGACCGGAGTCGTCTTCGGCACGCTTGTGTGGGCCGTTAGCTACATGGGCTGGGTGCCGGCGCTCAGCATCATGCCGTCGCCAGACCGGGACCGTCCGAGCCGGCCCTGGGCGATGGTGATCGCACACTGGGTCTACGGAGCGACTCTCGGCGCCGTGTTGCAAAGGCTGTTGCGGCGAGAACTCCGCGCTCGCCGAAGCGTTCCCTGACTCCGCCGAGTGCGAATGCGCCACCCGTGGGCAAGGTATGGGTTACGATGACGACGACGCAAACGGTCGCGGCGATCTACGACGTACACGGCGCCCTGCCGGCGCTGGAGGCCGTACTCCAGGACATTGAGGACCAAGACCCGCCGATCGAACTGATCATTGTGGGTGGAGACGTCGCCACCGGACCTTGGCCTCGAGAGACTGTGGATCGTCTGGCGTCGCTTGGGTCGCGAGCGCGCTTCATTCGGGGCAACAGCGACCGCGAGGTGGTCGCACGCTTTGATCTGGGCGAGGGTCTCGACTGTCAGTACCCGGACGACGCCGTTGAACGCGTTACGGCCTGGACGGCGCGCCGGCTCGCTCGCGAACAGCGGGACTTTCTCGCTACCTTTGTCGAGCAACTGACCGTCGAGATCGTTGGACTCGGAAGCGTGTTGTTCTGTCACGGCTCCCCTCGCAGCGACGAGGAGATCATCACGCTCGCGACCTCTCCGGACAGGACGTCCTCGATGCTGTCGGGTGTGACCGAGGACGTCGTTGTATGCGGGCACACGCACGTGCAGTTCGACCGGGTTGCGGGCGGCCAGCGTGTCGTGAACGCGGGCAGCGTGGGCATGCCGTACGAGCACCGGCGCGGCGCCTACTGGGCGCTGCTCGGCCCGGACGTGCGGCTCCAACGGACGGAGTACGACTTTGGTCGTGCGGCGCAGCGGGCGCCCACCACCGGCTACCCTGAGGCTGCCGAGTTCGCGAAGGATTTACAGGAGGACCCTGGAAGTGCGCGTGCAGAGGAGACGACGGCGTACTTCGAGCGGCTGGCCGAGGAACGCGCTCGGAGCGACCGGCCGTGAGGGGTGGTACGAGGTCTGCGTGTAGGCGGCCGCAAGCGAAATCCAGCTTTCACCCGGACTGCGAATCCTCGACAATGGGCCCAAGACTCAACACAATAACAGGATGGAGGTTGGGTGTACTGTGAAGCAATCCGTTGACGCGGTGTATGAGAACGGATGTCTGAAGCTCCTCGAGCCGGTAGACCTTCAGGAGGGCAGGCGTGTGAGGATGGAGATTGACACCGGAGATGTCGAGGATCCGCTGGAGGTCCTCGCCCGCGTGTACGACGGACTCTCGGAGCGGGAGATTGAGGAGATTGAGGCCGTCGTCTTGAAGCGCGGGCCGCTCTTCAGCGGAAAGGAGAGCCCTTGAGGCCGGAGCGAGTGCTGCTCGACACCGACGCCATCTCGTACATTATGCGGCGCGACCCAGCAGCCTAGCTCACCGACCTCCGGCGATTGCTCGGTAGGCTATCAGAAACACGATCGCGCCGAGGGTGGCCACGAACACCGACCAGAGGTTGACGCCCGTCACCCCACCCCGCCTATCAACTCCATCAGGAAGCCGCCGATCACCGCGCCGACGATGCCGACCACCACCGTTACGATGCAACCACGCGGCCCCGCGCCCGGCGTGAGCAAGCGGGCAAGTAGACCCGCTATCAGCCCTATTACGATCCATGTCGGTATACTCCGATCCATTATGTCGCCTTGTCCTCCTGACTCGTTCTTTGCATCACATATCCGCTGGACGAACCCAACCCGTGTCCGATGCACTTATGTCAATCGCCGTGTGCATATGCGTTACAGCGGTCGCTGCACGGCGCAGATGCGGTGCGTTTTAGTAAACGCTCGCGCCCGCTGCTCGCCGTCTTGGCAGTACCGTCTGTTTCTGAGAGCGACGGCGCGCGCGCTACCGCCCGATGAAGTGGATCATCTTGCCCGTTGTGCCGAGCGCCGCCTCCTGCATCGCCTCGGAGAGCGTCGGGTGGGCGTGGACTGTCAGGTCAATGTCCTCCGCCGTCGCGCCCATCTCCATCGCGAGCACCGCCTCCGCGATGAGGTCCGAGGCGTGCGGCCCGAGCACGTGGGCCCCGAGTATCTCGCTCGACCCCGCCTCCGCGATCATCTTGACCATTCCCACCGGCTCGCCCATGCCCAGCGCTCTCCCGTTGGCGGAGAATGGGAAACGGCCGATCTTCACTTCGTACCCCTGGTCCTTCGCCTCGGCCTCAGTCAGGCCCACGCTCGCCAGCTCGGGCGTGGCGAAGACGACGGCCGGAATCGCGTGGTACTCCATCTTCGCGCGCTTGCCGGCCATGTTGCTCACCGCGATCTTCGACTCCTCCCACGCGACGTGGGCGAGCGGTATCCGGCCCACGACGTCGCCTGCGGCGTACACGCCCGGCAGGTTCGTCTCCAGGCTGTCGGTCGCCTTGATCGCCCTACCGTTCATCTCGATCCCTGCCTCCTCCAGCCCCAGCCCCTCGGTATACGGCGTGCGGCCAACGGCGACGAGCACTACATCGCCGCTCACCGTCTTCTCCTCGTCGTTCTCGGAATAGCGCACGGAGAGCTTATCGTCGCCCTCCTCTATGGCGAGCACCTTCGAGTTCAGGTGAAACTCGATGCCGTCCTTCTTGAGCATCTGCTGCAACCGCTTGACGAGCTCCTCGTCGGAGAGCGTTAGGATGCGCGGCAGCATCTCAATAACCGTGACCTTCGTGCCGATGTTTGTGAAGATGCTGCCGAACTCCATGCCGATGTACCCGCCGCCGATGATTATCAGCTCCTTCGGCGGCTCCTTCAACGCCAGCAGCCCGGTGCTGTCCACCACACCCGGCAGGTCAATGCCGGGGATGGGCGGTCGCGCGGGTACGGAGCCGGTCGCGAGCAGGATGTTGCGCGCCTGAATCGTCCGGCCGCCGTCGTCGCCCTGAACCTCGATCTCGCCGGGTCCGCGCAGCCGGGCGGCGCCAAACACCATGTCGGCCTTGTTCGCCTTGAGCAGGCCCTGGACGCCCGACACGAGTTGGTGTACCACCTGGTCCTTGCGCGTCATCAGCGCGTCGTAGTCCACCTCGACGTCGCCCTTCAGGCCGAGCTCCGCACCCATCCGCGCCAGTCGGAACACCTCGATCGTGCTGATCATCGCCTTTGTGGGTATGCACCCCACGTTGAGGCATACCCCGCCCCAGTACTGCTTCTCGATCACGACGGATCGCAGGCCCAACTGCTGCGCGCGAATGCCCGCGACGTAGCCGGCGGGTCCACCGCCGATGATCGCAACGTCGTACTGTCCGTTCTGTTCAGACAATTCCTATTCCTCCCGTTGTGTGCCGTCGGCGGCCGCCCGACGTGGGCTACCTGTCGTTATCATCTCGGCTATACGACGCTCCATTTTATAGATGTCGGCTAGGGTCAGGTGAAGACGCAGTGTCAGCCGAGCAGCCACAGCTCGACGCTCTCGCCGACACGCACGTCCGGCGCGTTCTCGGGTATCACGGCCAACGCGTTTGCGGCTGTGAGCGAGGTCAGTATACCCGAGCCCTGCTCGCCTGTGAGCCGTGCGACGTTCTCTCCGTTCCGCTGCTCGACGATCACGCGGACGAAGTGCCTGCGGTCGTCGGTCTTCTGATAGTGGTCGAGCAGCCGCGCGGTCGCCGTGGGCCTCGGCTTCGGAGGCAGGCCGAGCATCGTGTGGATAGCGGGCCTGCCGAAGAGCTCGAACGAGACTATCGCCGAGACCGGGTTGCCCGGCAGCCCGATCATCGGCACGCCCGAGATCTTGCCGAACGCCAGCGGCTTGCCGGGTTTCATGTTCACCTGCCAGAAGTCTATCTCTCCCTGAGCCGCGAGCATATCCTTGACGAGATCGAAGTCGCCCACGGAGACGCCGCCGCTAGTGATCAGCATGTCCACCCCCTGGGCGAGCGCGGCCTGAAGCGTGATCGAGAGGCTGTCGCGAGTGTCGCGGGCGATCCCCAGCATGACGGGCACGCCGCCGGCCTCGAGCACCTGGGCCGCCGTCGAGTAAGCGTTGGCATTGTATATCTGTCCTGGAGCGAGCCGTTCGCCAGGTTCGACAAGCTCGTCGCCTGTGGCCAGCACCCCCACTCTGGGCCGGCGCACACAGAGCGCGCTCCGCCTGCCGAGGCTCGCCAGCACCCCGACCTCCGGCGGCCGGATGAGAGCGCCGCTCCTCAGCACGGTTTGGCCGGCGCGCACGTCCTCGCCGGACGGGCGGATGTTGCGCAGGTGCGCCGTCTCTGCGAGTACGAGCACGTCGTCGTTCTCGCGCTCGGTGAGCTCGACCTGGACCACAGCGTCGGCCCCCTCGGGCACGGGCGCGCCGGTCATTATGCGGATCGCGACGCCCTCCGTCACGCGCGAGTCGGACACGTAGCCCGCCGCGACATCTGCGATTATCCTGAGCCTGCGGGGGCTCTCCGGCCCGGCGCCTCGGACGTCTTCGGAGCGGACCGCGTAGCCGTCCATCGCGGAGTTGGCCAGCGGCGGTATGTCGAAGGTCGCAACGACGTCCTCCGCGAGTAGTAGGCCGAGCGACTCCAGGATCGACGTCGGCTCCGGGTCCAACCGCGAGAACGCCGCGAGGATGCGTCCCGACGCTTCTTCCACATTCAACATAGATCGGTCGTCCTTTCAAGGCGAGTCGTATACACTGAGTGCGATTGTACAGCGCAGTCGGTAACGCTGCAAACGCTCGTGGGTATTCGGGTTGGCTACGAGGCGGCGGACCAGCGTCGGAGCCGGCGAGTCGGCATTCGCTCACGTCGGCTCCGCTGCGTCGCGCTTACAACCGCGCTCAGTCCGCAGGCGGAGGCGGCAGAACCTTGAGGCACGCCTCCCTCGTGGCAAGCGACGTATTTCCGATTATGCCTTCTCAGTCGTCTCCGGTGAGCTCAGGGTCCAGCGGCGGTATTCCCTCGTCGCCGCCGCGCCCGCCCCATATGCGGTAGAAGTCAGCTACGCGCCCATCGTCTCCCTGGACACGAGGGCGAAGCGACCTTCCTGCACCTGCTGCCGCTCGACCTGCCCGTTGTCGAAGACCACCTCGACGGCGGCGACCTTGTCCGGTGAGTGAACCCGACCCTGCACCCACGCCCAGTCGCCCTGGGTGTGCGAGGACTTCGCGAAGTCGAGCAGGTCGTCGTATCGCTCACGCTGCGACACTTCCGACGCCTGTCCGATCTGGAGCTGTTTCCAGGTGAAGACGCCTCGCTCGTAGATCACGAACCCCTCTGTGGGCTCAACCATGATGCCCGAATCCGGTACGCACTGCGCCGTGAACACGACCATCTTGCCGCCGTCGCCCCAGTCGCACACACCGTGAACGTCGAACATCAGTGGTTCGCGTCTCACACTGCAAACGTCCTTGCGTGCTACCTCCTCGATGGGCTTGCCGAAGAATAGGAGGTTTTCGAGCCCGTACTCACTCGCGAGCACGAACACGAGGAAGGTAACGGCGAACAAAGCAATCGCTATACCAGTGCCGAACTGCCGATGTTTCTCATCTGCGGCAGTGTCGTTGTTGGATAGCACGTGAACCTCGTTCTATGTTGAAAGGCCCTCGATCTCGGCGCATATCTGAGTATAGTAGACGCCGACGTTTCCTAGTCGCCGGACGGCGGAGATCGCAGCGACTCAGCAGACTCAACGAGCTCCTCGTCAGTCGCGCCCTACAGCGTGATCGCCGTCGCCCCCTTGCGCACCAGGAGCTTGCGCGTGGGCGCGTCCACCGTGTCCAGGTAGAAGTACGCGCTGTCTGCCCCGGCGATAGTCGCCGCCTGCGTTGTTGAACCGGGCGGGAGCGGGTCGCCCGAGGGCTCGAACAGCTCGCTCACCTGCAGGCCGCTCTGGTAGCTCGCCTCCACGACATGGCCGGCGTCTTCGACGTCCTGCGGCGGGAGTACTCGAACGCGTGCCGTTCCAGAGTCGCCGGGAAGTTTCGCCGGTTGGTAGATCGGAAACGGCGCTGCCTGGGCCGCCCGCGACCAACCGCCGGAGTTGTCAAAGTAAATGGGGATGATAGTGCTAAGCAAAATATTGGATGCTACCCACAGCAATACACCGATCAGGAGGAGGGTCAGTACACACCCTCCGGCGCTGATGAGCAGGGCTGCTGTCCTGTTTATGCGTTTGTTGCCTACCGTACTGTGGTAAGTAGCCATTCGTGCTCCTCGCTGTGTCGCCACAATGTTATCGCTTGTGCATCACAATCTGATAAGTGGATCGGAGCCGAGACTCACATTTCACCGAGAACGATCAGCACGTAAAGCGCGGCCAGTATTAGACAGCCAGTCACAAAGAGCAGACCGGTGAGCAGCCACCTCGTCGTCCGAGACTCGATGATCTCATCGTTCTCGCCTTCCTGCGGATACCGCCACTTAGAAAAAAGCCGTGAGAACCCTGTCCAAAGAAGTTCCAGTATCGCTTCCACTCGCATGACCCTCCTGGTCCAGCCCGATTGTAATCGTGTGACCAAGCAATCCTCAGAGGCATCGGGTGGACGGTGAGTTTAACACTGCCGACCTCCCCACTTTCTTGGAGCTACTGCACAACGTCAAGTTGACAGTTCGGCTTGACTGTGTGTGATTACTTCGCACTAGTCGAGGTCGTAGGTGCAACTAATCTCGATAGTTCCACTGCGTGTAAACATGAAACCTTGCGTTTGGGAAGATACTAGGATAACGAACCACGATGACGCCGTACCGGAAGTTTTGGCTGGCATTCTTCATCCTTATCCTAAGGTGATAGATTACGGCCGCGAGAGCCAAGCATATGGCCTTTGCAACAGGGTGCGGGAGAGTAGCGCAAACTGCTGGACCTAACGCATTCGTGTTGTTGTAGATCTGCCTGACTATACATACGTCTGCATACCAGCGGAAGCCGTTGGGCCTGTGTATGTAGAAACCGTTTCTCCCAGGGCAATCATCATCCGCTCGGAGCCCTGATGGATCCGTGAAGTTCGCCGGGTTCCCCCCCAGCGTACTCATAGCTCCTGCCGCCCCAGTTGGACCCAGCCACCGGATCGACCTGCGTGAACCGCGCCGCCCCAGCACTGTAGTACCGTGCGCCCATTTGGTACAGTCCAGTCGCTCCGTCCTCGTACGTCCCTGTGTACTTGTACGGGTTGGTTGCTGCGCCGGTTGTGGCACGTGAGGAGACGCACGAGGTTCTGTTAGCTCCGGCGCTGACTTTCCTTTCCATGCTCACACGGTCGCCGAGAGTGTATCCGCAACGCCAGGTAGATGACGATAATTACAGCGCCCATGAACATAACGTGAATCCACGTCGCTATCCCACACTCGGTCGCAAGCATCCCTGATGTGATCGCAA
>Ga0136612_10001088_pt1 | contig 11221 bp, 10 predicted proteins | sample AntDryUQ224A2306_2_FD_106644 | JGI IMG/M metagenome (GOLD analysis project Ga0136612, IMG submission 106644) | Polar desert sand microbial communities from Dry Valleys, Antarctica - metaG UQ224A (23.06) | ecosystem: Environmental > Terrestrial > Soil > Desert | place: Antarctica: Dry Valley...
CGGGGCATGCTCGGCGAGGTGCTCACCGCGATCGTGACACCGTTCGACGCGGACGGACGCGTCGACCTGGCGGCGTTCCGCGCGCTTGCGCGCCACTTGGTCGACAACGGGTCCGACGGCCTCGTCGTGACCGGGACGACGGGCGAGGCGCCCACGCTCTCGGACACGGAGCGGTTCTCGCTCTACGAGGCGGCGCTCGACGAGATCGGCGACCGCGCCACCGTGATCGCGGGAACCGGCACCTACGACACGTCGCATTCCGTTCACCTCACCGAGCGGGCGCACGCGCTCGGCGTGCATGGCGTGCTCGTCGTCACGCCGTACTACAACCGCCCGCCGCAGCGGGGCATCGTCGCGCACTTCGAGGCTGTTGCCGCAGCGACCGACCGACCGCTGATCGTCTACAACATCCCCGCCCGGTGCGTCACGAACATCGAGCCGGCGACGATCGCTCGGCTCGCCGAGATCGAGAACGTCCACGCGGTCAAGCAGGCGGCACAGCCGGCCGACGAGGACGCCCAGGCGAGAAACATCGTCGACTCCGGGCTCGTGCTCTATGCGGGCGACGACGTGCTCATCCTGCGCTTCCTCAGGCTCGGCGGTGCGGGCGGGATCTGTGTCCACACACACGTCGTCGGACCGCAGGTCAAAGAGCTGATCGGAAGGTTCAAGGCGGGCGACGTCGCGGGAGCCGCGGCTCTCGACGCCGAGTTGCAGCCTGCGCTCGAGCTGCTCCGAGTGACGACCAATCCGGTCGGGATCAAGCGCGCACTCGAGCTGCTCGGCCACGAGGTCGGCGGTTTGCGGCTACCGCTCGTCGAAGCCGACGAGCTCGAGACCGCGGCGATCCGCGGTTGCCTCGAGCGGCTCGGGCTGCTCGCCCACGCAGCGGCCTGATCGCTCGCCGCCCTCGCCCGTAGACTCCGCACGTGCAGGCACTCCGCATCATCCCGCTCGGCGGTCTCGGCGAGGTCGGGAAGAACATGACGCTCTACGAGCTCGGCGAGGAGCGGATCCTCGTCGATGCAGGACTCGCGTTCCCTCGTGACGAGCACCTCGGCGTCGACCTCGTGCTGCCCGACTTCTCGTACCTCTACGATCGCCCGCTCCGAGCGATCGTGCTGACTCACGGGCACGAGGATCACGTCGGGGCACTGCCGTACGTCCTGCGCGAAGTGGAGGCGGAGGAGGTGATCGGCACGCGGTTGACCCTCGGCATGATCAAGTCCAAGCTGGACGAGCACGGGCTCGGAACGACGACCAAGCTGCGCGAGGCCGACCCGGAGGCCGGGGTGATGGAGCTCGGCGGGTTTCGCCTCGAGTTCGTGCGGATGGCTCACTCGATCCCGGATGCGGTCGCGATCGTCGTCGAAACGGATGCGGGTCGGGTGCTGCACACCGGCGACTGGAAGCTCGACCACACTCCGGTCGATGGGCTGAAGACCGATGTCGGCCGGCTGGCCGAGCTCGGCACACGCGGGATCGACCTGATGCTCGGCGACTCGACCAACGCCGAACGTCCGGGGATGACGGGGTCGGAACGCCTCGTCGGCGAAGCGTTCCGACAGATCATCCCGCAGCGCCGAGGGAGGATCATCGTCGCGTCCTTTGCCTCGAACATCCACCGCGTGCAGCAGGCGGCCGAGGTCGCGATCGCGAATGGCCGCCGGGTGGCGGTCGTCGGTCGCTCGATGAGGAAGAACATGAACATCGCGCGCAATCTCGGCTATGTCCAGCTGCCGGAGGACGCGATCATCTCGCCCAAGGAGGCGATGCAACTGCCACCCGGCGAGGTCCTCGTCCTCTGCACCGGGAGCCAGGGCGAGCCGATGTCGGCGTTGACGCGGATCGCCTACGGCGACCATCAGAACGTGACCGTCGAACGTGGCGACACCGTGATCATCTCGGCGAAGCCCGTGCCCGGGAACGAGCTCCGCGTGCACGACTCGATCAACCGGCTTGCGCAGCTCGGGGCCGAGGTGCTCCACCAGGAGATCGCACCGGTGCACGTCTCGGGCCACGCCTGCGCCGAGGAGCTACGCACGCTCCTCTCGCTCGTCCGGCCGAAGGCGGTGATGCCGATCCACGGCGAGTACCGCATGCTCGCCGCCCACGCCCAGCTCGCCCGTGACGCGGGCGTGCCGGACGACTCGATCCTGATCGGTGAGAACGGATCGGTCGTCGAGGTGCTCCGGGGGGAAGCACGGATCGTCGACAAGATCGATGCAGGTGTCACGTTCGTCGACGGGCTCGGGGTTGGAGACGTCGAGGATGTCGCGCTACGCGATCGCCGACGGCTCTCCGAGGATGGTGTCCTGATCGTCGTCACGACGGTTGCGCTCTCGGACGGCGGCGAGATCGCCCCGCCGGAGGTGATCTCGCGTGGCGTCGCGGAGGACGACGAGTTGCTCGCGGAGTTGCGCGACCAGGCGGCGAGAGTCGTCGAGGGCCTCGCCAGGGACGGGATCACCGAGATCAAGCTCTTACAGGAGCACATCCACGACGGCATCGGTCAATTCATCTACGACCGCACGCGTCGGCGACCGATGATCCTGCCCGTCGTGATCGAGGTGTAGTGCGCCGCCCGGGGAATACGGCACGGCTTTGTCGGCCGCCAAGCGGCGCCGGGCTGCGTCCTCAGTCGCGCCAAGCTGGACTCATGTCAACGCTCGTTACGTCCTTGCCAGGCGTGCTTTCCGCGCGGCAGGATCCGCACCCTATTCCCAGGAAGGCGCGCTGACGATGTCGACGGGCTGGGCGGACGTGATCGAGCTTCACGCACGAACCCCGAGCTCGGCTCGACGCGTGGTGGGTCAGCTTCGCGCCTGCGAGGCGGCATCGCTCGCCTTCTGCAGGCTCCTCGAGCGGTGGAGCCGTGGAGATGCCGTGCCCGCCACCGCGGGGGCTCGCGCCGCAGCTCTGCGGCACGCAGCCGACAGGGTCGAGACCGCGCTCGCGGGGCTCGAGCTTCCGCTCTCGGCCTATCTCGTCGAGCTCGAGCCTGCGCCTGCAGAGGGCCGTTCGTGGTACGGCGGGCCGGGTCCGGGCGAGCTCGTCGAATGGCGACCCGTGCTCGACCGCGCGGGAGTGCGCGCGTGTCCGAATCGGGTTGCCGCCGTCTACCTCGAGCTCGCCGTTCTGGTGCGCGCGCTCCAAGGGCTCGACGACGCCGCGCGGATGCGGGCTGCGCCCGACCGCTCCTCGCTGTGGGCGGGTCTGTTCGACCTACGCGACACGCTCTTCGCCTCGACGGTCGACGATCTGCGTGCTCTGGCCGCCTGAAGGCGGCACGGGCCGATAGCTCTGGCCCTCAGTCGATAGCGTGCGTTCGGTCAAGGGGAGCTGAGGGAAGAACCACACGATTCCATGGCCAGCGAAAGGAGAGTTCGTGTCCGACTACGAGAAGGACGAGGAGCACGGCCCGGCAGACGGCGGTGCCGGAGGCACGGGAGGCGAGCAGGACGGAGGCGCCGACGGCGGTGCTGATGGTGGCGCGGACGGAGGTGCGCATGGTCCCGCAGACGGCGGGGCTGGCGGTCTCCCGGGAGAGCAGGACGGCGGCGCCGACGGCGGGGCCGACAGCGGCGCCGACGCGTAGCCGGCCAGACTCGATGCACGTCGAGCAGCTGCGCGAGCTGGGCCCGGTGCGTGAGCGCCGGGCCCTCGCGCGGTGCGTGGCGGATCCCGACGAGCTCGAGCGCGTGTGGGGCGTGCGGCACCTGCTCTCCTGCGCCGCATCGCTCCCGGGTTCCTTCGACGACCTGCTCGATCTCGACGCGGTCGACGAGCTGCTCTCGCGACGCGGGCTCCGCACTCCGTTCCTCCGGCTGGCAAAGGACGGGACGGTCGTCGATCCAGCGCGTTACACGCGCTCGGGAGGCGTAGGCGCCGAGATCGCGGATCAGATCGACGACGCGGCGGTCGCACGGCTCTTCGGCGAAGGCACGACGATCGTGCTTCAGGGCCTTCACCGGCTCTGGCCACCGCTTGTCGGCTTTGCCACCCAGCTCGGCGTGGAGCTCGGCCACCCGGTGCAGATCAATGCGTACGTCACGCCCCCGTCGTCGAAGGGCTTCGCCGCCCACTACGACGTCCACGATGTCTTCGTTCTCCAGCTTGCGGGAGACAAGCGGTGGATCGTGCACGAGCCCGTGTTCGAGGCGCCGCTCCGGTCGCAGCCGTGGACGCAGCGGCGCTCGCTCGTCGAACATGCTGCGGAGAAGCGCGAGCCGCTGGCGGACGTCGTGCTCCGGCCCGGCGATGCGCTGTACCTGCCACGGGGGTTCGTCCACGCTGCCGAAGCTCTCGGCGCCATCTCCGCTCACCTCACTGTGGGTATCCACGTGGTCACTCGCATGACGGTCGCGCAGGCTCTGCTGGAGCTCGCGCAGGAGGATCTCGAGTTGCGCCGCTCCCTGCCGCTCGGGCTCGACCTCGCGGATGCGGGATCGCTCGAGCACCACGTCGAGGAGACCGCTGCCGCGCTGGTCGAGTCTCTCGGCTCGGCCGACACGGAGGCGGTGGCGTGGAGCCTGCGCTCGCGTGTCTGGCCCTCGAGCCGTCCTGGGCCACTGCGACCACTCGTGCAGGCGAGCACCGTCGCCGCACCGGAGCTCCGGCTTCGTCTGCGGCCCGGGCTACGTGTGCTCCTCGAGCGTGAGCGACTGGTGGCGGACGGCCGTACCTTCGCCTTCGATGCCGATGCGATCGCGGTGCTTCGCGTGCTGCTGGACGGCGAGGAGCACGTGCTCGAATCCGTTCCGGGCGACGCAAACGTCGTGTTGCGCGTCGCGGAGAAGATGCTCCGCGAGTGCGTCGTCGTTCCCCTGTGAATGCCCCGCTTCGTTGCGCGCCCGCGGCCGAGCTGCGCGGTGACCCGCTGCATGGCACAGCGGCTCCGGCCCAGAGATTCGTCCTCGTCGAGCAACCCGGAGCGTGGGGGCGCAACGCGCTGCACGAGTCGCGCCTCGGCGACGACGTCGTCCGCGGGCTGCTCGCGACCTGCCGAGCTAGCGGCGGGCGCCTGCTGCTCATCCGCAGAGCACATCGCGAGCCCGATGCCGCCCGACGATTCGCGATCGTCGATGCCCGCTTGGGAAGCGAGCGAGTCTGGTGGGGCGCGTACGAGGACGAGCGCGAGCTCGCGGAGCTCGAGCTCGAGCGTCCTCCCGGCTCGCCGACGACGGAGCCCATTCTGCTCGTCTGCACACACGGCAGGCGGGATCCGTGCTGCGCTCGGCGTGGCTGGCCCGTCGTGCTGGCGCTGACCGACGCTTTCCCCGACTGGACGTGGCAGTGCTCGCACGTCGGGGGCGACCGGTTCGCAGCGAACTTCGTGCTCCTCCCGCACGGGCTCTATCACGGCCATGTCGCGCCCGACGAGGCGGTCGACGTGGTCCGCAGGTACCGCCGCGGCCTCGTTACCACAGATCGACTTCGCGGCCGCTCGTGCTACCCGCCGGCCGTGCAGTCTGCGCAGCATTTCGCGCGGCTCGACCTCGACGACCACCGGTTACGGAGTCTGGAGCCGATCTCGTGGACTGCACCCACGGGCGACCGCGTCAGGGTCCGACTCGCGCGCGAGGATCGTGAGCTGCGGGTGACCGTGCGCCGCGAGACGAGCGAGCCGATCCCGCGTCTGACCTGCGGTGCCGTATCCGCTGCGCGGGTCGACCATTACGTGCTGGAGGCGATCGAAGCGTTGTAGCCTCGAGTGGGATGCGACCGAGGATCACCGTCGTCGGTTCCGTGAACCTCGATCTCGTCGCGAGGGTCGAGCGTCTGCCGCGACCGGGAGAGACGGTCGGAGGCGCACGATTCGCGCGGGTTCCCGGCGGCAAGGGCGCAAATCAGGCCGTCGCGTGCAGTCTCCTCGGTGCCGAGGTGACGATGGTCGCGGCCGTCGGTCGTGACCCGCTGGCCGACGAGGCCCTCGCCGGGCTCGACGCCGCCGGTGTGAGCCTCGAGCTCCAGCTCTCGGACGAATCGACGGGAGTTGCGCTGATCCAGGTCGACGCCTCCGGCGAGACGACGATCGCTGTCGCGCCGGGCGCCAACGGGACGCTGGGCAAGGTCGAGCTGCCCCCACACGATGCGGTGCTCTGTCAGCTCGAGGTACCGGACGACGCGGTCGTCTCGGCGTGGGAGGCGTGCTCCGGGCTCTTCTGTCTCAACGCCGCTCCGGCCCGATCGATCGCCGTCGATCCCGACCTCGCCGTCGTCAACCGATTCGAGCTCGAGACTTTGCGGCATCGCGACGGCCTCGTCGCGCTCACGCTGGGCGCCGAGGGGGCTGTCCTGCTCGAGGACGGGCAGGAGATCGCGCGCGCCACTCCGCCGCCGGTCGAGGCGGTCGACGGAACAGCTGCCGGCGACGCGTTCACCGCGTGCCTGCTCGTCGCGCTCCTCGAAGGCCGCGGTCGGTCGGAGGCGCTCGAGAGAGCGTGCGCGGCGGGGGCGATCGCCGCCTCTCGTTTCGGCGCGCAACCGTCGCTGCCAACCGCTCGGGAAGTAGACGCGATCCTCCGCGCCTAGCCCGGATCGTTCAGTAGCGGGCTTGGCTCGGCGCTTGCGTGGTGGGGTGATGTCCGCCTGAGCAGGGAGGATCGAGGTTGTCGATGCCTTGTTCCCCCTGCTCAGGAGGATCACCGTGCGGGTGAAGCGTTCGGAGCTGGTCGAGAGCGTACAAATCGTGGCGGACGCCGACTGTTTGACGTCGCGGGCGGGTACCGCCTTGCTGGTCGGTCTGGCCGACCGTGTTGGTCTGACGGGGGCGCTTTCGCTGGCGATGGGCGGGGTGCGTAGGCGTCGCTCGCGCCACGATCCGGGCCGGACGTTGCGTGATCTGGCGGTGATGCTGGCCGACGGCGGTGACTGTCTCTGCGACCTGGGCGCGCTGCGTGACCAGCCGATCCTGTTCGGGGATGTTTGCTCGGATGCGACCGCCTGGCGGGCGCTGGCCGCCTTGGACGGCGAGCGGCTGGCGGCGGTGCGAGAGGCGCGGGCTTTCGCGCGCGGGCGCGTCTGGGAGCTCGCGGGTGCGCCGCGCCGGGTGATCCTTGACCTCGACGCGACCCTGGTCACGGCCCACTCCGACAAGGAGCGGGCGGCGGGCACCTACAAGCACGGCTTCGGCTTCCATCCGCTGCTCTGCTACGAAGCGACGACCGAGGAGGCGAAGGGGACGGGGCTGCTCGTCCGCGCCGACTCGGGCGGCGCCACCCACGCCTTCCTCGACCACGTCGCCGCGCTCGGCCTCTGCTTCTCGGTCGGCTTCGACTTGACCGAGCCGGTCAGGGAGGCGGTCCTCCTCCTGCCTGAGAAGGCCTGGCGGCCAGCGCTGAGCCAGGCCGGCGAAGAGAAAGACGGGGCGGCGGTGGCCGAGCTCCCGCTCGACCTGGAAGCGAACGGCTGGCCGGCGGGGACACGGGCGATCTGCCGTCGCGAGCGGCCCCACCCCGGCGCCCAGCTCTCCTTCACCGACGCCAACGGCTACCGCTTCCAGACCTTCATCACCAACCAGCAGGGCGGCCGGATCGACCGGCTCGAGCAGCTGCACCGCCAGCATGCCGTCGTCGAGGACCGGATCCGCTGCGGCAAAGACACCGGCCTCCAGAACCTTCCTTTCCGCGCCTTCCAGGCGAACGCCGCCTGGCTCGAGCTCGTCCTCTGCGGCCAGGATCTGCTCGCCTGGACGCAACGGCTACTCCTCGAAGGCGAGCTCGCCCGCTGCGAACCGAAACGGCTCCGCTACCGGCTCCTCCACGTCGCCGGCCGGCTCACCCGCCACGCCCGCCGTCTGCGCCTCCACCTGCCGCGCGGCTGGGCCTGGGGCGAGCAGTTCTTCGACGCGTTCGCGCGCCTACGCGCGCTCCCGCAAGCGCCCTAGCCCACGCGAGCCGGTCTCCCGAACACGATCACCACAACCGGCCGGCCCGGCCTGCTCGCAAACGCCGCCCACGCTAGCCCCGCCCCCTCGCCGAGCCGATCGGGAAGGCACTACACCCGCACCCAAGAGCATCCGGCGCGCCCGACCGACCCGCAGCCCCCGCGCAGGCACCTCACCCGACTACTGAACGATCCGGGTTAGCTCAACCCCTGCGTCGGCCAGGATCGGCATCAGGCGCTCACCGAACTTCTCGAACTGCTCCCGGCTGTCCCAGATCTCGCTGACGCGGAAGTTGCCGCCCGACTCGAAGGCGACATGGTAGTCGAGCCCGTCCGGCGGGAAGTCGCCCGCCGACTCGATGCGAGGAAGGGTCTCGTCGTACTTCTGCGCCGTCATAGAAGGCGCGCCCGTGAAGCGGACAAGGATGCTCATTGCGATCCTCCATGCTAGGGGTCGCGCCGACCCTACTCTCTTGCCGCGAAGAGCGACCGCACCTCCGATCCGGACACCCGCACGGCCGCGAGGACGACCCGGAGTGCGCTGAGAGAGGACGACGATGCCCTGGCCCAGGGTCGGGGTTGGTTCATACCATCGCTCGGCGAAGCGAGCATGAGCTGCTTCGTCTCGGGGCCGCTTACGGAACAATTACTTCTGAGCGCGCAAGTTTTCGGACAGCCGGTCATCGTTAGAGGTATGACCAAAATCCTGTGTATCACGGGGATCATCGCCGCAACGCTCGTTCCGGCGGCGTTCGCAGCTGATCCCGTCCCTGCCGATTTCAAGAATGCGGCGAAGTACTGTCAAGCGGTGCGCACGGCGAACGGCGACGCGTTCAAGACGCGGTGGGGGACGAACGAGAACAAGAAGAACGCGTTCGGCAAGTGCGTCTCGGCGACTGCTAAAGCGAAGGCCGCGAAGCGTGAGGACGCGGAGAAGAAGGACGACGACGCGACCGAGGCGAAGGCGACTGCCGACTGCAAGAGACAGCAGACCGCCGACGCGCCGAAGTTCGCGCAGGAGCACAAGAACTTCGGGCAGTGCGTCAAGGCCGGGAAGGCCAAGGACTAATCCACGTTTTCGATTCCTGGGCCGCGCACGAGGGGGGCCAGAACGACGGGAGGGGGCTTGACGGCACCCCTCCGTCGTTCTGGGACGAACCGTCGGCGACTTGCTCGAGTTCGATGCGGGCCGCACAGACGCTGCCCAGACGCGTGCGCGGACATGAAATAGTCAGCCTTTCGCTCTCAGTGCAGTCGTCTCTGGGCAGCAGCCGCCGATGTATTCCATGCGGCTTTGATCACCCCCGTGTCACACCTGTGAGCTTGCGCCCAGCCCTTATGACGCAGAAGGTCGAGGGGTTCGAGGCCTTCTTCCGCGTCTCGCGGTGACGGTGCAGCTTCAGGTCGGTGGGGCATAGACGACGAAGGAGCCGACCTCCACCGGCTGGTACCCGTAGTCCGCGAGCTCCCCGACGAAGCTCCGTAATTGCGCCACGCGTTCGTCGGCCTCGTCGCCGGGTGTCCGGTCGGCGCCGCGCGCGATCGACGCGCGGAAAAAGACAAACCCGTGACGCGCCGCCTCCACGTCTCGCTCGTACTGCCGGTGCCGGATGAACGGATGTCGTGACGGGATCGCCTGGCCGCCGACGAGGCCGACGCGCTCGAACTTGTTCTGGGCAGCGATGATTCGCTCGTCCGTCGCGAACGTGAGCACGTAGGCGAGCCAGAAATCGGCGTACACGCGATCGAGGCCGAGACGGTCGAGAGTCGAGACGAGCGGGCCGAGCTCGCGCGGAGCTACGGGAGGCTGCACGGGGACCGTGCGGAAGTACGTCTCCATCCTGGACAAGGTCGCGATGGAGAGTGCGGCCGCGACTCCAATCACGGCGGCTCCGCGCCAGTAGCTCGACGCGACCTGCGCGAGCAGCAACACGAGCACCGGGCTCAGCACCACGAGGTAACGCGGCTCCTGGCTGAAGAGCGTCTGCGGGGCGAACGCGTACACGAACGGGAAGACCGCAGCCACCGCGTACACCAGCGAGACGTCCCGCCGGCGAGCGCTGTACGCGCCGTAGAGGAAGAGCAGGGCGATTCCCGCGTAGACGAGCAAGCCGAGCACGCCCGGGAGGAGTCGTTCCTGCGTAAACGGCGTGCGGAGCCCCAGCAGCATGGGCAGCAGCGGCGAGACGAAGATGCGAAGCCGGTGCTCGTACGACGTCGTGTTCTCGATCGGCGATTCCAGCGACCCCCAGTCGTGCTGCGCGTTCCAGACGATCGAGGGCAGCGCCCCGATCACGGCGAGCGTGGCGGCGAGCGGGAGCCGACGGAGCAACGACGGCTGCTTCCAGCCGGCCCACACGATCGCCGTCAGGGCGATCGGAACGAGCTGCACGCTCTGCCAGATCGAGAGCCCGACGACGAGTCCGAAGCTGGCGACCCGGATTCTGCTGGGCCGCTCGACCATGCGCAGCGTGAGCAGGAGCAGGAGCGCGGCGTAGAGCATGCCGCTCGCGTAGAAGCCCCACTGGTGGGTGAGCTTGTAGATCGCGAACGGCGGCCAGATCCACGCCACGCACCCCGCGACGACCGCTGCGGGCTCCCCGATCGTCCGGCGACCTACCCTCCAGACCACGAGAGCGGCGATTGCCGAGAGCACGATCGGGACGAGACGCAGTGTGAGCCAGCTGCTCCCGCCGACCCAGAACACGGGGACGGTGAGGAGCACCTCCTGGGAGCCGCCGTAGTCCTGTCCCCAGAAGAAGGTCGTGAGCTCACCGTTCGAGAAGTGGCGAGCCATCAGACCCACCACTGCCTCGTCGCTGTCCGGGATCCCGAGCGCCGAGCGGTAGACCCAGACGCGGGGCGCGATTCCGCCGACGACCGCTAGCGCGACCAGTGCTTGCCACCGAGACGATCCGAGGCTCCGGAAGCTCCTCGCGGTTTCATGCACGGTGACGCCGATCATCCGCGGCGAGTCTAGGCGTCCGTGCGCGGTCGGACAGACAGGTCACGAATAGACGAGCTGGGCATGGCGGACGGCCGATCACCGCACGAGGAATCACTCAACTTCGACGCTCTTCTCGCCGATGAGGAAGTGACGCCCCGGGGGCGCCCTGGGGGATGTCGGGGCACTCAGCCCCGGGGCGTCAGTTCGATCTTCTCACTTCGCCCGGCCTGTCCTTCCGGCATCTCCGCCAGGTGAGCGGCGAAGCACCACCCGTCTACAGCGGCAGCTCGGCTCGGATCGTCCTTCCAACGCCGCGCTCGCTCGTCACATGGAGGTCGCCGTCGAGTGCCGCAACCCGGATCTCCGCCTCTGTACGCGGAGAAGATC
>Ga0136612_10001090_pt1 | contig 11204 bp, 3 predicted proteins | sample AntDryUQ224A2306_2_FD_106644 | JGI IMG/M metagenome (GOLD analysis project Ga0136612, IMG submission 106644) | Polar desert sand microbial communities from Dry Valleys, Antarctica - metaG UQ224A (23.06) | ecosystem: Environmental > Terrestrial > Soil > Desert | place: Antarctica: Dry Valley...
GATCCTTGACGTCGGGCTCGGCGGCTGCGAGCTCGATTCGGAATCCAGCGGGCAGCTGGAAGGTCTCGAGAGCTTTCTCGGCGCTGAAGGGCGGCGTCTCCCGGCGGCAGCCCGCGCACACGAAAACGTGGCACATCAGAAGGACGGCAAAGGCGGCGTGACGTGCGGCCATCGGGTTTGATGTGTGTATCACAAAGCGCCGCATCGCGTTGCACGTTGCACGTCGCACGTGAGACACGCGTCATGGACGAGCTTGTCCTCTTCTATTGCACAGCAATCCAGCCTCGAATAAGGGTACGCTCTACGAACACATGACTGCTGAGATGCCTCGGATTCACCCCGTGTGGGCCCGCGCCGCTGAGCGCGCCACCTCGGTACGCCGTGCTCGCGCGTAGGCGGCGCCGCGCAGAAGACGCAGAGGAGAAGCCGTGGTGACCGGGCCTGCCGCGGACGGCGTGGCGACGCTGGAGCATCTTGCCGCCGCGTCGGACGAAATCTTCAGCCATGACCAGCTCCAGGCGCACGCTGCCAGTATTGCGGCGGCGCACGCGCTCGCGGCGAATCCGCGCCGGGGACGTCCACTCCTTCCGCGACTCGACGAAAGCGCCGCGCGGCTCGACGAGGCGTACCGCTACCTTTCAGCGGCCGCACGAATCGACCCGCAGACCGTCGCGTCGGAGAACTGGCTTCGGGACAACTACCACGTCGTCCAGCACCAGGTCCGGGAGATCCAGCAGCACCTTCCGAGGCAGTACTACCTCGAACTGCCGAAGCTCGCCGGGGGACCGTTCCAGGGCTACCCGCGGGTCTACCTCCTCGCCCGTGAGCTGATCGCGCATACGGCCGGGCGCGTCGACGTGGAGACCCTCGTAGACTTCTGCACCGCGTACCAGCGCACGGCGGTCCTGTCGATCGGGGAAGTGTGGGCCATCCCCATCATGCTCCGCCTGGCGCTGGTCGAGGAGCTGGGGCGTCTGGCGAACGGCGTGGTCGGCGCCAGACGAAGCCGCGAGAAGGCGCGCGAGTGGCACGACGAGCTGGCACGTGGGGCGGACTGGTCCGAATGGAACGTCCGCCATCTGCTCAAGGACGGAACACAGGCAGACAACCGCCTCTCCGCTGCCTTCGTCGTCGAGCTGCTGCAATGGCTGCGCGATCAGTCGTCGTCGGCTGCGCCGGCCTGGAACGCCCTGCAGGCGGCGCTCCACGCTCAGGGGGACTCCGCCGACGAAATGCTCCGCCTCGAGCATCAGCGTGAGGCGGCCGACCAGCTGGCGATCGGCAACGCGATTACGAGCATGCGCCTGCTCTCGTCCATCGACTGGACGCTTTTTTTCGAGCGGGTCAGCCTCGTCGACCGGGTGCTGCGGGACGACCCGGCCGGAGCGTATGCCGCGATGGATTTTCCGACCAGGGATCGATATCGGCATTCGGTCGAGGAGGTCGCGAAGCGTACGGGGCGGCAGGAGTCGGAGGTCGCCGCGCTTGCCGTCGATCTCGCGAGGGGGGCTCTGCGGGAGGACCCGTCGCACGATCGCCGGCACCACGTCGGCTACTACCTGATCTCGCGGGGCCGCTTTCGCCTCGAGCAGGACGTGTCGTACAAACCGCGTGTCCGGGAGCGGCTCGCGCGCTTCGCCTTCCAGCACCAGGCGCTGGGCTACCTGGGCACACTTGCGGCCCTGACCGCCGCGGGGGTGCTCAGCCTCGTCGTCCACGCTGCGCGCCGCGACGCGACAGCGGCCGAACTCTGGATCGTCGCGGCGGTCGTTCTGCTGCCCGTCAGCGAACTCGTCATCAGCCTCGTGAACCTGATCGTCACGGGACAGGTGCCGCCGCGCGAACTGCCCAAGCTGGCGATGCGGGACGGTATACCGGCCGCCGACCGGACGATCGTTGTCGTGCCGGTCATTCTGGACTCCGAGCCGCACCTGCTGGCGTTCCTCCACGATCTGGAGGTGCGCTTCCTCGCGAACCGCGATCAGCATCTGCACTTCGCGCTGCTCAGCGACTTTCCTGATGCGGACTACGCGTCGGGCGAGGGCGAAGACGCGATTCTGGAAGCGGCAGGCCGGCGGATTGGCGACTTGAACGATAGCCACGGAGCGGGCAGGTTCTTCTTCCTCCACCGGGAACGCCGCTGGAACGCAGCGGAGCAGCGCTGGATGGGATGGGAACGCAAGCGCGGAAAGCTCACGGAGTTGAACCGGCTGCTGCGTGGGGCGACGGATACGAGCTTCACCGTGTGCCACGGGGACTGCAGCGTGCTGTCGAGCATCAAATACGTCATCACGCTCGATTCGGACACACAGCTGCCGCTCGAAGCTGGCCGGCGCCTGGTCGGCACGCTCGCCCATCCGCTCAACCGGCCGCGGTTCGACCCGACTCTCGGCCGGGTCACTGAAGGTTACGGGTTACTCCAGCCCCGAGTCGGTGTCAGCGTCGTGAGCGCGAACAGCACGGCATTCGCGCGGGTGTTCTCCGGGCATGTGGGCGTCGACCCGTACACCACCGCCGTGTCGGACGTCTATCAGGACCTGTTCCACGAGGGCAGCTACGTCGGAAAGGGCATCTACGACGTGGACGCCTTCGAGGCCGCGCTGGCCAATCGCGTTCCCGAGAACACTCTCCTCAGCCACGACCTCTTCGAGGGGTTCTATGCACGCGCCGGCCTCTGCACCGACATCCAGCTGGTCGACGACTACCCGGAGCAGTACCTGCAGTTCGCGGCGCGACAGCACCGGTGGGTGCGGGGCGACTGGCAGATCGTGCGCTGGCTGTGGAGGACCGTGCCTGACGCCGCGAGGCGCAGCGTGCCGAACGCGCTGCCGGCGATCGCGCGCTGGAAGATCCTGGACAACCTCAGGCGCAGCCTGCTTGCTCCCGCACTGATGGTGCTGCTCGCCGCGGGATGGACGATCCTGCCGGGTTCTCCCCTGTTCTGGACGGTGCTCGCCGTGATGGTGCTCGCCTTCCCGGCGTACATCCAGGTGGGCCGCTCGCTGTCGAGCCGCGTCCGCGGCGTGCCGCTGCGCGAGCACATCATCGCCGAGCGCGACAACGTGCACACGAGCGCGCGCCAGTCGCTGCTGTCGACGACGTTCCTCGCTCACCAGAGCTACCTGATGCTCGATGCGGTGCTGCGGACGATCTGGAGGCTCACGGTGAGCCGGCGCCGCCTGCTCCAGTGGGTGTCCGCCGAGCAGATCGCTCGGGCTGACCCGTCGCCGCGCCAGGTCGCCAGGCGGATGTGGGCGGGCCCCGCGGCCGCGATCGCGATGGCGGCGGTTGTCGGCGCCGTGTCTCCCGCACGTCTCGCCCTGGCGCTGCCGATCCTCACGCTCTGGCTCGCGTCTCCGGCGATTGCGTATGCGATGGGGCGGCCCCTTGCGCACAGGCGGCAGACGCCGGGATCGGAGGATCGCGCGGCGCTGCGCGCGATTGCGCGCCGGACCTGGCGGTTCTTCGAGGACCTTCTCGGCCCAGACGACCACTGGCTCATCCCCGACAACCTCCAGGAAGACCGGAACGAGCGGGTCGCCCACCGGACGTCGCCGACCAATATCGGCCTGCAGCTCATGTCGACGCTGTCGGCGTTCGACTTCGGGTATCTGAGCTTCTCCGGGGTGGTCAACCGGCTCGATCCGATGTTCGCGACGCTGCTCGGCCTTCCGCGCTATCGCGGGCACTTCTACAACTGGTACGACACGCGCACGCTGGCGCCCCTGCTCCCCGCCTACATCTCCACCGTGGACAGCGGCAACCTCGCCGGGTACCTGCTGACGGTCAAGAACGGCCTCGAGGCGCTCATCGAGGAGGCTCCGCTCATCGATGCGCGCGCCCTTGCCGGGATCGAGGACGAGGTTGGGCTGCTGGAAGAGGCACTCGCGGGAATCCTCAGCAGCCGGAAGACCGCGCCGGCCCGTGCGCTGGCACGGGAGCTGGCGGTGCTGCGCACCTCACTCGGGGAGGCACCCGGAACGCTCACGGAGTGGCGGACACTGCTCGCCGCGCTCGAGCGGCGCGTCGGAGCGCTCGACCCGCATCTCCGGCAGCTCGCATTCACCGCTTCGGAAGGCGCGTTCGCGGACGAGGCGCGGCACTGGCTGGGGCGGATTGCCGAAGCGGTCGCAAACCGCACAGCCGATCTGGAGGGCCTCGCCCCATTTTCGGCGGCCGCCGCGGCCGGCGCCCCCTGGACCGCCGGAGTCGAGAGGATTCCGAGTGTCGGCGCGCTGGTTCGCTGGTGCGCGGAGGCCTCGGCCGAGTTCGCTCACCGTGAGGACCTGCACGCACAACGGGATCTCATCGCACGCGCGCAGGCCTATGGGCAGGAGCTGATCGACAGGGCGACCCGGCTGTCGTATCTGGCCGACGACTTCGTCGAGGAAACCGAGTTCGGCTTCCTGTTCAACCCGACCCGCCAGCTGTTCTCGATTGGATACGCGGTCGGCGACGCCCGGCTCGACGCCTCCTACTACGACACGCTTGCGTCAGAGGCGCGGCTGGCGAGCTTCGTGGCGATCGCGACGGGTCAGATCCCCCACGAACACTGGTTCAAACTCGGCCGCGCGCTCACGCCCACGGGCGGGGCGCGAGCGCTCCTGTCCTGGAGCGCCTCGATGTTCGAGTACCTGATGCCGCTGCTGGTCATGCGCGGCCATCCCGGCACGCTGTTGAGCGAAACGTATCGGGCCGTCATCGAGCGCCAGCAGCAGTATGGGGAACAGCGGGGCGTACCGTGGGGGATCTCGGAGTCGGCGTACAACGCGCAGGATCTGCAGGGCAATTACCAGTACCGGGCATTCGGCGTGCCGGGGCTGGGGCTCAAGCGCGGCCTCGCCGACGATCTCGTCGTGGCGCCGTACGCCAGCATCCTCGCCGCGCCACTGGTCCCGCTCGATGTCCTCCGCAACCTGGAGCGGCTCGCGGCACTGGGCCTGGCCGGCCGGTACGGGTTCTATGAAGCGGTCGACTACACGCCCGAGCGGAATGCGGAGGGGGTGCACGGCGCGGTGCTGCCAACGTACATGGCGCATCACCAGGGCATGAGCCTGGTCGCCCTCGACAACGCGCTGCACGACGCGCCGATGCACCAGCGGTTCCATAGAGACCCGCGCGTTCAGGCAGCCGACCTGCTGCTGCAGGAGCGGATCCCGCATCTGGTGCCGCTCGTCAAGCCGCCGATGGAAATCGTTGCGCATCCGCAGGCGCCCGGCACGTCCGAGGCGCCAGCGGCGAGGAATTACCTGACGCCGCATACCGTGAGTCCCCGAACACATCTCCTGTCGAACGGCTCGTACACCGTGATGGTCACCAACGCGGGCGGTGGGTACAGCCGCCGGCAGCAGGTCGCGCTGAGCCGGTGGCGCGAGGACGTGACCGGCGACGGCTGGGGCAGCTTCTGCTACGTGCGGGACCTCGACTCCGGTGAAATCTGGTCCACGACGTACCAGCCCACACGTCGCGAGCCCGAGAAATATGAAGTGACGTTCGCTCCGGATCGGGCGGGGTGGCGGCGGCTGGACGGGGGCATCGAGCTCGCGACCGAGGTCGTCGTGTCGCCCGAGGACGACGCCGAGCTGCGCCGGATCACGATCACGAACCACACGAACCGCACGCGCCACCTGGACCTCACCAGTTATGCCGAGGTCGTGCTGGCGCCCGGTGATGCGGACCTCGCCCATCCGGCGTTCAGCAACCTGTTCGTCGAAACGCGCAGCGTGCCGGACCGCGACGCGCTCATCTGCGTCCGGCGTCCGCGCTCCGGCGCCGAACGCCTCTTTCTGGTGCACGTGCTGAGCGGGAGCGCCCTCGCGGGGCCGGCGACGGAGTACGAAACCGACCGCGCGCGGTTCATCGGTCGAGGAGGCACTCTGGCGGCCCCCGCCGCGATGGCGCGCGACAGCAGGCTCTCCAACACGACGGGCCCTGTGCTCGACCCCATCGTCAGCCTGCGGCACTCGGTGCGACTGGCCCCCCGTACGACCGCGCGCCTGACGTTCACGACCGCCTACGCGGAAAGCGAAGAGGCGGCACAGCACCTCATCGCCAAGTACCACGATCGCCGCGCCGTGGCGCGCGCGCTCGCCCTCGCGAGCACCCACAGCCAGATCGAGATGCGGCACCTCGGTTTCACTGTCGAGGATACGCTCCTCTATCAGCGCCTCGGGGGACGGCTCCTGTATGCGGATGCGGGGCTGCGCGCGCCGGAGGAGATCGCGCAGAACCGCAGGAGCCAGCGCGAATTGTGGAAGTACAGCATCTCCGGCGATCTGCCCCTGCTGCTGGTGACCGTCGCCCAGGGCTCGGAGATGCCCCTGGTCGTCGAGCTCCTGAAAGCGCATGAGTACCTGCGGCTCAAGGGGTTGCCGTTCGATCTCGTCGTCCTGAACCTGCACCCCGCCAGTTACCTGCAGGAGCTGCAGCACGAGCTCCAGCGGCTCATCGAAAGCAGTCCGGAACAGCCCTGGATGGACCGGTCCGGCGGCGTCTTTCTCCGGCGCGGCGACGTGATGCCGCAGGAGGATCAGCGCCTCATGCGCGCCGTGTCCCGCGTCGTGATGGATGCGGCCGACGGCGGACTTCGCAATCAGCTGACGCGGCCGCTCGTCCCCTACACGCCCGTCCCGCCCGCGGCGGTGCTGTCGCGCACGAACGCCGGCCGGGCGCCGGCTGCGCCTCCTGCGGCGGCACGTGAGCTGGAACAGCCGAATGGAATCGGGGGTTTCGCGGAGGATGGCAGCGAGTACGTGATTCGGACGGGCGGCGGCGATCCCCTGCCGCCGGTCCCGTGGACCAACGTCGTGGCTCACGAAAGCTTCGGCTTCGCCTGCACCGAGACCGGCCCCGGCTACACGTGGTCCGGGAACAGCCACGACAACCGGCTCACGCCGTGGCGCAATGACCCGGTCAGCGATCCGGCTGGAGAGGCTGTCTTCATCCGCGAGGAGGGCACCGGCGCATCCTGGTCCGCGACTCCACTCCCGGCCGGCGGTGGGCACGCGTATGTGACGCGGCATGGGCAGGGCTACTCGGTCTATGAACACGAGCGGGACGGTCTTGCCTCCGAGCTCACCCTCTTCGTGCCGCGCGGTGAGCCACTGAAAGTCTTCCGGCTGTCGCTGCGGAATACCACCGGCCGCCCGCGCCGCTGCACGGTCGCCTTGTATGCGGAATGGGTGCTCGGAGAGAACCGGACGCGCACCGGGATTCACGTCGTGACCGGCGTCGAGCCGGCGACCGGCGCGCTCCTGGCCCGCAATGCTTTCCGCCAGGAGTTCTCCGACCGCGTGGCGTTCCTCGATCTCTCACCCGGCAACGCACGCAGCGTGAGCGGTGACCGCACGGAGTTCATCGGCCGCAATGGCTCCATCGAGCGGCCCTCGGCGCTCGCCCGCGGCGCGTTCTCCGACCGCACGGGTGCCGCGCTGGACCCGTGCGGCGCCATTCAGGTGCAGGTCGACCTCCCGGCCGGTGGCGAGCAGATTCTCATCGGGCTGCTCGGCGATGCCCCCGATGAGGCGCATGTTCGCACGCTCGTCGAGCGCTTCCGAGGCCCCGGGGCCGTCGACGACGCCCTCGCGGACGTGCGGAGGTTCTGGAACACACTCCTCGGCACCATCACGGTCCGTACGCCCGACCGCACGATGGATCTCGTCCTGAACCGGTGGCTGCTGTATCAGACGCTTGCGTGCCGCATCTGGGGCCGATCCGCCTTTTACCAGTCCAGCGGCGCCTTCGGCTTCCGGGACCAGCTGCAGGACACGCTGGCGCTGCTGGCGTCCGCTCCGCACATCGTGCGCGCCCACCTGCTGCACGCAGCCTCGCGGCAGTTCGTCGAGGGAGACGCGCAGCACTGGTGGCACGAGCCCGGCGGCCAGGGCGTCCGCACGCGCTTCTCCGACGATCGCCTGTGGCTCGTCTACGCCACTCTCGAGTACATCGGCGCAACAGGGGACGCGGCGGTGCTCGAGGAGGAGGTGCCATTTCTCACAGCCCGCGTCCTCAACCCCGACGAGCATGAGGCCTACGAACGTCCCTCGATTTCCGCCGAGACGGGATCACTCTACGAGCACTGCGTGCGCGCAGTCGCGATCAGCCTCGAGACGGGGGCGCATGGCCTGCCGCTGATGGGTACCGGCGACTGGAACGACGGCATGAACCTCGTGGGAAGCGAGGGGCGCGGAGAGAGCGTCTGGCTCGGCTGGTTCCTCGTCTCGATTCTCCGGCCGTTCGCCGACCTCGCAGTCGCCCGCGGCGATGGCGAGCGTGCGTCCACCTGGTCCGCTCACGCCGCAGCTGTCACGACCGCGCTCGAACAGGCGTGGGACGGCGACTGGTACCGGCGGGCGTACTTCGACGACGGAAGCCCCCTGGGTTCGAAGGACAACGTCGAGTGCCAGATCGATGCGATTGCACAGTCGTGGGCGGTCGTGTCGGGAGCAGGCGATCCCGAGAGAGCGCGTCGTGCAATGGATGCCGTCGACGAACGGTTGATCCAGCGCGATGCCGGCGTGTCTCTCCTGCTGACGCCTCCCTTCGACCGGATGACCCCGAGCCCCGGCTACATCAAGGGTTACCTTCCCGGTGTCCGGGAAAATGGCGGCCAGTACACGCACGCCGCGCTCTGGAATGTGCTGGCCTTCGCGCGAATGGGAGACGGCGATCGGGCCGGCAGCCTGTTCGCGATGCTCAATCCCGTCAATCACGCTCGGACCCCCGCCGAGGTCGCGCGATACCGTGCGGAGCCGTATGTGGTCGCCGCGGATGTCTACTCGGTGCCTCCCCATACGGGACGCGGCGGCTGGACGTGGTACACGGGATCGGCCGGATGGATGTACCGAATCGGCGTTGAGGCCCTCCTGGGCATCTCGCTGCGGAAGGGCGCGCTGCACATCGATCCCTGCATTCCCCGCGGCTGGCCGGGGTACGAGGTCGTTCTTACACGCGGCGCAAGCACCTACCGCATCGTCGTCGAGAACCCGGCGGCCGTCTGTCGGGGGGTCGCGCGGCTGGAACTCGACGGCACCGACCTGACAGGCTCCGACATTCCGATTGGGGACGACGGCCGGGAGCACACGGTGAGGGTGATTCTCGGCTAGAGGTGGGAGGCACCGCTTCGCTAGGCCTGGGATGGCCCTCGCGGTATGCTCACGACCATGCCGGCCAGGGTCGCGAGCCGTTCGGGGTGGAATGGTCAAGCCGTCGCGGTAGGCGATGCGTTCCGGGTGCACAAGGATCGCTGCGGCCGCCAGCTCGAAGCGGCCTGCCGCCTGGTCACGCACCCCCTCGGCTGGGAGCTGCGCCTGGAGATCGCCGGCTCACTCCAGCGCTCGCAGGTCTGCCGGAGCCAGGACGAGGTCCTCGATATCTCCGAGCAATGGAAAACCGCGATGATCGAGCGCGGGTGGAGTTGAAGGATCGTTCGGAGCCGCCGCTCCGCCACGATCATCGCCGCGGGAACAAACGCCCGAAGTCGATCGCGAGCCCGAACTCTTTCCGATCCAGCTCGTTGCGGGCGCGGAACGGGTCGGATGGAGCACCGAAGTCCCTGCCTTCCAGCGTTCCGGTCAAAATATTCCAGTTCACATACAACACAAACGCGCCGAGCCGCTGCTGGCGAGACGTCAGCGGACCGCGGGAGTTCAGAAGGAAGGGGCGGAAGCCCAGCCGCACCGGCTCGACGTATAAACGCGCGAAATTCGGAAAGCGGGGTCCATTGAAGTACAGGACACCGACACCCGCGCCAATGTCGACCGTCCGGTGAACCGTGTAATCCAGCGATGTGCCCAGTTTCACGAACCGGACCGGCGGCTTGTCAACACCAGTGCCATAGTCGAGAGGGTTGTCGAGCGCGCATCCCGCGCCGCCGGTCAGATACCATGTGAGGTTCCGCTCCTCGAGCGAGACTGTTGACTGGCAGCCCCAGCGCCCGGCGCCGCCTCTCGGTTTCGTGAGGTCCTGCGAGCACCAGACGCCGAAGCTGGCGTCGAACACAACAAAGGGTCCGGGCCCGCTCAACTGGTCCAACCAGCTCAGAATGCCTGCGTGGGCGGTTTGCGGCACGGCAAGGCTGGCGATGGCGACTACGGCCAGGCGCACACAGTAGCGCTTCATCTGCTCCTCCCGGCTCCGTTCTGTGGCGTGATGCCGTCGAAGATGTTTTCGTACTGCGCGAGCCGGGTGAACTTCGGATCCGGCTCCGTCACGACGACCCGGCGCGAGCCTGGAAGATCGGGACAGAACAGTAGCACCTGCGGTGCGCGCTCAGCAATCACAAAGCACCGCGCCGTTCCGTACTGCGCGCGCTGGAACACCGCCTCGTGGACGATGCGCCACGGCACCGCGAACATGGCCACGAACACGAGCGTCAGCGCCACGCCGCCGATGACAGCTCCTACTCCTGCCTCTCCCATGCGGCGGCGGCGCAGGATGGCGGCCCACGCTGCGGCACTCGCGAGGGCCAGGATCGACGTCACCCCGCGGTAGAGCAGCCACTCCTCGTCATTGGTCGACCCCAGGCGCGAATACACGTCCATCGGCCCGTTGCGCAACGCTGTCGTCACGGCGGTAATCAAGCCGTTGAATCCCACGTAGACCACGACGACGGACACGATTTGCGCGATCAGGAGCGCGCCGGCGAGCATGCGCGTCTCGTGCAGCCCCGCCCGGCGCGCCAGCACCTCCATCCGGTGCGAGGTTTCCTCCGACCACGTGTTGACCGTGCTGGACATGCGCGTCAGGAGGCGCCAGCTGAAGGCCACGACCACGAAGCCGACGACGATCGACAGCATGTAGAAGACGGGAAGCGGCAACGTCCGGACTCCGACGTCCAGCCAGAGGAGCGGGGAGTTACTTGCGAAGTCGGCGGACAGACCGAACATCACGTCGTAGGCCTTGCTCGCGGTATACCCAAGCATCCCTACGAACAGCACAAGGGTCGCCACCACGGCAGCGAGCGGCGGCACGCGTTCTCGAATCCATGCCGCCGCCGAAGCCGCAGGCGCGGGGGGGGCGGGCGCCCCGCGCCCCTCGATGCGCGCCAGCTCGTGTCCGGTGGACAGGGCCGGGGCGGGCGGGTAGGAGATGTTCTGGAGTGACGTTGTCCGATCCGCGAGGTCGATCAGCATCTCTCCAGCGGATCGATACCGATCCGACGGGTTCGGGTGCAGCGCACGCTCGACGGCGGTCAGCAGCCGGAC
>Ga0136612_10001091_pt1 | contig 11203 bp, 9 predicted proteins | sample AntDryUQ224A2306_2_FD_106644 | JGI IMG/M metagenome (GOLD analysis project Ga0136612, IMG submission 106644) | Polar desert sand microbial communities from Dry Valleys, Antarctica - metaG UQ224A (23.06) | ecosystem: Environmental > Terrestrial > Soil > Desert | place: Antarctica: Dry Valley...
CCGGCGTCAGCGTGTGCGTGCTGCAGGGCCGGGCCCACCTCTACGAAGGCGGCCCGCCCGACGCGAGGCACACGCCGATCCGCGCCCTGAGCGCCGCCGGCGTCGACATGCTGGTCCTGACCAACGCGGCCGGCTCGCTGCGCCTCGAGGTCGGTCCTGGAACCTTGATGGCGATCACCGACCACATCAACCTGACCGGCTCCAATCCGCTGGTCGGACCCAACGACGACGCCGTCGGCCCGCGCTTCCCGAGCCTGGCCGGCGCCTATGACCCCGAGCTGCTCGAGCGCCTGCGTAGCGCGGCGCGCTCGCGCGACGTCGCGCTGGCCGAGGGGGTCTACCTCGCCGTCAGCGGCCCGAGCTTCGAGACCCCGGCCGAGATCCGGGCCTTTCGCACGCTCGGGGCCGACGCGGTCGGCATGTCGACCGTGCACGAGACGATCATCGCCCGCCACTGCGGCCTGCGCGTGGCCGGCGTGTCGGCGATCAGCAACCTGGCCGAGGGGCTGGCCGATGAGCCCCTCAGCCACGAGCAGACGTTGCGCGATGCCGCCCGCGCGGCAGGCGACCTGGCCCGCGTGCTCGAGGACTTGCTGGAGGGACTGGCATGAGCGAGATCGCGGCGCGCACGGTCGCGGTGATGGACCTCACGCGCCTCGAGCGCCCCGACGACGAGGCGACACTCGACGCGCTCGCCGCCCGTGCGCTCACGCCCCTGGGCCCGGTCGCCGCGCTGTGCGTCTATCCCGAGTGGGTGGCACGGGTGCGCGACGCCGGTGTCCCCGTCGCCGCCGTGGCCAACTTCCCCGCCGGCGACGACGACCCCCGCCTGGCCACGCGCGACGCCGCGACCGCCGTCGCCGCCGGCGCGAGCGAGATCGACGTCGTGGTCCCGTGGCGCGCCCACCTGGCCGGCGACCAGGCCGCGATCGCGCGGATCGTGCGGGCCGTGCGCGCCGAGGTCGGCGAGGCCATCACGATCAAGGCGATCCTCGAGACCGGCTCGCTGCCCGATCGCGAGACCGTGCGCGCATCCGCGGCCCAGGCGCTGGACGCGGGCGCCGACTTCCTCAAGACGTCGACCGGCAAGCACGGCCCGGGCGCATCGCTACCCGCGTTCGAGGCGCTGCTCGAGGTCGTGCTCGCCGCCGGCCACGGCGGGGTCAAGGCATCGGGGGGCGTGCGCACGCTCGACGACGCCAGCGCCTACCTGGCCCTCGCCGACCGGTTGATGGGCCGGCCGTGGGCCACGCCCGAGCACGTCCGCTTCGGGGCCAGCGGGCTGCTCGACGACGTGCTCGCGCGCCGCGACGAGGCGGCCTCGTAGTGCTCGCCCAGGAGCTGATCCGCGCCAAGCGCGACGGTGGTGAGCTCAGTGGCGAGGAGATCGAGTGGCTGGTGGGCGGGATCGCCGACGGCTCCGTCAGCGATGCCCAGGTCGGAGCGCTGGCAATGGCGATCGTGCTGCGGGGGATGAGCGGCGCCGAGCGGGTGGCGCTGACCGGCGCGATGACGACCTCGGGCGACGTGCTCGACTGGTCCGACCTCGGGCTCGACGCGCCGGTGCTGGACAAGCACTCGACCGGGGGCGTGGGCGACAAGGTCTCGCTGCTGCTGGCGCCGATCGTTGCCGCCTGTGGCGGCGCGGTGCCGATGATCTCCGGGCGCGGTCTGGGCCACACCGGCGGCACGCTGGACAAGCTCGAGGCGATCCCCGGCTATGACACCGCCCCCTCTCCCGATCGACTGCGCTTCGTGGTGGGCGAGGTCGGCTGTGCGATCGTCGGTCAGACCGCGCGCCTGGCCCCGGCCGACCGGCGCCTGTACGCGATCCGCGACGCCACCGGCACGGTCGAGTCGATCCCGCTGATCGTCGCCTCGATCCTGTCCAAGAAGCTCGCCGCCGGCCTCGATGCGCTGGTCATGGACGTCAAGGTCGGCTCGGGGGCGTTCCTGCCCGGCCGCGAGGATGCGCGCGAGCTGGCACGCGCGATCATTGAGGTCGCCGACGGCAACGGGCTTGCGGCCAGTGCGGTGCTGACCGACATGGACGCCGTGCTCGGGCGCAGCGCCGGCAACGCCGTCGAGGTGCTCGAGGCCATCGACCACCTCACCGGCGCGGCGCGCGACGAGCGCCTGTTGGAGGTCACCCACGCGCTCAGCCGCGAGCTGCTGCGCCTGGGCGGGATCGACGCCGATCCTGAGCAGGCGCTGGCCTCCGGGGCGGCGGCCGAGCGCTTCGCGGCAATGGTCGCGGCCCTCGGCGGCCCCGCCGGACTGCTCGACGATCCCGGCCGCTACGTCCAGACGGCGGCGACAAGCGAGGCGGTGGCCCTGACCCAGGCCGGGATCGTGCAGGCGATCGACGTGCGCGCCGTCGGCTTGGCCGTCATCGATCTCGGCGGCGGGCGCCGGCGCGAGGACGAGGCGATCGACCACGGCGTCGGGCTCACCGAGATCGCGGCGCCGGGTGAGCGCGTCGGCCCGGGCGAGCGACCGCTGGCGATCGTGCACGCCCGCGACCCCGACGCCGCCCGCCGCGCGGCCGACGCGCTGCGCGCCGCGTTCACCGTCGGCGACGGCGCCCCGCCGCCCACCTCCGCCGTGCTGGAGACGCTGACGTGATCCTCAAGGCCGAGCTGCACGTCCACCTCGAGGGCACCGCGCCACCGGAGCTCATCCGCCGCATCGCGCAGCGCAACCGCCTGCAGGTCCCCGACGGCCTGCTCGCCGATCCCGACCGCTTCGCGTGGCGCGACTTCATCGACCTCCTGGCCACCTACGACCTCGCGGCCAGCGTGATTCGCACCGGCCAGGACTACCGCGACATCACCTATGAGTACCTGTCCCAGTGCGCGGCCGACGACGTCATCTACGTCGAGCTGACTGCATCGCTGGATCACGCGCTGCTGGTCGGCGTCGGCGAGCACGAGCACTGGGAGGGCATCGCCGCCGGCATCGACGACGCGCGCGCCGACCACGGCATCGAGGCGCGCATCCTCAGCTCGTGCGTGCGCAATTTCGGCGTCGACAGCGCGCTGGCCGTCGCCCGCGAGGCGGCCGCGCACCCCCACCCCTACGTCGTCGGCTTCTCGATGGCCGGCGACGAGGCCGGCTACCCCCCCGGCCCATTCGCCGAGGCGTTCGCGATCGCCGCCGCCGCCGGGTTGGGCTGTGCTGTGCACGCCGGCGAGTGGGCCGGGGCCGAGAGCGTGCGCGCTGCGCTCGAGCTGCCCGTCACACGGATCTCCCACGGCGTGCGCGCGATCGAGGACCCGAGCCTGGTCGAGGAGCTGGCCCGGCGCCAGATCGTGCTCGAGTGCTGCCCGACCAGCAACGTCGTACTCGGCGTCTACCCGAGCTTCGACGCCCACCCCCTGCCCGCTCTGCGCGCCGCCGGGGTGCCAATCACGCTGGGGTCCGACGATCCGCCCTACTTCGGCGCCAGCGTGGGTGGCGAGTACACCGTCGCCGCGCAGCACTTCGGCTTCAGCGACGACGACCTGCTCGCCGTGACCACAACGGCGATCGAGGCGAGCTTCGCCGAGCCGGCGCTCAAGGAGACGCTGCGCGCGCGAGTGCGCGCAGCCGGCGACGCGGGCCGGTAGATTGCCGGCGCCGGCCACTGGGAGCCGGCGCCGAGGAGTCATAACCAAGGAGGAGCCGTGCACCACCGAAGCTTGAGAGCGATGCTGATCGCTCTCGTCCTGGCCATCGCCGCATTCGGGATCACCGCCTGCGGAGACGACAACGAGGAGAGCGCCGGCGGCGGGAGCGCCGCCACCACGACCGCCGCCGAGGAGCCCAAGGGCAAGCCGATCAAGGTCGGCGTCGTCACCGACATCGGCGGCCTCAACGACCGCTCGTTCAATGCGCTGGCCAACAAGGGCCTGCAGCAGGCGATCAAGGAGCTCGGCGTCCAGGGCCGCGTCCTGATCTCGAAGTCCAACGCTGACTACGTGCCCAACCTGTCGACCCTGGCCCAGCAGAAGTACGACCTGATCATCCCGGTCGGCTTCCTGATGGCCGAGGCGACCAACACCGTCGCCACCAAGTTCCCCGAAGCGAATTTCGCGATCGTCGACTTCCCGCAGGGGGCGCTCAAGGACAAGCCGGCCAACGTGCAGGGCCTGCTGTTCAAGGAGAACGAGGCCGGCTACCTCGCCGGCTACCTCGCCGGCCTGTACACCAAGGACAACGACGGCTCGATCGGATCGGTCGGCGGCCAGAAGATCCCGCCGGTGGATGCCTACATCGCCGGCTACCGGGCCGGCGCCGAGGCGGCCAACCCGGGCGTCAAGACGCTCAACGGCTACTCGCAGGACTTCATCGACCAGGCCAAGTGCAAGGAGATCGCCCTGGACCAGATCGCCAAGGGCGCGAAGGTCGTCTTCCAGGTCGCCGGGCAGTGCGGCCTGGGCGTGATCGACGCGGCCAAGGAGAAGGGCGTGCAGGCGATCGGCGTCGACGCCGATCAGGGCTACCTCGGTGCCCAGGTGATCACCAGCGCGCTGAAGAAGATCGACGTCGCGGTGTTCAACGTCATCAAGTCGGCGCAGGACGGCGCGTTCAAGGGCGCGACGGACACGATCGCCACCGTGAAGAGCGGCGGCGTCGGCCTCGGCGAGCTCGGCGCCGAGGGGCAGATGTATGCCGATCAGCTCAAGGAGATCTCCGACCAGATCGCCGCCGGCGAGATCGCCGACATCCCCAACGAGGTCAAGTAGGCCGCCGGTCATGGACCCCGCCGCGCTGACGCTGCGCGGAATCACGAAGCGCTTCGGCTCGATCGTCGCCAACGACGGCGTCGACTTCGAGCTGAAGCGCGGCGAGGTCCACGCGCTGCTGGGTGAGAACGGCGCCGGCAAGTCGACGCTGATGTCGGTCCTCTACGGGCTCTACACGCCCGACGAGGGCGAGATCCTGATCGACGGGGAGCCGGTGAGCATCGCCTCGCCGGCTCAGGCGATCGAGCTGGGGATCGGCATGGTCCACCAGCACTTCATGCTCGTCCCGGTCATGACGGTCGCCGAGAACATCGTCCTCGCCCGCGAGCCGCGCGCGCGCGGCGGTCTGTTCGATGTCGACGCGGCCGTCGCGCGCGTGGGCGAGCTGTCGAACCGCTACGGGCTGGCCGTCGACCCCCACGCCCGTGTCGAGGACATCTCCGTCGGCCAGCAGCAGCGGGTGGAGATCCTGCGCGCGCTGTACCGCGACGCGCGGGTCCTCGTCCTCGACGAGCCGACGGCGGTGCTCACCACCCAGGAGGCGCGCGACCTGTTCGACGTGCTGCGCGCGCTGCGCGACGACGGCACGGCGATCGTGTTCATCTCCCACAAGCTCGGCGAAGTCCTGGCCATCGCCGACCGCGTCACCGTCCTGCGCCGCGGCAAGCGCGTGGACACGGTGCCGACGCAGGGCGCCACCGAGGCGAGCCTGGCTCGCCTGATGGTCGGCCGCGACGTGCTGCTGGCCGTCGACAAGCGCGCCGGGGAGCCCGCCGCGGCGGTCCTCGAGGTGCGCGAGCTCGAGGTCCACGACGATCGCGGCCTGCCCGCCGTGCGCGGGGTCAGCTTCACCGTGCGCGCCGGGGAGATCGTCGCGCTGGCCGGCGTCGACGGCAACGGGCAGAGCGAGCTGGTCGAGGCGGTCACCGGCCTGCGCGCCCCAGACGGCGGGCACGTGCTCGTCGCCGGGACCGACCTGACCGGCGCCGACGCGCGCACGATGGTGCACGCCGGCGTCGCGCACATCGCCGAGGACCGTCAGCGTCGTGGGCTCGTGCTCGGCTTCACGCTGGCCGAGAACCTCGCGCTGCGCGAGTACGACACGCCACGCTTCTCGCGCCTGGGCTGGCTCTCGCCGCGGCGCATGCGCACGCGGGCGTTCCCGCTGCTGCGCGAGTACGACGTGCGCGGTGGCGACTGCGACACGCTGGCCGGCTCGCTGTCGGGCGGCAACCAGCAGAAGTGCGTGATCGCCCGCGAGATCGCCAGCGACCCGAAGGTCCTCGTCGCCGCTCAACCCACGCGCGGACTGGACGTCGGGGCGATCGAGTTCGTCCATCGGCGCCTGATCGCCGAGCGCGACGCCGGACGGGCGATCCTGCTCGTGTCGCTGGAGTCCGAGGAGGTCCGCGAGCTGGCCGACCGCATCCTCGTGATCTACGAAGGGCGGATCGTCGGCGAGTTCGCCCCCGGGTCATCGGAGGAGGAGCTCGGCCTGGCCATGACCGGCGGGGGCGCCGGGCGCGAGGCCGCCGCTTGAGCGACGAACGCGGGCCCGAGCCGCCGGCCGGGCCGGCGCTTTCCGCAGATGCGGCCCTCGACGGCGCGCCCGCCACGCCGGCCGCGCGCCTGGCCGCCTACGTCCGCGCCGGCGGGGCGATCGTTCCCGTGCTCACCGCGCTGCTCGCCTTCCTGGCCGGCGGGCTCGTGCTCCTGGTCACCGGCCACGACCCGATCGGCACCTATCGCGCGATCCTCGACGGCACCGGCCTGAGCTGGGTGCTGCCGTGGACGTCGGGCGATGACCGCACGACGGCGGCACTGAACCTGCAGCAGACGCTGATCATCACCACGCCGCTGATCCTGACCGGGCTCGCGGTCGCGTTCGCGTTTCGCGCCGGCCTGTTCAACATCGGCGGCCAGGGCCAGTACCTGATCGGGTCGTTCGTCGCCGTCTGGGTCGGCTCGTCGCTGCCGACGCTGCCCGGCGTCGTGCACATCGTCCTCGCCGTCGTCCTGGGCGCGCTGGCCGGCGGCGCGTGGGCGGCGATCGCCGGCGTGCTCAAGGCCACCGTCGGAGCCAACGAGGTGATCTCGACGATCATGCTCAACTACATCGCGATCTGGATCGGCGCGTTCCTGTTCGGCCTCGGCGGGCCGTTGCAGAGCAACACGCAGCTCTCGGTCCCGGTGTCCAACGACGTGGTCGAGACGGCGAAGCTGCCGGTGTTCTGGGGCGACCCGCAGCTCCAGGGCCTGCACGTCGGCCTCTTCATCGCCCTCGCGGCGCTGATCGTCTTCTGGGTCATCCTCAACCGCTCGACGACCGGCTACGAGGTGCGCGCGGTCGGCCTGAACCCGGAGGCGGCGCGCTACGGCGGGATGAACGTGGGGCGCAACTACGTCTTGGTGATGGCGCTGTGCGGCCTGTTCGCCGGCCTGGCCGGCGCGGTCGACGTGCTCGGCTGGCAGTTTCGGATCGCCACCAACGACATCCCGGCCTCGAAGATCGGGTTCCTGGGCATCGCCGTCGCCCTGTTGGGACGCAACACCGCGGTCGGCACGCTGGCCGCCGCGCTGCTGTTCGGGGCGCTGGTCAGCGGCACCTCGCAGCGCAACCTCGATCCGGCCGTCTTCGAGCCCGAGCTGGCCTCCAACCTGACCTTCATCATCCAGGGCCTGGTCGTGCTCGTGGTCAGCGCCGAGGTGCTCGTGCTGGCGCTGTTGCGCGCCGGTCGACGACTCGTGCCGTGGCGCAGCAGGAGCAGCCCGTGACGCCGCGCCGCATCGGCTGGGCCGGCGTCGCCCTCGGTGTGCTGGCGTGGTTCATCGCGCTGCCGCCCCTGCTCGTGCGCACGCCGGTCCCATCTCTGGTCATCGCCGTCGCCGCGATCGGCGCCGGCGTATGGGCCCTGCGGTGCGGCGCCAAGCGACTGGGCTGGGGCGCGATCGCCGTCGGTGTCGTCGGCGCCGTCGGCGCGGTCGCCTCGACGCGCTCAGGCGTGACCAACCTCGAGGACGTGGTCGTGTGGTCGGCGCTGATCGCCGCGATGCTGCGCTTCGCCACCCCCCTGACCTTCGCCGCGCTGGGCGGCATCGTCTCCGAGCGCAGCGGCGTGGTGAACATCGGCCTCGAGGGCATGATGCTGATGGGCGCCTTCTTCGGCATCTACGGCGCCGACCTGACCGGCTCGTGGTTGCTCGGCCTGCTCATCGGCATGGGCGCGGGAGGCGCGCTCGGGCTCGTGCACGCGGCGTTCTCGATCCACCTGCGCGCCGACCAGATCGTCAGCGGCACCGCGATCAACCTGCTCGCCCTGGGCATCACCGGCTACGTCTTCCTGTCGCACTACGGCGCCGAGGGGACGTCGGACGACGTCCCCCGCGCGCCCGACGTCACGCTTCCGCTGATCTCCGACGTCGCCTTCATCGGGCCGGCGATCGGGCGCGCCAACCTCCTGACGTGGATGGCGTTGATCGGCGTCGCCGGGCTGGCGGTGTTCCTGTTCAAGACCCCGCGCGGGCTGCGCCTGCGCGCCGTGGGCGAGAGCCCGCGCGCGGCGGCCACCGTCGGCGTGTCGGTCATCCGCACCCGCTACCTGGCCGTCGTCACCTCGGGCGTGCTGGCCGCGATGGGCGGCGCCTACCTGTCGATCGGCTTCCTGGGCTCGTTCAACCAGGAAATGACGGCCGGCCGCGGCTTCATCGCGCTGGCCGCCGTGATCTTTGGCAACTGGCGCCCGGGCGGCGCACTGGCCGCGGCGCTGCTGTTCGGCTTCTCCAGCGCCCTGGCCCAGCGCCTGCCCGCCTTCTCGGAGTCAACGGCGACGCTGTTCCAGGCCCTGCCCTACGTGCTGACCCTGATCGCCGTGGCCGGGGTGATCGGGCGCTCGCGGCCCCCGGCGGCGGTCGGCCAGCCCTACGTGAAAGAGTGACGCGATGGCCGTCGCGCGCCCACTGCTGTCCAACGCCCACACCGACGCCGCCCAGAGCGGCCTGTCCGACGAGGTCGAGCTCTACCAGCGCACGTACAACACGCTGCTGCGCTCCAGCGGCGAGACGCGCCTGCGCGTGCTCGAGTCCTCCCATCGCACGATGGGCTCGAGCCTGCACCCGCTGGCCGACAGCGACGAGCTCGACCTCGGCGCGTTCCTGTACGCGATCCGTCGCCTGCCCGACTGCATCGTGCGCGCGCGGATCGTCGTCATGGGCCAGGACGGCGAGGTCTTCGCGCGTGCGGGAATCGGTCCCCTGCAGGAGTGGGAGCCGGTCGAGGCCCCGGCGCGGCGCCGGCGCTGGTATGACAGCGGCGATGAGGTCCTGGCCGTGCTGCTGGCCAGCGCGTCAGACGTCGACGACCTGATCCCCACACTCGTCGCCTTCCAGATCGAGTGGAACAAGATCAGCGGGCGCATGCAGGCGGCGGGCTGGCCGCCCGGCCATGATCCTGAGCCCGAGGAGTGCGCCGGCTCGCTGGGCGGGCGCGCCGACGACTGGACGCGATTGCGCGAGACGTGGGGCGAGCCGTTCGCCGACAACCTGCGCACCATCGCCCAACGACGGCTGTCGCTTCGGGTGCGGATGCTGGGCGGCACGCACGTCGGCTATGCCCGCATGACGAGACGCTGGTGGGCACCAGTGCGCGACAGTCTGGCGGCCAAGCACCTGGACGACCGACCGCTGTACTTCGTCAGCTCCAACACCCACAGCCTGGCCAACCTGGTGACCGGGCTGGCGCGCGAACGCGAGGATGAGCTGGTGGCCTACGTCGGGGGCCTCGACGACGACGACCCGATGCGTGAGGAGCTCGATGCCCTGCGCGACGGGCGCAGCGAAGGTTCGTGGGAGAACTTCCTCTACTTCGCCGCGCGCGAGTTCGTCGACGCCGGCGGACCGGAGCTGCGCACGTGGCGCCACGAGGCCGAGATGGAGGCCGGTGTCGAGCACCGCTCCAGCACCACGGCCCTGCGCGTCTCCACGCAGGTGATCCCGCTCGCGCGCCTGGACGCCGCCCGCCTGGATCCGCGCCTGGGGGCGGTCGACACCAAGCGCCTGGCCGCCAGCGAGGCGGTGATCGTCAACGTCGACTACCCCCTGGGCCTGGCCGCCTACAACCTGTTGCGCGAGGTCGCCGTCGACAGCGCCGCGCTGCGCGCGGTGTACGTGCTGGGCAAGGCGGCGACGCTGAACGCCGACGTCGGCGACGTGATGCTCTCGAGCGTCGTCCACGACGAGCACACGGGCACGACCTACTGGCTGGACAACGCGTTCACGATCGACGAGATCGAGCCCGACCTGCGCTTCGGCACCGGCCTGGACAACCAGCGCGCGGTGACGGTCAAGAGCACCTTCCTGCAGAACCGCACCTACCTGGACTTCTACTACCGCGAGGCGTTCACGGTTGTCGAGATGGAGGCCGGGCCCTACTGCAACGCCGTCTACGAGATGACCGACGCCGAGCGCTACCCGGTCGGCGAGGCGGTCAACTTCTCCAAGCTGCCGATCGACTTCGGGATCATCCACTACGCGTCTGACACGCCGTACACCCAGGCGCGCACGCTCGGCGCGCGCGGGCTGTCCTACTACGGGATGGACTCGACCTACGCGGCGACGCTGGCCATCCTGCGCCGCATCCTGCGCCTGGAAGGCGCTTTAGGGGACGGTAACAACTCGCCACTACCCTGAGGACATGTTCCTCTTCGGTAGCAAGACCAAGCTGATCGCCCCCGACGACGCGCTCCCGGGCCGCGAGCAGGCGATCGCGGTCCCCGAGCGCCATGCCGTCCTGGGCACCCCGCTGCGCCCGCCCTTCCCCGACGGCCTGTCGCAGGCCGTCTTCGGCCTGGGCTGCTTCTGGGGAGCCGAGCGCGTCTTCTGGACGGCGCCCGGCGTCTTCACCACGGCGGTCGGCTACGCGGGCGGACACACGCCCAACCCGACCTACGAGGAGGTGTGCTCGGCCAAGACCGGCCACACCGAGGCCGTGCTGGTCGTCTTCGACCCAGCGGCGACGAGCTACGACGAGCTGCTGCGCCTGTTCTGGGAGGGCCATGACCCGACCCAGGGCATGCGCCAGGGCAACGACGTCGGAACCCAGTACCGCTCGGCGATCTACACGACGAGCGACGCCCAGCGCGACGCCGCGCTCGGCTCGCGCGAGGTCTTCCAGGGCCAGCTCACGCGCGCGAGCATGGGCGAGATCACGACCGAGATCGAACCCCTGGACACGTTCTTCTACGCCGAGGACTACCACCAGCAGTACCTCGCGAAGAACCCGCGCGGCTACTGCGGCGCCGGCAGGATCTCCGTCGAGATCTCGCCGCGGCCGGCGGCCGTCAGCGCCTCCTGGTAGGGCTCGCGCGAGGCCTCCGCGGCGGCGAGCTGCTCGTCGGAGGTCGTGTAGATCCCCGAGCGGTACTGGGTTCCGACGTCGTTGCCCTGGCGCATGCCCTGCGTCGGGTCGTGGCCCTCCCAGA
>Ga0136612_10001092_pt1 | contig 11202 bp, 11 predicted proteins | sample AntDryUQ224A2306_2_FD_106644 | JGI IMG/M metagenome (GOLD analysis project Ga0136612, IMG submission 106644) | Polar desert sand microbial communities from Dry Valleys, Antarctica - metaG UQ224A (23.06) | ecosystem: Environmental > Terrestrial > Soil > Desert | place: Antarctica: Dry Valley...
ATAGTTGGCCATGAAAATCACCATGATGACGGGCAGAGTCCAGTCAGGAGTGAGGTTGATTTGCATAAATGAACTTGAAGGAAGCCGACGACCGCAGAATCTCAGGAAGCCGGCTGGAGAGCGACTCTCGAAAGATGAGGTTGTAAATAGCACACGCCCTCGGAAGAATCAATCCGATCCACCCTCATGCGCCCCCGGCGCAACCCCTCTCCCGAGGGAGAGGGTGGCGCGCCAGCGCCGGGTGAGGGCGCAGGAACCAACAGGCGACGCGACCGAATTCGCAAAGTCACCGGCGTCGCCCAATATTCTCGCGTGGGTGGGTGTAGGGCCTCACGGCGTGCGGTCGACTGTCCGTAACTACGAGGTCTGTGGACCTAACGTCCTTTCGACCCGCTCAGTTCGCCCTCAGATTCGGCACGGCCATCGGCTTCTGCTCTCCCATGATGCACTTTCCCTCGAACACCGCGCCTTCCTCGATGATGAGTGCCGGCGTTTCAAGGTCCGAGTAAACCCGGCCGCTTCGATGAATTTCGATTTTCTGGTCGGCCTTGATGGTCCCGCGAACCGTCCCGCTGACGGCGATCTTGCCGACATGAATGTCGCCTTCGATATTTGCGCTCTCGCCGACGATGAGTTCGTTCTTGGAGACGATCTTTCCGACGAAACGGCCGTCGATCCTCATTGTGTCTTCGAACTCCAGCTCTCCTGAAAACGATGATCCCCGATCGAGGAATCCGTTGAGGTCTCCGCTTCCTTTCTGCTTCATTTTTTCCTCCCGCTCAACTCATCGAATATGCGCATCAGCTCCTCTTCTCCGGAGAAATGGACGATCACTTTCCCACCGCGGCGCCTGCGTTGAATCTCCACGCGCGCTCGCAGATGTTTCGTCAGCTTCTCTTCCGCCTCACGTGTGAACACATCGCCGGGTTTCGCACTCTTTTTTGCTTTCCGCGCGCCGGTCGAAGTGAGAGCCTCGGTCTGTCGGACGCTCAACCCTCGCTGCACGATCTGCGCGGCCAGCTTCTGTTGCTTCGAAGGAGGCTCGACCGTCAGGAGCGCTCGAGCATGGCCCATGCTGAGCTCGCCTGAAGCGACGAGCGAACGAACCTCCTCCGGTAGCTTGAGGAGTCGGAGCACATTGGCGACCGTGGAGCGCTCCTTCCCGACGCGCTTCGAAATCTCTTCCTGCGTCATGCCGAATTCCTGATGCAGGTGACCGTACGCCACCGCTTCTTCGATCGGGTTGAGATCCTCTCTTTGAATGTTCTCGATCAAGGCCAGCTCTAACGCATCGCTGCTCGACACGAGCTCTCGGATGACGACAGGCACCCGCGTGAGACCGGCTAATTGCGCTGCACGAAAGCGCCTCTCGCCAGCGATCAACTGGTAACGATCCCCGGATTTTGAAACCACCAGCGGCTGCATGATTCCGTGAACTTTCACGCTCTCGGCAAGCTCGCTGAGCGCTCGTTGCTCAAAAGCGGAGCGCGGCTGGCGAGGATTCGGCGAGATCTGGTCGATCGCCACATCGGTGGATCTTTGGGAGGACGCCGACTTTTGCGGGATTAAGGCGCCGAGGCCTCGTCCCAAAACCTTCTTCTGACTCAATGGGCCTCCTGGCCTTTCTTTTCGGATCTTCCTAGAAACTCTCTTGCGAGCTGGAGATAGGCCTCGCTTCCGCGCGAGCGAATGTCATAGAGAATGACCGGCTTTCCGAATGAGGGGGCTTCTCCCAGGCGGACATTGCGGGGAATCGTCGTGTTGTAAACCTTGGTTCCAAAGAACTTACGGATCTCTTCGCCTACCTGTCGAGACAGATTTACCCGGTCGTCCACCATGGTCAGGACGATTCCTTCGATCTGAAGGTCGGGGTTCAGATTTTCCCGCACTCGGTCAATCGTGCGAGTCAACTGGCTGACTCCCTCCAGTGCGAAGTACTCGCACTGCAATGGGACAAGAACCGAGTGCGCCGCGGTGAGGCAATTGAGGGTGATCAGTCCGAGAGAGGGCGGCGTATCGATGAGGATGTAGTCGTATTTCTTCAAATCGCTCCCGGCCAGGATCTCTTTGAGGCGCATCTCACGATTGTCTGCATCCGAGAGATCGAGATCGGCGGCCACGAGATCTATGGACGAGGGAGCAAGGTCGAGCATAGGCATGGCCGTTTTCACCACAATGTCTGCCATGCCAAGCTCTTGAATTAACAACTGATAAGAGCTTTTATTCTCCTCGCGCGGGAAGCCCAGCCCCGAGGTGGCGTTCGCCTGCGGGTCCAGATCGATGAGCAGGACGTTTCGCTCGCATGCCGCGAGGGAGGCCCCGAGATTGATTGCGGTGGTCGTTTTGCCGACTCCACCCTTCTGATTGGCGATGGCGATGATTTTGGTCATGTTTCACGTGGAACAACACGCAGCACAACCAGAAAGTGGTTGTCAGCGCGAGGTAATGGATAGCTCTTATCGTTTACAAGGCCCGGTACAGCCGGGAATTGCGGGGACGTCTGAAAAAGTGCCAGCCGCCCTGACGCGGTCAGACGTGGGACGACGTAGGAGGCCCACTCCGCCACATGGCCGACAGCCCGAGATGTTACGAGATCGAATCTCTGCTCAGCCGGGATGCGGAGATTCTGCAATCTATCACCATGAACTAAGCAGTTCAACGCGCACTCTCTAACCGCAAACTTCAGAAACGCCCATTTCCTCTGATCCGACTCGACCAGATGGAATCTGGCAGCCGGAGACCGGATGGCCATCGGAATGGCCGGAAGCCCTCCGCCACTGCCGAAGTCGAGTACCTCTCCCAGAGGCTTTAACAGCTCCGCGGCGAGCTCCGCCTCTCCGATGTGCGCATCGAGATTCTCGCGCGCCTCGGGACCGGTAAGATTCACCTTGCGACCCCACGATTCGAGGAGCTCCTTATAGCGATTCAGTTGCTCGAGCGGGCTCATCCATCCTCTGTGGGCGTTTCCGGAGATGAAGACGCAGGATAGCAATGGCTGACGGGGTGACTCCCTGGATTCGGGACGCCTGGCCGAGAGAGCCTGGTCTGATAGCCGTCAACTTTTCCTTCACCTCGCGCGACAGGCCCGGCCAGTCAAACTCGATAGCAGCCGGGATCGCCAGGTCTTCGTCATCACGCATTTTCGCGACTTCCAGTCGTTGCCGGTCGAGGTATCCCACGTAACGCTTCGAGTTGACGACGCCATCGAACTCCTCATCGCCGAGTGGCTCCAGGGCGTGAACCAGCTCTGGCTCTCTTCCCGTCTCCTCACATAAAACCAGGAACGCTTTCAAGTCGAACTCCGGGCGCTGCAGCAGGGTGCTTACCGTCGAATCGCTGAGTGGCCTGATCCCGAGCGGTTCCAGCCAGGCGAGCGTTTCGCGATCCGGACGCAGTTTCGTCTCATCGAGAACAGTCCGCGCCCGCCTCACGCGAGAATCGCGCTGCTCGACCCGTCTCAGGCGTTCCTCATCGACGATCCCGAGTCGGGCAGCTAAAGGAGTCAACCGTTCATAGACCGAATCACACCCGAGGAGTAACCGGTGCTCGGCGCGGGACGTAAACATGCGATAGGGCTCCTCGGTGCCAAGGGTGACCAGATCGTCGATCATCACCCCGCTATATGCCTGGTCACGCTTCAAGACGAAAGGCTCGTCCCCGCGGATGGACTGCAGTGCGTTGATCCCTGCCATGAGGCCCTGCGCTGCAGCCTCCTCGTACCCCGACGTGCCGTTGATCTGGCCGGCGAGATAGAGACCTTTCACCTCTCTCGCCTCCAGCGTGGCGTCCAACTGCTGAGGATTGACGAAGTCGTATTCAACCGCGTAGCCGTAGCGCGCGATCACGGCTCGCTCGAGACCTCGAATGGAGTGAACGACCCGGTCCTGAATGTCCGCGGGAAGAGACGTCGAAAGTCCGTTCAGATAGAGCCAGGGATGCGTAAGCCCCTCGGGCTCGACGAAGATCTGGTGGCGTGGTTTGTCGTGAAAACGCACCACTTTGTCTTCGATCGATGGGCAGTAGCGAGGACCGGAAGCTTCGATCTGTCCCGAATACATGGGAGCGCGGTGGAGATTCTCGCGAATCACCTCGTGGCTTTCCTCGGCGGTGTAGGTCAGATAGCAGAGAATCTGCGGCTGTGGTATCCAGTCCGTGAGAATGGAAAAGGGACGCGGTTCAGCATCGCCCGCCTGCGCAGTCATTCCGGCGAAATCCGCCGACTCTTTCAGTACCCTTGGTGGGGTACCAGTCTTCAGCCTCCCCAGCCGGAGTCCGAGGTTTTGAAGAGAGGCCGAAAGATTCTCCGCTGAGGGCTCACCGAACCTGCCTCCCACATCCTTTTTCTCACCGGAATGCATGAGCGCTCTGAGGAACGTACCTGTTGTGACAATTACGGCCCTGCAATCGATTTTAGAGCCGTCCGCCAGTGAGACACCCGTGACTCGCCCGGCTCTTTCCAGGATCGCTGTCGCGTTTCCTTCAACGATGGTGATGTTCGATTCCGCTCGTAAGGCAGCCAGCACAGCACCGGCATAGAGATCGCGATCGCACTGCGCCCGTGGCCCCTGGACTGCCGGTCCCTTGGAGCGATTTAGAACCTTGAACTGGATTCCCGAAGCATCGGTGGTCTCGCCCATGAGACCGCCGAGGGCGTCGATCTCTTTGACCAGGTTGCCTTTAGCGAGACCGCCGATGGCAGGATTGCACGACATGCGGCCGATTGAATCCGCGGAGAACGTCACCAGGGCAACGCGACAGCCGCCACGCGCCGCGACTCGCGCTGCTTCGGCGCCGGCGTGACCTCCGCCAATGACCACAATATCGAAGCTCGACATACGTTCCACGTGGAACATCACTTACCAACGCAAAATTTTGAGAAGATCTCCCGCCGGGCGTCGGCTGGCGTGATGACCCCGGTCAACTCACCGAGCGCGCGAGCTGCAGCGTAAAGGTCCACCAGGATGATCTCCTCTGCGAGCCCCTGCTGGACGGACTGGGCGGCGATCTTCAGGGACTGCAACGTTGCGTCCGCGGCTGTCCGCTGCCTGCTATTCACCAGCGTGGGCACCGACTCGGCGGCGAAACCGTTCCGAACAAGCAAATCGAGGATCTGTAGAAACTCTGGAAGGCCGGATCTGCTCACCAGAGAAATTGAAGGCGCATGCGAACGGGTCGACGGGACTTCCGTGACGAGATCCGATTTTGTGAAAACTACCAGCGGTGATGAAAGTTCTGTGATCTCAGCCTCGTCCTCAGGCTGGAGACCGACCGAGGAATCAACAAGATAGAGAACGAGGTCGGCCTGTCGCGCGATGTCCCGAGCACGTCCGATTCCGATCCGCTCGACCGTCTCAGCTGCGTCCCGGAGACCGGCGGTATCCACGAACGTGACCGGCAGACCGCCGATCTCAACCGTCTCCCTCAAGAGATCTCTGGTAGTCCCGGCAATCTCTGTGACGATCGCTCGGTCGCTTCCACAGAGAAAGTTGAGGAGGGACGACTTCCCGGAGTTCGGCCTTCCCAGGATGACGGCCGTCAGACCCTCGACTGTGGCACGGCCTCGGGCATGCGTGGCAATCAGAGTTTCGACCCTTATGATGGCCGCCCCCAACTGGCTGACGGCCTCTTCGCGGGTGATGAACTCGTACCCCTCACCGGAAAAATCAAGGGCGCCCTCGAGTCTGGAGATCACGTACAGCAGCGACTCCCTGACACCGGCTACCTCCCTGCTCAAGCCCCCCTCGAGATTGTCCAGGGACAGACGAGCCTGAAGGCTCGTTCGGGCATTGATCAAATCGGCGACCGACTCCGCCTGGATCAGGTCGAGCTTCCCGTTCAGTACCGCCCGTTCACTGAACTCGCCTGGAAGGGCAATCCGGGCTCCCCGTCTCACGATCAGGTCTACGATCCGTTCGACCAGCAACGGATTCCCATGAACCATCAACTCCACCATGTCATTGCCGGTGAAGGAGCGCGGCGCCCCGTAACGAATGGCAATGACCTCGTCGATCACAGCCTCGTCACCTCTGATTTGCAGCCGTGTCGCCCGGCGCTCGGCGAGCTGATTGGGGTGATCGGAAATCGTCCCGATCAGTTCGCCGCTACCCGGCCCGTCAACTCTGATCACAGCGAGAGCCGATCGGGCTGGCGGAGTCGCGGTCGCGACGATCGTGTCGAAGCCGACCCTGGTCACGGCTCCGGTGAGATTGCCGCCCGCCGCGGGATGATCGCCACGCGCTTGAAAAATCCGTCGCCTCGTGACTCCGTCTCCACTTCCGCATCGTCCTGAAGTGCTACATGGACGATTCTTCGTTCCATCGGATTCATCGAGGGAAGAAGCTGCTCCCCCCCAGCTCTGCGGACCTGGTCCGCCAGTTCCCGTGCAAGTTCTTCAATCTCTTTCGACCGGTTCTCGCGGAAGGCCGCACAATCGACTTCCACTCGCTTCTCAGGAGCTTCATCGTTGATAAATGCTTTGCTTGCAATGAGTTGCACAGCATCGAGGAGCTCCCCGCCCTGTCCCACGAAGCGACCCTCGTCGGAACCGTACAGCCGCACGATGACTCGCTCCTCCGTTTCAGACGTACGAACCTGCATGTCCCAGTCGGCGTGCTCCACCATTGAGTCGAACCATACGTGGACGCGCGCCGCGAACGGTGACTCCGTACCCTGCTCGGGGACCTCTTCCTGGCTCCGTTCCCGCCGGGGGGACTTGCGAGGGGTTGCCCCCCCTTCGGGACGGCTCTCCCGTTTCCGCTTTTGCCCCTCACCGCTGGCAGACCGGAACGAACGATCTTCGGTTGCAGGCTCAGACATGCGTGCCGCTGGCTGTGCCGGCGCTCTTGCCAGTTCCTCCGAAACAGCGGCACTATTCACATCGGCCTCCACCACGACTCGTTTGATGCCACCCAGAAAGCCGCGTTTTTCGAGCAGGACATGGTAGGTCAGCGCAAATCTCTGTACCCCGAGCGTCTCACATGCCTGATCCAGTGCTTCGTCCAGACTCTTGCCTTCAAAGCGTTGACTCATGAATTCTTCTCCCGCTGACTCACGATTCGGGATGATCGGCCCAATACTTGTTCATGATCATCTGCTGCGCGATCGTCAGAATATTCTGCACCAGCCAGTAGAGCACCAGGCCACTCGGAAATTCTTTGAAGATCCAGCCGAAGATGAACGGCATGGCCATGAAGATCCGTTTCTGCGTCGGATCTGCCGTCGAGGGCGTGATGGCCTGCTGGATGAACATGGTGATGGTCATCAGAATTGGTGTGATGTAGTAGGGATCCTTATCTGAAAGATCCTGAATCCATCCGAAGAACGGTGCTCCGCGGAGCTCGATCGCTCGTGACAGAAGCCCGTAAAACCCCCAGAGAATCGGAAGTTGTAGCAGAAGTGGAAGGCAGCCGCCAACAGGACTGATCCCTTCGACCTTATAAAGGTTCATCATCTCCACGTTCATCTTCTGACGCTGATCCGGGTCCGTCTTCGCCTTCTTGTACCGGTCGCGGATGGCCGCCATCTTCGGTTGCACTTTTTGCATCTTCTTCATCGAGACGATGCTTTTGTGCTGGAGTGGATAGAGAACGAGCTTGATGAGAATCGTCAGGACGACGATCGCCCAGCCATAGTTCTTGGTGAACGTGTGAATCGCAATCAGAGCCGTAAGCAGGAACCTTGCGATGATCCCGAACGCTCCGAACTGCAGCGTCTTTTCGAGACCGTGCCCTTCGAGCACGGTTGCCTGCTTCGGTCCGAAAAACGCCTTCCCCGAGGCCCCGCCGTTGAGCGCGTTGACTCCGACGTAAACCTCTTTTCTCTTGAGGTCGTCCTTGGTGGCGGCAGGAATCTCAATGGAACGAAGAACCGGCGAGCCGGCCTTGTCGGGTCTGATGGCAGCGAGAAAATAGTTGTCCTCGACGCCGATGAAATCCGCTGTCCCTTCGTAGAACTTGAGCTTGGGAGCCTTCTCCCTTGCTATGACATCGAGTGAACCTTCCTGCTGAATAACCGGGTTGCCGGTGATGACAAACTGGTTGTCCCGCTCTTCCGGACCGAGAACCCGGAGCCCGGGCCCGATCATGACGCGGTAGGCCGTCGTGGCGGGAAGGAGAGAAACTGCGAAGTGGAAATCGTAGTTCGGTCCAAGCCGGAACTCTTTGAGCACCGACACGCCTGCACCATCATCGACCCGATAAGTCAGACGCTCGCTCGGTCCCGTTTTCTCGCGGCTGAGTACATACAGTCCTTCGTTCGCGATCCGATTGACCTTCCCATCGGATGCTTCGATCGCGAATGGAAAGTCCGATCTTCCAGAGGGCCTGGACTTTACGAGCTCCACGAGCTGCCCACCTCGGGTTTTGTAATCCTTCAGCTGGAACGAGACGAGTTGCGCCCCTCGGTTCGAAAAGCGGGCGATGTACTCAGGGGTCTCGACCGTGCTGGCCTCTTCCGAAGTGGCAGCGACCTTCTGGGCTGGTGGCGTGGAAAGCGAGGCAGTTTGCGGCTCAACGGCTGGTGCCGCGGTCACGCTGGCGCCTGGTTGGGCTGCCGGGGAACTCGTGGTCGCGGTCGTTTCTGCAGCGGGTTTTGCGGGAATCTGCTGGTCCGTAGACGCAGGCTTCGGTTTAACGACCAGTTGGGGAAAGATACGGGGAAGCATGGCTGCCCACAACCAGAGGAATGCGATCGACACTGCGACCGCAAGGAACAGTCTCTTCTCCATCGCTCAAGGGACCGGGTCCCAACCTCCTGGATGAAACGGGTGACAACGCAAGAGTCTTCGCACGGTCAGATACCCTCCTCGAAGAACCCCGTATTTCTCAACCGCACCCATGGCGAAGGCCGAACATGTTGGTTCGAAACGGCACGTCGGTGGGAGCAGCGGGGAGATCAACCGTTTGTAGAGCTTCAGCAGAAGGAGCGCGAGTTGCCTCAAGGGCCGCCCTGCTTTTCTTTCATCGCCCGCCGAAACGCGTTGGTGAGATCCGTGGAGTATTGAGCGTAAGTGGCCTGTCTGGCTCCTGGCTTGATGTTGATCACGAAATCCGTCGATTCTTTATCGAGCCCGATCCCGTTGCGGTTCAGCCGGTAAACCTCTCTCGTCCAGCGGCGGAGGCGATTCCGGTCATGAGCCTTTCCAATCTTCTTCGTAGAGGTGATTCCAATTCGCGGGTGACCAAACGAGCTCTGTTTGAAAAAGAGGACGCAGTATCGCGCAAAAAACTTCCGCCCCTGCTCGTAGGTGTCGAGGAAATCCTGACGCCTGGCGATTCGCTCTCGCTTGGGAAGAGCAGCCGATCCCGGCGGGGGCGCGTTCACTTCGTCGCTCACCAATGACCCAGGGACTCGAGAAACCTTGGCGGCAGCCGTGATTAGACGACCAGACGCTTGCGACCTTTACGTCGACGGCGCGAGAGCACAGCTCTGCCGTCTTTACTGCGCATACGCTCGAGAAAGCCGTGCGTCTTCTTGCGCCGGCGGTTGTTGGGCTGAAAGGTTCGTTTCATGAGAGTCCTAGCCTTTGAAAAGCGGTGAGTATAGAGTTGCGCACGGTCGAGGGTCAACCCACGAACGAGCAAGGCGCCAAACGCCCTCACAGAGGACGCTATTCCAGAGACGCTGCCCGCCTGCGACGAACGAGAAGGACGCTTTCACCCCTCGAATCGCTGTGCTAGACTCGCCAGCCTTTTTCCCTCGATTTCTTTTCCACAATTGTGGAAATCTTGTGGAATGTCATAGAGATAGCACCATTTTGCCAGCAAAAAATGAACCTCTGGGATCAAGTTCTCTCGAAACTCGAAGAGACCATCGACAAGACTGAGTTCACTACCTGGTTCCAGCCCACCGTTTTCCTGGCAGAGAAGGGCGAAACGGTCGATGTCAGAGTGCCTGATGGTCGCTTCGTCGACCAGATCTCCTCTCGATACAGTCACCAGATCCGTTCGATCCTGACCGAACTGGACGCCAGTCGGACAAAGATTCACTTTGTTGCCGACGCCTCCGACTCCCGCGACCTCGGTCCTTACCCCGCTACCCCACCGATCCCTGACCTCCCACCATCCACCTTCAACAGTCGCTACAGATTCGGCGGATTCGTGGTGGGGAGCTCCAATCAGTTAGCGTACGCGGCGGCGCTTTCGGTTGCAGAGAATCCGAGTAACTCATTCAATCCGCTGTTCTTATATGGTGGGGCTGGTCTCGGCAAGACGCATCTGATTCAGGCCATTGGTCAGCAGCTTCGTCAGTCTCACCCGTCGATGAAGGTCGTTTATATGTCGGCCGACAACTTCGTGACCGAGCTCATCACCTCGATCCGATACGACAGGATGGCCTCGTTCAGGGACCGATATCGCTCAGTGGACGCGCTGCTGCTCGACGACATTCAATTCCTGGCAGGGAAAGAACGGACGCAGGAAGAGTTCTTTCACACCTTCAACGCACTCTACGAAGCGCAGAAACAGATCGTTTTCACCTCGGATGCTCCTCCCAAGGAAATCCCCACTCTGGAGGAACGTCTTCGCTCGCGATTCGAGTGGGGACTGAGCGCCGATATCCAGGCTCCCGATCTCGAGACGAAAGTGGCGATCCTGCGAAAGAAAGCTGAGGAGCGGAAGATCGGACTTCCCGGAGACGTCGCGCTCTTCATTGCTGAACGCGTCCGCTCGAACATCCGGGAGCTCGAAGGTCATCTGAACCGCGTTGCAGCATTCGCATCGCTGACCGGCCATCCCATCGGAATGGATCTGGCGAAAGAAGCTCTGCGGGATCTTTTGTCGAAAGAAAACAAGCCCATCGTGGCAGCAGAGATTCTGAAGGTCGTTGCGGCGCACTATGGAATCAAGGTCTCAGAACTGAAGTCGAAATCGAATGCCCGGCCGATCTCCTACCCGAGACAGGTCGCAATGTTCATGTGTAAAGCACTGACCGACTTGTCCTATCCCGAAATCGGGAAGATCTTCAACAACAAACATCACTCCACAGTGATCTACTCAGTAGAGAAGATCGAAAAATTGAAGGGTGAAGACTCTGCAGTCGCCAACACGGTTGAGATGTTGATCAAGCAGTTCCGATGAGCTCCCTAGCCCGCATTTCTCACAGACCTTTGTCGTGAGACGGCGGAGAGTGGCTTGGATGCGAGGCGCACGGCGATTTTGCGACGAAGGCATAGTCGACACTATGTCGAGGAGCGAAATTGGCGTG
>Ga0136612_10001093_pt1 | contig 11186 bp, 9 predicted proteins | sample AntDryUQ224A2306_2_FD_106644 | JGI IMG/M metagenome (GOLD analysis project Ga0136612, IMG submission 106644) | Polar desert sand microbial communities from Dry Valleys, Antarctica - metaG UQ224A (23.06) | ecosystem: Environmental > Terrestrial > Soil > Desert | place: Antarctica: Dry Valley...
AGGCGATGCGCACGCTCTGTCGCAGCGCGCGCGTGCACTACTGCGATCTGCTGGGACATCCGATCGAGTCGATCGCGAAGGTCTCGGGGATGGCCGCGAAGATGAAACCGGGTGCTCGCCCGCCGCTCAACTCGACGTACTTCAAGCGGATGGAGGCGATCGAGTTCGCCGTCAAGTTCGACGACGGCGTCGGCAGCGGCCTGCGTGAGGCGGACATCGTGCTCGCCGGAGTCTCACGCACCTCGAAGACCCCGCTCTCGATCTACCTCGGCTACCTCGGCTACAAGGCGGCGAACGTCCCGCTCGTGAAGGGCATCACGCCGCCCGAGGAGCTCTTCGAGATCGACGCAACGAAGATCGTAGGGCTGACGATCGATGCCGAGCGGCTGGCCGAGATCCGCCAGGCTCGAGTCCGGTCGATGGGGGGCCCGAACCGTCACTACGCAGAGATGGTGGAGATCTACGACGAGCTCGACGAGGCGGCGGCGCTGCACCGCAGACTCGGGTGTCCCGTGATCGACGTCACCGGCCAGTCGATCGAGGAGACGGCCCACCGCGTCGTCCGGCTCGTTGCCCGCCGACGGCAGGAGGCGACCGTCCCGTGAGCCCCGAGGCGCCTGTACTCCCGAAGCCGCCCGTACCTCTGAAACCGCCCGTACCCAAGTGGCGCTGGGTGCTCTGGGGGACGATCCTCTTCGCGGCCGACGTGGTCTTCTACGTCCTCCTCACGCCGATCTGGCTCGGCTTGCGCGGGGCTGCCTGGCTGGCTGAGTGGCGCTCCAGGCGCCGCCGGCCCACCTGAGCGCGGCGTCCGTTCGGGACGTGTCCGATGCTTGGAGCATCAGATCGGTCCGGCAAGGGTCGACCAACAGCTCCCTCGCCACGATCACTCAGCTGAGGTCGTCTCGCTCGGCCATGGCCCTAGGCTTAAAGCCTCAGACATGTCCCAGACGGCGGAGGGCGGCGCCGAGCGACTGACCGCCGCGGAGCACCGGCTCAAAGAGGTCGCCATGCTCCTCCGCTCGTCGTAGAGCGGCCGCCATCGTGAACTGCTTCGGCTGCAGCTCCGGCGTCAGCTCGTCCCACCGAAGCGGCGTCGAGACCGGCGCACCCTCCTTGGGCCGCACCGAGTAGACGGACGCGATCGTCTTGCCGGCGCCGTTCTGGTGGTAGTCGAGGAGAACGCCGACCCGCTTCCGCTTCAGCCACTCCGTCGTGATCACCCCGGGGTTGTTCTCTGCGAGCCGCTTCGAGACCAGCTCCGCGAAGCGATGCGTCTCGTCATACCCGTGCCGCCGCGCGATCGGCACGAGGACGTGAATGCCGTCGGCGCCGCTCGTCTTCACGTACGAGCGCAGCTCCAGCTCTTCGAGCGCTTCCCGCACCAGGTGCGCCGCTCTCACAGCGAGCGGGAACTCGCCATCGGGCGGATCGAGGTCGAAGAGGACGAAGTCGGGCCGCGCAGGCTTGTCGACCCGCGAGTACCACGCGTTCAGGTCGATGCAGTGCATCTGCACCATCCAGAGGATCGCCTCGCGCGAGTTGACGAGCGGGAAGTCGACCTCGCGGGAGCCTCCTTCCCGGGGGTGCGTCGTGAACCGCCTCGTCGGGATCCAGTCCGGGATCCCCTTCGGTGCCTGCTTCTGGAAGAACGAGCCGCCCACGATCCCCTCCCGCCAGCGCTTCATCGTGAACGGCCGGTCGCGGAGGTGCGGCACGAGGATGGGGGCGACCCTGCCGTAGTAGTCGAAGAGCTCGCCCTTCGTGATCCCCGACTTGGGGAAGAGGACGCGGTCGGCGCTCGAGAGCCTGACCTCCGGGCTCACAGGAGCCGGGCCTCCAGCGGCTCCTCGCGGTCGCGCTCGACGCAGTACGCACTGGAGCCGGCCTTCGTCGTCACGACCTCGCGCAGCTCCCTGCCCTCGAAGAGCAGACCCACGCCGTCGTCTGCAGCGTAGCCGGGCGGAAATCCCTCCCGCACGAGGCGCGTGTACACCGGCCGGCGCCGCTGCTCGCCGTCGTAGTGCGGGCAGGCGCTCCCCGGCAGCAGGCCGAGCCCGTCGCGCATCCCTGCGAGGTCGGAGCCGAACGAGTCGGTCACGCCGGCCTCGAACCAGCAGATCATGCCGGCGCTCCAGCCGCAGAGGAGGACGCCGGCCTCCCATGCCTCCCGCAGGATCGTGTCGAACCCGTGGACGCGCCAGATCGCCAGCATGTTCGCCGTGTTGCCGCCGCCGACGTAGAGCGCGTCCTGGGCGAGGACATGCTCGCGGAGGTCGGGGCGCGGCCACGGATGGAAGACGACGTGGGACGCCTCGGCGCGGCTGCCGAAGCGATCGTAGAAGCGGAGGATCGTCCCGTCGTCGTCGCCGCTCGCCGTGGGCACGAAGCAGATCCGCGGCCCGCCGGCAGCCTCCAGGACGAGCTCGTCGAGATCGGCTCCGGCCGCATGACCGCCGAGCGCGAGGATTCGACCCGTCATGTGGCCCCCGGCATGTGGGCGAGTATGGCAGCGAGCGCTTGTGGGAAGATTCGCCGCCGTGCGCTACGTCTACGCCTTCGATGAAGACTCAACCGGGGGCCGAGAGCTGCTCGGCGGAAAGGGGATCGGCCTCGCCGAGATGACGGCGCTGGGCGTTCCGGTACCGGCAGGCTTCACGATCACGACCGACGCCTGCCGCGCCTACCTGGCGGACGGGGCAGGGCTTCCGGACCGGCCGGGGCTGCCGGATGGGCTCGAGGAGGAGATCGGTGCGCATGTTCGGGCGCTGGAGGAGAAGGCTGCGAAGCGCTTCGGCGATCCCGACGACCCGCTGCTCGTCTCCGTTCGCTCGGGAGCGGCCGTCTCGATGCCCGGGATGATGGACACGATCCTCAATCTCGGCCTCGGGGACGATGCCGTCGAGGGCCTCGCGAAGACGACCGGGAACGCGCGCTTCGCGCGCGACTCCTACCGGCGCCTGATCCAGATGTACGGCGAGGTCGTCCAGGGCGTCGAGGGTCATCGGTTCGAGCAGGCGCTCGCGGACTTGAAGGCGGCCCGGCGCGTCAAACAGGACGTCGAGCTCACTGCCGACGATCTGGCGGAGCTCACTGCCACCTTCAAGCGCATCTACGCGGACGAGACGGGAGGCGCGTTCCCGCAGGACGCCGCTGCGCAGCTCGAGCGGGCGGTTCGGGCCGTCTTCGATTCCTGGAACTCACCTCGCGCCCAGGTCTACCGGCGCACGTACGAGATCCCGGACGACCTCGGCACCGCCGTCAACGTCGTCCAGATGGTCTTCGGCAACAAGGGCGACACCTCCGGCACCGGCGTCTGCTTCACGCGCGACCCCTCGACGGGCGAGCATCGGCTATACGGAGAGTTCCTGCAGAACGCCCAGGGCGAGGACGTCGTGGCCGGGATCCGGACGCCGGAGCCGATCGAGCGCATGGGCGAGCTCCTGCCCGAAGCCTACGAGCAGCTCCTGGAGACGATTCGCCGGCTCGAGAACCACTACCGAGACGTCCAGGACATCGAGTTCACGGTCGAGGAGTCGACGCTCTACCTGCTCCAGACGAGGTCGGCCAAGCGAACGGCGATGGCCGCGCTCCGCTCGGCGGTCGACATGGCCGAGGAGGGGCTCATCTCCCGCGAGGAAGCCGTAGCGCGCATCGATCCGTCACAGCTCGACCAGCTGCTCCACCCGACCATCGACCCCTCGGCGAAGGTGGAGGTCGTCGCGAAGGGGCTCAACGCCTCGCCGGGCGCGGCGTCCGGGGCTATCGTCTTCGATGCCGACACGGCCGAGGAGCGGGGCAAGGCGGGGGAGAGCGTTATCCTCGTCCGCTGGGAGACGACGCCGGACGACTTCCACGGGATGATCCAGGCGGCGGGCATCCTCACAGCTCACGGCGGCTTGACGTCGCACGCGGCCGTCGTCGCACGCGGGATGGGCACGCCGTGCGTCACCGGCTGCGAGGCGCTGCACGTCGACGTGAGTGCGAGGACGGCGCGCCTGCCGGGCCACGCGCTTAGCGAGGGCGACATCCTCACCATCAACGGCGGGACGGGGGAGGTGATCGTGGGCGCGGTGCCGCTCGTGGCGCCGCAGCTGAACGACGATTTCGCGTCGATCCTCGAGTGGGCGGACGGGATCCGGCGGCTGAAGGTACGAACGAACGCCGACACCCCGGCCGACGCCGCCAAGGCACGAGAATTTGGCGCTGAGGGAATCGGGCTGTGCCGGACGGAGCACATGTTCGCCGAGGCGGAGCGGCTCGAGCTCGTCCGGGAGATGATCCTCGCCTCCGACGAGGATGGCCGCCGCTCCGCCCTCGACCGGCTGCTGCCGATTCAGCAGGCAGACTTCGAAGGCATCTTCGAGGCGATGGCGGGCCTGCCCGTGACAATCCGCCTGCTCGACTGGCCGCTGCACGAGTTCCTGCCCTCGCTCGAGGAGGCGCGCGACGACCGCATGCGCGAGCGCATCCGTTCCTTGCAGGAGGCGAACCCGATGCTCGGCTGGCGCGCGTGCCGGCTCGGGCTCTTCTTCCCCGAGATCTACGAGATGCAGGTGCGCGCGATCGTGCGAGCAGCGCTGGCGGTGGGTGAGCGCGGGCAGCGTCCGCTGGTTGAGATCATGCACCCGCTCGTCGGCTTGGGCGAGGAGCTGCGCCGGCTGCGCGAGCTGACGGTGCGAACGGCGTCCGAGGAGGGCGAGCTCGAATATCTCGTCGGCACGATGATCGAGCTGCCGCGCGCCTGCGTACGCGCGGACGAGATCGCCGAGCACGCCGACTTCTTCTCGTTCGGCACGAACGACCTGACGCAGACTGCGCTCGGCCTGTCGCGCGACGATGCCGGCCGTTTCCTCTCGCACTACCTCGAGACGGGCATCCTCGAGCGCGACCCGTTCGAGACGATCGATCAGGGTGGCGTCGGCGACCTGATGCGAATCGCGGTCGAGCGGGGGCGGAGCGTGCGCGCCGACCTCAAGCTCGGGATCTGCGGCGAGCACGGCGGCGAGCCGAAGTCCGTCGCGTTCTGCCACGACCTCGGGCTCGACTACGTCTCCTGCTCGCCCTACCGTGTCCCCCTGGCCCGGCTCGCCGCCGCACAGGCGGCGCTGGCCGAGCAGGGCATCACGACCATTGCCGTCGGCGGCTAGGTGTTCGGCCGCTAGGTGTAGCCGCGCACCTTCCAGTAGGCGACGGCCACGCTGAGTAGACCTATCACCACCAAGCCTGCATAGCCAAGCAGGTCGTTACGCGCGTAGGCGACCCGTCGCTGGCCGAAGCGGGAGAGCGCAAGGATCGCGAGGGCGCCGCCAGCCAGGCCACCGAGGTGGCCGCCGATCGAGATGCCGGGCACGGCAAACGTGATCGCGAGGTTGATGAGCAGTAGTGGCAGCACGCTGCCGCCAAAGACGTACGTGCCCTGACGCTCGAGTACGAGGATCGCGCCGAAGAGCCCGTAGATCGCTCCCGAGGCGCCTACGGTGACGGCCGTCGGTGACGACAGCAGGAGCGCGCCGGCGGAGCCGGCGAGGCCGGAGGCAAGATAGAGCAGCAGGAAACGGGCAGACCCGAGCACGCCTTCCAGAGCAGGTCCGAACAGGTAGAGCACGAGCATGTTCATGGCCAGGTGCAGCGGTCCGTAGTGGAGGAACGCGGCTGACAGCAGTCGCCACCACTCCCCCTCGGCAACAAGGGGGCCGTACAGGGCGCCGTTCTCGAAGATCGAGCCTCTGTTGGCGTTGATCGGAGCGCCCTGAGCAAGCTGGAGCAGGTAGACCAGGACGTTGATCCCGATCAGACCCTTGGCGACGAAGCCCGGTCCCGCCGTCGTGCGCCGCTGGACACCCTGGATCACCTTCGCCGCGCCCTGTGGACGCCCGGAGTGGTCGGGGCACCGGATCCCGACAGAGCCGAACGTCATGCAGTCGGGGCAGATGCCGCGGCCGCAATCGGAGCACGAGACACCGGTCTCGCGATCCGGGTGCCGGTAACACGTGAGCGTCTCCGCCATCCCGACTAGCCTAGCCACGGCAATGAGGGTGCACGTCGCGTTCACGCCGGACGAGGCCGCGTCGGCGTCCACCGGGATCGTCGTCGACGTGCTTCGCGCGACCTCCACGATCGCTCAGGCGCTCGCTGCGGGGTACGCACGCGTGCTCTGCGTCCCCGAGCTCGAGGATGCGCGCGCCCTGCGCGCCGAGCTGGCAGGAAGCGTCGTCGGAGGAGAGCGGAACGCGATCCGGATCGAGGGCTTCGACGTCGGCGCCTCGCCGCGGGAGTTCCTCGAGCCTCGAGCCGAGACGCTGATCCTCTCCACGACCAACGGCACCCGAACGATCGTCACCGCAGCCATTCGGTGCGAGGAGGTGTTGCTCGGCAGCCTGCTGAACCTGGGCGCCGTCGCCGCCGCTGCGCGCTCACGGGGGCAGGACGTCGCGATCGTCTGTGCGGGGTTCAAGGGTGCCTTCGCCCTCGACGACGCCTACTGCGCCGGGCGGATCGTGCAGCTCCTCGGCGGCGAGCCGAGCGACGCGGCCGTCGCGGCGGATGTGATCGCGCGCGCCTATCCTGACGCCCTTTCCGGGCTGACGGCACGAACCTACGGGCCGCCGGGCCTCGAGGAGGACATCAGCTTCTGCGCCCGCGAAAGCGTTCTCGACGTCGTGCCTCGCTTCGCCGGAATGCACGGGAACGCCGCCGAGATCACCGCGTAGACAAGGCTTGACAGGAACGTGTGTTCGGTATAGAACATACGTTCCCATGATCGCTTGCCTCCTCATCCCCGGCTTCGATCTCCGCTCGGCCCTACGTGAGCGGCCGCGGCTCGAGCTCGAGCCGGCCGCGCTCGCGCCGTTGCCAGGCACCGAAGCGCTCGTGGGTGCGGTGACGGCCGCCGCCGCGGCTGCAGGGGTGCAGCCGGGGATGCGGCTGGGGGAAGCGCTCGCCATGTGCCCAGAGCTCCGGCTCGTCGAGCAGGATCCGGCTGCAGTCGAGCGCGAGTGGGAGGGGGTGCTGCGGCGACTGGAGGACTCCGGCTTCGCGGTCGACTCCGGGGAGCCCGGCTCCGTCTTCTTCCAGACGGACGGTGTCGAGCGGTTGTACGGTGGCTTGGAGGCGGCGCTCGAGCGGGCGCTCGTCTCCGTCGGACCAGCCTGGGATCCACGCGCGGGCGCTGCGCAGCGCCGATTCGCCGCTCTCGCAGCGGCGAGTGTCGCGCGCCCCGGGCAGGCTTTGGTCGTCGCGAACGGCAAGGAGGAGGGATTCCTCGCGCCGCTGCCGCTCTCGCTCCTGCCGCTCAGCGCCGACCGCTACGCCGAGCTCGAGGGCCTCGGTGTGCGGAAGCTGGGGGAGCTCGCTGCGCTGCCGGGGGGCTCGGTGGCGGAGCGGCTTGGACCGGAGGGGCGGCGCGCGTGGGCGCTCGCGAACGGTGGCGAGAAGGGGCGTATCCGCGGCCGCCGCCCTCCGGCGGAGCTCGCGGAGGCGCTTGAGTTCCCCGAGGCGGTGGGTAACGAGCTGACGCTAAGGCGGGCGTTCGGCGCCCTTCTCGACCGGCTGCTCGCGCGGCCCGAGCGCGCAGGGCGGCCGCTTCGGAAGGCGGCGCTCTCCGCCCGGCTCGTCAGCGGAGGCTCCTGGCGGCGAACGGTGACGCTTCGCGACCCGACTGCCGAGCGTTCGCGGCTCCGAGCGGCGCTCGGGCCGAAGTTGCTCGAGCTGCCCGCTCCGGTCGTGGAGCTGCGGCTGGAAGCGGTGGAGCTCTCGGAATCGGTCGGGCGGCAGCTCGAACTCGTCCGTTCAGCCGGCGACGAGCTGGCGGCGCAGCTCTCTGACGGTCTCAAGCAGGTACGTGCGAGCACCGGGTCTGGCTCGGTGTGCGCTGTGGTGGAGGTGGCGCCGTGGTCGAGGATTCCTGAGGCGCGAGCACTGTTTGTTCCGAGAGACGAATGAGACCGGTACCCAAGGACTCCGTGGCCAGTCGGCCGGAGGGCGATTCACTTGCCCGCAGGCTCAACGCAGTTCTCTATGAGGGGTGGAGAGAGAGGGCGGTCGCGGGGGAACCATGGGTTCCGGTTCCCCCGCTGTGGTTTACAGGCCCGCCGCGAGATGTTCACGAGCAGCAGTGAAGGAGGAGCCGAGCGGGGGAACCATGGGTTCGCCCGCGTCCTGAATGCGCCTCGGCCGGTGGTGGTCGAAGCGAGCCCTGTTGGCGTGCCCGTACGCGTCAACCGCGAGATGGTCGCGCTCCTCCGAGAGGAGTGGCGCGTCGTCGACCGCTGGTGGACGGAGGCCCCAGTGGACCGGCGCTACTTCGACCTCGTGCTCGAGTCGGGCCAGAACGCCTGCGTCTTCCGTGATGAGGAAGCCGGCTGCTGGTTCAGCCAGCGGGCGTGAGCTCTGATCGGCCGACGCTAGCGGGAGGCGGCGACTGCTGTGGCGGGGCTCTCGCCGACGACCACGGCGTGGGCGAAGAGGGCTGTCGTCACGAGGACGAGCGATGCCATGAGTGCGGCGAGTGTGCGCATGTGGATGGGGAACGTCAACGGCGTCCTCTGCGGTGTCGTGACGTACATGAGCTTCCCGCGCACACGGCGAAATCCTGCACGCCCCCGCCCAAGCGCATCCGCCGCCCCGAATGGTCTCAGAGACGGTTCGCGCTCGGACTACCACCACGCACGTGACGGGTGTGTGACGACATCGTGCGAGATGTGTGACAGCTGATGGGGTACGTCGAGCTCCACTGCCACTCCAGCTTTTCCTTCCTCGACGGCGCGTCGCATCCCGAGGAGCTCACGCTGCGGGCAGCCGAGCTCGGTTACGAGGCCGTCGCGCTCACCGACCACGACGGCGTCTACGGCTCGCTCGAGTTTGCGACTGCGGCGAAGCACTTCGGCATCCGCCCGATCACCGGCGCCGAGGTCACGCTCAGCAGCGTGGGCTCGACGGAGCCGCAAACGAGCGGAGGTGCCGGCTTTGCCGGCGCCAGAGCGGGTGTAGACGGCCACCACGTCACCCTGCTCGTCGAGTCGACGCGGGGTTACGCGAACCTCTGCCGCCTCCTGACGGCAGCACACGCCCACACCCGACCGAAGGAGGGCGCTGAGCCGCTGCCGCCGGCACTCGATCCGGCGCTCCTCGCCGAGCTGAACGAAGGGATCGTCTGCCTCTCCGGCTGCGCGCGCAACGGACTGGGCGCGCACGATCCGAATGCGGCGGTCGTGCTCGCGCAGGCGTTCGGCGACCGCTTCTACGTCGAGCTCCAGCGGCCGTTCGAGCGAGGGGATACACGGCGTAACGCGCTCCTGCGCGACCTCGCGACCCATTTGGGCGCACCGACTGTCGTCACCGGCAACGTCCATGCCCACCATCCGCAACGCACCGATCTCCAGGACATCCTCGTGGCGATCCGGAACCGCACCTCGCTCGACGGGTGCGAGCGGGCGCGGCGTGGGAACCGCGAAGCCGTCCTGCGCTCGCCCGACGAGGTGCTCGAGCTCTTTCCCGACGACCGTGACGCCGTTCTGCGCACTGCGGAGGTCGCGGAACGGCTCGAGTTCGATCTGACCCAGGAGCTCGGCTATCGCTACCCCGACTTCTCCGGCGGCGCCGAGCCCGCCATCCGCCAGCTGGCGCAGGTCTGTCGTTCGTCGTTCGACGATCGCTACTTCACCTCCAGCCCGAGCGTGCAGGCGCGCGCGCTCGCACGCCTGAACCAGGAGCTGGCGCTGATCGACGAGCTCGGCCTCGCCGGCTTCTTCCTGCTCCACTGGGAGGTCCTCGAGCTCGCGAGCGAGATCGCAGCCGAGCTACGCGGCCCCGATTCGCCGCGGCGCTGGCTCCCGCCGGGGCGGGGGCGGGGCAGCTCGGTCGGATCGATCGTCTGCTACCTGACCGGCCTCTCGCACGTCGACCCGGTGGCAGGGAACCTCTCGCTCGGCCGCTTCCTGAACCGCGAGCTCTCGTCGGTTCCCGACATCGACCTCGACTTTCCGCGCGACATCCGCGAGAAGCTGATCGTGGCCGTCACAGACCGCTACGGGCGCGAGCATGCCTCCCTCGTCGCGAGCTTCGCCACCTACCGCTCGCGCGGGGCGATCCGCGACGTCGGCAAGGCGCTCGGTTTGCCCTTCGCCGAGCTCGAGCGGCTGGCTCGCGTCTCCGACGGCTGGAACGCGAAGCGGGTGGCGGAGGAGCTCCAGCTGCTGCCGGACGCGGAGACCAAGCTGCTCTCGCCGCGCTGGCGCGCCTTCGCGGCGGTGACCGCGCAGATCGGCGGCTTGCCGCGACACATCTCGCAGCACCCAGGCGGGATGGTGATCTCGTCCCGGCCGCTCGTCGAGCTCGTGCCGGTGCAGCCGGCGGCGATGGCCGGCCGGCAGCTCTGCCAGTGGGACAAGGACTCGTGTGCGGATGCGGGTTTCCTCAAGATCGACCTGCTCGGACTCGGGATGCTGTCGGCGGTCGAGGACTGCGTCGAGCAGATCGCGGCAGTCTACGGCGAGCCGATCGACCTCTCCCGGATCCCGCTCGACGACCGTGACGTCTACGCCGAGATTCAGCGCGCGGACACCGTCGGGGACTTCCAGATCGAGAGCAGGGCGCAGATGCAGAGCCTGCTGCGGACGAAGCCCGAGAACCTCGACGACCTCACAGTTCAGGTCGCGCTCGTGCGGCCGGGGCCGATCCAGGGCAAGGCAATCCACCCCTACATCGACGCACGGGAGAAACTTCGCATCGACTCGACCTACGTGCCGCCGGTCGACCACGAGCTCCTGCGCGAGCCGCTGCGCGACACACACGGCGTCGTCGTCTTCCAGGATCAGGTGCTCGAGGTTGCGATGGCGCTCGCCGGCTTCACGATCGGCGAAGCGGAGGGACTGCGCCGCGCCATGAGCCGCAAGCGGAGCGAGGAGGCGATCGAGGCGTTCCGCGACCGCTTCGTCAAGGGGGCGTTGGAGAACGGCGTCGGCCCGGAGGTGGCCAACACGGTCTACGACAAGCTCGCAGCCTTCTCGGGCTTCGGCTTCCCCAAGTCGCACGCAGCCGCGTTCGGCCTGCTCGCCTACCATTCGGCGTGGCTGCGTCACCACTACCCCGCGGAGTTCCTCTGCTCGCTCCTGAACGCACAGCCGATGGGCTTCTACCCGCCGGCGAGCCTCGTCCGCGACGCGCAGCGGCGGGGGGTGGAGGTC
>Ga0136612_10001095_pt1 | contig 11177 bp, 8 predicted proteins | sample AntDryUQ224A2306_2_FD_106644 | JGI IMG/M metagenome (GOLD analysis project Ga0136612, IMG submission 106644) | Polar desert sand microbial communities from Dry Valleys, Antarctica - metaG UQ224A (23.06) | ecosystem: Environmental > Terrestrial > Soil > Desert | place: Antarctica: Dry Valley...
CGACGGAGATAACCGATGAACCGCCGCGTTCTCCTCTCGAGCCTGTCGCTCGCCGGCATTGGCATGCTCGGGGCGTGCGAGGTGGAGCGCACGTCCGTGCTGACTCCATTTGGTGTGCCAAGCTTCGACTCGCGCCTTGCCGTTGACGGCCGCAACGTTCCCAACGGCACGCTGACCCGCACGGCTTCCGGAGCGGATACCTCCATTCGAGTGCGGTTTGCAGGGCTGGAGCCGCTGGCGACGGGCGTGTACCAGGTGTGGCTGGCCAATGTCGTGGCCGGTGATACTCCCGGAGCGGATTCCGTGCTCTCCCGTGTCACCAAGGCTATCGGCACAATCTCCGTAATCCGGCGCGACACCACGATCAATTTTACGGGTGATCCGGTCGGCAAGGATGACACGTTGAGGACGGCGACGGGCGTGTCAGCATTTACGGAAGGAGGTACCGCGACCCGTATCGAAGTCGTTGTCAATCGCGCCTCTGTAGGCGCGAACGTGCGCACCGACTTCAACGTGGTCTTTCTGTCCATTGAGACGTCAGCTGATGCAGCCGTGCCGAGCGATGCGCGCCCGCTGTATACGCGCTACGGGCCGACAACGACCAGCCGAGCCTTGCTCTTCGGTCGCTTTCATCCGCGGACCGACAGCTCCTACGTCTTCACCGCTACCGGTCGAGGTCTGGCCGGCGTCCGTGGGCCAATTCTCATCGTAGACGATTCGTCGCTCGCGCGCCCGCCCATCGGGTATTTCTATGCGGTGGCGGTCGTCAAACGCGACACGCTGGGAGCGGCCCTCGACACCCTGTTTGTTGGCGCTCAAACGGCTCCGTTTCCACGGCGCCAGGTATCGCTCATCGATGCTGACGTCAGGGTCGTCGATCCCGTAGTACTTGTCACCCCACCCTCCATCCTTGCCGCCGCCATTCGGGTTGACGCGCGCGTTCCGTCCGCCGGATTGCCGGGCGCAAATCCGTTTGCCGGTTTTCAGGACATCCTGGTGACTCTCGAGACCAAGCAGGGAGTGGAAGCCGCCTCACCAACCATCATTCTGTCCGGCACCGTTTCCGGATGTGTGAACAAGCCGGGAAGCTGCTAGATCGCTTTTGGGCTGAAGACGGGACGCACAGCGCAGTATGCGCTGTGCGTTTTGTTTGGGCGCCGTTGCCATGGCGCGCGTGCTGCTGGCATGCTTTCGGGGATTCCATCGCGATCGCGGAACCGAAGATCACAACCGTACGCTGGCAGGCTGAATCGCAGTGGCGCCGTTCAGCGGCTCTTGCACGACATATGCGATTCCATGTCACTCCAACCGGAGTCCTGTATTGAATTGTTCCACCATTTCGCGTCGCCTCCCTGCAGTCCTTTGGCTCGCGTTTCTATTCCCCGCTTCTGCCGCTTCGCAGCTTCCGGGGCTTCCTGTTCTGCAGAACGCCTTCGCCAACCCCGGAATAACCGTAGGACTCAACTACGGACGCGCCGTGGATCTGACCGGGTACGCGGTCGCGGTGGCCTGGGCGCCTCGGAGCGGTCGCTTCGCGATCAGCGGCGGCGTTGGATCGGCCAAGCCCGATGACACTACCGCCAGTGCCGCTTATGGCGGCCGAGTGTCGGTCCCGGTGCTGCATGTAATGCAGGGGGCGCTTGGGGTCGGGGCCTTTGCCGGCTTCGGCACCTGGCCCTTTGCCAACCGGTCCGTGGCCGTTCTGGGCGTCGCCGCCGGATATCAACGTCCCATCGGGTCGCTGGGTGTATCGGTTCACGCCGCGCCATCGTACCAGCGCTACAGCATTTCCTCGGCAACCGAGGATGTTTCTGGCGGACTGTTCCGTTTCGCGGCGGGCGTCGATGTATCCTTCGGTGGGCGCTTCGGCGCGACGCTGGGCTTCGAGAGCGGAGCCAGACAGCGTTCGGATGCGCTGGGGACCAGCAGTTCGATCTTCGGCCTTGGTGTGTCGTATGCACTTCGGCGGGTGCGCTAATTGAAACCGTGAAGGCTCTTATCCAATCTTACCATGACTGATCCGGCGCGCATTCCGATTCTCGTCGTCGATGACAACAAGGACAACGCCGAGATCATGCGACAGTATCTCGAGGCGCAGGGCTATCCGATCACGGTGGCCTATAGTGGCGAGGAAGCTCTTGGCGTCATGGACACGGCCAAACCGAGCATCGTCCTGCTCGACGTCATGATGCCGGGCAAGGACGGCTGGGAGACCTGTCGCCTGATGAAGCAGCACCCCGTGCTTGGACGCTCGATCCGCATCATCATGGTGACTGCCCTTCACGCGTGGGACGACAAGCGCGAGGCGCTCCAGACCGGCGCGGACGATTACGTCGAGAAGCCATTCGACTTGCCGCAATTGGCAAAGACGATCGAGCGGAATGTGGCGATGCTGCCGAGCCAACCCTGATCGCGCGCGAGTGACACTCTCCGTTTTATTGACCGACAGCGACGACTCCGCGATCGCCGAGGCGGTGGCACAGCTCGAGACTTGGCAGTTGAGTGTCAAGCACGAGCGCGACCTCTCCCTCCTCATCGAGCAGTTGCCGGATGTCCGCGCTGTCCTGATCACTACGGACAATCCAACGGCAATGCGGGACGCCGTGGAGCGCGCCCGTGAGCGCGGTATACCCACGATCGTGGGATCACGCGACGAAACGACCAGGCGGCGGGCAGTGGAGCTGCGCGTCGATGAGTGGTACCGCATTCCCGCCCCCAGCGAAGAGATCGCGGCCCGGGTGCGCTCGGCCATCTCCCGCACCATCCCGACCGGGGAGGCGCTCGCGGATCGCGTGGAGCGGGCGGAGTACGAGCGGATGCTCTACGATGGGCTCACCGGGTTGCCAACGCTCCCGGTGGCGCTCGAGCGCACGCGCTCGCTCATCAAGGAGCGCGGCGAGATGGTCGTGCTCTACCTCAACTTCGTTCGCTACTCGAAGATCGAGGAGATCTATGGGTGGGAGAAGCTCGATGCCGTGCTGGAGACCACCGCGAGCGCCGTACGCGAATTCCTGACCGACAGCGCGCTCAGTGCGTCCCGCGTGACGACGAGTTTTGCGAATGATGACGACTTCATCTTTTTCCACGTGCCCCTGCCTGACGTCGCGGCCGCTACGGATCCCGAGATCACGACCCTGGTGGTCCATCTCCAGCAGCACGTGGCGAGCAGGATCGAAGCAACCCATGGTGAGGACGTTGGTGCGCTGATCGACATTTACGTAGGCAGATCCCACGTCTACTACAATCCGAAGGTGCGCCTGGAGCGCCTGATCTACCGGGGTATCCGCGAAGCGGCCAACAACGCCAAGAGCGTCGAGCAGCGCGAGCGTGGGCGGCGCATCACCGATCTGAAGGACAGTCTCCGTGACCGCGGTGTGTACATCGACTACCACCCGATCGTGGTGGCCGAGACACGGAAGATCTTCGGCTACGAGGCACTGGCTCGCGGCGTGCGGCGCAGTCTCAGAAGCCCGGAGGTCATGTTCGAAGTCGCCGCCGACGGCGATCTCATTTGGGAGCTCAGCCGACTGTGCCGGGCACGCGCTATCGAGGGAATGGAAGCGCGCCTTACGCATGACGAGCTCCTCTTCCTGAACGTGGATCCTCACGATTTCGCGGATCCCGCGTTCACGGAGAGTGAGGTCAAGCAGCCACATCGGGTCGTCATCGAGATTACCGAGCGCACTGCGATCAAGGACTATCCGAAATTCAAGGAGCGGCTGAAGGCGTTTCGCGAGCGCGGTTACCGGTTCGCCGTGGATGATGCGGGCAGCGGGTATGCCGGACTGGGTTCCATTGCCAACCTCGAGCCTGATTTCATCAAGCTCGATATGTCGCTGATCAACTGCATCGACACTAACTTCATCAAGCAGAATCTGGTGGCGTCCATGGTGCGCTTCGCGAACGACCACGGCGCGATGGTCATTGCCGAGGGCGTGGAGCGGGCCGAGGAATTCGCCGCGGTCCAGTCGCTTGGCGTCCATCTCGTGCAGGGGTTCTACCTGCATCGCCCGATCCGGCACAGCGGTCCAGAGGCGGCGGTTCCCGAAGCAGCACCCGAGCCGGCAGCCACCTAGCCGGCAGCCACCTAGCCGGCAGCCACCTAGCCGGCGGCCACCTGGCCCGGCAGCAACACTAGCCGGTAGCGACTTTGCCGGCGCGGTCCAGCAACTCCAGGACGATAGCCGCAGAGCGTTCTGCCGCGCCCAGTCCATCACGAACGCTCTGACGCGCTCGATCTCCCGCAGCCCCTCGCGATGTCGCATCCCCGAGCCATCGCACCAGCGAGTCCGCCAGATTCTTCGGGTTCGACACCGTTATCCCCCCGTCGCAGGCGATCAACGCTTCGGCGTCGCGGCTATTGCTGAAGCGCGGCCCGAACAGGACAGGTGCGCCGAATGCGGCCGGCTCCAGCACGGAATGCAGTCCCGCGGCGTGGAAGCCTCCGCCCACGTAGGCGGCGTCGGCGAGCGCATACAGGTCGCCAAGCAGGCCCATGCGGTCGACGATGATGACGCCCGCGCCCTTCGCTCCCGCGTCCGTCAGGCGTGCGCGGCTCCACCCCCTTTCATCGAGTGCGCGCTCGAGGTCGGCGAGATGAGCGACCGACGGCTCGTGCGGCGCAATGATCAACTGCGCGTGTGGCACGCGTGCCCGGACATCGGCCCATGCCGGCAGCAGCATGAGTTCATCGGCCGGCCAAGTGGAGCCAGCCACCAGCGTCGGACGGTTGCTGCTGAGCCCGGAGAGCAGAGGAGATGAACGGTCCGATGCGGCGGCGCGGGCCCATACCTGATCGTGCCGGGTGTCGCCGGTAATGCGAATGACGTCCTTTCTGACACCCATGCGGACCAGCCGCTCGGCGTGATCCGGGGCGATTGCACCCACCAGATCCAGCCGCGCATACGCTGGCCGCATCAGCCAGCGTACCGGATCGCGGCTGCGAGCGGAGCCGGCGGAGACCGTGGCGCTGACGAGGCCAAGGTGTACGCCGCGTTCCGACGCGCGCAGGGCGAGTGTGGGCCATACATCGAGTTTGCTGAACACGAGCGCGGCAGGGCGAAGGGCCGCCAACACGGCGATCGCATCGCCGGCCGTATCGAAGGGGAGGTAGTCCCGAAAATCGACATCCAGTGAGGCAGCAAACGTCACGGCGCTCGGCGAGAAATACGTGTATGCGAGCTGCACGTCGGGGCGCTCGCGTCGCACGATCTCGAGCACCGGGCGCGCCTGAAGTCCTTCACCAACGCTCGGCGCGTGCACCCAGAGCAATGGCCGATTGATCGCCCGCCCGCGGCTGGCCCACTCGGCGTAGCGCGCCCTCACGCCGCGGCGTGCCTGCAGTGTGCGGCTGAGCTTTGAACCGCCAGCCGGAACGACGGTCGCTAACGCGCGGGCAATCTGGCCTGCCGCGTCGTACAGCCCTTCGACGATCGGTCGGACCACCTACCGCGAGCCGCGCCCCCGGGCGGCTCTCGCGAGCGCGGTGTCGAGCACGCGCCGAAACTCCGCAATGGGTTGAGCGCCCAGCATGGCGGTGTCGCCAATGAAGAATGTCGGAGTGGAACGGACCCCGCTGGTCTGTCCGCGATCGAAATCCTGTTGCACGAGTCCGCGCATGACGCGATCGCGCATGCATTGCTGAAACGCCGGCACCTTCACTCCGGCGCCACCGGCCATGGTGTCGAAAAGCGAAATGACCGAAGGCCGCGCGCTCCACGCCGCCTGAGTGCGAAACAGGGCGTCGTGCATTTCCCAGAACCGTCCCTGAGCACCCGCGCAAAGCGCTGCCTCGGCCGCCGGCCAGGCATGCTCGTGCATGGGAAGCGGAAAATTCACGTACGCCAGTTTTACCCGGCCGGTTGCGATATACTCGCGGTGAATCTGCGCGTAGCTCTCGATGTGGAAGCGGCTGCAAAAGGGACACTGGAAGTCACTGACCTCGACCATCCAGACCGGCGCCGCGGTATCGCCAATGATGCGCGAGCGATCGGCGCGGCGCTGCATGTCGCGCACCACACTGTCATCCGTGCCGGACGGGGGAGTCTCCGCCGCGTTGCCCGTCGTCGCCGTGAGTACCGGCTCCGCGGAGCCGGTGTCGCTCGATACCTGCCGAGCACTCCCTGGAGAGGTGCAGGCGATCGCCGAGATGAGCGCGAGAAAGGCACTCCTATGGATCATTGTGTAAAATCGGAAGGAATTCGACGGAGCGAGTTGGTGGAGCGATCGACGAGATAGGTACGCGTCCCGCGCGACACCAGCAGGGTCGCGAAGCCCAGTTCGCGAGCCAGGCCAAACGTCTCCAGCCCATTGGCCGTGATGCTGAGGACATACACTCCGTCGAGACCGCCCGCCGCGAACACGCGGTCGCCAGCAATGGACACGGAGTATGCGAAACGCGCTTTGCTCCAGCGCCCTCGCTCGCGCGGCTGTGCGGGATCGGAGACATCATACAGCACCACACCGCTTTCTCCCATTGCCACGGCGACGTACTGATCTCTGGCGGCGACGCTCCGGGCGCGACCGGGAAGACGCGTGCTCCCCACGGCAGCCAGCGAGTCGCCCTCGGGGCGGAAGGCGAGCAACAGGGTATCCGTCACCGCCCACAGGAGCGCGCGATCGCTGTCGAACGTGAGGGCCTGCGTCTTCGATCCAATGTCGACACCCGGCCAGGTGCGCAGCGTGTCGGCCGCGGCCGGTGCCGACTCGATCCGCGTCCCGGTAGCGAAGTAGATCCGTTCGGGCGTCGCGACCAGGGCTGACGTCTCACCTTCCCGGAGCAGCATTCCCGGCCCTGTGCGCGGAGGATATAGGTAGAAACCCGAGGGCGAGCCGACGGCAATGGAGCCGACCCCGGGGATGAAATCCAGCGCTACAATGCCGCGGATCCCGCTCCGCCGTTCCGCCAGCCGCAGCGTGGACCCATTGGACACGATCTGAATGCCCGTCCGTCCGCCAACAGCAATCAGCGTATCTCGCACCGCGAGGACGAACGCCTCGCCCTCCAACCCAACGGCATCACCACGCGGGTACAGCGGTACGCCCCCACGATATCGGAGTGCGTGCAACTGATCGAACTCCCGGCCGATCATGAATCCCACCAGTAGCCCGCTCATTGTCGCCACGGTCAACACGCAGTTTCCGGACGTGCATTGTCCGGGCGAGGAGTTGTCGTTCTCCGTAAAGGCGTACAGGCTCGCTACGGCCGCTCCGGTCGCAGCACCCAGCGCCGCGAACAGCAGGCTGCGGGGCCGTCGGCTGGCTGCCTCACGTTGTTGTTGCTGCTGCTGGGCCTCGCCGACGGTGCTGCCGGCGTGCAGGACCAGGAGCGCAGCGACCGCTCGGGCACGAACACTCATGGGCGAGGCACCATCAACACGCGCTCGCGCGACGCACTGCGGCCCGAGACCAGGTCAGTCACCGTCAACTCCAGGGTATAGGTTCCGAAGGGCGCCGCGCCCAGATCGAGGGCGAGGTAGTTCGGGATGCGGTCCATCGCGTCGATGGCCACCGTTCGATTATAGCGCAGCGCCACGCGATCGTCGCCTTTCGCGGATAACCCAATCGCGTCCACGATGCCGCCGAGGATGCGCGCCTCGACCGCCCGTCCGCGATCGATCTCGGAGAGCTTGAGAGCAAGGGTGATATGGAACCGGCCGTTGCCGGAGGAATCCGCAGTTGATCCGTAAAGCTCCCAATAGAGGAACACGGTGTCACGCGGCACGAATGTCATGGCAGCATTCGGCACGATCAGAAAGTCGGAGCGGCTGCGCGGTTCGTTGCCGGGGCGTGGCGCGATGCGACTCGCCACGAGCACATCGGAGAGCGCGAACTGACCGGCAGGAAAGCCTTCGATACGGAAGGCGGACAGCCCGCGCGCGCTGCGCTCACTCGCCTGCTCGCGGGCCTCTATTCGATAGAGATATTCCCCTGGGCGGAGCGATCTGCGCCATGCGCGCGGCGTCGCACCTTCGACGCTGTTTCCGTCGATGGTCGCGGAATCTCGCTGCGTGACCACGGGGCGTCGCCGCGCATCCGACAGGAACAGGCCGGTTTCCAGTGTCGTCCGCGCAACGTCGACCCCGCGCAGCATGTTGCCAGTGGGAATGTCCGCAAAAATCGAGACATCGGTTGCGCCGCTGTCGCCACGGAAGCGCGCGATCTGCACCGGAACCGAGTCCACCCGGAGGAGCGGCTTCAGATTGTCAAATCGCACCGGTGCCCGGAAGCGTTCATTCTCTGCATACGATCGGAAATCGCTGGCGAAGAAGGCGTAGTTCATGGCTGGCGGGCCCACGAAGACGAAACGCATCTTCGACTCCGGATACCACCAGACATAAGTGACGCGGCCGAGCGCGTCGGAGCCCTCGATTTCGGTGGTCTGTGGAGAGAACGTGACCTTTACCGGAGGATTGCCGTAGCGTACGTAGATCATGCCGCGATCCGTCTGCCACCCTCGCGTCCGGAACTCAGGCGCAGAGTATCGCAGGTCCGCATACGCAACGCGTGCGAGAAACTCCATGCGCGCTTCGTTGACGTCGGTCAGCTTGAGTGGGTCGGCTATGTCCCAGTACAGGGAATCGGTACTCGCCTTGTCGGCTCCGGACATCTGGACGTACGAGCTGGCGGCTTCCTTCTGGAGAATGTTGGCGAGACCGGCCATGTCGCGGCGTTCCTGTTCGGGCAGGAGCGCCAGGGCCGTATCGAACGCCCATTGGGCGCGCGTATCCCGATCGAGCCGGTGAAGCGCCAACCCCTGCGCGAGGGCAATCAAGGGCTCCCCCGGCTGTGTGCGTCGTAGATCCCCCGCGAGTTGCGCCATTTCCTCGAATCGATCGCCGTCGTGGAACAGCGCCAGCAAGCCGGTGGCCGCGCCGGCGTGCCGGGGATCCGCGGCGAGCGCCGCGCGGTAGTGATCCTCCGCCTGCCGATAGTCGATCTCGCCGGCGTCCTCGAGCGTGAGTGTGGACTGCGCGAGGAAGTTGGCGACATACTCCCAGTTGGCGAGTGCCTCGTCCGCGCTGAAGCTGCTCACCGGTCCGGTAATCATGCGCCGGTTGACCATCGTCGCGTACCGGCGCTCGTGAATCTGGCCGAGCTCCCATCGAATTTCGGCCAGCAGGACGTTGTCCCTGCGGGTCTCCGCGGCGCGCAGGGCGCGGTTGAAGAGGCGCTGTGCCTCGAGCCTCAGGAGCGGAGTTTTCAACCGTATCCTGCCAAGTTCCATCAGGTAGAACGGGTTGTTCTTATCGAGATCGTGGGCGCGGTTGATCAGCTGAAATGCGATGCGCCGCCGGATCACGTCGCTCATGCCGATTCGCGTCCCGCGTCCCAGAAGGAGTCCGCGCTGGTAGAAGGCGGGCGCAAACCGGGGGGCCAGCTTGTTGGCGCGCTCGAGGGCGTCCAGTGCCTCGGTCGTGTCGCCCACCCGTGCGCGATCGAGGGCCTTGTGGTACAGCGATTCGGCCTGCGCGAGCTTCGGCGCCTGAGCGGACGCAGGAAGGCCGCACAGCGCAAGCACAAGTATGACACAGGTCGAAGTTGCCACGAGGGACTTGTGGTGCACGATCCTGACCTCTTCGTCGCGGGATCCTGAAGATGATGTGACGACCCGTAAACATAGCCGCGTGTTTACGCATGAGAGACCACTGGTGTTGACGCCCGGTCGGGTCTCCTGTAAAGTATGGAGCCTCACACGCTGACGTGCCATACTGTGGATACGCCGGACGGGGGTGGACGTGCTCCCAGGTACCCCACTTTCGTTTCCGGTGCGATAAGCTACCTTTCGGCGCAGCCCCTCCGTTGGCCGAAACTATCGTTGCCGGCGCACATTCCACCTGCGGGTTGGGTTGGGGTGCGTCGCGGCCATTGTCTTCGACACAGTGTGGCACATAGGTGTGAGTGAGGTGTAGTCACCCACACTGCGTCGTCGGTGAACCTGTCCGACGCCTGCAATTCCTGTATTTTCGCGAGCCTCGGCGCAGCGGAAGGGGCAAGGCATACGTCTTGCACCCCCATGCCGCTGGCAGCGAAATACGCAGGGCCGCTGGGCAGTTTTCGCAAGTGTTGTTTCGCTGTGCTATCGCCGCGCATGGACCTGTCGTGTCGCGGTATTGAGAGTAACGATTACCGGTTTCGGAGGATTCATGCGCACGAAGCAGCCTGCAGTCGGCATGCTCGCCAGTGTGATCGCGGCTACACTGTTTGCGAGCTCGCAGCTCGCGGCACAGAAGCACGATCCCTACCACTCCACGCTTTACTTCGGAACGGGGTTGATCAACACCCCGGTTGCGTGGGTCTCGCCGACCTCGCTCGATGCGTGGATATCAGCGGCGGGCAAGCGTCTGCCGTTCTATAGCGATAACGCTGATGCCAGCCTTGCCACCGCGATCAACACCAATATCGCGATGGACATCCACTTCTTGGGTCGGGTCTCGGCCGGGGTGTCTGCCTACAGCCAGAACCCTGAATATGGATTCTTCGGCCAGGTGCTCGCGCTTCGGGATGGAGAGTTCGGCCGGTTTCTTCCGTCCATCGCGTTCGGCGTCCGCAACATCGGGAAGTATTCGCACGAAGACCGGTTCATGGTCGGACACGATATCACGTTGACCGACTCCGCCGGCTACGTGGAGACGGTGTCGGATTACTATGAGCCTTTCAAGACGAACGTGACGCTGTTCGGCGTCGCGACCAAGGAATTCTCCTTTGGCGCCGCTGGTGCCACGAGCGCGCCGTCGATGAGCGTGTCGGTCGGTTACGGCAATGGCTTGTTCAGCGATGATGGCGACCACGGGGACAACTACAACAAGTCGGGCACGATTGTGAAGGGCATGTTCCTCGGCAGCCGGTTCTCCATGCACCCGTCGCTGAATTCGACGCTGCAGTTCATGGTCGAGAATGACGCCTGGGATTACAACGCCGGCGCGATCTACGATTGGCGTGGTCTGTCGGCCGGCGTGTACCTCACGGAAATCGAAGAGGGCACACGGCAGAAGGGGACCACTAATATCTACAATTTCATGAAGTTTAATTTCACGCTTGGTTACAGCGGCAATATCATTGACGTCTCGCGTGGCGTGATTCTGCGCACGCGGATCACGGAACTGACGCGTGAAATGAACCGGCTTCGCCTGGAAATTACGCAGCGTGAGCGTCGCATCAGCGGACTCGAAGTCACG
>Ga0136612_10001096_pt1 | contig 11173 bp, 7 predicted proteins | sample AntDryUQ224A2306_2_FD_106644 | JGI IMG/M metagenome (GOLD analysis project Ga0136612, IMG submission 106644) | Polar desert sand microbial communities from Dry Valleys, Antarctica - metaG UQ224A (23.06) | ecosystem: Environmental > Terrestrial > Soil > Desert | place: Antarctica: Dry Valley...
AGGACTGCGTCGTGCTCCCGGACGACGTCGAGCGCGTCCGGCGGCATCATCGCGCCGGTGGCATGGAAGTGGGCCGTGCCCCAGGGGAGCTCGTTCCACTCGAGCTCGAGCCCGAGCGCGTCGACCACCTTGCGGGCCTCGGCGACGACCTCCGGGCCGGCGCCGTCGCCTGCGATCACGGCGATGCGGTTGGTCATGCGGCAACCTCCTCGATCCTGGGGATGGCGGAGCGCCCGTCCAGCGCGCGGCAGGAGAGCGCAGCGCAGGTGTTGGCGAAGGCGAGCGCCTGCGGGAGCGGCACGTCGTCGACGAGCTGCGCGAGCAGCGCGCCGTGGAAGACATCGCCGGCGCCGAGCGTGCTGACGAGCGGCTCGACGGGGTGGGCGGGAGCCTCCACGACCGCACCGTCGCGCGTGTAGGCGACGCTGCCTCGCTCACCCCTCGTGACGACGACCAGCTCGGCGCCGCCGACGTGCTCCACGAGCGCGGACTCGGTCGGGGAATACAGCGCGACGCCGTCGAGCTCGAGGCCCTCGATCGGGTTGCCGCCGTCGATCGAGAGGCGGACATCGCGCGGGACGGAGGCGTAGCCGACGTGGTCGACGTGCACCCAGGCGGCCGCGCGGCAGAGGCCTCGTGCGCGTGCGGTGAGCCGAGGCGGGGGCACCGTGCCCCCGAAGGCGACGATCGCGCGGCTCCGCCCGTGGACGAGGATCGAGCTCTGCGGGGAGCGCGCGCCCGGCACGACGGCCAGCTCGCTAAGGTCGACGCCCTCCTCCTCGAGCCCCGCCCGGATCGAGTCGCCGATCGGGTCGTCGCCGACCGTTCCGACGAACGCCGTCGGCACGCCGAGCCGGGCGAGCGTCACCGCCGCCGTGGCGGCGGGGCCGCCGCCGGCGACCGCGAGCTCCGAGGCGACGACGCGGTCGTCGGCGCCCGGATGGCGCGGCACCGCCAGGATCGTGTCGAGCGTGGCGAGGCCCACGCAGACAACGGCCGGCGCCGGCACCTCAGCGCACCTTCACGGTGATGATGGCGTGCGGCCGGTAGGGCAGCACGATCGCACCGTCGTCGAGCTCGAGGAGCTCGCCGTCGTCCTCCAGCGCGTTGGCGAGGCGGGCCGCGGAGAACGGCACGCCGAGCCGCAGCCGCGCCGTCCCCCGACCGCCATGGGCCTCGTAGAGCCGCAGCACGAGAGCATCCGAGTCCTCGGCCCGCTTGATCGTGTCGAGGACGAGGTTCGGGTCGTCGACCGACGCGAAGGAGCCCTCGCGCGGCCGGCGATCCGTCCAGCGCAGCGGCGCGTTGAAGCGAACGGCCTCGGCGAGGACTCCTGCCTCGCGCCAGCCGCCGGCGTGAGGGAGGATCGCGTAGGCGAACTCATGCTGGCCCATGTCGGCCTCGGGATCGGGGCTCTTCGGGGAGCGCAGCAGGCTGATGCGCAGGTTGTTGCCGAAGCAGCTGTAGCCGTACTTCGAGTCGGTCAGGAGGGCGGCGCCGAAACCGTGCTCGGAGAGGTCGGCGAAGCGGTGGCCGGGCACCTCGTAGCGGGCGCGATCCCAGCTCGTCGAGTAGTGCGTCGGGCGCTCCGCGTAGCCGAACGCGGTCTCGTAGGTGGCAAGGGGCCCGCGCACGGCGAGCGGGAAGCAGACCTTGAGCAGCGTGTGGCTCTCGTGCCAGTCGGCCGACGTATGGAACTCGAGCCGACGCGAGCCCGCGTCGAGCCGAACGACCTGGCGCATCCGACTCGCCTCGCCGAGCGAGCGCTCGAAGGCAACCTCGGCTCGTAGCGGCGATTCGGTCACGACCTCCCAGGAGTCGGCCGGCGGGGCGACGCGTCGCGTGCGCAGGTGGAACGGATCGATGTCCCACGCGTCGAAGTTGACGGGACGGTCGTCGTAGAGCTCGAGCCGGTTGCCGGGCGCGGCGAGCGTCTCGCGGCCGCTCCCTCGCTCGACGAGGCTGACCAGGGTGCCCTCAGGCGAGAGCTCGGCGCGCAGGTGCGCGTTCTCGAGCACGAGCCCCTCGAGACGCACGGTGTCCTCCGGCTCGACGAAGGCCCCGCCGCCGTATGCAGGTGCCGCGACGATCCGCAGCTCGCCGCCGGGTGCGCTCACGACTTCGAGCCGCGGCCAGCCGACCGTGTTGACGGGCGTCTCGCCACTGCCGCACAGCACGCCGGCGCCCGCCTCGACCTCCGCCAGGTCGCGCTCGGCCTCCTCGTAGACGAGCCGGATCGACGAGCCGGGGAGGATGTCGTGGAACGCGTTCAGCAGCAGGAGCTTCCACAGGCGGTCGAGCTCCGCGCGCGGGTAGTCGCTCTCCGAGGCCGAGAGCAGGAACTCCGCGTCGTGGAGCGCCTGCTCGCAGCGGCGGTTGCGGCGCTTGGTGCGCCCCTGCGTGGTGTAGGTGCCGCGGTGGTACTCGAGGTAGAGCTCGCCGGCGACGACGGGCCGCTCGCCCCCTTCCGCCTCGAGCGCGGTGAAGAACTCGTCGCTCGTCCGCATCCGGGTGCGCGGCAGGCCCTGGAGGTCGCGTGCGCGCCGGAGCGTCTCCAGCATCTCTCTCGTCGGCCCGCCGCCGCCGTCGCCGTGGCCGAAGACGAGCATGGAGGTGCCCGAGTGCTCGTGGTCGCGGTAGTCGCGGACCGTCTTCACGAGCTCGCCGACAGTCGCCCCGCTGGAGTAGGTGTCGGCCGGCGGGAAATGGCCGAGCACCTCGCTGCCGTCGACTCCCTGCCAGACGAACGTGTGGTGCTCGGGCCGGTTGAAGCGGTTCCACGAGAGCTTCTGCGTGAGGAAGCGCGTGATGCCGACCTCGCGCAGGATCTGCGGCACCTGGCCGGCGTAGCCGAAGGCGTCGGGGCTCCAGAACTCGCGGCAGCGCGCGCCGAGCTCCCGCTCGAAGAACCGCTGGCCGTGCAGGAACTGGCGCAGGAGCGCCTCCCCCGAGGGCAGGTTGCAGTCGGGCTCGACCCAGCTCCCACCGACGGGAACGAACCTGCCCGCCTCGACCTGCTCCCGGATCCGCCCCCACAGCTCCGGGCGTTGCTCCTTGATCCACGCGTAGTGGACTGCCTGCGAGCAGGCGAAGCGGTACTCGGGGTACTCCTCCAGGTAGCGGAGCTGGGTGGTGAACGTGCGCACCGCCTTGCGGTGGCTCTCGGCGAGCGGCCACAGCCAGGCGGTGTCGAGATGGGCGTGGCCGATCGCCGCCACCTCGTGGGAGTGGGTGCCGTTGCGGTGCTCGAGCAGTCCGCGGAGGAGCTCGTTCGCGCCCTCGCCGGGCCAGATGTCGCAGAAGCGCTCGAGCTCGGAGCGAAGCACACCGGCAAAGCTCGTGTCGACGCCCTCGACCACCTCGAGGGCGCGCAGCGTCTCGAAGTCGTGCAGCAGTTGCCACGCCTCGGGGTCGAAGACGGCGAGCTCGCACCGGTGCAGCTCGACGGGTGCCTCCGTCCGATCGAAGAGGCCGTTGCACGCGAGCTCGACCTCGAAGGGGAGCGCCGCCCCAGCGCCGGCCCGCTCGGCCAGCACGGCGTCGTGGTGGTGCCGGTTCATTCCCTGCGCGGGCACCCCGTCGAGCCAGAGGGTGGCCTCGCTGCCGGAGTCCCAGAGCAGGTCGACCCGCCGCCCGGCCCACTGCTCGGGCACCGTGCCGCGCACGCGGAACCAGTAGGTCGCCCACAGCGGGCCGAAGCGCTCGCCGAGCGCCGCCGGCCGGTAGTCGAGTCCCTGGGCGTCCTCGCGGCCGATGCGGTCGACGGGGCCGGCGACGAGGAGCTCGTCGGGCGCTCGCGTATCCGGGTACACGAGCGCGCGCAGCCGCTCGGACGTCTGCGCCAGGCGCGCGCGCGTGTACTCCGTGTGGCGGATCAGCGGTCTCGAGGGATCGGCAGAGCCGTCTAGCGCGAGCGCCAGTCGCTGGGACAGCGTTGGGGATTGCGGAGCGGCAGGGGCGGGTTGGACGTGACGACTTCGACCTGCAGGACACGACCGGGCGGCGGGTGGAGCAGCGGTTCCCAGCCGATGTGAAGGCGCGTCCCGGGTGCCACGGTGATGAGGGTGCCGCCGCCGGCACCCAGGCGCGGATCCAGGTAGTTCGTACAGGTGGCGCGGGGGAACTCGCGTAGCACCCGGCGGATGGTGGAACCCGCGCCCACTCCTCGCGATGTGCGCTCGGTCCGCTTCAGCGTGGACACCGAGATGACCCGCATACGCCCCGGTTGCCCGAGCAGCTCGATCGTCCACTGGGCGTAGTCCCAATCAAGCGACACGTACCGGCTGCCGAAGCCGAGATGCTGACGACGGTTGACGAGCGTCTCCCGACCGAGCGCCTTGCGCACCTGAGCGAGAGTCATCCCGAGCCGCACCTTGCCGATGCCCACGCTGGGGCGGATGAGGGCGTCGCGACTGGGAGAGGCGCTCGCGATACCGGCAGCGCAGGCGAGGGCGACGGCGGACGCAGCGACGACTACCCGCATCGGCCTTCGGACTCTAGGCCGCGCGCGCAGCGCCGTTGAGCAGGCTCTCGCCCGTCGTCGGCGAGAAGAAGTAGAAGCGCGAGGGATCCAGGGAGAGCTGCATGGTGTCGCCGACCTGCGCCTTCGTGCGTGCATCCACGCGGCCGGCGAAGAGGGGGCGGTCCCGGTCGGCGGCGAGCAGCGACGTCTCGTCCTCCTTGTTGTCGGACTGCGCCTCCTCGACGACCACCGTCTCGGCGTCGACCTCGAAGAAGACGAATGCGTCGGAGCCGAGCTCCTCGAGCACCTCGACCTTCGCCTCCACCTGCGGCAGCGACGAATCTGCGAAGTTGGAGTCCTCGAATGCCTCCGGACGGATGCCGACCACGACGCGCTCGTCACGCGAGGCCGGGGGGCGGCGATCGCGGTCGAGAGGGATGCGGTGGCTGCCGATCGTGACGGTGTCGCCGGCGAGCGTGCCGTTGACGAGGTTCATGGCGGGGGAGCCGATGAACGCTGCCACGAAGAGGTTTGCCGGCTCGTCGTACAGGAGCTGCGGCGCGTCCACCTGCTGCATGCGGCCGTCGCGCATCACCGCCACGCGCTGACCCAGCGTCATCGCCTCGATCTGGTCATGCGTAACGTAGATCGTGGTCGTGCCGAGACGTGCGTGCATCTGCTGGAGCGAGGTACGCATGGTGACGCGCAGCTTCGCGTCGAGGTTCGAGAGCGGCTCGTCCATGAGGAACGCGGCGGGCTCGCGGATGATCGCGCGCCCCATCGCGACCCGCTGCTGCTGGCCGCCCGAAAGCTGGCCGGGACGCCGGTCGAGTAGCAGCTCGAGTCCGAGCAGCTTTGCGACCTCCTGCACCTTCTGCTCCCGCTTCGGCTTCGGCACCCTGCGCACGCGCAGCCCGTAGCCGAGGTTCTTGCGCACGGTCATGTGCGGGTAGAGCGCGTAATTCTGGAAGACCATGGCGAGATCGCGCGAGCCGGGCTCGAGCTTCGTCACGTCGCGCTCGCCGATGAGGATGCGCCCGTCCGTCACCTTCTCGAGCCCGCCGATCGAGCGCAGCAGGGTCGTCTTCCCGCAGCCCGACGGCCCAACGAGCACCATGAACTCCCCGTCGGCGATCGTGAGGCTCACGTCGTCGACCGCACGCACCCCGCCCCCGCCGAAGTCCTTGGTCACGTGCTCGAGGTCGATCTGGCCCACGCGCGGAATGTAGCGCCGTGCCGGCAGGAATGCAATCGTTGCCACATCCGCCGTGGGGCTACCACTTTCCCGGGCTCGGGAGTAGGATCAGGGGGTGGGAACGTTGCCACAGCGGCAGCGCGGCGCGTAGGAGCTCTCCATGGCGGCGGCGATCATCGAGCTCGTCCCCGGCGTCTTCCGGGTCCGGGACTCGTGCAACGTGTACGTCCTGCGCTCGGCGCGCGAGGCCGTGCTGATCGACTTCGGCACGGGAGCGGTGCTCGAGCAGCTCGACGAGCTGGGCATCGATCGCGTCACCGACGTCCTCGTCACCCACCACCACCGGGATCAGGTGCAGGGGCTGGCCAGGGCGGTCGCCGCGGAGGCTCGTATCTGGGTCCCGCCCGTCGAGCAGGACCTGATAACTGGAGTCGACCGGCACTGGCTGCGGCGGCCCATCGACAACGACTACGAGCTGCGGCAGGACCGGTTCTCGCTGCTCGAGCCCGTGCCGATCACCGGAACCGTGGCGGAGTACCGGATGCGCCGCTACGGTGACTTCGAGGTCTACACGCTCCCGACGCCCGGCCACACCGTCGGCTCGGTCACCTACTTCGTCAACGTCGAGGGGCGCCGGCTCGCCTTCAGCGGCGACCTGGTGTACGGGCGCGGCAAGGTCTGGTCGCTCGCCGCGACGCAATGGACCTACTCGGGCGCGGAGGGCGAGGCTGCAACGATCCTCTCGGCGAGCGCGCTCGCCGACCAGGAGCCCGACCTGCTGCTGCCCTCGCACGGCGACCCCGTGAACGACCCCCGGGGCGCTCTCGACCTGGTTCGCAGCCGCTTCCAGGAGATCGTGAACATGCGACGCGAAGACCCCTGGGACCTGGAGGCCTGGCTGCGCCGGCCCTGGGAGGAGGTCACGCCGCACCTCCTGCGCAACCGCACGAGTCTCGCCACGAGCTGGGCACTGCTCTCCGATGCCGGCGCGGCGCTGATCCTCGACTACGGCTACGACCTGACGACGGGACTCCCGCGAGGGAGCGACCGGGCGGCTCGGCGGCCGCTGCTCGCCTCGATCGCGGCCCTGGGGCGGGAGCACGGCATCGAGCGGGTCGAGGTCGTTGTGCCGACGCACTACCACGACGATCACGTCGCCGGCTTCAATCTCCTGCGTGAAGTCAAGGGCACCGAGGTGTGGTCGCCCGAGAACGTCACGCCGGTGCTGGAGAATCCCTGGCGGTTCGACCTGCCGTGCCTCTGGTACGACCCTATCCCGGTCGACCGGTCGCTCGCAAACGGGGCCCCGGTGCGCTGGCGCGAGTACGAGCTCACCGCCTACGCGCTGCCGGGGCACACGCTGTTTGCCGCCGCGATCGCGTTCGAGGTCGACGGGCGGCGCGTCCTCGCCACCGGCGACCAGCAAGCAGGTGGCGAGGGAGGGGAGAACCGTGCGGTCTTCAACTACCAGTACCGCAACCGGTTCCGCTACGACGACTTCACGCGCAGCGCCGAGCTCTATGCCTCGCTCAGGCCGGACGTGATGATCAGCGGGCACGCTCCCGTGCAGGAGGTCACGGACGCCTACCTCGATGAGCTGCTCTCGAACGGGAAGCGCCTGGCCACGCTGCACCGCGACCTGCTCCCGGTCGAGGACGTCGATTTTGGGCCCGGCGGCTTCGGCGCCCGCATCGAGCCCTATCGCTCCACGGTGCGGTCGGGAGAGGTGCTTCAGCTCGAGGTGACGATCCGCAACCCGTTCAACGGCTCGAACCTGGCGAGGGTGGAGCTCGTGGTGCCGAAGGACTGGTCGGCCACTCCGGCCGAGCGGGAGATCCGTGTCTCGGGGCACGGTGAGGTCACGCTGGACTTCACGATCTCACCCAACGGCGCGGGGCCGGTGGCCCGGGCCCGTGTCGCCGCGGATCTCACGGTCGGCGACGTGCGCTTCGGGCAGCAGGCCGAGGCACTGGTGAACGTGGAATGACACCCCGCGCCGACGAGTCCCTGGTGATCGAGACGGCGCGGTACCGCCTCGAGCTCTCGCCGGACGGCACGCTCGCGACACTGCGCGCGCCCGGGGGAGCGCACTGGGCCTCGCTGCGTCTGCTCGCCGCGCTCGACACCGCCGGAGGGCCGGACGAGACACTGTCGGTCAGCGGCCCGCGCGTTCTCGGCGGCGAGGGCCGGGCCTTCGAGATCGAGCGCCGCTCGACGCTCTGGGAGCGTGCGAGCACGAGGCTCGTGTGCACGGAGGAGGCGATCGAGATGCGGGCGTCGGTGACCGGTCGCGGCACGCTGACCGACGTCCACCTGCTGGCGGGGCGCTCTCTCGTCCCGGGGTCGCCCACCGGCTTCCTGCCGAGTGGGTCCAGCTTCCGGACGCTCTACTCTCCGAATCCCGGCGACCCGGCGCGGCTGCTGCGCTCGGCCGGCGAGACGGCGGTGATCGGGGTCTACGGCGACAGCCGACCCGGTCGCGGTCACTGGTTCTTCACGCCGGCGCCGCTCTACCTCGCCCTCACGACCGCCGCCGTGGAGGATGCCGCGGACGAGGTTCCGGAGGGCTGGCTCGGCCTTGCCCTGGCGGCACCCGTCCGGGCGCTCACGTTCGTCCAGCTCGCCTACCAGCCGGCCGATCGCGGCTTCAGCCTGCGTCTCGACTACGACGGGCACACCGCGGTGGACGGAAGCTTCGAGGCGCCGGTCCTCGTCCTCACACCGGGTGAGCGGACTCCCTACGGCGGGCTGCGCCGCCACGGGGAGGATCTGCGGGCGCGCGGAGCGGCTCCCGCCCGGCGCAAGCGCGAGGCCCCCGGGTGGTGGAGCGGCCCGATCTTCTGCGGCTGGGGGGCCCAGAGCCATCTGGCCGCGACGCGTGGCGGCCTCGCGGCCGACCACAGCACGCAGGAACGCTACGACGGCTTCCTCTCGCACCTCGAGGGGCAGGGCGTCGTCCCCGACACCGTGGTGATCGACGACAAGTGGCAGGAGGTCTACGGCAAGGCTCTGCCGGATCGGGCCAAGTGGCCCGATCTGCGCGGCTGGATCGCCGACCGGCGTCTGCGCGGCCAGCACGTCCTGCTGTGGTGGAAGGCCTGGAGCACGCAGGGGCTCGCTCCCGAGCTCTGCATTCGCAACCCCGACGGGGCGGCGATTGCCCTCGATCCCACGAACCCGGCCGCCCGGACCGCGCTGTGCGAGGCCGTGACCGCCATGCTCGGCAGCGACGGCCTCGACGCCGACGGCCTGAAGGTCGACTTCACCGCCTCCACGCCCACCGGCAGGGCGCTGTCGACGCACGGCCCCGGCTGGGGAATCGCGCTCCTGCACGAGCTGCTGGCGATCGTGTACGACGCTGCGAAGGAGGCGAAGCCGGACGCCCTGATCATCACGCACACCCCGCATCCCGCCTTCGTCGACGTCACGGACATGCTGCGTCTCAACGACATGCTGCGGCTCGACGACTTCGGCCCCGTCCCGCCCGTCCTGCCGCAGATGTGCTTTCGCACCGAGGTCGCGCGCGCCGCCTGTCCGGAGCTGCTGATCGACACGGACGACTGGTGCGTCCCCGACCTCGAGACGTGGCGGGCCTACGTCGAGCTCAAGCCGGAGCTCGGCGTGCCCTCGCTCTACTACGCCACCCATCTCGATGCGACGGGCGAGAGCCTGGCTCCCTCCGACTACGAGGCCCTGCGGCGGACCTGGGCTCTCTGGAGAACGGCGAAGGCGGAGGAGCGAGCGTGACCTGGACATCGGGTCGGCCGGCGACCCTCGCCGACATCGCCCGCGAGGCGGGCACCTCGCCCTCCACCGCCTCCCGCGCGCTGAGCGGGCGCGGCTACGTCTCACCTGCCGTGCGAGAGCGCCTGCTGGACACGGCGGAACGACTGGGCTACGTGGCGAACGCCTCGGCGCGCACGCTCAAGCAGCGCACGAGCCGCGTCGTCGGCGTGGTCGTCTCGGATCTCGGCAATCAGTTCTACGCCCTGCTCGCGTCGGGCATCGAGCAGTCTCTCCGCAGAGCCGGCTACCAGATGGTGCTCCTCGCCGACAACAGCGAGAGTGCGGAGGAGCTCGCCGCCGCGCGCACCTTCCTGGCCATGCGGGCGGCCGGGGTGATCATGACCCCCGTCGGCCGTGAGGCGACGGCACTGCTCCTGCGGCAGGGCATCGCAGTCGTCGAGGTCGACCGGCAGCTGGCCGACGTGCCCTGCGACGCCGTCGTCACCGACAACGAGCGCGGAGCCTGGGAGGCGACGACGCACCTGCTCGAGGCGGGCCACCGGCGCATCGGCCTGCTCGTCGTCGACAGCGAGCTGACGAGCGACGTGGGGCGGCTGCGCGGCTATCGTGCTGCACACGCCGATGCAGGCACGACCGTCGTCGAGGAGCTGATCGTGCGCATCCCCTTCCATGCCCCGGACGCGGAGTGGCGGATCGGCGCGCTGCTCGACGAGGAGGCGCCGAGCGCGATCTTCGCGGCGAACAACCTGCTCGCCGAGCAGGCCTGGAACGTGCTGCGGAGGCGAGGGGTGAGGTTGCCCCACGAGCTCTCGCTCGTGGGCTTCGACGACGTGCCCTGGATGGCGATGGTGGAGCCGGGCATCACGGTGGTCGCGCAGCCGACCGTCGAGCTAGGGCGCCGCGCCGCGCGCCTGCTGCTGCGGAGGGCCGACGACCCGGCGCGCCCGCCGACACTCGAGTGCCTCGAGCCGACCCTGATCGTGCGCGGATCGACGGCGCCGCCTCCCGCGGCCTGAAAGCCAGGCCGCCGCGCGCCGAGTGCTTGACTCCCTGCATAGAGTATGGTTTCGTTGTCACACAGCACGGTTACCAAGTGTTTACCGGGGGTCGTTCACCCGGGTCGTCGTACGCCTTAGACCTGGAGGATGAGAATGTCGATTCGGTTCAAGCGGGTTGCGCTGCTGGTCGCTGCAGCAGCGCTATGCACGGTCGTTGCCGCAGGATTTGCGAGCGCGCAACCAACGGAGCGCGCAAACCTCAACGGCGGTCGGACGCTCAACATCTACGGCTTCGGTCCCGGCGACGATGTCGCCAACGGCCGCGCCGAAGTCGCGACGAAGGCGCTCGGCGCCAGCGTCGACAACCCGAGGGGCGGGTTCAACGACCAGGCGTTCCTGACGCGGCTCGCCTCGGGCGACGTGCCCGACGTCGTCTACCTGAGCCGTGACCGCATCGGCACGTACGCGGCGAGAAATGCGCTGCTACCCCTCGCCAACTGTCTTCGGACGGAGCGGATCGACCGCAAGCAGTACCGGGCCGCGGCTCTCGCCGAGGTGACGTACAAGGGGCAGCTGTACGCGCTCCCGGAGTTCACGAACCAGATCTCGATCATCGTGAACAACGACGTCGCACGGCAGGCGGGGGTCAACCTCGCCGACGTCAGCACGACGAACTGGAAGAAGCTGCGGGCGGCAAACAAGAAGATGCTGCGCGTCGCGGACGGCAAGGTGACCCGCATCGGTTTCGATCCGAAGATCCCCGAGTTCTTC
>Ga0136612_10001097_pt1 | contig 11167 bp, 8 predicted proteins | sample AntDryUQ224A2306_2_FD_106644 | JGI IMG/M metagenome (GOLD analysis project Ga0136612, IMG submission 106644) | Polar desert sand microbial communities from Dry Valleys, Antarctica - metaG UQ224A (23.06) | ecosystem: Environmental > Terrestrial > Soil > Desert | place: Antarctica: Dry Valley...
GACGACGAGCGCGACCTCCTCCTCGGTCACGTAGGCGCCCTGCACACGCTGGAGCCGCGACGTGCCGAGCGGCCGGAAGAGCATGTCGCCCTGGCCGAGCAGGCTCTCGGCGCCGGCGGTGTCGAGGATGACCCGTGAGTCGGTCTGGCTCGAGACCGCGAAGGCGATGCGGGAGGGGACGTTCGCCTTGATCATGCCGGTGATCACGTCCACGGACGGGCGCTGGGTGGCGAGCACGAGGTGAATGCCAACGGCGCGCGACTTCTGCGCGAGCCGGATGATCGCGTCCTCGACCGCCTGGGGCGAGACCATCATCAGGTCGGCGAGCTCGTCGATCACGACGAGCAGGTAGGGCAGTGTGTCCTCCCCCCGCTCGCGGAAGGCGCGGTTCGCCTCGGGCAGGCTGCGTGCGCGGACGATGCTCAGGCGCTCGTAGCGGCGCTCCATCTCGGCGACGACGTTGGCCAGGACGGCCGAGGCCTCCTTGGGACTCGAGACGACCGGGGTCAGCAGGTGCGGAATCGACTCGTAGTAGTTGAGCTCGATGCGCTTGGGGTCGATCAGGATCAGCCTGACCTCGTCGGGCGTCGAGCGCAGCAGGATCGAGGTGAGGATCGTGTTGATGCAGCCGGACTTGCCCGAGCCCGTCGTCCCCGCGATCAGGAGGTGCGGCATACGCGCGAGGTCGGCCCAGACCGAGCTCCCGGAGATGTCCTTGCCAAGCCAGACGGCGAGCGGTGTCGCAGTCGCCGGCAGGTCGTCGTAGATGTCGCCGAGCGTGACGAGGTTCGGCGAGAGGTTCGGCACCTCGACACCGACCGCCTGCTTGCCGGGGATGGGCGCGAGGATGCGGATCTCCGTCGTCGCGAGTGCGTAGGAGAGGTCGTCCTTCAGGGCCGCGACCTTCGACACCTTCGTCCCGGGCGCGAGCTGGAGCTCGTAGCGCGTGACGCGCGGCCCCGCGATCTGACCTGTGACCGTGACCTCGACGCCGAAGTGGGCAAGCGCCTGGACGAGTGACTCGGCCACGCGGTTGCCGGCCTCCGCGGAGACACCGTTGACAGGCTTCGAGCGGCGGAGCAGCGAGCGGTCGGGCAGCCGGTAGTCGCCCGTGTCGCGTGGTGCTGCCTCGAACGGCTCGGGCCCGGTGTCCTCGGCGGTCGACTCCTCGGCATCCTCCCGCGCGGCGTCGACGAGCAGGGGCACGAGCACGGGCGTCTCGGGCTCGGAGAAGACGTCTGGGTAGTCGTGCTCACCGTCGACGAGGGGCGGAGGCCTGCTCGCGGGGCGCGCGCGGGCGGCCTTCACCGGCTCCAGGGTGCGGCGCGCCTGGCTTCCGGCGCGCCGGAGAGCGTGGCCCGAGCGGCGCAGCAGCGCGCCGGCCGAGGCGCCCGAGAGCAGAAGCACGGCGGCTACGAGCAGGCAGAGGCCGACGATGGTCGCGCCGGTCTCCCCGAGCAGGAACGCGACGCCGCTCTCCAGTCCCCGGCCTGCCTGCCCGCCCTGCTCGCGGCCGAGCGTGAGGAGAGCGCCGGCCACGAGCAAGGCGAGACCCGTCCGGAACGGGCGGACATCGACGAGTGCGCTGCGGGCGACGAGGAGCACGCCAAGGATCACGAGGACGGGCGGCGCACCGAAGGAAGCGGCTCCGATCGCCCAGCGAAGGGCGTCGGCGACGGCTCCACCGACGACACCGCCCTCCCAGCCCCGGAAGAGCAGCGCCCCCAGGAAGAGGCCGAGGCCGACGAGCACGAGACCGGCCAGCTCGGGCTGGACGTGAGGAGCGCGCGGCCGCCGGGCCCGCCGCTTCTTGGCGCGGGCGCTCGAGGTCGAGCGCAGCCGGGAGGGCCGCTTCTTGGGCGCCATGGAACGCGTTTTCGCGGCGAGCCGGGCTCCTCCTGCTATCAGCTTCTCGTTGTGGGGGCCGCCCCGTTACACTCTCTCGACGGGGCAGACCCCTCCTGTGCTCCGTCTTTACACCTCCGTACGGGGTCTGACCCCTTCGTCCTACTCGAACGTCGCGATGCGCTCGAGCAAGAGCTCGACGAAGGCCTCCGCGTCGATGCCCACGCCCACCTCGGCGTTCGGCTCCTGCCCCGTGCGGCGCCAGAGATCGACCACCGTGCGCCCCCGGCAGAGCTCCGAGCCCGTCTCGATCGCGACGTGGCGCGGCAGCGTCTCCACGAGCCCCGGCCGAAGCACGTGCGCCACGGCCACCGCATCGTGGATCGGCGAGCCGTCGAAGCCGTACGTCTCGCGATGGAAGACGCCGAAATAGTCGAGCAGCTCGGCGACCATCGTCCCCGTCCTGCCCCCCGCCCGCAACCGCTGGGCGTGCGCGGGCGTGACGAGCGCACGGTGGGTCACGTCGAGGCCGATCATCGTCACCTCGAGCCCGCTCGCGAAGACCCGCGCAGCGGCCTCGGGGTCGGCCCAGATGTTGAACTCGGCGGCCGGTGTCACGTTGCCCTCGGCGATCGCTCCCCCCATGATCACGATGCGCTCGAACCGGGCGGCGGCCTCGGGGTGGCGGGCGAGGAGGAGGGCGACGTTGGTCAGCGGGCCGACCGCGACGAGCGTGACCGGCCGCTCGCAGCCGAGCACGCGCTCCGCCAGGAAGTCCACGGCATGCTGCCCGACGGCCTCGCTCTGCGGCGGCGCCAGCGCAGGCCCCTCAAGCCCGCTCTCGCCGTGGACGTACTCGGCGACGTACTGTTCGCGCACGAGCGGCCGGTCGGCCCCCGCCGCGACGGGGACGTCTCCGCGACCCACGAACTCGAGCACCCGGATGGCGTTCGCCGTCGTCTTCTCCAGGGTCTGGTTCCCCGAGACGGTGGTCACGCCGAGCAGCTCGAGCTCCGGGCTCGCGAGCGCGAGCAGGAGCGCGATGGCGTCGTCGTGGCCCGGGTCGCAATCGATGAGGACGGGCGTGCTCAGCCGCGCACCTCGGGCCGCCTCGGCGGTCAGGCCGCGAGGGCGCGCAGGTCGTCCACGGCGCGCCCGAGCAGGTTCTCGCGCAGGTCGAAGAGCCCCGCCCACAGGGAGGAGCGATCCGGCGTCGAGTCGAGCCGTGCCGACGCGCTCAGGCCCTCGAGCGCCCGCACGAGCACCGCGAGCTCCATGTAGACCTCGGCCACGCGCACCCGGCAGACGCTCACACCGGCCCGAGAGAGGACGGCATCCCAGTCGCGCAGCTCGCCTGCGCCCGGCTCGCCGTACCACGAGCGCCCCTCCGCGTGGTCGGGCTCGAGCTCGAGCAGGAAGCGGCCGAGGGGCGCCTCGAGCCCGGCGAGCGCCGTCTCCGCTCGCTCGGCCGCGCGCCGCAGCGCCGCCTGGCGGTGCCCCACGGTCGAGGGCTCGGCCTCCCCGCGCGCCCAGCGCTCGAGCAGCCGGCAGAACGCGAGCGCGGACGCCTCGCACGCGCGCAGCTGGGCGACGAGGCGCCGGCAGGTGATCTCCTCGACGCCGTGGCGCGCCAGCGCCTCGGGCCAGCCCGGCTGCCGCTCCAGCGTGCTCATACCTCGATCACCACAGGAAGGATCATCGGCCGCCGACCCGTTCTGTCGTAGACCAGTTGTCCGACGCCATCGTGCAGATGCTCCTGGAGGAGCTTGATCTCGCGCACGTCGCCGGCGAGGCAGTCGTCGAGCACCCGCTTGGCCTCCGCGCGCATCTCGTCGAGCAGCGGGCCCGAGTCGCCGAAGCCACGCGCGATCAGCTCGGGCGCCGCTGAGACGGCGCCGTTCGCGTCGGCGAGCGTCGCCACGATGATGAGCACGCCGTCCTCCGAGAGCCGCCGCCGGTCGCGCAGCGCCACGTCGCGCACGTCGCCGACACCGAGACCGTCGACGAAGGTGACGCCCGCCTCGATCTGGTCGACCACCCGGACGCCGTTCGGCCCGAGCTCGACGACCGTCCCGTTCTCGGCGATCACGATCGAATCGGCGGGCACGCCCGCGTCGCGAGCGAGTTGTGCATGAGCGGCGAGCATCCGGAACTCGCCGTGCACGGGCATGACCGCGCGCGGGCGCAGCAGCGAGAGCACGGTGCGCAACTCCTCGGCGTTACCGTGACCGGACACGTGCACGAGCGCGTTCTCCTGGTGCAGCACCTCGGCTCCCGAGCGCGCGAGGCGGTTGATCGAGTCGTGCACGCGCAACTCGTTGCCGGGCACCGGCTTCGCCGAGATAATGACTGTGTCGCCGCGCTCGACGCTCACGGCCTGGTGGTCGTTGTACGCGATGCGGGTGAGGGCCGAGAGCGGCTCGCCCTGGCTGCCCGTGCAGAGGATGAGCACCTGGTCGTGCCGGTAGTCGTCGAGATCGACCGGCCGGATGAGCACCTCCTCGGGCACGTCGATGTAGCCGAGGTTGCGGGCGATGTTGAGGTTCTTGCGCATCGAGCGGCCGACGACGCACACCTTGCGGCCGGCCCCGATGGAGACGTCGATCGCCTGCTGCATCCTGTGCACGTTCGAGGCGAAGGAGGCGACGAGCACGCGGCCCGTACGGGTGGGGATGATCTGCTGGAAGGCCTCGCCGACGAGCCGCTCGGAGCCGGTCACTCCTGGCCGCTCGGCGTTCGTCGAGTCGCCGAGCATGAGGTCGACGCCGCGGTTGCCGAGCTCCGCCAGCCGCCCTACGTCCGTCCTGAGGCCGTCGACCGGCGTGTGGTCGATCTTGTAGTCGCCCGTGACGACGATGCGCCCCGCGGGAGTCTCCATGCAGACGGCCACGGCGTCCGGGATCGAGTGCGCCATGCGCACGAACTCGAGCCGGAAGGGCCCGAGCTGCACGGGGTCGCCGTCGGGATCGGCCTCCTGCATGTTGGTGGTGCGGCCGAGACCGTGCTCGTCGAGCTTCGACTTCACGAGGCCGAGGGTCAGCCGCGTCGCCAGCACGAGCGGCGCGCCGACCTCGCGCAGGAAGTACGGCAGGGCGCCCACGTGATCCTCGTGCCCGTGCGTGAGCACGACGGCGAGAATCCTGTCCTTGCGCTCACGGAGGTACGTGAAATCGGGCAGGACGAGGTCGACGCCGAGGTGCTCGTCGCGGGGGAACGCGAGGCCGGCATCGATGACGAGCACGGAGCCGTCGACCTCGAACGCGGTCATGTTCTTGCCGACCTCGCCGAGGCCGCCGAGCGGAATGATGCGGCACGTGCCTTCAGCCATGGTCAGATGGTAGGGCCCGCGGCCCTATGCGGCGCGCGAGAGCGTGCCGAGCCGCTCCAGGCAGCCCTGGATGCGTCCTCGCTCCTCGTCGGTCGCCTCCACGAGCGGCAGCCGGAGGCCGCCCACCGCGTGACCCTGGAGTGCCAGGGCGGCCTTGATGGCGATGGGGTTCGGGGCAACCTTGAGAATGTCGAGCGCCGGGCCCAGCTCGCGGTCGAGCGCGCGGGCGCCCTCGAGATCGCCGGCGCGGAAGCGGCGGACGACCTCTCGCACCTGCGGCCCGGCCACGTGCGTGTGGACGCAGACGCCGCCGGCGCCCCCGAGCTCGAGGAAGGGCAGGACGAGGTCGTCGTCGCCGGCGTAGAGCTCGAGCCCCGTCTCGGCGACGATGCGCCGGGCCTGCTCGAGGTCGGCATTCGCCTGCTTGACCGCGCGCACGGCCGGGATCCGGCCGAGCTCGACGAGCGTCTCGACCTCCATGTTGATCGCCGAGCGGGACGGGATGTTGTACGCAATGATCGGTCGATCGCTCGCGCCCGCAATCGCCCGGAAGTGTTCGACGATCCCGCGCGGCGGCGGCCGGTTGTAGTAGGGCGTGACGACAAGGAAGCCGTCGACGCCGAGCGCGTGCGCACGCGCGGTGAGGTGCACCGAGTGGGCTGTCGAGTAGGTGCCCGTCCCCGCGATCACGGTCGCGCGCTCCCCGACCTCGTCCACGGCCGCTGCGTAGAGCGCGAAGCGCTCGTCGTCGAGGAGCGTCGGCGACTCGCCGGTCGTGCCCGTGACGACCAGGCCGTCGGAGCCGTTGTCGACGAGGTGGCTCGCGAGTGAGCGGAACGCGTCGAGGTCGAGCGAGCCGTCCGGGCGGAACGGCGTAACGATCGCGGTCAGGATCTCTCCGAGCACGAGCCGGAGTCTACTGCCCGGTCCGGAGGCTCAAGGCGAGGATGCTCAAGGCTGACACCACCTGCATGAAAGGTGTGATCTTCAACCTGCTCGAGAGGAAGTCGTCTCACGCGAGCACTCTCCCGAAACATGGGACGCACTGCTCGACGAGGCCGGCGCGAGGACGCTCGCGGCCCGCGCGCGTCACGGCTCGGCGAGCACCTGCTCGAGCCCGACCGTGAGGCCCGGCTCGAGCGTGTGCAGTCGCGCGAGCGCGAGCAGGACGCCCGGGACGAAGGCCTCGCGCGAGAAGGTGTCGTGACGGATCGTGAGCAGCTGCCCTTCGCCGCCGAGGAGCACCTCTTGGTGGGCGACGAGACCAGGCAGGCGCACCGAGTGGATCGGCGTCCCCGCTCCGAGCAGCTCCGCCGTCGCAAGGGCGGTTCCCGATGGTGCGTCCAGCTTCGTCTCGGCGTGGAGCTCTACGATCTCCGCCCTCGGCAGGTAGCGAGCGGCCTCGGCCGCGAAGCGCATCATCAGCACGGCGCCGAGCGCGAAGTTCGGGGCATACAGGCACGGCAGACCGGCCTCGCGCGCGAGGGAGTCAACGGCGTCCTCGTCGAAAGCGCTCGTCCCGATCACGCACGGAACGCGGGCGGCGAGCGAGGAGCGCACGTTGCCGACGACCGCATCAGGCCGCGTGAAGTCGACCGTCGCCTCGGCGTCCTCGAGCGAGGTCAGCTCGTGCCCGGCCGCGACGAGCGCCGGGGCGAGCACGCGACCGACCTTGCCCCCGTGGCCGAGGAGAACGACCTTCACGCGGCGGCCGGGAGCACGAGCTCGGGATGCACCCGGGCCACCGCCTCGCGGAAGTGCTCCTCGCTCGGGCCGATGCCGGCCACCGAGACGTGCTCGGGGGCGAGGAGGAGCGCGGCCAGCTCGGCAACTCCGGCGGCCTCGACGGCGTCGATCTCCTCGATCAGCCGCTCGAAGGTCAGGAGCTCCGTCTCCGTGATGAGCGAGCGCCCGAGCCGGCTCATGCGATTCGAGGTCGACTCCAGCGACAGCATCAGGCGGCCCTTCAGATTCTCCTTGGCGCGCTCGAGCTCGTCGCGCCGGACGTGGCCGGAGGCGATGTCCCCAACCTGTTCGGCGATGATCTCGAGGCACGGGCCGAGATTCTCCTCGCGCGTACCGACGTAGGCGCCGACGAGCCCCGTGTCGGAGTACTGGGAGCCGAAGCTGTAGACGGCGTAGGCCATACCTCGCTGCTCGCGGATCTCCTGGAAGAGCCGCGACGAGGCGGAGCCGCCGAGGATGGCGTCCAGGATCGAGGCGGCGAAGCGCCGGCGGTCGGAGCGGGAGATGCCTGGCGCGCCCAGGCAGACGTGGTACTGCTCGGTGTCCTTGCGCGTGAAACGGAGGCGCGGCGGCGGCGGCGCGACGAGCAGCGGCCGCACGGGCCGCGCGCGCCTCTCGCGCATCTCGTGGGAGCGCTCGAGCAGACCGAGCAGGTCTGCGTGCTCGAGGTTGCCGGCGGCCGCGAGGACGATGTTGCCGCCGAGGTACATGGAGTCGTGGTACTCGGCGATCTCATCACGCCCGATCGAGGAGATGACCTGCGCCGTCCCGATCACGGGTCGCCCCAGAGGGTGGTCGCCGAAAACTGCCTCCGACACGAGGTCGTGCACGAGATCCTGAGGGTCGTCCTCCACCATGGCGATCTCCTCCAAGACCACCTCCCGCTCGGCATCGAGCTCCGCCAGGGCCGGCGCGAAGACCATGTCGGCCATGACGTCGAGCGCCGTCGCCAGGTGGGCGTCGGGCACGCGTGCGTAGACGACGGTGTGCTCACGTGAGGTGGCCGCATTCAGCTCGCCGCCGAGACCGCCGAAGACCTCGGCGATCGTCTGGGCGGTGTAGCGGCTCGACCCCTTGAAGAGGAGGTGCTCGATGAAGTGTGAGACGCCGGTGTTCGTGTTGCTCTCGTCGCGTGAGCCGGCGCCGATCCAGAAGCCGAGCGAGACCGAGCGCACGCTCTCAACGCGCTCGCTGATCACGCGAGCGCCCGAGTCGAGCTCCGAGACGACGTACTCCTGCACGAGAGCGATCGTACCCGGGAGTCGCGGTGGCACCGCTCACGACGCAGGCTCGAACGCGCGAGGTACCGTGCCTCGAGGATGCGTTCGAGGAGCGATTCCGCGAACGGGCGCCCGCGGACGTTCTCCCCCGACGACCCGCCCGAGCGGCCCGAGGATCCCGCCGTCAGGCGGGCGAACCTCACGCGCGTCCTCCGCCTCTTTCGCCCCTACCGCGCGCGCCTGGGCTCGGTGCTCGGACTCATCTTCCTGTCGGCGCTCCTTGGCATCGCTGCGCCGTTCCTCGTCCGCGACATCTTCGACAGGGCGTTGCCGGACGGAGACACGACGCTTCTGAGCCTGCTCGTCGGCGGGCTGATCGTGATCGCGATCCTGACGGGCGTCCTCGGCGTGGCGCAGACCTGGCTCTCGAACGTCGTCGGGCAGCGCGTCATGCACGACCTGCGCTCGGGCGTGTACCGGCATCTCCAGCAGCTCTCGCTCGCCTTCTTCACGCGCACGCGCACGGGAGAGGTGCAGTCGCGGATCGCCAACGACATCGGCGGAGTGCAGAACGTCGTCACCTCGACCGCGACCTCGATCGTCTCGAACGTGACGACGGTGGTCGCTGCCGTCGCCGCCATGTTCCTGCTCGATTGGCGCCTCGCCGTCTTCTCGCTCGCGCTCCTGCCCGTGTTCGTGCTGCTGACGCGGCGGGTGGGTGCAGAGCGGAAGCAGATCACGACCACACGACAGCGGACGATGGCGGACATGTCGACGCTCGTCGAGGAATCCCTCTCGGTCTCGGGCATCCTGCTCGGCAAGACGATGGGCCGCTCGCCCGAGCTGGCCGACCGCTTCGACCGCGAGTCGTCGGAGCTCGCCGAGCTGGAGGTGCGCCAGCGCATGGCCGGGCGCTGGGTGATGGCCTCGATCCAGATGAGCTTCTCGATCATGCCGGCGCTCGTCTACTGGTTCGCGGGGCAGAGCTTCGCCGGGGCCATCTCGCTCGGCACCGTGGTGGCCTTCACCACGCTCCAGACCCGGCTCTTCTTCCCTGTCAGCTCGCTGCTCTCGGTGCAGATCGACATCCAGACCTCGCTTGCGCTCTTCGACCGGATCTTCGAGTACCTCGACCAGTCCGTCGACATCGCCGAGCGCCCGGACGCGGTGGAGCTGCCGCGCTGCCGCGGCGATGTGGCCTTCGCTGGGATCTGGTTTCGCTACGACCCCGACGCGCCGTGGACGCTCGAGGATGTCTCGGTCGAGATCCCGGCCGGGTCGCGTACGGCCATCGTGGGCGAGACGGGCTCCGGCAAGACGACGCTCGGCTACCTCGTCGCGCGCCTCTACGACGTCGACCGCGGCCGCGTGCTCATCGACGGCATCGACATCCGCGAGGTCACCTTCGAGTCGCTGGCGCGGACGGTCGGCGTCGTGTCGCAGGAGACCTACCTCTTCCACGCCTCCATCCGCGAGAACCTGCGCTTCGCCAAGCCGGAGGCGACCGACGAGGAGATCGAGCAGGCGGCTCGCGCGGCGCGCATCCACGACCTGGTCGTGAGCCTCGAGGAGGGGTACGACGCCATGGTCGGCGAGCGCGGCTACCGCTTCTCAGGCGGTGAGAAGCAGCGCATGGCGATCGCGCGCACGATCCTCCGCAATCCGCCCGTACTCGTGCTCGACGAGGCCACGAGCGCGCTCGACACCCAGACCGAGCGGCTCGTGCAGGAGGCGCTCGACGGGCTGGCGGAGGGCCGGACGACGATCGCCATCGCGCATCGGCTCTCGACCGTGCGCGACGCCGATCAGATCCTCGTGCTCGATGGCGGGCGCATCGTCGAGCGGGGCACTCACGACGAGCTCATCGCCCGGGGTGGACGGTACGCGGCGCTCGTCGCGCGCGACACGCCGCTCGAGCCGCGGGAGCTGCGAGCGCTCGCCTGATCTATCCGTGCGGGCCCGGCTCCGGCGCGATGCGCTGCATGAGCGAGATGCACGCCTGGATGACGAGCTCGCGCTCGTAGGTCAAAGCGAAGGCGAAGCGGCGCTTCTCCTGCGCCCCTGTGTCCCCGATGTCCCGCGCGACGAGGGCGCCAGCGAAATGCGGTGCGAGGATGGCTACGGACCACTCGTCGAGCAGGGGATCATCCGGCCGGAGGATCGCTCCCCGCACGCCGGGCGCAGGCATCTTCTCCATACCGGCGCCGAGTGCGCCGACGAACGCCGCCTGCTTCGCAAGCTCGGTGTAGCGCCGCTGGGTGGGGCCCGTGAAGCGCTCGGCCGTCTGGAACGCGCTCAGCACAGTGGCGCTGGGCCGAGACCGGTTGCTGCTGCTCGAGATGCTTGCTCACTGCGAGGAGCAGGGCGTCTCCGCCCGCCGCACGTCGCGCAGGGGAGCGACCATCTCGTAGGGCGTTCGGCCCGGCAGCTCGATCGGAGCGCGTGGGTACCGCAGCGTAGAGGGCGGCGGCGCGGGCGCGGCCGGTAACTCGGCGGGGTGGCCGAACAGCCAGCCCTGGCCGAGCGTGGCGCCGAGCGCGACTGCCGACGGACCCCGTCGTTGCACGAACGGGGTTGACACGCAACCGGAGATTGCGTGTCCTGTGTCTCGAGGTCAGAGGCAGCTGGAGGCCAACTGCGTTCGTGCAACGACGGGGTCAGTCGGCAGTCGGCAGTCGCGCTCGGCGCCACGCTCGGCCAGGGCTGGCTGTTCGGCTACCCCGCCGAGTTACCGGCCGCGCCCGCGGCGCCGCCCTCCGCTGCGGTACCCACGCGCTCCGATCGAGCTGCCGGGCCGAACGCCCTAACGAGATGGTCGCTCCCCTGCGCGACGTGCGGCGGGCGGAGATGCCCTGCTCCTCGCAGTGAGCAAGCATCTCGAGCAGCAGGCAACCGGTCTCGGCCCGAGCGCCACTGTGCTGAGCGCGTTCCAGACGGCCGAGCGGTTCACGGGCCCCACCCAGCGGCGCTACACCGAGCTTGCGAAGCAGGCGGCGTTCGTCGGCGCACTCGGCGCCGGTATGGAGAA
>Ga0136612_10001099_pt1 | contig 11145 bp, 9 predicted proteins | sample AntDryUQ224A2306_2_FD_106644 | JGI IMG/M metagenome (GOLD analysis project Ga0136612, IMG submission 106644) | Polar desert sand microbial communities from Dry Valleys, Antarctica - metaG UQ224A (23.06) | ecosystem: Environmental > Terrestrial > Soil > Desert | place: Antarctica: Dry Valley...
GCACGGATCGTGTACTCGCGGTTGTTGCCGTACTCCTGAATCTCGGCACCGCGGATGCCGCCGCTCTCCATGGTCGAGCGCAGGTCCGCGGGATTCGGTGGCTGCTTGAACGCGACCTGCATCAAGGTACCGCCGGTGAATTCGATGCTGTATCTGGGACCGCGAATCGCCATGATGACGAGGCCGATGGCGATGAAGCCAACGGTCAACCAGACGGCCAGCTTCCAGAACTTGATAAAGTCGTAGTGCGTGCCGTGAAGAATGCGAAACATGAGAAGCCTGGTTAAATGCTGAGCGTCTGCGCGCCGCGCGAGCGGTTCAGCCACGCGAGATAGAAAGTCTTGACGACGAAAATCGAGGTGATCATCGAGGCCGCGGTGCCCGCGATCAGGGTGACAGCAAAGCCCTGAACCGGTCCCGTGCCGAACCGGTAGAGCACCATGGCAGTAAGAACGACGGACACGTTCGAATCGACAATGGCGCTCATGGCATGCCGGAAACCTTCGTCAATTGCCGTGCGCACTGTCTTCCCCCGATCGAGCTCATCACGAATGCGCTCGAAAATCAGCACGTTCGCATCGATGGCGATGCCGATGGAAAGAATAAATCCGGCGAGGCCGGGTAAGGTCAGCGCCGCATCGAAACCAGCCAGCGCGCCCAGAGTGAACAGCAGGTAGAAAACGAGGCCGCCCACGGCGAGAACGCCGGAGAAGCGGTAATACACCACCATGATCAGGAGCACGAGGAACACGGCGACAATCATCGCGATCGTGCCGCGACGAATGGAATCCTGGCCCAGACTGGCGCCAATATTCCGGACCTCCGCCACCTTGAGCGGTACAGGCAACGCACCCGCGCGCAGCACGAGCGCCAGATCCTGGGCCGCCTGAAGGTCACGGCCTCCCATGGTAATCTGCCCACGATTACCGATGGGCTCGTTGATCACCGGTGGATTTCCCATGACGTAGTCATCCAGCACGATAGCCATGTGCCGCTTGACGTACTTCGTGGTCTCCCGCTTGAACTGCCTTCCCCCTTCGTTATTGAGCTGGAAGGTGACGAGCACGCCTTCGACAGGATCCTGATTGGGCTTCGCATCGATCAGGTGCTCACCGGTGATGATCGCTCGCGAATCGACGACGTACATGGCGCGGTATCCCTTGCCACTGATCGACTTCGTGTCGCTGTCCCACAGGATCTCCTTCCCGGGCGGCAACGCGCCCGCCACCTCGGGAACGCTCAGCATGGCCTGCAGCTGCGGGACGTCCGAGTTGGCGACATAGTACTGGCCCGGCGTCTGGCCCGGCTGGAGGAGCTTGGAGAACCCACCCGTCCGCGGACCGGCCAATACCCCCGAATCTGCCTTGGCGGAATCACCAGGGGCCTTGGCGCTGGTGTCGCTCGAGAACAGGTCGGTAATGCCAGCGGCCGGTTTGGCCTTGTCATTCGTGACCGGGGCACCAGCCGCCAAACCCTTCTCACGGACGACGGCGTCGATCCGGCTCATCACCTTCTCGAGCGAACCCGAATTGTCCGTAATCTGGAACTGCAGGAAGGCGGACTTCTTCACGATATCTTCGGCACGACGCTGGTCATCGATGCCAGGGAGCTCCACGATAATTCGGTCGGTGCCGACTTTCTGCACATTCGGCTCCGCGACGCCGAACTGGTCGATGCGATTGCGGACAACCTTGAGCGCCCGGTCGAGCGCCTCCTCCTTGTTTGCCACGACTCCCCTCGACTCATCGACCTCGAGCGTCAGGTGCATGCCGCCCTGCAGATCGAGCCCTTTCTTCGGCGGCCAGGCCCACACGGAATCAAAGGTGATCCGACCGTCCACGTGCGTGATGCGCTTTATGACCTTCGCCGGACGGAGAAACCAGAGCGACAGCAGCGCGAGTGCGCCGATGAGCGCGAAACGATACTTGAGATTGGACATGACTACGGAAGAATTGTGACGTTGGGGAGCAGCATTGAAGGCTACCGGAGCAGCGCGACGGAGTCAACGGAATTACGCGCCAGAATGGCTCTGGCCTGATCGGCGTCACGCCGCAACTGCGCGACGAGTTCGGCCGACCCCGAGAACTTCATCGTGTCACGCATCCGTGCGATGAAATCGACGCGAATGGACGCGCCGTACCAGTCCCCGCCGCCATCGAAGGCGTGCACTTCCAGCGACGTCGCGGTATCGCCAAAGGTGGGACGCGGGCCCAGGTTCATCATTCCGCCCAGCGGGCCACTCGGCGTCTGAACCCGCACCGCGTAGACACCTTCGGGCGGGAGCAGCTTGCGGGGTGACGGAGATGCCAGATTGAGCGTTGGGAATCCAAGCAGCCGGCCCCGCTGCTCGCCGCCCACAACCACCCCGCTAATGCCGTATGGCCTGCCGAGTCCCGCCGCGGCACGCTGGAGATCGCCACCGGCCACGGCGCGCCGAATGGACGTGGACGAGATCGGCCGGCCATCGCCCAGAGACACCGGGGCGATGACCTCCACGCGAAAGCCTCGCTGCGCGCCAAGCGCCTGGAGCACTTCGACATCGCCTTCCCGGCCCCGACCGAAGCCGTGATCGTGTCCAATGAGCAGCTCCCGCATACGAAACCGACCGCGCAGGATCACGTCGACGAACGCCTCGGCGCTGTACCCGCGGAGCGTTGGTGTGAAGGGGACGACGGCCAGATAGTCGATGCCGCTCTCCGCCACCACTTCGGTGCGCTCCAATCCGATAGTCAACAGCGGAGGCGCCGCCGCGGGATTCACGACCTCGAGCGGATGCGGTTCGAAAGTGACCAGGACGCTCTTCAATCGCACCTCGTGCGCGCGGTCGGCCAGCCGCCGGAGCACGAGCTGATGTCCGCGATGCACGCCGTCGAACGTTCCGACGGTGACGACCGTGCCCTGCACATCGGGCGGCAGTCCCGATTCGTCTTCCGGATGCATTCGATCAGCGGTCACGGAGCACCACCTTCGGCTGCCACTCCTCACCAACGCGCTCAGCCACCGCGAGCAGATCGCCGGCCTCGTCGAGCAGCGCCGAGCGAGGCCCGCTCGTTACGGCTGGCACTGTTCGGCCGTGGAGGACACGCTCGATCGCCTCCGGGAGCAGCATCTGTCCGGGTAGGGACCTCACGGCGTCGCGCATCGGATGCACGCACTCGGCGCTCACGGCATCGAGCGTGTGCGCATCTGCGACGTGAAACGGTCCGCTCGCCGTACGACGCAGCGCCGACAGGTGCGCGCGGCTCCCACTCAGCCGGCCGAGGTCACGGGCCAGGGCACGGATATAGGTACCACCGCCGCAGGTAATGGTGACCGACCACGTGTCCGGAGCGCGTTCGGTGACGGTCCACTCGTGCACCGTGACCGCGACCGGGCGCAGCTCGAGCGGCGCTCCGGCCCGGGCCGCGTCGTAGGCACGCTGACCGTCTACCTGCTTTGCCGAGTACGCTGGGGGAAGCTGCTGGAATGATCCCGTGAGCTGCGCAATGGCGAGATCAACCGACTCGGGCGATGGCAGGGGGGCTGCGTGCGTCTCCTCACCCGTCATGTCATCCGTCCGGGTTTCGCTGCCGAATCGGATGCTCGCCTCGTACACTTTGGGCTCACCATCGAGGTAGGGCAACAGCCGCGTGGCACGTCCGGCGAGTAACACGAGCAGGCCCGTGGCAAATGGGTCGAGCGTGCCGGCGTGGCCCATGCGCTTTACGCCAAGCGTCCGACGCGCGATCGCGACGACGTCATGTGAAGTCACCCCCGCCGGCTTGTCGACGAGGAGCAACCCATCAATCGAGCGGGTCCTCATCGCCTGCCACCTCGCCTCGCTTCACCCGGGAGAGCAGCGACTCGATTCGCGCCGCGTGCGCCACCGTCTCATCGATCCGGAAGGTGATCTCCGGGGCAAGCCGCAGACGAAGCGAGCGACCCACCCGCGAACGCAGATGCGTTGCGACGCTATCGAGACCTTCCATCGTGGTGGCGCGATCTTCCGCGCTGCCAAGCACGCTCACGTACACCTTCGCCGACCGCAGATCGGGCGTGACGTCCGCGCCCGTCACGGTAACCAGGCCCACGATGCGCGGATCCTTGACGTCCTCGGCAAGGAAGGTGGCGACCTCCTCACGGATCGCCTCGGCGACGCGGTCGTTCCGGCGCGGAGTGGCCACTCAGCTCGATGACGACTCGAGCGTGCGCGCAATCTGATCGGTGCGGTACGACTCGATGATATCGCCCAGCTTGAGATCGTTGAAATTATCGATACCGATACCACATTCGAAGCCTTCACGCACTTCCTTGACGTCGTCCTTGAAGCGACGGAGCGACCCAATGGTGCCCGAATACACTTCGGTGCCATCGCGAACCACCCGCACCCGATTCTGTCGGTTGATGAGGCCACTGCGTACCGAACATCCGGCAATGACGCCCGCCTTCGGCACCTTGAAGAGCTCGCGTACCTCGGCCTCTCCGACCACGACCTCACGCTGTTCAGGACGCAGCAGGCCTTCGAGGGCGGCGCGGACGTCGTTCACCGCCTCGTAAATGATGCGATACAGCTTGATCTCGACTCCTTCACGCTCGGCCGAAGCGCGAGCGTTGGTGTCGGGACGCACGTGAAAGCCAATGATGATGGAGCCTGACGTCTTCGCGAGCAGAATGTCGCTGTCGGTAATGGCGCCGACGCCGCGATGCACGACCTCGACCTGCACTTCCGCATTCGACAGCTGTCCCAGTGCGTCCGCAAGCGCTTCCGCCGGACCGCCCTGATCCGCCTTGATCAGGATGCGCAAATTGCGACGTTCCCCTGCGGCCGCATGCGCCATGAAATCCTCGAGCGAGAGCACGCCCTTGGCGGTGCGTCGGCTCTTGGCTTCGCGATCGAGACGCTGGCGACGCTGCGCCACTTCGCGCGCATCGGTCGCGTCTTCGACGACGAGCATCTGGTCGCCGGCCATGGGCACACCCGTCATGCCGAGGACCTGCACCGGAATGGCGGGACCGGCGCTCTTGACCGGCTTGCCGCGCTCGTCGAGCAGCGCGCGGATGCGACCCGAGTACATGCCGCAGATGAAGTCGTTGCCGACTTGGAGGGTGCCGTTCTGCACGAGGACCGTGGCGACCGGTCCCTTGCCCGGATCGAGCTGGGCCTCGACCACGGTGCCCGTGGCACCGCGCGAGGGATTCGCCTTCAGATCGAGTACTTCAGCCTGGAGGAGCAGCTGCTCCAGAAGATCGGGAATGCCCGTCCCCTTCTTCGCCGAGATCGGAGTGGCGAGTGTATTACCGCCGAACTCTTCGAGCACGACGCCGTGCTGCAGGAGATCCTGCTTCACCTTCGCGACGTTGGCTCCGGGCAGGTCGATCTTGTTGATCGCGACGATCATCGGCACGCCCGCATTCTTGGCATGGGAAATCGCCTCGATAGTCTGCGGCATGACCTGATCGTCGGCAGCGACGACGAGTACGACGATGTCCGTCACCTGCGCGCCGCGCGCGCGCATGGCGGTGAACGCCTCGTGGCCCGGGGTGTCCAGGAAGGTGATGGACTTCCCCTTCGGCAGCGACACGTGATATGCGCCGATGTGTTGCGTGATGCCACCGGCTTCACCGGCAACGACGTTGGCCTTCCGGATGTAATCGAGCAGCGACGTCTTTCCGTGATCGACGTGACCCATGATGGTCACGACCGGTGGGCGCTGCACGAGGTCTTCGGCCTTGTCTTCGACCTCGGGCTCTCCGGTCTGGCTCGCCGCGTACTCGTTCTCGCGGACCGCCTGGAAGCCGAACTCGCTCGAGATGATGTCGATCTGCGCGAAATCGAGACGCTGATTGATCGTGACCATGAGCCCGAGATTCTTGAATGCGAATGAAACGATTTCCGTCGCTGGAATCTTCAGAATCTGCGCCAGTTCGCTGACGGTGATGAACTCGTTGACGCGAACGGTCTTCCGCTCGCGCTCGGCGTCAGCCACGCGCTGGGCCTCGACGTCGTCACGGTACGCCCCGCGCGTGGCGTGGCTTGCCGGACGGCGTGACGGCGCGCCACGAATGGCGGACATCGTCTTGGAGATGTTCGCTTCGACCGCTTCCTGATCGACCGCGCCGCGCTTGCCCTTTTTCCGACGGCCTCCGCGATCCGTGGGCGCTCCAGCGCCAGCCGGCTGCGGACGCTTGTCATCCCGACGCGGCTGCGTGCCGGTGCCCGGAGCGCCACCCGGGGCGGCAGACGCCACGGGACGAGGGGGCGCAAATGGCGATCCACTGGCGACCGGCCGGGGCCGTGGCGCGCCCGGGACGATGGGCCGCGGTCGCGGACGATCAGGCGACATCGACGGACGCGCGTGCGACGGAGCACCAGTCGAGTGCGATTCCAGCCGCGGCTCGATAGCGCGCGGCGCGGCGTCGCGAACGGGTGCTTCGCGGACAGGGGCTTCGCGGACAGGGGCTTCGCGGACAGGGCCTTCGCGCGCGGGCGTTTCGCCTGCCGTCTCGTCGCGCTCCACCCCGTCCACCTCAACCCGTTCCGGTGTCGGCAGCGGTGCGAACGTGACGCGCGCTGGCGTGGTCTCGGCCGGTGACGGAGCAACGAGGACCGGCTCAGCAATCACCGCTGGCGGCGGCTCAGGAATGACAATGTCCGCCGCCTTGCGACGCCGGTGCTTGGCCAGCTGCTCCGCAACGGGTGCAGCAGCGACTGGTGCCGGTGGCGGTGGCGGTGCCTTGGCGCCGCGCGCGGACTTCGTGGGCGCCTGAGCAGCCGGAGGAGCTGCCGGCGTGGCGGTGGATGACACCGCCGCGCTCGAGGCCCCCGCCGTCGCGCTCCGGCGACGCCGAGTCGATGGCGCCGCGGGCTTTTCGGCCCGTGCGCGCTTCTCGCGCTCCCAGCGGGCGCGGACGCGGGCAACCTGTTCGTCGCTCAACACACTCAGGTGGCTGCGAACCGGGACATCCATCTGCCGAAGCAGATTGACCACCTCATCGCCGGTGATCCCGAACTCGCTGGCCATGTCGTTCACGCGAAGCTTGCTCAAACCATCCTCCTAGTGAGCCCCCTGAGGGCCCGACTCCACCAGTCGCCGAATACCGTCGGCCAACTGTCGATCCGTGATGACCACTACCGCCGTGGTCTGCCGACCCACTGCCCCGCCGAGCTCCGCGGCGCCGAACGCCTCGCTCACCGCCACCCGCTTCGCCTTCAGCATCGGGACAATCTTGTCGAGGCTGTTGTGTGAAGAATCCGTGGCCACAAACGCAAATGCCGCCTTCCCCCGCTGCACGGTTGCCCGTGCCTGTTCCACTCCAACTACGATAAGGCGGCCGCGCAGTCCGAGCCCCAGCAGAGCAAGCGCCTTGCGGCGCGCCTCGTCGTTCACCGTCTATGCCGCCGGCGCGTTGTCTCCCTTCGCCGAGGCCGTGGCAGCTTCCTCCGATCCACCGTCCTCGGTGAGCTCGTTCAACATGGCCATGATCCGGTCGGCCTCTTCCGGCGCAATACCGGGAAGCTTGAGGAAATCCTCGCGCTCCAGATCGATAATGTCGTTCAGCGAGCGATAGCCGGCCGCTTCGAGCACGGCCACGGTCGCCGGCGGAAGGCCCTCGATCTCGGAGAGCTGGACGTCGGCCGCATCCGCCTCTTCCGGCAGCGGCGCAAAAAGCGGCGTGTCGCCCGCTCGCTCCATCCACTCGCGGCTGGAATACAGGTCGATCTTCCAGCCGGTGAGCTCGGAGGCCAGGCGGACGTTCTGCCCATTGCGGCCAATAGCCAGCGACAGCTGATCCTCGTCAACCACCGCCTGAATGGTTCTGGTCGCGGGGTCACTGAAGACACGGGCAACGCGCGCCGGAGCGAGAGCGAGTTTCGCGAACCGCTCGGGATCCGGCGACCACGGCACGATGTCGATCCGCTCGCCACCGAGCTCATTCACCACCGCTTGAACGCGAGAGCCTTTGAGCCCGACGCAGGCGCCAACAGGATCGATGGAGTCGTCGCGCGAGAACACCGCAACCTTGGTCCGGCTGCCATGCTCGCGGGCGGCCGCGCGGATGTCGACGATGCCCTGCTGAATCTCTGGCACTTCGAGCTTGAAGAGCGCCTGCACAAATAGCGGGTCGGAGCGGCTCAGAATGAGACGCGGACCCTTCGGCGTCTCCTCGACGCGCTTGAGCACGGCACGGATAGGCTCGCCCTGGTGATAATGCTCCCGGTGATTCTGCTCGCGATACGGGATGATCGCTTCCGCTTCACGAAACTTGTTCAGCATCACCACCAGCTTGCCGCGCTCGATCTGCTGCACTTCGCCGGAGAGGAGGTCGCCGACCCGGGTGGCAAACTCGTCGCGGATGCGCGAGCGCTCGCCTTCACGGACCCGCTGGATGATGCGCTGCTTGGCCGCCTGAACCGCGGCGCGCCCGAACTCGGCAAAGTCTACTTCCGTCTCCTGAACGTCGCCGACTTCAAACCCGGCATCATAGAACTTCGCGTCGTCGAGCGAGATCTCGCGAGCGGCGTCTTCCACCTTCTCCACCACGTTCTTCAGCATCACGATGCGAATGCCGCCCTTGTCGTCGTCTACCTCGACTTCCGACTGCACGGTGGGGCCGTACTTTTTCGCCAGGGCGGCACGGATGCCGTCCACGAGGAGCTCATGGAGCTCCGTACGATTCAGCTGCTTCGCATTCGTGAGCTCGCGAACCGCTGTCAGGATTTCGGCCGAACCAACCATCGGTGCTCCTTGTTCTTCGCGGGTCGCGGTCGCGGGTGCGGCCGGTTTCGCTTATCAAAAGGTGAACGTGAGCCGTGCTTCCGTTATCTCCGCGAGCGGAATGCGGCGCTCAGCGCCCTTGTCCATTCGCAATCGCACGACGTCCGTCCCATTTTCCTCATCCAGGCCTGCATTGTCTGCTTCAAATCGTCCACCGTGCGCCGGACTCAGCACCGATACGCGCTTTCCCACGAAGCGCCGCCAGTCCCGCGCGTCGCGCAACGGTCGTTCGATACCGGGTGACGACACTTCGAGCACGTACCGCTCACCCACCAGCCCACTGCCGTCGAGCTTCGCCTCCAGCGCCCGGGACACCCTCGCACAATCGTCCACGGTGACCGGTGACTCGTCCGTCCGGTCAATGCGCACGTCGACAGTCGGACGGCTGGCTGTGCCCTTGCGCCTGAGCTCGAACAATTCGAGCCCAAGTGCCTCAACTTCTTGCGTGATAACGTCTTTGAGGTTGTCTTTCACTTGCTGACGAACTCACCTATAAAGACAAAAAAATGTGGGGAACCATCCCCCACATCTTCCTCGCGACGACAAAACGCCGCGCAACACTTGTAATGTAGATCACCACCGCGATAAGTCAACTCAGGACGAGGCTGCTCCCCGTGGTGCGCGCAGAGCGGCGCCGGCCACGATCACCGCGATCTGACGGCCGACATCACCAGCCCGGTGCGAGTAGAAGCGATCGTTGTCGCACCGCGTGCAGTAACTGCTGACCCGAATGTCCGTGACGCCGCAACTCCGGGCCTGCTCGGCGATGAGGGCGCGAAGGTCCACCGCCGCGGGATGCGCAATGTCGTGTCCGGTGAGCTGCCGGTACACGTCAGGGCTGACTTCATAACATCTCCCGCAGATCGCTGGTCCCAGGTGCAGTCGGAGCTCTCGCGGGGCGATCCCCGACGCTTCCAGCGTCCGAATACCAACCTCGGTGATCCGGGCAGCGGTGCCCTTCCAGCCGGAGTGCAGTATCGCGGTAGCGCCTGACGGATGCGCGATCAGCACCGGCACGCAGTCGGCGACCGACACGCCCATCGCCGTGCCGCGAGCCGGGGACGCGTGACCATCAGCATCGTTGCCTCGAAGCCAGCCCGACCAGCCGGATCGATGCGTGATCACCCGGGCGCCGTGGACCTGCCGAGCGGTGGCGAGGCGGTCTGTTGACAGGGCCAACGATGCCCGCAGCGCATCCCAACGCGACATCACGACACCGACGGGGTCGTCGCCGCTGACGGCCAAACTCCCCGCCGCACGCGTCGTGACGAACGCGCGGATGCCGAAGTCGGCGAAGTCAGTGATTTCTTCGTACGGAGCGATCGCGGTGGCGTCGCCCGGAATCGCGGTGGGGTCGCCCGGGCGTGTGACGGCGCTACCGGGGATCGCGATTGTCATCTCCCGCTAGCCCCGACGCTCGACGCTCGCGCCGAGGGCACGCAGTCGCTCGTCGATACGCTCGTAGCCACGCTCGATCTGGCCGACGTTGTTGATGACGCTCTTCCCTCGCGCGCACAGGGCCGCGAGCAGCATCGCCATCCCGGCGCGAATATCGGGCGATTCGAGCGTCGCCCCGCGGAGCGCGGATGGTCCGGACACGATCGCGCGGTGCGGGTCGCAGAGCACGATCCGCGCGCCCATGCCGATGAGCTTGTCCACGAAAAACATGCGGGACTCGAACATCTTCTCGTGCATCAGGATCATGCCCTTGCACTGGGTCGCCGTGACGATGGCGATGGACATGAGATCTGCGGGGAACGCCGGCCACGGCTGATCCTCGAGCTTGGGGACGTGCCCACCCATGTCGCTCTGGATCTCCTTCGACTGTCCGGACGCTACGATGAGATCGTCGCCGCGCACCTGGCAGGTGATGCCGAGCCGCTCGAAGCCCAGCCGGATCGATCGCAGGTGTTTGACGCCCGCGTCCTGAATGACGAGGTCCGAGTCCGTGACGGCCGCCAGGCCGATGAACGATCCCACTTCGATGTGATCCGGGCCAATGCGATGCCGTGCGCCATGAATCGTCCGGCCCCCGTGGATGGTGAGGCAGTTCGTGCCGATGCCATCGATCTGGGCGCCGAGGGCAATGAGAAAGTGCGCGAGGTCCTGGACGTGGGGCTCACAGGCCGCGTTCTCGAGGATGGTAGTTCCCTTCGCCGCCGCGGCCACGATCATCGCGTTCTCGGTGCCGGTGACACTTGGCTCATCGAGAAAGACGCGCGCGCCCACCAGGCCACGAGTCTTCAGCTCGAAGATGTCGCCATAGGTAAACTCGACGCCAAGCTGCTCGAGCGCGAGAAAGTGCGTGTCCAGCCGTCGGCGACCAATGACGTCGCCGCCGGGCGGGGGGAGGCGCAGCGCGCCACACCGTGCGAGCAGTGGCCCGGCC
>Ga0136612_10001100_pt1 | contig 11141 bp, 12 predicted proteins | sample AntDryUQ224A2306_2_FD_106644 | JGI IMG/M metagenome (GOLD analysis project Ga0136612, IMG submission 106644) | Polar desert sand microbial communities from Dry Valleys, Antarctica - metaG UQ224A (23.06) | ecosystem: Environmental > Terrestrial > Soil > Desert | place: Antarctica: Dry Valley...
CGAACTGGAACGCGGCCGTGCTTCTCACGCTGACCGCGACACGGATGATGGCCATGGATGAGGACGTGGAGCTGGCAGGCACGCTGGCCCGGTCGGCGCGCCGTGTGGCCGAGATGGAAAAACCGCTCGCGCGGATCGCGGAGACCGCCAGCCTCTCCATCGTGGAAACGCTCGACAAAGTCAGCGCCGGAATCCTCACGGAGTGGCTGTCCGGCGGAACCTCGGCCTGGGTCGAGAGCGTCAATTCACGATGGCGCCTGCGACGGGATGCTGGGTTGTAGCGGTAGTGTCTACGGAGGACAGGCACTCCATGAGGCGCTACGAACGCTTCACGTGCGTGACCTTCACCTTCGTCCCGATCCCCCCGCGGACGAAAAAGTCGCCTTCCACTTCGAGGAACCTCGGATCGAGCAGCTCGATCAGGTCTCCGGCGATCCGGTTGGTGACCGCTTCGTGGAATGTCCCTTCGTCGCGATACGACCAGAGGTAGAGCTTGAGTGACTTGAGCTCGACGCACTTCTGGTCCGGCACATAGCGGATCCGGATCGTTGCAAAGTCCGGCTGCCCGGTCATCGGGCAGAGGCACGTGAACTCCGGCGCGTCAAACGAGATCTCGTAATCGCGCTCGGGGTTCGGGTTGGGGAAGCTCTCGAGTTTCCGGATCGGCGGGGGCATGCAAGTGGGCTACTTCTTCGCCGCCGCGCCGCCCATCAACTTCTGATTCAACTCCTTGATCCGTTCCTGGAGCTGCAGGATCTTAGCCTGTGCGTCGGCGCGAAGACGTTCCGTCTCCGCTTTGGCGCGGGCCACCTCTTCGTCTTTCTCCTTGCTGCCACCCTGCTGATTGGTGGACTGCTGCCGGAGAAAGTCGACGTCGTGGCGCAGGCTCTCGAGCTCTTCGTCCTTGTCGGCGACGCGCTGCTTCCACTGTACTTCCTGCTCTTCATAAAGACGCTTGATGTCCATGAGCTCGGTGATCTGCGAAAAATCGGAATAACTGGGGGCCATCTCTCCTCCCTGACGGACGCGCTCTTCGATCTGCGGGAAGAGCTTTCTGAGTTTCAGCGACAGATCATCGGGATCGCTGGCGAGATCCATGGCGTCCCGGTAGCTGATCTTCTGATGGGCCAGGAGAGCGATGAGCGATTGATTCATCGACTGCATCCGGTACAGCCCGACCGAGCCTTCCATCTCTTCGAGGATGTCTTTGGTGGTTCCTTCCTCGATGAGTTTCGCGATCCGGGGGGAGTTCTTGAGGATCTCCACGGCCGCGGTCATCTTCCCCTCGCGCGTCTTGACCAGCTTGAGCGAAACGATCCCGCGCAGCACCAGCGCCAGCTGCGAACGGATCTGCTTGTGCTGATCGACCGGAAAAGCGTCCACGATCCGGTCGATGGTCTGAGCGGCGTTGTTGGTGTGCAGCGTCGAGAAGACCAGATGCCCGGTCTCGGCTGCGGTGAGCACGGTCTGCATCGTCTCGATGTCGCGCATCTCGCCGACCATGATCACGTCGGGATCCTGACGCATGGCGTTGCGCAGCGCTTCCTTGAAGCTGGGCGTGTCGGTCCCCACTTCACGCTGGGAGATTGCCGCGATTTTGTCGATGAAGAGGAACTCAATCGGGTCCTCGATCGTGACGATGTGCAGCGGCTCCTTCTCACCGATCTCAGACAGCATCGCCGCGAGAGTGGTGGACTTGCCCGAGCCGGTGGGGCCGGTTACGAGTACCAGACCATCCGGAAGGTGAGCCATGTCGTGGATCGCGATCGGCAGCTCCAGCGCATCGATCCCGACGACCTGAATCGGAATCCGCCGGAACACGCCGCCGACCGTTCCCCGCTGCATATACATGTTGCAGCGGAACCGAGCCACACCGGGCACGCCGTAACCGAAGTCGACCGACTGCACGGCGTCGAACTTTTCGCGCTGCGACCGGTTGAGGATCGGCAGGAGCATCTTCTCGAGGTCTCCCGGCTTGACCGCCTCCGCCCCCGGAATGGGAATCAGGCGCCCTCGCACGCGAATCAAAGGCGGCCGCATCGGCTTGAGATGAAGATCCGATGCTTCCTGCTTCGCCATGTAGACGAGCATCTCGTTGAGATTCGGCACCGGGTGGGCGCCAGCGGGAGCGGCGGCCGGAGTCTGCACAGTCATGGCGGGAGGATTATAGAGGAGAGGGGCCCGGGTCAGCCGTGCCTCACCGCTTCATCACACTATCCAGAATCATCAGAAAGGCTTCCTGCTGGCGCGCTTCGGTCTTGTTGATGACGGCGATGCAGTCGCCGATCCGGAAGCGCTGATGGAGCTCCTCGGCGGAGTGGGAGGAGGTCACGACGATGCGGCGCTCCGAAAGACCCTTCTGCCGCGCGTAGGCCACGAACTTCTGCCCATCCATCCCCGGCATCTCCAGGTCGACGATCAGGAGATCGATCGACGCATCGATGCTCGGGAGGGCATCGTAAGGGTGGCTGTAGGTCTCCACCTTCGCCACGTCCGGGTACCGCTCCCGGATGAACGTGGACCAGAGGTCCCCGTACGCGGGCGAGTCATCGACGATGACAATTCGTTTGGGCGCGGTCATTTCTTCTTTCGCTTCCTCTGTGGCTGCCTGGCTTTCGCGGAGGAAACCGGGGCGGCGCCGGCGCGGGCGTCGTACCGGATCTCCCCCCCGACGATGGTCGACACCACCCGTGCCCTATACGTCTCGCCGACGAATGGAGAGTTGGCCGCCCTGGACCGGAAAGGCCTGCTGACTTGATGCTGGTCATCGAGGTTGACGAGCGTGATGTCAGCGATGCTTCCCGGCCGCAGCGTTCCGCCGGGGAGATCAAACACCCTCGCGGGTCCGGAGGAAAAAAGATCGAAGAGGCGCGGAAGCTTGATCACTCTGTCGACGACCAGGCGCTCATGGCAGACGGCGAACGCGGTTTCGAGACCGATGATGCCGAAAGGGGCCAGATCGAACTCGACGTTCTTCTCGTCGAAATGGTGCGGAGCGTGATCTGTGGCGATGGCGTCTACGGTTCCGTCCGCGATGCCCTCGAGGAGCGCTTCGAGGTGTTCTCTGGAGCGGAGAGGGGGGTTCATCTTCATGTTCGTCGAGAAGGAGCGGACCGCTTCATCGGTGAGCGCAATGTGGTGCGGCGTGACCTCACAGGTCACGCGCACTCCGTTCTTTCGCGCGCTGCGAACGGACTCCACTCCACCGGCCGTGGAAAGATGGGCGATGTGGACCCTGCCTCCGGTCAGCTTTGCCAGGAGGACATCACGCGCGACCATGGTTTCCTCGGATGCGGCGGGGATGCCACCCATGCCGAGGAGAGTCGAGTAGTAGCCCTCGTGCATCACGCCGCCCTCGCTCAGGTTGGCATCTTCCTCGTGCGCGATCACCGGAATCCCCAGCATCGTGCAGTACTCGAGAGCGCGGCGCATCAGCTGCGCGTTGCAGACCGGCTTGCCGTCGTCGCTCACGGCCACGCATCCCGCCGCGTGCAGATCCGCCAGCTCCGCCAGCGCTTCCCCTTTGAGACCCTTGCTGACTGCTCCGATCGGATAGACACGGCAGGAACCGTTGCGGGCCGCCTCGGCCAGGACCATCTCCGTCACTGCCCGCTCGTCGTTCGGAGGAACGGTGTTTGCCATCGCGCAGACGGCCGTGTACCCGCCGGCCACCGCCGCCCGGGTTCCGGTGGCGATTGTTTCCTTGTGCTCCTGCCCAGGCTCCCTCAGGTGAGTGTGCAGGTCGATGAACCCGGGGGTCACGATCAGGCCGTCCGCATCGAAGCGCTGCACGTCTGCCTTGATCCCGCGGTCGACCTTAGAGATCGAGCCGTCTTCGATCAGGACGTCGAGCTTCGCGTCCAGCTCCTGACTCGGATCGATGACACGTCCACCTGTGATGAGGAGGTTCACTCGGCCGGGTGCCCTCCCGAAAGAAGGTAGAGCACGGCCATCCGGACGGCCACGCCGTTGGTGACCTGCTCGAGGATGACCGAATACGGGCCGTCGGCCACGTCGGAGGCGATCTCGACTCCACGGTTCATCGGGCCGGGATGCATGACCACCACCCCTTCCTTCGCTCGCCGGAGGCGCTCCGGCGTGAGCCCGAAGGTGTTGTAGTACTCGCGCAGTGACGGAAAGCTCAGCTTCCCCTGACGCTCGAGTTGAACGCGCAGCATCATCACCACGTCGGCCCCTTCGAGCGCCTCGTCCAGCGAATGAACGACGCGAACGCCCATCTTCTCGATCTCGGCAGGCATCAGCGTGGGAGGGGCAGCAAGCGTGACCTTCGCCTTCATCTTGGTCAGCAGGTGAATATTCGAGCGGACCACGCGCGAATGCGCGATGTCCCCGATGATGGAGACGTTCACACCCTGCAGACGCCCCAGCCGCTCGCGGATGGTGAAGGCATCGAGGAGCGCCTGGGTCGGATGTTCATGGGCGCCATCACCGGCGTTGATGATCGAGGCGGGAAGGTGATCGGCAAGCATCTTCGGCGAGCCCGGGTGCTTGTGCCGGATCACGATCATATCCGGCGCCATGGCCATCAGGTTCTGGGCCGTGTCGAGGAGCGTCTCTCCTTTTTCGACTGCCGACCCCGACGCTGAGAAGCTGAGAGTGTCTGCGGAGAGCCGCTTCTCGGCAATCTCGAATGAGACCCGGGTGCGCGTCGACGCTTCCATGAAAAGGTTGATCACAAGCTGGCCTCGAAGGGCCGGCACTTTCTTCACGGGGCGCTCGCTCACCTCCTTGAAACCTTCAGCGGTATCGAGAATGAGCGTGATTTCTTCGGGCGTGAGGGGTTCGATGCCGAGGAGGTCTTTGCTTCGGAGTGCTGAGCTCTCTGTGCGCACTCACCTCTCCATGATCAGTACTTCGTCCTCGCCGTCGGTTTCCACGAGCTTCACCTTGATCACTTCCTCGGCGTCGGTCGGCACTACCTTTCCGACCACATCCGCATGGATGGGGAGCTCGCGATGCCCACGATCGATGAGAACCGCCAGCTGCACCGCCTTGGGTCGTCCAAAGTCGATGAGAGCATCGAGGGCCGCGCGAACGGTGCGGCCGGTGTAGAGAACGTCGTCAACGAGCACGACGATCTTGTCGTCGATCGGCTCGGGCAGCTTGGTCGGCTTCACCACCGGCTGCGGGGCGATGGTGGTGAGGTCGTCGCGGTAAAGGGTGATGTCGATGATGCCGAACGGGACCGGACGGCCCTCGAGCTGCTCGATCTCACGCGCGATCCGCTCGCCGATAGGAACGCCGCGGCTGCGGATTCCGACGATCATCAGCTCGTCGATCCCGCGGTTCTTCTCCACGATCTCGATGGCCATCCGGCGGATGGCCCGGTTCATCCGTGCGGCATCGAGCAGTCGCTTCTTCACTTTCATGCGGCGCGGGAGAATAACAGAGTCCGGGGTCAGAGCTTTGCTTTTTGCTTTGCGACCGGGATCTGGGGATTTGTCGGCAGCGGCCTGAAGCAAAGCAAAAAGCAAAGCTCTGACCCCGGACTCTCCACCTGCGCACAGAACCTGCACAAATGGTATGAGTGAGCAGGCCCCGAATCCTGATCGTCGAGGATGATTCTGATGTCCGTCGCCTGTACGCGATCGGCTTGAATCAGCGCGGCTTCGAAGTCAAGCTGGCCGCAAACGGGGCAGAAGCGCTGGAGCGGATTACCTCCGGCGAGAAGCCCGACTTCATCCTCCTGGACTGGCTGATGCCCCTGATGGACGGCGGGGAGGTCCTCACCCGCCTGGGCGAAGGGGCCGCGGGAGACGGAATCACGGTGATCGTCATCAGCGGCCAGACCCCTCCCGACCCCCTCGATCCGCGAATCCAGTGCTGGCTGACCAAGCCGGTCAGCGTGGCCGATCTGGTCAGCCACATCCAGCGCCCGGGCAACTGAACGGCCGACTACGCTAGAATCCTCCCGCTCATGGCAAAAATCTTCTTCGTCGGCCTCGACGGGACGGAGAAAAGCTACCGCCTCCAGACCCACCGCCCGTTCACGGTCGGACGGGATCCGGGGAATGACATCATCCTGCGCGACCCGAAGGTTTCGCGTCATCACGCAGAGATCGTCTTCGAAAGGGGCTTTTTCGTCCTTCACGACCTGGCCAGCGCGAACGGTACGTACGTCAACGCGAAGAAGGTCCGCGTGGCACCTCTCACCCACGGCGCGAAGCTGCGCCTCGGGAACAGCTACGGCCGTTTTTCAGAAGAGCTGCCGACCGAGGCGGATCAGCCGGCAACTGAGATTCACGAGCCGGTCACCGAGGTACCACGGTCGGAGCCTGTTTCCGCCGTTCTGGAACCGGTGATTGCCGACACCATGCCCCACGAGAAAGTTCGTCAGGACGACGTAAAAAAAAAGTAGCTGACGATCTCCTGACCGAACCGATCGACACCAACCCGGTCTGGATACCGCCCGGCGACCTGTTCGTTACCGCGCGCTTTCGTTTCACTCCTGGGGTGCGGGCCGGCGACACCGCGACAATCGCCGACAGCGAAGGCAGGCCGCTACTCACCTACAGAAGCTTCGCCACCGTGGTCGGCGTGGTGGCCGCGTTCGTAGCCGGGATCGTTCTCGTGGCCGGCCTGGCGGCGACGCTGCTTCTCATGGTTCAGGAGCGTCCCGGAGCCGCAGCATCCTCGTTGATCCTGACGCTCGCCTTCGCCACTGGAATTGCCGCGCTCGTGCCACGCATCCGGGTCACGCTCTACGACGCGACCAGCAAGCCAGCTTTGAAAATCGTGCAGCAGGGCCACCTCCTCTTCGCTCCTGCCCGCTACTCGGTGCGCACACCGGAGGGGGAGACCCTCGGAGTCATCCGCAAAGGCGCTTTCTCACGACTTCTCGCGCATCGATGGACGATCACGACCGCCCCACCCGAGAAGAGAGTCGCTCATGCGGCTGAAGAGTCGCTGGCCCGTTCGCTCGTTCGCAAGGTCCTCGGCAAATTCAAGCGCAAATATCAGACAAACATCCGCATCATGCAGGCCGGAGCTCAGGCCGGGCTGATCATCCGCCGCCCCGACGACCGGGGTGAAACCGACGTGCTGGAGCTGCAGCCGGGCTCCGCGCTCGATCGCCGCGTCGCCGTCGCTCTGGCAACTCTGGTTTTCGGCGCGGAGCCGTGAAGGCAGTTCTCGAATTTACTGCCGCACCTCACTCATCGCCACGAGCTCCACATCCGTATAAAAGTGCTTCAGAATTCGATCGAACTTCCATCCGCGGAAGGCCATGCCATACGACCCGACCTGGCAGAAACCTGTGCCGTGACCCCATCCCTTGCCAAAGAAGGTGTAGCGGTCCGTGCCATCGGCGTCTTCGGTCTTGTCATAGACGAACAGATTGTCGGGCACGTTCAGTGACCAGCGGACCGGCAGACCGCTGAGCGTGAATTTGCGCCCTCCATCTGCAGTGACTTCCAGATCGATCACACGCCTGGACGCATCGACACGCAGGGGGCGGATGTCCTGAAGCTCTTTGATGGGGGCGCGCCGGTTGATGGTTGTCACCAGCTCGTCAGCCCGATAGCTCCGGGTCCAGTTTGCAAAGCTCGAGGTTCTGTCGAACGAGGCGCCGTCATAGTTACCGTGGATCACTACGGCCACCGGCACCTTCTGCGCACTCAGATAGACCGACGCGCGATCACCGATCATGATCGGAACGGACTTGTATTCCTGGAAGCGATCGTTGAAACGCCGGAGGAGAGGCACGTTCTCAGGCAGCGTGAAATTACTGGTCTTACCTTCGGCCTTGAGCGTCATCACCCGGCCGTTGAGAGTCAGGATCTTTCCGTTCGCTTCCTGCATTGCGGCATGCTCGCGTACCCACGATCCCAGCAGCGCGTAGAGCTCGTCGCGAGGCATCGGGGCCGAGAGATCCAGCCGATCGAGCTGCTGCGCAGGCGCAATACCGAACTTAATCAGGAACGCCGCTGCGAGATACGCCTCACGATCGCGATCGGATGACTCGGGGAAAAAGTAACGCCGGTCTTCGGGGAGGTTCAGCACTTCCGACTTTCCATCGAGGTCGAACACCGAGGACAGGTGGCGGAGAACGTCGCCGCGGCGGCTTGAAGCGGGCGGCGCAGCCGGAACATTCGTCATGCCGATCATGCGGGCGGCCGCGGCCACCGCAGCCTGCACATCGCCGGCAGCCCAGCTGGATGCGGTCTCCGGAATGCGCGCAAGCGCGGCGAACAGACGTCCGTTGGCCTGCTGCTCGGTCAGGAGTCCGCTGTCGGACCGCCCGGAGAGTGTGACCATCTCCATCTCCACGCAGCGGGCGCGGCGCAGGTACGGCTCGTTGCGCCCGGGGAACATGGTGCTGACGTCGCTCGTCTCGCCGCCGCACGTCGAAGTGTAGAGGGCGTCGATCGGTTTCCCTTCATGAGTGAGGATCAGTCCGGCGGTTTCGCGCACAGCTCGAGTGCTCAGCTCCTCCTCGCCGGAGAATCCCTTGTAAGCCTGACAGGCCGGGCCGGGACAGATGTCATAGCCCTCCCCGCGGAACTGGCCGAGATTGCGATAGGCGTAGGTACGCGCAGCGACCGCCTGGGCCTTGAGCGCTTCCACTTCGTCGAAGATTCGGGGGCCCATCTCGGCCGGAACTACGCCGAACAGGTAGTCCTCGAGATTCAATTCGTTGATCACATTGAACAGACCGCGCGGATTCACGTGGATCCGCGCAGCGGTCCGGTAGGGCAGCTTGTCGATGGTGAGGGTGGGAGCAGTGATCGGCATCACCAGCACGGACTCACCTCGAATCGTGTAACGGTCGCCTTCGTCATCGACGATCCGGATCTCTTTCTCGAACGGCTGATCCGAGGGCCTTCGCACCACCAGCATGTCGCGACCGTAACCGCGCTCCACCAACTGCGCGCGCAAAGGAGTTCCTTCGTCGCTGGTGGCAAGATCGCCGGCCAGGACGCGCCTGAGTCCTCCTGCCGTGTCGAAAACCACCTGCACAGGCAACCCGCTCTCCTTCCGGATTCTATCGGCAAGGAGATTCGCGCTTCCCTCGTCGCTCACGGCACTGACCTGCACCGCATACCGAACGGTGGCGTTGCTGAGAGGCGCGGTGGCCGTAAAGCCGCGGCGAAGCGTGGAAGGCCCTCCGTCTCCCACGATGTAATAGCCGTCAGCGGTACGGGGAAACGTCACCTCCCCCTGATCGCTGAGCAGGCCGACCCGAATGCGGGGCTCCACGATCGATGAACGGAGATTCCCCACCGGCGTCATCGCACGCGTGGAGCGCTGCGGCTCGCCCGGAGTTTCCGTGGGAGTGGTGCGTGGAGCCGGGGTCGGCTGCGCGCAGGCTGCGAGGAGAACGGCAAAGAGCAGAGAGACGGCGTTTTTCTTCATGGCGAAAAACGTGAGAGCAAAAAAAAGGCCCCCGCCGGAGCGGGGGCCTCTAACACAGGGATTTTGTAGCGATTAAGGCAGGATCAGACGGATCACGACGCGGCGGTTCTGCCGTCTACCCTCGGCCGTGGAGTTGTCAGCGATCGGCTCGCGACCATTGCGGCCTTCCACTGTGATGCGGCTTCCGTCGATGCCGTGGCGGCTGACGAGGTAGTCGCGAACGGCTTCGGCGCGGCGACGATCGAGATCGGCATTACGGCCGGTGTTCTCGCGATCATCCGTGTAACCGATCACGAGCGCAGTAGCGGTCGGCTCCTGCTTCATCCGGAGCGCCACATCGTCGAGGATAGCTTTGGCGATGTTGGTGAGGCGGGCCGAGCCCGGCTCAAGTGAATCTCGTCCTCGCGCAGGGTGGACGGCATCCGCGGCGGAGTGACAGGCTCCGGCTGCGGGATGACCGGCATCGGTGCCGGCGGGGGCGGAACATAAACCGGCGCCGGGGGCGGCGGTGCTACGGCTGCAAAGCGCAGCGGGGCGTAGGTCAATCCGACCAGGCCGGACAGAGCGCAGTCATCGAGCTCCGTCAGGCGGCACTCGTCACTGTTCTCGGCAAACTTGGCCACGTTCCAGCGAACACCCCCGTTGAGGGCCCAACCGCTGGAACCGAACCAGTGACGAAGACCGGTCACGAGGAAGACCGGAGCGTCCGGGGCGCGATCGCCGCCGGTGTATAACTTTGCATTCACTTCAGTGATCCAGTTCGTTGTGCGCCAGAACCCGAGAGGAACGTTCAGGCCGCCATCGACGCTGAATTCATTGGGAATGCTGAAGCTGTCGCCAAAACCGCCCGGGATGTTCGTTTCATCGCGGTCGGATCTGATGGTGTAGGTACCCGAGAGATTCGCGATACCCCGGGTCCAGTGGCCGCCGACGCCGAAAGCGCCGCCACCGGTGGTGATGCCGCCGTCGTCGTCGCCGGTCGGCAGATCAAAAAATGCCGACAGTGCGAAACGGGCCGGTGAATCGGTCGGGGTCAGGCCAAACTTGGTGGCCAGACGAAGGTTCCCCAGGCCACTGTCGGTGAAGCTCCCGTTGTAGAGGTAACCGTTGATGAAGCCCGCGCGGTCGCCACCGTTGGATACGATGCGATCCCACGGCAACATCGCGCTGACTTCCCAGCGATCGGTAAGGCCGTACCCGATCGAGGTGCTGAGCCGGTAGAGGTCATAGCTCAGGTCGGCGTACTCGCGGGCGGATCGGCGCGAGAAATCGCGTGCCTCACCGGCCAGAAGGTCGTAATCGTTCCAGTAAACACCGAAGGACCACGCTCCCTGGGGCAGCGTGTCGGCGGTCACTGTCTCGAACAAGCCGGTCTGTCCGCTGGAGCTCGGAGCCACCTGCATGAGCTGCTCTTCCCGGGTCATCGTTGTCATCGTGACACCCTGGGCAAACGCCGAGGTCACAATGAGAAAGCACATCATTGACAAAACAAGCCGATGCTTCAGACGCAACAAGTTCCACCTCCTAGAAAGCTTCGCACGGTCACCGTCCGCAGCTATAATCCACGCGATTTACAAAACGTGTGCCAGCGCTGCGAACGCCTGTTCGCGTAAACATCACAATGACTTGAGCTTACCATAGAGTGAGTGGTAAGGGATCAGGTTTTTGTACCACTCGGAGGCCATCAAATCACCATGCGGACCCTGCACTGCGCCATCGCGCTCGTGGCAATGCTTTCCATCCCCTTGCTCGCGAACGCTCAGGAC
>Ga0136612_10001101_pt1 | contig 11141 bp, 8 predicted proteins | sample AntDryUQ224A2306_2_FD_106644 | JGI IMG/M metagenome (GOLD analysis project Ga0136612, IMG submission 106644) | Polar desert sand microbial communities from Dry Valleys, Antarctica - metaG UQ224A (23.06) | ecosystem: Environmental > Terrestrial > Soil > Desert | place: Antarctica: Dry Valley...
CGCGGCGCCTGGTAGGAGGGCGGGCCGCACGGGCGTTGCGACCGGCTCCGTCCTGTGCGTCGCCGGCTGGGGCGCAACTCTGCGAGCGTGGTCGGTGCGCTGTGGCGGCTCGACGGGCCGTCGGCGCGACCCTCGGCGAGCGTCCGGGGGCGGTGCGGATTGCGGCGATCTCGAAGTCACGACGCCCTCCCTGCGGCGACGGGCGGGGCGACTTCGCCGGCGGCGCGCACGTCGAGCAACCGCATGTTGTAGCCCGCAGATCGGTAGAGCTCCACCTGCTCGCGAACCTCCCGCGTGGGCGCGGCGGTCACGGCGACGACCGTCGCCCCGGTGGGCAGCCGTCGGCGCTCGGTCCGCAGCAGCTCCGAGAACTTCATCGTCGGAAAAACCGGCGCCCGTGCCAACACCTCCATAACCCTCGCGAGCGAGTCGTCGCCCCGCGACGGCCCAATCCGTACACGCTCGTGCGTGCCCGTGTGCAGCCCGTTGACGTAGAGACCCAGACTCCAGCGTGCGGCGTGGATGCGGTGCGCTATCGTGGCGGTCGCGCTGATAGCCCGCTCGGTTAGCTCGGCCTCCGCCCCCTGCCAAGCGAACTCGTTGCTCGCCAGGTCGAGAAACAGCACCACGCTCAGCTCCGTGGTGGGTCGCAGCACCTTCGACTGTAGCTGCACTCCACGCGCGCTCGCCCGCCAGTGTACCTGTCGCACCGTATCGGTCTCCGAGTAGGGCCGCGCTCCGACGATGTTGAGCAGGTCGTCGAGGATCGCGGCGCCGGTGCGTGCACCCTCGAACGGGAAGCGGTTGGAGAGTCCCAGCTCCTCAATGGGTATGAGGCGCGGGTAGACCAGCAGCTCGAGCGTCGCCGATAGGCGTCTCTCTCGCTCATAGAAGCCGAACGGGTCGCCTGAGCGAAGCATGGTGGGGCCGATCCGATGTACGCCTCGGCGGGGGCAGAGCACCGAGTACGACCACGAGACCCGCTCGTACCAGCTAAGAGACACCGCCTCGTGAATCTCCCAGCGGCCCGGCGCGTACGGTCGGTCGGGGTCCAGCGCCAGCATGCGATGCTCGGGCGGTATGTAGGAGTCGCCGGAAGAGGCGCTGCTGCTGTCTAGCCTGTCCTCGACCACCACCCAGGCGACGGGGAGCAGCTTGTTGTTCGTCAGACTCACAACAAGCTCGACCCGCTCGCCCGCGTAGAGCCGGTCGATGGAGAGCGTGCGAGCGTACTCCAGCCGGTCGAGCGCGTACCTGGCCCAGAGCCACGCGACAAGCACCCCAATCGGCAGCAGCAGCCCGAGCGTGGCCACGACGTAGTTTCCGACCGCGAGCCCCGCCGTAGCCAGCACCACCCCGGCGACCACCCAGTAGTACGTCATCCAACCCGTCCCTTTCGTCCTGCGCCTCGCACGTCGCCGTCTCGCCCGTTGTGTGGATTTTACCACCTGGGGCGAGTTCGGCTTAAAGGCAGGGATGTTCAGCCCTGTGCAGCGAGTACAGGTTGCGCCTCACGTCTCGGTGAGTTCAGGGACGGGAGCGGTGTGAGCGTGGCAACGGCGTCCAGATCTCCGGCCTCGAGTCGTTGCAACCCAGACATATTCTAGTTGGTTTCAAAACATAACGGCGCCCGTTTGCGGGAAGTGCTATAATGAGCGTGCTACATACTTGTGAACACGTCCGCAGATTTCGGAGACTTCCCAAAGCGTCTCTTTTTTTTGTGCCTTGCGCCCCATCCTACTCGCCGGTTGGTCGCCCACGACGTAGACCTGGTCTAGTGGCAACGACGATTTACCGATACTTTAGGGACAAGGACATATATTGACATTCACACCAACCCAACACGGTACCCATGCGCCCGCTCCAGAGGGACCGGCGGTTTCCTTTCAGGATCTGCCCATCTCGGAGCCCGTATACAGGGCCGTCGCCGATCTCGGCTGGGAGATTCCCACGCCTATCCAGGCGCTCGCACTGCCCGCCCTGCTACGGGGCGACGATGTGGTCGGCCTGGCGCAGACCGGCAGCGGCAAGACGGCGGCCTTCGCGATACCGCTCATTGAGAGCGTAGACCCCGCCCGGCGCGGAGTGCAGGCGCTCGTGCTTACCCCCACCCGCGAGCTAGCTGCTCAGGTCGCTGCGGACATCGCCGCCCTCTCGCGGCACCAGCGGCTACGAACCGTGCTGCTTTACGGCGGCGTCGCCATGGGACCGCAGTTCACCGGCCTTCGAAACCGCCCTCAAGTGGTGGTCGGCACTCCCGGACGCATCCTCGACCACCTGCAGCGCGGCACGCTGCGCCTCGACGATGTGCGCTACCTCGTGCTCGACGAGGCGGACACGATGCTCGACATGGGCTTCGCGCCCGACGTGCAGCGCATCCTATCGCACACGCCCGAGGATCGGCAGACGGCGCTCTTCTCGGTCTCGATGCCCACGGCGATCCGCAGCATCGTCCACCGACATATGCGCGATCCGCAGTGGCTCTCCGTCGAGTCGAAGATTCGCACCGTGGACACCGTCGAGCAAGTGTACTACCACGTCGCCGATCGGGACAAGACCCGGGGCCTGCGCGCGCTGATTGACGCCGAGCAGGACGTGCTCGCGCTCGTGTTCCGGCGGACCCAGCACGGCGCCGCCAAGCTGCACAAGCAGCTCGAGCGGGACGGCTACCGGGTCGGACTGCTCCACGGCGGCATGTCGCAGGGGCAGCGCACCCGAGCGCTGGACGCCTTCCGGCGCGGCCAGGTGAGGATACTCATCGCGACGAACGTCGCGGCTCGCGGGCTGGACGTGCCCGCCGTCTCGCACGTCGTCAACTACGACATACCCGAGGACGCTGAGACCTACGTTCACCGCATCGGACGGACGGCCCGCGCCGGCAAGACGGGTATCGCGGCGACGCTCGTTGGCGAGTCGGACGTATCGGCGTTCGAGAGCATCCGCCGCGCGCTGCCGAGCAAGGTGCGCGAGAAGCGCCTCTCGATCTACAACTAATCTACCAACTCAAGCAGGCGTGGGCGGATACCAACACCGCCCACTCCGCGTCCCCGCCCAATGCAACGACAGGGGGCGGACCAATGCTCGCAGAGGGTGAGCAAGCAGGTCCACCCCTTCGTCGTCGGTCGCGCCCCCGGGGGCGAGGCGCCTGTCTAAGTGCAGGGACCGGACGCCGGTCTGCCACTGGGCCGCAGCGATCCCTTCGCGACTACTCCAGCGGCGGCTGGTTGCTGTGCCACCGTAGGCCGAGGGACCTGCGATTCGGCTCGGGAGCGTCGAACTCCTTGAGGATCGGAGCCAGCCGCCGGTCGTAGAACTCCCGGGCGTGCTCCTCCGACTCCCAGATATCAAAGACCCACTGACCACTGACCACTGCCCCCTCAGCGTGGAACACTGAGCCCTGAGGTGGAATGGCGCCCTGGCTCCGGAGCTTCTCACCGACCTGGATTGCTTGCTGCTCGGTTCCAACGTTCCACTCGATAAAATACGCGACTTCCATAACAGTACCTCCTGACAGTACCTCCTGATTTGCAACGAACTGTGATTCACCCAAACGCGGGCAATCCGAATTGTAACCCAGAAATACCCTGTGTCAAGTCTCGATAATCGTGCTGCACAAGGCCAGGTGCGAGCGAGGCTCAACGGCGGCGGCGGGTTCGGCTTGCGTAAGGTGCGCTCGTTCGATATAGAACGGCTTGGACGGCGGCGGGGTTGAAACTGCGGCCAATGCCTTCGAGGACGTACTCTCCGTGTAAGGCCGCACCGCCTACCGCTTGCGCCAAAGCCGCCCCACTCAGCGACGGCACTGCGCAGGAGCTATCTGGTACCCTTGTCTGGGGCGACGCCCACAGGCTCAGGGCGTCAGTCGGACGCTCTTTCGCCCGGCGCCTCCCTTGCGGCCCCCTGTCATCATAGGATGTGATAGACGTGCGCCCGCACAGGGCGCTTGAGCTAGTTTAAGAGAGTAGAGTCATGGTATGTACGACCGAGCAAGAATAGAAGTGACCGCCGGTACGGGCGGCGCTGGGAGCGCCAGCTTGAGGCGTGAGAAGTTCGTGCCGCACGGTGGGCCGGACGGCGGCGACGGCGGTCGCGGCGGGTCCGTCTACCTGGTCGCCGATCCCAACTCCAACACCCTACTCTCCTATCGCTACAAGCGTCGGTACAAGGCTGTCTCCGGCGGCGCGGGGTCGAAGCAGAAGAAGCATGGCAAGGCCGGGCGCGAGCTCCTGCTCACTGTGCCCGTCGGTACCGTTGTCTACGACGATGCGACGGGCGCCGTCGTAGCCGATCTTCTGGAGCCGGGCGAGCGCGCGCTTGTGGCTCGCGGCGGCCGGGGCGGGCTTGGCAACACCCACTTCAGCACGAGCACCTACCAGACGCCGCGCTTCGCCGAGAAGGGCGAGCCCGGCGAGGTAAAGATGATTCGCCTCGAACTCAAGCTCCTCGCGGACATCGCACTCGTCGGCTTTCCCAACGCGGGCAAGAGCACGCTCCTCTCGGTACTTTCCGCAGCCACGCCCAAGATAGGCGACTACCCGTTTACTACGCTCGAACCCAACCTGGGAGTCGTACAGGTTCCGGGCACAGAGGACTCGTTCGTGATCGCCGACATCCCCGGCCTCATTGAGGGCGCGCACAGAGGCGTCGGGCTCGGCGACGAGTTTCTGCGTCACGTCGAGCGAACGCGCGTGCTGCTCTACGTGCTCGATGGCTCAGGCCTGGAGGGGCGCTCGCCGCTCGACGACTTCAACGTGCTCCGCAAGGAGATCGAGCTCTACCAGACCACCCTCGCGGACCGGCCCTCCGTCGTCGCGTTCAACAAGATAGACACCCCCGAGGCGCAGGCGCTCCTCGAAGATATGCGCCCTCACGCGGCCGCCCTGGGCTACGACCTGCTTCCGATCAGCGGCGCGGCCCGCATAGGGCTCGACGAGCTGGTGTTCCGGCTGGCCCGGGAGTTGGAATCGGCGCCGCCGGGCGGCCGATTCGCCCCGCCGCAGAGCGACGACGTGCTCCGTCCGCAGCCCATAGACCACGGGCGGTTCGAGATTGAGCGCAAGGGCAAGCGAACGTGGGCGATCTCCGGCCCCAGCATAGAGCGCCTCGCTGTAATGACCGACATGTCGAACTACGAGGCCGTGCGCCGGCTGGAGCGCGAGATGGACCGAATGGGCGTCAACAGGCGCCTGGAGGAAGCGGGCGTCGAGCCGGGCCACGTCCTGCGCATCGGCAAGGTCGAGATAGACTGGGGCGGCTACGACGACCTCGAGGAGTTCAACGAGTACTCCCGGGACTGACGGTCGCCTCACGCAGCGTCCTCGGTCATAGGTGTACCTAGATCTGCGCATCGCACCGTAGTTATGTCGAGCGATGTCCGGTCGGGCTCACGCCGGCGCGGCGTCCCGGAGCGTCGCCTCCTCCGCGGCTGTCGAGGGCGGCCTGGGCAGCCGCAGCGAGACGATCGCCGAGAGCGCGTAGACCCCGCCGCCGACGATGAACACGAGCCTGATGTCCACGGCGGCGAGCAACCCCGCCACGAACGGACTCAACCCGCCGCCCACCATCATGCCTGTGGAGAGCAGGCCGAACGTCGCTCCCCGCGACTCGCGCGGCAGGTGCGCGGCGCCGAGCGCGTACGCAAGCGTTACCGTCCCACCGGCGAGCAGCCCGAGCGCCACGCGTGCTGCGAGCAACTGTGGGACGGTCTGCACCAGCGTCATCGCGAGTGTGGCGATCGCCCCGCCGACGAGGCTCGCGAGGAGTAGCGGGAACACTCCCCTGCTGACGGCGAGCCTGCCCACCACAGCAGCAGCCGCAGCGCTCGCGACCGCGCCCCCGCTCGTCAGCAGCCCGGCGAAGAACGCGGCGCTTGCAGGCGTCGCCCCGAGGTCCTCAATGAAGAGCGGCAACACGGGGCTCAGGCTGCGGTCCACGAACTGCGAGAGGAAGAGCACCCCCGCCAGCGGCAGCAGGATCGGCAGCAGCAGGAGCGACCGGAAGGACGTACGCTCCTTTTGGCGACGGCTGCGCCGCAACTCCGACTTGTCCTCGCGGTAGTAGAAGACGACCGTCAGGAGCGCGATCACCGTGAGGCCAGTCGCGACGAAGAACGTGTTGCGTATCCCGATCGTGCTCGCGAGCACGCCGCCCGCGAGCGGCCCCGAGGCGTTCGTCAGCAGCATCACAGCCTGCAGCCGCCCGATCGCCGAGCCCGCTCTGCTCTCCGGCGCAGACACGCTTATCATGGACATGGCCATCGCGCCGAACCCGCCGAAGACGCCGTGCAACACACGCAGCGCGAAGAGTTGCTGCACGTTCTGCACAAAGCCGTACAGCACCATCAGGATCACGAACGCGATCAGCGACCGGATGAACACCGGTTTGCGGCCGTACTTGTCCGCCACTGTCCCCCAGAAAGGCGCGAGCAACCCCGCGATGAAGGGCGAGACGCCGAACACCAGGCCCGCCCAAATGGCGGCCTCCGACGGGTCTCGGACGCCCAACTCGCGCACGTACAACGGTAGGAAGGGGATGACGACCGTGAAGCCGGAGAAGGCGATGAAGACCGCCAGCGTCACGGCGAACACGTTGCGTTCCCACTGCTCGGTGGGCAGCCTGGACCGCAAGTTCAAAAACCCGGTCAACGCATTCGTCTCCTAATGTGTTGCATCACCGCCCACACGAAGGCCCGGCGTCGTCTCAATAGCCGGGTCGCAGTTGCTTGCGCCCATCACGATTACGCTGTACGGCGGCGAGCGCTTCGGCATGGAGGGCGTACTGCCCGAGAGCGTGAGTTCACACACGTTCAAGCCAGTCCATTCGGACGGGAAGTAGATCGCCCGCGCCGATTAGATCATCGTCAACGGCCTCAACCTTGAGGAGCCCACGCTGCGGTTAGCCGAGGCCGGCATAGCCAAGCTCGCCGAGGGTAGGATCGAGCCTGACGGGTATGTGTACGACTACTCGCTCCCCAGGTCGGAGGGCGGCACAAACCCGCACATCTGGACAAACCCGATACACGCCCCGACCTACGCGCGCCCCATCCGCGACAAGCTCATTGAGCGCGACCCCGAGGCCGCAGAGTAATATAGCAAGAAGTATGCAGCCTTCGCAGCGCGCATCGAGAAGCTTGACGCCGTGATCAAGCGCGCCGTCGAGAGTATACCCTTGCCAAGCGCAAGCTACAGACGTACCAAGACTCGTTCGCGTACTTCGACCCGCGCTGCGGCTTCGAGGCGACCGGCGTCCGTACGGCGTTGGCCGGGATGTACGTGAGCTACTAAGTGGATGCGGCCTCGGGCACGACGATCGTGCCGGCTCGTCCACACGCACGTGTGAGTACCTGATGCCTGATACACACGCGCATTCGAGGCCGAGCCCCTGGTAGAGTCTACTTGTTACCGGACGGACGGCGTATCGGCGCGTGGGGCTAGCGGCAGTTGCGGCAGCGACCGAAGATCGCGAAGTGATTGAGCAGCGCATCGAACCCGTGCTCCTCATCGAGTCGGCGCTGGAGGTCGGCCAGCACGGACTGGTCTACCTTCGCCACGTCGCCGCAGCCCTGGCAAACCAGGTGATGGTGGTGGGCCCTGTCTACGGGATGATATTGCCACCGCCCGCCGCCCAGGTCCGTCTGCGTGATGAACCCGGAGTCGCGCAGCACCTCGAGTGTGCGGTACACTGTTGAGAAGCTGATGTGCGGGTATCGGCGCCGCACCTGCTCGTACAGTTTCTCGGCGGTGACGTGATCGTCGCTTTCGAGCATCTCCTCAAGTATCATCATCCGCTGGGGGGTGAGCCGGTAGCCGAGTTTCTGCAAGCGAGTCGTAGCCGCAGTGAGTGAGTTGGCGGCAGGGTTGGTGCTCAAGTGGGAGTATCCTTCGTGGCTAACGCGTTGTTACCTAATATGCGCTATCATTACCGTTTGCGGCTAGTTGCAGTTACTGAGTGAATATTATATAATCGGTCGGAAGGTTGTCAAGTCCCCCCTGTTAGACCCCCTCAAACCCCAGTTTCTCACAAAGCTTTGTGTGTTGTGCGCACCCCCGCTCGCCCGTCGACGGCCCAGGACTTGCAAAGCAATCGGCGCCCCGGCTTGACAACGGTCGGGGTTAGTCCCTAAGCTTTCCACGTGACCGACGACCGATCAGCAGATCAATCAGAGGTCGGCGGTGTTCATTCCGATAGTGATCAAGGCGAACCAAACTCATGGCAAACAAACTCGTAATAGTTGAATCGCCTGCAAAGGCAAAGACGATAGGCAAGTACCTCGGCCGGGCCTACAGCGTGAAGGCTTCGATGGGCCACGTCCGCGACCTGCCGAAGAGCAAGCTCGGCGTGGACGTCGAACACGACTTCGACCCGCAGTACCTCATCCCCAGGGACAAGAGCAAGACCGTCAAGGACCTCAAGCTGAGTGTGCAGAACGCGCGCGAGGTGTACCTGGCGACCGACCCCGACCGCGAGGGCGAGGCTATCGCCTGGCACCTGGCGCAGGCCACGGGAGTGGCCGGGGCGAACGGCAAGGCTCGGCGCGTGGTCTTTCACGAGATAACGCCCGAGGCTGTCAAAGCCGCGATGGCTCACCCCCGCGAGATAGACCAGCAGCTCGTGGACGCCTACCAGGCCCGGCGTGTGCTCGACAGGCTCGTCGGCTACAAGATCAGCCCGCTGCTCTGGAAGAAGGTGAAGGGCGGCCTCTCGGCCGGCCGGGTCCAGTCCGTTGCACTGCGGCTCATCGTGGACCGCGAGCGCGAGATCGAGGCGTTCGACGCCGTCGAATACTGGACGGTCGGCGCCGATCTTTCCAAGCGACCCGAGGGCCGCAAGAAGGCGTCCCGCAAGGACCAGTTCCACGCCGAGCTCTTTCGCGTCAACGGCGTCAAGCCGGAGCTCGCCAACGAGGCGGACGCGGCGCGGATCACAGCCGACCTTGAGGGCGCGGACTACTCCGTGGGCGACGTACGGCAGCGCCAGGTTCAGCGCAGGCCGTCGCCCCCGTTCATCACCAGCACCTTGCAACAGGAGTCCTCGCGCAAGCTGAACTTCAACGCGCGTCGGACGATGGGCGTGGCTCAAAGCCTGTACGAGGGCGTCAAGCTCGGCAAGGCCGGCGAGGTCGGACTCATCACCTATATGAGGACGGACTCGACGAACGTCGCCGCCGGCGCGCAGGCGGAGGCGAAGGACTTCATCACAAGCCGATACGGCGCCGAGTACGCGCCCGAGCGCCCCCCCGTCTACACCCGCAAGGCGAAGAACGCCCAGGAGGCCCACGAGGCGATCCGCCCCACCAGCGTGGCGCGCGATCCCGAGTCGGTCAAGGTGTATCTCGCGCCCGAGCAGCTCAAGCTGTACACGCTTATCTGGAAGCGGTTCGTCGCCAGCCAGATGGCGCACGCGATCCTGGACAGCACCTCGGTGGACGTTATCGCGGCGCCGCGCGCGGGCGAGAACAAGTACATCTTTCGGGCCACCGGCTCGGTCATCCGGTTCGACGGCTTCCTCGCTGTGTACCAGGAGGGCCGCGACGAGGGTCAGACCGACGAGCTCGACGGCAAGGCCCTGCCTCCCCTCGTGCAGAACGAAGATCTCGACCTCCTCCAACTCGTTCCCGAGCAGCACTTCACCCAGCCCCCTCCCCGCTTTTCGGAGGCGACGCTGGTCAAGGCGCTGGAGGAGCAGGGGATAGGCCGGCCCAGCACGTACGCGCCAACGCTCGGCACGTTGCAGGAGCGGTACTACATGCAGCGCGACGGCAAGCAGTTGCGTCCCACTGAGCTGGGGATGCTCGTCAACGACCTGCTCGTCGCGCATTTCCCCGACATCGTGAGCGTCGGCTTCACCTCGCACATGGAGGAGGAGCTCGACGAGATCGCGTCCGGCGAGCGGGAGTGGGTGCCGGTGATCCGGGAATTCTACTCGCCGTTCGAGCAGCGCGTACTGCTGGCCGAGACCGCCATGGAAAGGGTGCATCTCAAGGACGAGCCTGCGGGCGAGCAGTGCCCCAACTGCGGGCGGGAGATGGTGATCAAGATCGGCAGGTTCGGCAAGTTCATCGCGTGCCCTGGCTTCCCCGAGTGCCGCACCACAAAGCCCATCGTTGTGCACACAGGAGTGACGTGCCCGCAGTGCAGCGAGGGAGAGCTGGTCGAGCGAAAGACGAGGAAGGGGCGCATCTTCTTCGCGTGCAACCGCTACCCCGAGTGCGACTTCACGATCAACCAACGGCCCTCGCTCGAGCCCTGTCCGGCCTGCCGTGGGTTGCAGGTGGAGGTGGGCCGGAGCGGCGCCCTGAGGTGTACCCGCTGCGACGGTACGGGAGTGCTGCTTCCCCCGCGCGAGGAAAAGCCCGCCCCCCTGCCGAAGAGCGCCTGACAACTACGACGGCATCCGACATTCATCGCACAGAAAAAGACCCCCACTCGATGCTTCGAGCGGGGGTCTCGTTTTGGCGGAACCGACGGGATTCGAACCCGCGATCTCGTCCTTGACAGGGACGCATGTTAGGCCTCTACACCACGGTTCCAGGGTGCGTACTCGGGGTCGGCGTTCGCGTCGCCGGTCTCCTCAGGCCGAAATAATTATAGCCGCCGCCGCCCCACTCGTCAACCGCTTGTTGGCCTCTGAGGTGGGCGACGCTAGTTCCACTGCCCTATGGGTTGCCGCGTCGTCGGGCTCGGCGGCAGCGGTCAACCTCGTAGAGCAGGATCGAGCCGGCGCACGCTACGTTGAGCGAGGTCGCGCCGCCCTTCCGGATCGCTATCCGCACCATAACGTCGCAGAGCTCCTTGTAGGCTGCGCTCAACCCCCACGTCTCGTTGCCCAGCAGCAGCACGGTCGGTCCCGCAAGGTCCACGTCCTCCAGGTCCTGGTCGCCCTTTGCGCTCGTGCCGACAAGCTGAAAGTCCCCTATCCGCGCGCCGACCGATTCGAACCAGGGGATGAGCTCGCGGTACGAACCGAGGCGGACCACAGGCAGCGCGAAGAGCGAGCCCGCCGAGGCGCTGACCGTCTCCGGCGCGTACACGTCCGCCGCGTGCCCCGTGACTATCAGGCCGTGGGCGCCCAGCGCGTCGCAGGAGCGGATGAGAGTACCCAGGTTGCCGGGGCTCGCCGGCCGGTCAAAGACCAGTACGAGC
>Ga0136612_10001102_pt1 | contig 11138 bp, 9 predicted proteins | sample AntDryUQ224A2306_2_FD_106644 | JGI IMG/M metagenome (GOLD analysis project Ga0136612, IMG submission 106644) | Polar desert sand microbial communities from Dry Valleys, Antarctica - metaG UQ224A (23.06) | ecosystem: Environmental > Terrestrial > Soil > Desert | place: Antarctica: Dry Valley...
CCGCTCGGTCGGTGAGGGGCCTCGGATCAGGCCGGCGGGGAGGGGGCGATCCAGGCACGGTTTCGCCAGGATACCCCCCCGGTGTCGCCGGGTACGATGGGCGTATGCGTCGCTTGGCCCTGTGCTCGGTCGTGCTCAGCGCCGCCTCGGCGGTGTTCGTCGCCCCGTCGCAGGCCGCCGAGCCGTCACCGGTGGTGGTGCTTCGGGTCGAGGGGCCCATCGACCGCACGGTGTTGCCCTACCTCGAGGAACGTCTCGCCGAGGCCGAGCGCGATGGTGCGGTGGTCGTGCTGCAGATCGATTCCGCCGGAACCCTCGGCCACGACGGCGTCGCGCTCGCCCAACGGGTCGCCGACCTCGACGTGCCGGTGCTCGCATGGGTCGGGCCCACCCCGGCGACCGCCGCCGGCACCGGGCTGCTGCTCATGTACGCCTCGTCGTTGGCGGGGGTTGCCCCGGGCTCGCAGACGGGTCCGCTCGCCCCGATCGACCTGTTGCATCCCCAGGAGCTTCCGGCCGTGCTCGAGACCACGGTGCAGGGCTGGCTCGACGAGCGCGGCAAGGACACCAGCCTCGAGCGGATCGACGAGCCCCTGCCTGCCGCCGCCGCGCTCGACCTCGGCATCGCCGAGGTGGCGGCGACGTCGGTCACCGGGTTCCTCGAGGAGGTTGACGGGCGCACCGTGCAGACCTCGCAGGGGCCCGTCACGCTCGACACGCGCATCGCGACCACCGAAGCCGAGGCGGGCGTGGGGACCGTGGCGCTCCGCTTCGACAACCTGGGTCCGATGCAGCGGTTGACCCACGCGATCTCGACGCCGTCGATGGTCTACTTCCTGCTCGTGCTCGGGCTCGCGGCGCTGGCGTTCGAGGTCACTCAACCTGGGTTCGGATTCGCAGGGTTCGCAGGAGCCGGCATGCTGGTCCTCGCCGCCTACGGCCTGTGGGTGGTGCCTCCGTCGATCCTGGGCATCGCCCTGCTGGTGGGCGGCGTCGGGGCCCTCGCGTTCGACGTCCGCATGCGCACCCTGGGCCTCGCGACCGCCGGGGGCCTGCTGGCCTTCGGCGCCGGGTCCGTGCTCGCGTGGTCGGGTGTCGCTGCCTCGATCCGCATCTCGCCGTGGCTCATCGGTGGCGCAGTCGTGGCATCGCTCCTGTACTACGGCTTCGCGCTGACCGTGGCGCTCCAGTCACGGGACCGCATCGTGAACACGCAGAAGGGGCTGATCGGGCTCATTGGAGAAGCCAGGGGCAAGCTCGCGCCCGAGGGGCCCGTGTACGTCAAGGGCGCGATGTGGCGGGGACGCGCGTCCGGTGGGCCTATAGCCCCGGGATCGCCGGTCCGGGTCCGAGGCGTCGACGGGCTGGTGCTTCGGGTCGAGGAAGAGCCGGCGGACGAACCGACGAGCGCCGCCGGGCGATCCTGAACCGCCGCCGGGCGATCCTGCCTGAACCGCCGCTCGGCAATCCTGAGGGGCGGCGCTCTCCGAACAATCACATGAGATGTGGAACGTCGCCGAGGGCTGGCAGCACGGGGCCGCATGCCGCGGCCAGGACGCCGTGTACTTCTTCGCCCCAAACTACTTCGAGCGCCGGGAGCAGAAGAACGCTCGCGAGGCGGTCGCCAAGTCGTTCTGCGTCGGATGCCCGGTGCGCCCGGAATGTTTGGAGTACGCGCTCGCGACCCGGGAAGGTCACGGCATCTGGGGCGGGCTGAACGAGATGGAACGCCGCCGTCTGCTGCGCGAACGGGCCCGGGCCGCCAGCTGATCACCGGGCCGCCCTCTGGAAGCCGTGCGAAGATGACCGCATGGACGATCAGGTGATCCTCGCGCGTCTCACAGAGCTCGGCCTCGAGCTGCCCCCTCCACCGAAGCCCGTGGCGTCGTACGTGCCGGTCCGAGTCAGCGGGAAGCTGGCGTTCGTCGCCGGTCAGGTCGCGATGATCGACGGGGTCGTGTTGCATGCGGGCCGGCTGCGAGACGCCGTAGCGGGATCAGGTGAGCAGGGCGCGGGCTCGAAGATCCCGTCCGTGACCGTCGAACAGGGCGCCGAGGCCGCCCGGCAGGCAGCTCTGCAAGCTCTGTCTGCCCTTCGTGAGGCCCTCGGGTCGTTCGCGCCGCTCATCGGCATCGTGCAGGTGACCGTGTACGTGACGGGCGAGCCCGGCTTCACCGGGCACCCGGCGGTGGCCAACGGTGCCAGCGACCTGCTCGTCGAGGTGCTGGGCGAACCCGGCCGGCATGCCCGCGTGGCCATCGGCGTGGCGTCGTTGCCCCTCGGCACCTCGGTCGAGGTGGCCGTCACCGCCGAGGTGGCCTGAGGGGTCCAGGCCCGGGGAGCCCGGGCTCACCTGGGGAAGCGGAGGTCGCCGTCGCGGCGGCTGACACCGGTCCGATCGAAGTGCTCCAGCAGCGGCAGGGCGAACTTCCTCGACGTGGCGAGCGCTTCCCGGAAGGCGCTCACGGTGATGCCGTCGAGCGCCGATCGAACGATGGTCTCGGCGGTCTCCAGGAGCTCCGGGGTGAAGACGAGATCCTTCGAGACCCGGACCGCGAGCCCGGCCGTGGCGGCGGCCTCGATCACGTCGCGCGAGATGCCCGATCGCTCGAGCTCGCCGATCGTGGCGGGCTTGGCTGCTCGTGCGCCCCCGATCTCGGCGAGGAGACGCTGTACGTCGGCGTCGTGCTCGTCGAGCGAGACCCGATGACCAGCGAGGCGCACAGTGGTGGCGGTGCGCTCCGCCGCGCCCGACGAGACGGCGATGTCGATCGAGGTATCGACCAGCGACGGGTCGGCCGACGCGCCGGCTCCACGCAACGTCGCAGCGACCACCGCTCGTACGGTCTCGATCGGCGCTCCGGCCGCGAGCGGTTCCCGAACATGGAAGTCCGCGAGCGCGGTGGTGACGGCGTGTTGCACGGCCGATCGTAGGCCAGGGTCGATCGCCCAGGGCCTGGTCACCATGGCAGGGTCGGCCGGCGCGCCGGCCAGGCGTGGCACGTCGATCGCGCGGAGCGCCCCGCGCTCGCGCACGAGCAACGCGGGCAGGTCGGCCGGTGAGGCTGCGAGCCGGGCGGCCAGTCTGTCGGGGGCGCCCGCAGCGTCCGCTGGAGCGAGGTCCAGCACGAGCCCCCCCGCGACGGTCTCGCGCCTGCCGGCTTCCCTGAGGACCACGCGATCGCCGACGGCGAGCACGAGCGGTCTCGAAGTGCGGAGGCGGGCGAACATCGTCGATGCGGGCTCGAGACGGTTGTCGCCGAGCAGGCGGAGCTTCGCGTCGGCTTCCGCGGCGCCCGCGTACACCTTGAATGCGCCCCGAGAGGTGAGCGGCGTGGCGAGCCCGCGCACCGATCGCAGCTCCACGTCGAACGAGGAAGCCGGCGCCCACGCGTGAGGTTCAGCCAGCACGTCGCCGCGCTCGAGATCGGTCCGCTCCACGCCCACCAGGTTGGCCGCGACACGCGAGACCGGGCAGGCCGTGTCCTCGGCGTGACGGTGGGTCTGCAGCGATCGGACGCGAGCGCGTCGGTCCCCCGGCTCGATCGCGACCTCGTCGCCGACCGCGAGGCAGCCACCGGTGAGGGTGCCGGTCGCCACCGTGCCGGCGCCTCTGATCGTGAACACCCTGTCGAGGAACAGCCGAAGGGGGGACGGTATCGGCGCGGGCGCCAGGCCGATCATCGTGTCCAGCGCGCCCCGGAGGTCGTCGATGCCCTCTCCAGTGGTCGAGGACACGGCGACGATCTGTGCGCCCTCGAGCACGGTCGCCTCGAGCCGGTCGAGCACCTCTTGGCGCGCGATGGCGAGCGTCTCGTCGTCGACGAGGTCACGCTTGGTGAGAGCCACCACGCCGCTCGACACGCCGAGCACGTCGAGGATCTCGAGGTGCTCCTCGGACTGTGGCTTCCAGCCTTCGTCGGCCGCGACTACGAACAGCACCAGTGGGGCCGGGCCGACGCCGGCGAGCATGTTACGGATGAACCGCTCGTGGCCGGGCACGTCGACGAACCCGACCTCCCTGCCGCTCGGCAGCTCGCACCAGGCGTACCCGAGGTCGATCGTCAGGCCGCGACGCTTCTCCTCGGGCCACCGGTCGGGGTCGATGCCGGTCAGCCGCGCGATCAACGACGACTTGCCGTGGTCGACGTGCCCGGCGGTCGCGATGACGCGGTGGGCGGGGCGCGCGCCGGTCGCGATCACCTGGTGGGCGGCCGGCGCGTCGGTCGGCACGTCAATCCTCGTCGTCGTCGATGTCGTCGCCTTCCATCGCGTACAACGTGGCCCGCGCGAGGTCGGCGACCTGGTCGTCTGCGACCGTGCGCAGGTCGAGCAGCACGTGCTCCCGCTCGACCCTGCAGAAAACGCTCGGGCTTCCGGTCCGCAGTCGGGCCGCGAATCCGCTCGCGTCGGGCACCGTGAGACGAACCCCCCACGACGCAAGGCCGGTGCCCGGCATCGAACCGCCGCCCACCGCCGACTCGCACCGGTGCACGTGCGCATGCTCGAGGTCGCCGCCGAGCGACTCGCAAAACAGCTTCGCGCGCCGGTGCACCGACTCGGCCGGCTCACGGAGCATGCGGGTCACCGGCACCTCGTCGTCGGTGCCGTTGGCCACCATGGCGAGCACCTTCTCGAGCGCGGCGATCTGTAGTTTGTCGACCCGCACCGCGCGAGCGATGGGATGGCGTCGGAGGGTGGCCACGAGCGCTGTCCGTCCCACGATGATGCCGGCCTGCGGGCCTCCGAGCAGCTTGTCGCCCGAGAACGTCACGAGGTCGGCGCCGTCGGTCAGGGCGTCGACGACGGCGGGCTCATCGGGTGGCATACCACGGCCGTGACGGAGCAGGCCGGAGCCCACGTCGAACACGAAGGGCACCCCGTGCTGTTGGGCCAGGCGCGCGAGCGACTTCGCCGGCGCCGCGGAGGTGAACCCGACGACTCGGTAGTTCGACGGGTGCACCTTGAGCACCACGCCGACCCGATCGGTGAACGCAGCGCGGTAGTCGCCGATGCGGGTGCGGTTCGTGGTGCCGACCTCGACGAGCTTCGCCCCCGAGGCAGCCATGATGTCGGGGATGCGGAACTCGCCGCCGATCTCGATCAGCTCGCCGCGCGACACGAGCACCTGCTTCCCTTTGGCGAGCGCCGCGAGAGACAGCATCAGCGCTGCGGCGCAGTTGTTCACGACGAGCGCGTCCTCGGCGCCGGTGAGCGCGCGGAGCGTGGTTTCCGCGCGGGACGAGCGCGTGCCGCGCGCGCCCGACTCGCGATCGACCTCGAGGTCGCTGTAGCCGCGAGCAGCCCTGGTGGCGGCCCGGACCGCTCGCTCGGGCAGGGGCGCCCGGCCGAGGTTCGTGTGCAGGATCACGCCGGTGGCGTTGATCACCGGGGTCAGTCCGGTCGCGATGCGCGATGCTCGGGCGACCGCACGAGCGAGGATCTCGTCGTCGGTGGGTCTGGCCTCCGCGCCTTCACCGGTGTTGGCGCGTGCCTCGTCGAGCGTCTCGGCGACGGTCAGCTTCAGCAACGCCCGCCCGACCGTCGTCGCCGCGCGCTTTCCGGGTGGGGAACGCAGCAGCGAGTCGACCGAGGGCAGGGAACGTCGCGCGTCCGTCATCGCTTGCGAGCCTATCCGGCCGAGCCGTTCACGGCCCGGCCCCGGGCCTACGCCATCACGCGCCTGGGCGCCGGCGCGGCTTCCGTGGCAGGATATGGCGCGATGGCTGACGCCCGCGAGCTTCCCGCCTTCCGGTCCGAGGTCGCCAGCATGATCCGGGGCGGCGGCCTCGACGTCGAGGTCGTCGACGGATCGTTGGCGACCGAGGACATGATCCTCAACATCGGACCGCAGCACCCCTCGACCCACGGCGTGCTGCGCGTGGTGCTCGAGCTCGACGGCGAGGTGATCGTGCGGGCCGAGCCGGTGATCGGCTACATGCACCGCGCCGCCGAGAAGCTGGCCGAGTTCCGCGACGCGCGTCAGACGATGGTGCTCATGAACCGCCACGACTGGATCAGCGCGTTCAACAACGAGCTCGGCTTCGTGATCGCCGTGGAACGCCTCGCCGGCATCGAGGTGCCCGATCGGGCGCAGTGGATCCGCACGATGTTCGCCGAGTGGAACCGCATCCTGAACCACCTCATGTTCTCGGGGTCCTACCCGCTCGAGCTGGGTGCGATGACCCCGATCTTCTACGCGTTCCGCGAGCGCGAGATGATCCAGGACCTGATGGAGAGCGCGACCGGCGCTCGCATGCACCACTCGTACTGCCGCGTCGGCGGGCTCAAGGACGACCTTCCCGCCGGGTTCCTTCAACGATCGGTCGGTGTGCTCGCCGCCGTACGGAAAACGATCCGCGACTTCGAATCGCTGATCATGGGCAACGAGATCATCTTCGCCCGCTGCCGCAACATCGGGGTGCTGCCGGGTGAGACGGCGCTCGCCTACGGCACGAGCGGCCCGGTGCTGCACGCGAGCGGCATCGCGATGGACCCCCGCAAGGACGAGCCCTACGAGAAGTACGCAGAGGTCGAGTTCGAGGTGCCGGTGGGTCAGACGGGCGACAGCTACGATCGCCTGTGGGTGCTCGTCGAGCGCATGAAGCAGAGCTGCAACATCATCGAGCAGTGCATGGACAAGCTTCCGCCTGGCGATTTCCGCGCGCCGAAGCTGCCTAAGACGCTGAAGCTCGACGGCGAGGTGTACGTGCGCACCGAGAATCCGCTCGGCATGATGGGCTACTACCTGGTCGGTGACGGGAAGAAGGAGCCGTACCGGTTGAAGATGCGCACGCCGTCGTTCTCGAACGTGAGCGTGATTCCGGCGATGTTGCCCGGCACGCAGCTTCCCGACCTCATCTCGATCCTCGGGTCGATCTTCTTCGTGGTCGGCGACGTCGACCGCTGAGCAGATGTGTTCGCGCGTTCGTATCGCCTCGTGAGCGCGACGTCGCTCGGCGATGCGGCACGGTGCGCCAGCGCGGTCGCCGACGAGGTGTTGTTCCCGGCGGCGCAGCGCACCGATCGAGCGGCGCTCGTGCCGGGGGCGAACCTCGATGCGCTGAGCGACGTGGGGCTGTTCGGGCTGCAGGCTCCGGCCGCGGTCCCCGGCGGCCTCGGAGCGGGTTACGCCGAGGCGCGGCCGGTCTTCGAGGCGGTGGCCGGCGGGTGCGGGGCAACCGCGTTCGTGTGGGCGCAGCATCATGGCGCGGTGCGCAGGGTCGCCGGCGGCGACGGGCCCGCTCGCGGCGTGTGGCTGCCTCGGCTCGCCGACGGCTCGACCCTTGCCGGCATCGGCTTCGCCTATCTGCGCAGGCCGGGACTCACGGCGGTGCGAGCGAGCCGCACGAGCGCGGGCTGGCGCATCGAGGGCGAGGCGCCATGGATCACAGGATGGGGACTGATGCAGGCGCTCGTGCTCATGGCACGCACCGATGATGGCTCGGTCGTGACGGTGGTGATCGATCGTCCGGCCGAGCACCCGTCACTGGTCGCCGGCGAGCCGCAGGCGCTGGCGGTGATGGGCTCCACCGGCACCGTCACGCTCAGCTTCCATGGGCTCGAGGTGTCCGATCACGATGTGGCCGGCGTGCAGACCGACGCGCAGTGGCGACGTCGCGACCGGGCAGGCTCAGCGCTTCCCGCGGCTGCGCCTCTCGGCATCGCCGACCGCGCGATCCGGCTGCTGGGGGAGGGACCGCGAAACGCGGTCGTGTCCGAGGTTGCTTCGACGCTCGCTTCGGAGCTCGCCGAACGCCGAGCAGCCGCCGATCGCGTGGCAGCAGCGGTGGCAGCAGTCGTCGCCGAGGCGGCGGCCGAGGCCGTGCCCGCGAGCGACGGCGAAGCGTTCGATGCTGCGATCGCGCAAGGAACGGCGGAGCGCGACCGAGGCCTCGACCTCGCGCGACGGGCGACCGACGCGCTCGTGGCGGCGACCGGAGGCCGGGCGATATCGCTCGAGCACCCGGCGCAGCGGCTCAGCCGCGAGGCGACGTTCTACTTGATCCAGGCTCAGACCGGGGAGCTCCGCGCGGCCTCGCTCGCGCGTGCGGTCGCTCCAAACCTGGCCGGCTCGGGCTGAGGGCTCCAGTTCCACACCGGTCGATGCCGATACCACAGCGAGTGATCAACCCTCGAGGGGGGGTTCGACGTGGAGACGATCGGGTTGTTCCGCACGCGGGTTGCGCGTGACGGCGCCGTGGAGATCTGGGCCAAAGGCTGGCGGCTGGAGTCACAGGTGCCCGCTCTGGTGCCTGCGGTGATCGCCGTCGGCTTCCTGTTCGCGCCGTTCCCGCTGCAGGTGCGTGGGATCGGTGCCGGGATGCTGTTCGGTTGCGCGGGGTTCGTGCTGCGCATGTCGCGACTGGGCTTTCGCGCCGACGTGGCCGGCGTTCAGGTGATCGACGTCGTGCGCACGCATCGCGTGGTCTGGCATCGCCTCGACGGGTTCGTCGGGGAGCGCAACGAGCACGAGGGCAGGTGCGTGCTGCTCACGACCGACGGCGCCCGCCTGCGGTCTCCCGGCACGCTCGATCCGGACGAGATGGATCCGTTCTGGGCCGAGGGAGATGTCTCCGCGGTCGATCAGCTCAATCGGCTGATGACGCGACTTCGCCGAGCGCTGGTGAAGGGCGGCGCTTCTGCGACGTTGGACCTCACGGACCGCGGTACGGCGAGCGCTGCCGGCGCGTCGGAGACGCCCGACGATGGTTTGTCTCCCGGAGCGCGCCGGCTTCGGTCTATCGCTGGCGGTTGAACCAGACCCCGCCTGGCCCCCAATAGCTCATGCCCTGACCCCATACGGCGATCGTCTTCCCTGCGCTGGTGATCGCGATCTCGCCGTAGTCGCCGTAGGGCTCGCGGAATCCTCGCCGTGTGATGTAGGCGTAGCCGCTGGTGACATCGGACAGCCGGGCGGGGTCGGTCCAGGTGGCTCCAGCATCGCCGGACTCCCGGTACCACACGTTCCATGCGTTGCGATGTCCGTTGCGCGTCTGCATGTACCACACCCGTACGTCGCCGGAGCCGGTGGCCGCAACCATCGGGAACCCCGAGTGCTCGCTCGGCTCGGAGAGCAGCGCCGGGCTCGACCAGGTGTCGCCACCGTCGACCGAGGTGGAGACGAACGTGCGCTGGCGTGCTCGGTTGCGCATCGCCCCGTCGTAGACGAAGTACAACGCGCCGTTCTCGTCGGCGGCCACCGAGCTGTGGCCGATGTAGTAGTCGGAAGGACACGCGACCGAGACGCACGGCACACCGATCCGCGCCGTGCCGACGACGATGTCGCGCCAGGTATCTCCGCCGTCGTCGGAGACGAGCGCGTGATGCTTGACCGCGCCCGCAGGCGCCCCGCCCGGCCCCGAGTAGCTGATGCTCGACTGCGCCAGCACGACGGCCCCGCCGGTGGTGACGGCACCGTCGTACGCGAAGTAATACCGGTCGGAGTCGACGACCCGCCGACGTGTCCACGTCGCGCCGCCGTCGTTCGATCTGGCGACGAACGGGTCGCCCCCGCTCGGGCCGTTCCACGTCACCCAGACGTCCTGGCCGTCGTCACTCACGACGAGCGCCGGCTTGTCGTTCCACGGGATCCTTCCCTTGGTCGAGACCGGCTCGGTCCACGTTCGGCCATGGTCGTCGGACCTCGAGAAGACCACGTTCCAGGTGTTCATCCAGATCGCGTACACGGAACCTGTGTCGCGCACGACCTCGATGATCGGGTCGGCCTGCCAAGGCGTGCCGACGCAGCGACACACGGGGCGCGCCTTGGACCATGTCTTGCCGCCGTCGCGCGAGCGCTCGAACATCATCACGGCGTCGGGACAGTCCGCACAGACCGGGGAGCCGTACCGGGCGACCATGATGTACACCCATGGCTCGTTGGGGTCAGCGGCGACCGCGGGCTCCCAATCGTTCTTGTGCGGGTGCACGATGCGGGCTCCTGCCCACCCCCGGGCCGGCGCCCTGGTCAAGGGACCCGTGCGTCCGACGACGCCTGCGATCTGCGCGTTGTCGTAGGCGGCGAGCCGCTCGGCGATCTCGAAGACCTCCTTCTCACCGGGCGCGCCGGGACCTCGCGCCGGCGACGAGGCCGTAGGCCCCGGCGCAACGCCGGCCGAGGCCGCGAGGAACGCGGCGCCTGCGACCACCGCCGTCGCGAGCGCCGTGGCGATCCGGCGTGACGGCCGCTTCATAGCTGCCGGTTGATCCAGGCGCCGCCGGGACCCGTGTAGCTGTCGCCCTCGCCCCAGACGCCGATGAACTTCCCGCCGTTGGTGATCGCAGCCTCGCCATAGTCGCCGTATGCCTCACGGAAGCCGGCCGCCGTCTTGTAGGCCGTGCCACTCGTGGCATCGGAGATCTTCACCGGACTGGACCATGAGACACCGCCGTCGGTGGAGGAGCGGTACCACACGTTCCAAGCATCGGGCCCGCCGTCTTGCTGCATGTAGAAGACGCGCACGTCACCGGCGCCTCGCGACTCCATGGCCGGGAACGAAGAGAACACGCCCGGGGTCGACAGGGCTGCGCGGGCGCTCCACGTCGCGCCGCCGTCGGTCGAGCGACGCGACCAGACCGTCTGCGGTCCGCCGGCTGTCGTCGCACCGTCATAGAGCATCACGAGCGCTCCGTTCGCGTCGGCGCTGACCGCCGAGTGGCCGAGGTAGTAGTCCGACGTGCACCCGGCGGCCACGCACTCCGCGCCGAGCTCGACCGAGTCCACGGTGACGTTCGACCACGTCGAGCCCTGGTTCGTCGATCGGATCGCGTGCACCTGCACCTGCCCCTCTGGCGACACGCCTGGGCCCGTGTAGCTGACACTTGACTGCGAGAACACCACCGTGCCGTTGGGCAGCACGTCGCCGTCGAACGCGAAGAAGTACCTGGGGGAATCCACGACCTTGGTCTGGGTCCACGTCGCCCCGGCGTTGTGGGACTGGGCGACCCACGGGTCGCCGCTGCTCGGGCCGTTCCACGAGACGTACACGTGCTGGCCGTCGTCGCTCACCGCGAGGATCGGCTTGTCGGTGAAGTTCACCTTTCCGTAGGTCTACACCGGTGTCGACCAGGTCACGCCGCGGTCGGTCGACTTCGAGAAGTAGACGTCGAAGTCGTTCGTCCACACGGAGTACACG
>Ga0136612_10001103_pt1 | contig 11137 bp, 9 predicted proteins | sample AntDryUQ224A2306_2_FD_106644 | JGI IMG/M metagenome (GOLD analysis project Ga0136612, IMG submission 106644) | Polar desert sand microbial communities from Dry Valleys, Antarctica - metaG UQ224A (23.06) | ecosystem: Environmental > Terrestrial > Soil > Desert | place: Antarctica: Dry Valley...
ACGTCGGGGCATCGGCTTGGTAGGCCTCCCCACGGGCGAGATTGCGCAGGAACGCACGCTGAGAGGTTGCCCGTGCTGCGTCACCGATGGTCGTGTACAGCAGGTACCAGTCCACCGACAAACCCAGCTTGCGCCACAGGTCCTCGAACACCTTCTCGTCTGCCTGGGTGAGCCGCACACACATCTCGACGAAGTTTCGCCGGCTGATAGGGACCTGCTTCTTGGCATCCGGAGCCGCCGGCGCAGTGAAATCGACGTCGTACGGCAGTGCCGGATCACAGCGGACGCCGAAGAAGTTCTGTACCCGACGCTCGGTGGCCAGCCCGTTGTCGTCCCAGCCCATCGGGTAGAAGACCTGCTTGCCCCGCATCCGCTGGAAACGTGCGATCAGGTCGGTGTGGGTGTAGGAAAACACGCTCCCTACATGCAGCGAGCCCGACACCGTCGGGGGAGGGGTGTCGATGCTGAACACCTCAGACCGTGGCAGGGTGCGGTCGAAACGATAGGTGTCGTCGCGCTCCCAGACCTGGGACCACTTGTTCTCGAGGCCCTCGAGGGCAGGCTTGTCCGGGATGTTGGCGGCGGTCATGGCGTCACCTCGTGCGAGTGGTGGTACGGAGAGGAGTCTGCGGCGCTCAACGCCGCACGGGTACTCGTCTGGTGACGTACGACATCGCTGCGGTGACCATGATGCGCCATTGTAGAGCGCCCGTACTTCCAATGGCTCCGGGTCGCTTCCAATGGGTTCGAACCCAATGGGAGTGCCTCTTTACCAGGTGAACATGGGAAAGGGGCACCGGACCAGCCGCCACTAGAGTGGGGGGCCATGAGCAGCTCGTCCTCGTCTCCGACCGGCTTGCCGGAGGCGCTGACGTACGACAGGGTCCAACGCGCCCTGCTCGACCGTTGGCCCGAGACCCGGCTCGAGCCGTCGTTGAGTCGGATCCGCGCGCTGTGCGATCTCATGGGCGATCCACAGACCGGGTATCCGGTCATCATGGTCACCGGCACCAACGGCAAGACGTCGACCAGCCGCATCATCGACGGCCTTCTGCGCGGACTGGGTCTGCGCACCGGCCGCTTCACCAGCCCCCACCTGGAGTCGATGACCGAGCGCATCAGCCTCCATGGCGACTCCCTGACGCCCGAGCAGTTCTCCGCCGCGTACGCCGACGTGGCGCCGTACGCGGCTGTCGTGGACCGCTCGGGGCCGCACCCGGTGTCATTCTTCGAGATGCTCACCGGGATGGCGTACGCCGCGTTCGCGGATGCCCCTGTGGACGTGGCCGTCGTCGAGGTCGGCATGGGTGGGGTGTGGGACGCGACCAACGTCGCCGACGCCCAGGTCGCTGTGGTGACACCGATCGCCGTTGACCACGACCGCTACCTCGGTGACACGCCGCAGGCCATCGCGGTCGAGAAGGCCGGCATCATCAAGGCCGGTGCGATGGCCGTGCTGGCAGAGCAGCCCCTCGACGCCGCCGGGGTGCTGCTGCGCCGGGTCGTCGAGGTCGGAGCCACCGTCGCGCGCGAGGGCCTGGAGTTCGGCGTCACTGCACGCGTCGTTGGCGTGGGGGGCCAGGTGGTGTCGCTCCGCGGGATCGCCCAGAGCTACGACGAGATGTTCCTGCCGCTGCACGGCGCTCACCAGGCGCAGAACGCCGCCTGTGCGGTGGCCGCCGTCGAGGGGTTCGTGGGCGGGATCGAGCTCGACTCCGACGTGGTGCGCGACGTCCTGGCCGAGGCCACGTCGCCGGGCCGGCTGGAGCTGGTACGCCGGAGCCCGGCGATCCTGCTCGACGCGGCGCACAACCCAGCCGGTGCCCGGGCGACCGCCGAGGCGGTGCAGGAGGCGTTCCTGTTCTCGCCGCTGGTCGGTGTCGTGGGTGTCATGGCCGACAAGGAGGCCGCGGGCATCCTGGCCGCCTTCGAGCCGGTGCTGGCAGATGTCGTGTGCACACAGAGCTCCACGTCGCGGGCGCTTCCCGCCTCCGAGCTCGCCGCAGTGGCCGAAGACATCTTCGGCTCCGACAGGGTGCACGTCGCTGGGCGGCTCGATGACGCACTCGACGTCGCCGCAGCGCTGGCAGAGCAGGGTGGCTCGTCCGGTGAGGCAATCGGCAGCGGAGGCGTCCTGGTCACCGGTTCGGTCATCACCGTCGGCGAAGCTCGCCGGCTGTTGGGGGGGCCGCGCTGATGCGCGCCGTGTGTGCCGCGGTCCTGTGTCTCGAGGCGATCGTGCTCGGGCTCACCGCGCCGGTGATGATCGCGGTTGCCGAGGTGCGCCTCTGGCCGGCGCTCGTCGGCGGGGTGGGTTTGGCGCTGGTGGCGCTGTTCACCGCCGGCCTGCTGCGCCACTCCTGGGCGTACCTGGTCGGACACCTCGTGCAGGCGGGGGCGCTGGCGTTGGGTTTCGTCGTGCCCGTCATGTTCGCGCTCGGTGCGATCTTCACTGCTCTTTGGGTGGCGGCGCTGGTGCTCGGCCACCGGGTGGAGGCGGTCAAGGCCACCCGGGGCGGCGCCGCCGGGGCCGCCAGCGCTCGCTAATGTCCCGGCCATGACTGCTGCCCGCCTGGAGCGCACGCTGGTCCTGCTCAAGCCGGACACGCTCCGGCGCGGACTGGCCGGTGAGGTGCTGCGTCGCTACGAGGACAAGCAGCTGCGGATCGTGGCGATGGACCTGCGCACCATCGACGGTGACCTGGCCGACCGGCACTACGCCGAGCACGTCGAGCGCGACTTCTACCCGCCGTTGCGTGACTTCGTCACCTCCGGCCCGCTGGTGGCGATGGTGGTGGAAGGTGACTCGGCGGTCGACGTCGTACGCGCCCTCAACGGCGCGACCGACGGGCGCCAGGCGGTTCCCGGTTCCATCCGGGGCGACCTGTCGCTGTCGAACCGGGAGAACCTCGTCCACGGGTCGGACTCGCTGGAGTCAGCCGAGCGAGAGATCGCGCTGTGGTTCCCCGACCTGGGATGACGGCGGACGGAAGGGACGAGCTCGAGTGGCGGAGCTGAAGACCACACCCGGCGAGCAGGACGCCCGCGCCTTTGTCGCCGCGATCCCGGACGAGGGGCGCCGCCGCGATGCCGGCGTGATCATGGAGCTGATGGCTCGGGCGACCGGCCAGCCGCCGGTCATGTGGGGCAGCAGCATCGTCGGCTTCGGCCACTACCACTACGCCTACGCCAGCGGCCGCGAGGGCGACACCATGGCGGTCGGCTTCTCGCCACGTAAGGCCGCGACCACCGTCTACGTCGTGGACGGCTTTGACGGCTACCGCGACCTGCTGGACCGGCTGGGGCCGCACTCGACCGGCAAGGCCTGCCTGTACCTCACGCGGCTCGACGACATCGACCTCACCGCGCTAGAGGAGCTCGTACGGCGCTCGTACGCCGCCACTCGTTGAGCCGACCGTGCGTGTCGCAGCGGGCTGAGTAGCGCGGCCAGACCTAGCCTGGTGTGACAGGTGCGGCAGGAGGGGTCAGACGGCCATGGCCAACAGTTTGCTCGGCCGTGACATGGCCGTAGATCTTGGGACCGCCAACACCCTGGTCTACGTCCGTGGTCGCGGCGTGCTGCTCAACGAACCGTCGGTCGTCGCGCTCAACGCGCAGACGCGCGAGATCCTGGCGGTCGGCACCGAGGCGAAGCGGATGCTCGGCCGCACCCCGGACAGCATCGTCGCCATCCGGCCGATGAAGGACGGCGTCATCGCCGACTTCGAGTCCACCGAGCAGATGCTCCGGCTGTTCATCCAGCGGGTGCATCGGCGGCGCTACTTCGCCAAACCACGGCTGGTCGTGTGCGTCCCCAGCGGAATCACCTCGGTCGAGCAGCGGGCCGTCAAGGAGGCCGGCTACCAGGCGGGCGCCCGGCGGGTCTACATCATCGAGGAGCCGATGGCGGCGGCGATCGGCGCCGGGCTGCCGGTCCACGAGGCCACCGGCAACATGGTGGTCGACGTCGGCGGCGGCACCACCGAGGTCGCCGTCATCTCCCTCGGCGGCATCGTGACCAGCCTGTCGATCCGCACCGCCGGTGACGACCTCGACGCGGCGGTCATGAGCTGGTTCAAGAAGGAGTACTCCCTGATGCTCGGTGAGCGGACCGTCGAGGAGATCAAGGTCGGGCTGGGGTCGGCGTTCCCTCTGCCGGACGAGCCGCAGGCCGAGATCCGTGGCCGCGACCTCATCTCGGGGCTGCCGCGCACCGTGACCGTGTCCAGCGCCGAGGTGCGGCAGGCTCTCGAGGAACCGGTGCACGCCATTGTCGACGCGGTCCGCACGACCCTGGATAAGACACCACCCGAGCTGGCCGGCGACATCATGGACCGCGGACTGGTGCTCACGGGCGGTGGAGCGCTGCTGCGCGGCCTCGACGAGCGGTTGCGGCACGAGACCGGCATGCCGGTGCACGTGGCCGAGGATCCGTTGCACTCGGTCGCGATGGGTGCGGGCAAGTGCGTCGAGGAGTTCGAGGCGCTGCGACAGGTGCTCGTCTCCGAGCCCCGCCGGTAGGGGCGGCGATGCGTCCCCGCTCCGCGCGCCGCCCGCGCCGGCGTACGGTTCCTGTCCTGGTGGTGCTGGCCGCCCTGACTGTCATCACACTGGATGCGTCTCTGGGTGACGACTCTCCCGTGGAGCCGCTGCGCCGGGCGGCCGGGGAGGTCTTCGGGCCGGTGCAGTCGGGCATGTCGGCAGCGGTCGAGCCGGTGGCGTCGATCGGCGACTTCGTCACGACGGTGTCCCGGCTGCGCGACCAGAATGCCGACCTCGAGGCGCGAAACACCGAGCTTGAGGCGCTGCTGCACACCTCCGACCTCGACCGCAACCGGCTTGCCGAGCTGGAGCGGACACAGGTGGTGGCGAGCGGGGCTGGGCTGGACGTCGTCACCGCACAGGTGGTCGGAGTCGGCCCCGCGCAGTCGTTCTCCCTCACGGTCACCATCGACGCCGGCACCGCGGACGGGATCGGCCCCGACATGACGGTGCTCAACGGGGACGGCCTGGTCGGTCGGGTCGTCCGAGCCGACCGCACGAGTGCCACGGTGCTGCTGCTCGGTGACGCCGAGTCGGTCGTCGGAGGACGCGTCGGGTCCAGCATGGAGCTGGGCTTCCTCGCCGGCGACGGTGACCTGTCAGGGTCCGGTCGCCTGCACCTCACCACGATCGACAGCACCGTGCAGCCAGCCATCGGCGACACGGTCGTGACCTGGGGGTCGAAAGACGGCAAGCCGTACGTCGCGGGGGTGCCGGTCGGTCACGTGGAGTCGCTGCAAACCAGCCCCCGCGACTCCTCGACCGTTGCAACCGTCGCGCCCTTCGTCGACTTCTCCTCCCTCGACCTGGTCTCTGTTGTCGTCGGGGAGGCGCGGCGTACCGAGACCTCGGCGCTCGGCGGCGCGGAGCCGAACCAGTGACGGTGCTGCGGACGCTGGTCATCGCGATGATCGTGGTGCTGGCGGTCAACCTCCAGGTCGGCTTCTTCTCCGGCCTGGCCGTCAACGGCGTCGTGCCCGACATTGCGCTGCTCGTGGTCGTGGCGGCGGCGTTGTCGCGAGGGGCCGAGTACGCCGCGGTGCTTGGCTTCGTCGCCGGGCTCGCTCTTGACCTGGCTCCACCTGCCGACCACACCGCCGGTCGGTGGGCACTTGCCCTGGTCGTCACCGGGTACCTCGCGGGCATGGTGCGGCAGGACGCCGACCGGAGCGCGTTCGTGGCGGTCCTGACCGTCGCCGCTAGTGCGTTCGTCGGCACGTCCCTCTTCGCGCTGTCCGGCCTCGTCTTGGCAGATCCGGGTGTCACTGTGGCCGGGGCGCTGAGCGTGATCCCGACAGCAGTGCTGTACGACGTCGCTCTCACACCTCTGGTGCTGCCGGCGGTCGCCTGGACCCTCCGCCGTACCACCCCGATGAGCGCACGATGGGCCCCGGCATGACGGCAAGCACCCGCCCACGCCTGGTCGTGGTGCAGATCTTGGTGATGTCGCTGTTCGTGACGTTGTTCGCCCGACTGTGGTACCTCCAGATCACCAGCGGTGAGGCGTACCAGGCGCAGGCCGCGGAGAACGCGATCCAGGACGTCATCCTCCAGCCGCAACGAGGTCTCATCGTCGATGCGATGGGACGGCCGCTGGCCGCCAGCCGCATGGCGTGGGTGGTGTCGATCGACCGCACGGCCCTGGGCGCGCTGGACGGCGCCGACCGGGCCGCGATGCTGCGCCGCCTCGGCGGAGCGCTCGACATGCCGCCCGCAACGCTGATGACGCGCACCAAGCTGTGCGGCGAGCCCGGTGCCCGCCGCCCCCCGCTGTGCTGGAACGGCTCGCCCTACCAGCCGGTGCCCGTCGCCGAGGATGTGTCCCAGGCGTTGGCCATCTCGATCCAGGAGCAGGGCGAGGACTTTCCCGCCGTGTCGGCCAACCAGCAGAGCCTGCGCTCCTACCCTTCACCGTTCGGGGCCAACGCCGCCCACCTGCTCGGATACCTGACACCGATCACCGCGGACGAGTACGACCGGTCGCGCGCTCGGCGGGATTTCACGCTCAACGCCGGTTCGCTGGTCGGCCGCTCCGGGCTCGAGAATGCCTACGACCGCTACCTTCGCGGTGTCCCTGGGACGAACGGCGTCGCGGTGGACTCGATGGGTCGTGCGCTCGGTGCGAACGGTGTCATCGCTCCCACGCCGGGGCAGACGCTGGTGACGAGCATCGACGCCCGGGTGCAGTCGATCGTCGAACGCCAGCTCCAGCGTACGATCCGGAACGCACGTCACACCGTGGATCCGGTGACCGGACGGCCGTACGAGGCGTCGTCGGGAGCCGTGGTGGTCCTCGATCCGCGCCAGGGCCGGGTCATCGCGATGGCCAGCAACCCGACGTACGACCCGGACGTGTGGGTGGGTGGCATCAGCGACGCAGAACTGTCGCGGCTGTACTCGAAGAAGGCCGGCGAGCCGCTGCTGTCGCGGCCCACGCAAGGGCAGCTGTCCGCGGGTTCCACCTGGAAGCCGTTCATGGCCGCCGGTGCGCTGTCGAACGGGTTCGGCAGGGACACGGAGCTGAACTGTTCGTCGTCGTTCACGGTGGGCAACCGCGCGTTCAAGAACTTCGAGTCCGGCTCTCACGGCTACATCGGCTTCGACCAGGCCCTGCAGCTGTCGTGCAACACGTTCTTCTACCGCGTGGGGTACGAGCTGTGGCTGCGAGCCGGGGGCACCTCCGCTGGGGCACGCGCAGACGCGGCGCTCGCCGACATGGCGAAGTCGTTCGGCCTCGGCTCGAAGACCGGCATCGATCTGCCCGGCGAGGCCAGCGGCCGGATCGCCGACCCGAGGTGGAAGCAGGCCTACTTCGAGTCGATGGAGGACTACTACTGCAAGGTTGCGAAGAAGCCCGGCAACGACTACCTGCACGTCTTCGCTCGCGAGTTCTGCGTCGACGGGTACAGCTACGACGCCGCCGACGCCGTCAACTTCGTCATCGGCCAGGGTGACTCCGTCATCACGCCGTTGAGCCTGGCGGTGGCGTACGGCGCCCTGGCCAACGGCGGGACCGTCTGGTCCCCGCGGGTCGGCAAGGCGATCATCGGCCCGGACGGTGAGCTGGTGCGGCGGATCCGGCCGCACAAGGTGGGCCGGGTGCCGGCCAGTAAGGCGGACCTGCGCTACATCGACCAGGCACTTCTGGGCACCGCCAAGGTCGGCACGATGGCGTGGAAGATGGGTGGCTTCCCACTCGACGAGGTGCGGATCCGTTCCAAGACCGGCACCGCGGAGGTGTACGGCAAACAGACCACGTCATGGGTCGCGACGTACGACAAGAACTATGTCGTGCTGATGATGATCGAGCAGGGTGGGACGGGATCCGGGACATCCGGTGAGGCGGTGCGCGCCATCTGGGAGGCGTTGTACGGCATCGACGGGATGGACGTCGACACCGACAACGCGGCGATCCCCGGCGCCCGACCGCCGAAGGCGCTGCCCCGCTTCGAACCCGACGGCAGCATCGCGCCGCCGCAGATCCGGGGACGGGGAGCCCACGGGTGACCGCGCTGCTCAGCACCCAGAGCTCGTCTCGGGCCGCGACCGCCACCTCGACCTGGCGCCGGCTGGACTGGTGGCTGATCGGTGCAACGGTCCTGTTGGCCGGATTCGGCTGTGCGCTGGTGTGGTCGGCGACCTCGTACCGCACCGACCTCACCGGCGGTGACTCGACGGCGTACCTGACGAAGCAGCTGCTCAACATCGCGATCGGGGTGGTGCTCGGAAGCCTGGTGGCCGCGACCGACTTCCGGTGGGTACGTGTCTGGGCGCCGGTCATCTACCTCGGTTCGGTGGCCGGGCTGCTGCTCATCTTCGTGCCGGGTGTAGGGGCGACCATCAACGGCTCGCACTCGTGGCTGTTGCTCGGTGGGCTGTCGGTGCAGCCGGCCGAGATGGCGAAGCTCGGCGTCATCGTCGGCATGGCCCTCGTGCTCGCCGAGCGCACCGAGGGCAGGCTGCATAGTCGGCTGCGGGACTCCGACCTCGTCCCCGCGCTGGTGATCGCCGCCGTGCCGGCTGTGCTGATTCTCGCGCAGCCGGACCTCGGCACGCTGATCGTGCTGGTCGCGATCGTCTTCGGAGTCGTCGCACTGTCGGGCGCGCCGAAGCGTTGGCTCGTCGGCCTGGCGGCGGCCGCGGTTGCGGCGGTGGTGCTCGCGACGGCCGTCGGGGTGCTGGAGCGCTATCAGCTGCTGCGTTTCCAGGCGTTTACCGACCCGTCGCTGGATCCCCGCGGCGCCGGCTACAACACCATCCAGGCGCGGATCGCGATCGGCAACGGCGGCCTGTCCGGGCAGGGGCTGTTCTCGGGATCGCAGACCCAGTCAGGCTTCGTGCCCGAGCAGCACACCGACTTCGTCTTCACCGTCGCCGGTGAGGAGCTCGGTCTGCTCGGGGCTGGAGCGATCATCGTGTTGTTCGCGGTGCTGTTGTGGCGTGCGCTTCGCATCGCGCACCATGCAGCCGACCTGTTCGGGAGGGTCGCAGCCGTGGGCGTCGCCTGCTGGTTCGGCTTCCAGGCTTTCCAGAACATCGGGATGTGCCTGGGCATCATGCCGGTGACGGGCGTGCCGCTGCCGCTCGTCTCGTACGGTGGTACGTCGATGTTCGCCTCGCTGATGGCACTCGGGCTGCTGCAGAACGTCCATCTGCGCTCTGACAGACGCCTCGACCCCGGTCCCGTCGGCCCGGTCGTCGGGTCCCGGCCGCAGCGCTCGCGCTTCTGACCCGCCCGCCTGCCCTCACCCCCGCGATTGGCGCGAACATGCCCTGCGCCGCCGAGATCCGAGGGCGGGTTAGGCTGAGGTTCGCACGAACAGCCCAGGAGGCCTGCCCGGATGCCCGTTGCGTCGCTGTTCGACCGGCTCGAGCCGCTGCTGCCACAGGTGCAGAAGCCCATCCAGTACGTCGGCGGCGAGCTGAACTCGGCTCGCAAGGACTGGGACGCGGTGTCGGTGCGCTGGGCGCTCATGTATCCGGACGCGTACGAGGTCGGGCTGCCCAACCAGGGCGTGCAGATCCTGTACGAGGTGCTCAACGAGCGAGACTGGATCCTCGCCGAGCGTACCTACGCCGTGCTCGCCGACATGGAAGCCATGATGCGTGGGCACGGCATCCCGCAGTTCACCGTCGATGCGCATCGCCCGGTGGCGGAGTTCGACCTGCTCGGCGTCTCGTTCGCGACCGAGCTGGGCTACACCAACCTGCTCACCGCGCTCGACCTTGCCGGCATCCCCTTGCGGGCAACGGACCGGACCGATCAACATCCGCTCGTCCTCGCCGGCGGGCACGCCGCATTCAACCCGGAGCCGGTCGCCGACTTTGTGGATGCCGCGGTGCTCGGCGACGGCGAGGAGATCGTGCTGGCGATCAGCGACGTGGTGCGCGAGTGGAAGGACGAGGGTCACCCCGGCGGGCGGGTCGAGCTGCTCGGCAGGCTTGCCGCCTCGGGGGGCGTGTACGTCCCGCAGTTCTACGACGTGACCTACCTGCCGGACGGCCGGATCGACGCGGTCACCCCCAACCGCCCTGGCGTCCCGCGCCGGGTGCACAAGCACACCCTGATGGACCTCGACTCGTGGCCGTACCCCAAGCGCCCATTGGTCCCGCTCGCGGAGACGGTCCACGAGCGCTACAGCGTCGAGATCTTCCGTGGCTGCACTCGCGGCTGCCGGTTCTGCCAAGCCGGCATGATCACCCGCCCGGTGCGCGAGCGCAGCATCACCACGATCGCCGAGATGGTGAGCAACGGGGTCGAGCAGACCGGCTTCGATGAGGTCGGCCTGCTCAGCCTGTCCAGCGCCGACCACTCTGAGATCGCCGGTGTCGCCAAAGGGCTCGGTGACCGGTACGAGGGCACGAACGTCTCGCTGTCGCTGCCGTCGACTCGGGTCGACGCGTTCAACATCACCTTGGCCAACGAGTTCAGCCGCAACGGCCGGCGCTCCGGCCTCACGTTCGCGCCTGAGGGCGGCAGCGAGCGGCTGCGTCGCGTCATCAACAAGATGGTCAGCGAGGACGATCTGATCCGCACCGTCGCGGCGGCGTACTCCTCAGGCTGGCGCCAGGTCAAGCTGTACTTCATGTGCGGCCTGCCGACCGAGACCGACGAGGATGTGCTGCAGATCGCTGACCTCGCCAAGAAGGTCATCGCCACCGGTCGCGAGGTTTCCGGTCGGCGCGACATCCGGTGCACAGTGTCGATCGGCGGCTTCGTGCCCAAGCCGCACACGCCGTTCCAGTGGGCCGCGCAGCTCGACGCCGCGAGCACCGACGCCCGGCTGGCCAGACTGCGCGAGGCGATCCGGTCAGATAAGCAGTACGCCCGCGCCATCGGTTTCCGCTACCACGACGGCAAGCCGGGCATCGTCGAGGGCCTGCTCAGCCGCGGTGACCGGCGCGTCGGTTCCATCATCGAGGCGGTGTGGCGTGAGGGCGGTCGTTTCGACGGCTGGAGCGAGCACTTCTCGTACGACCGGTGGGCCCGCTGCGTCGGGGACGTCTTGGCGGACGAGCCCGTCGACCTCGAGTGGTTCACCACCCGGGAGCGCGACCGCGACGAGGTCCTGCCATGGGACCACCTCGACTCAGG
>Ga0136612_10001104_pt1 | contig 11131 bp, 11 predicted proteins | sample AntDryUQ224A2306_2_FD_106644 | JGI IMG/M metagenome (GOLD analysis project Ga0136612, IMG submission 106644) | Polar desert sand microbial communities from Dry Valleys, Antarctica - metaG UQ224A (23.06) | ecosystem: Environmental > Terrestrial > Soil > Desert | place: Antarctica: Dry Valley...
AGCCTAAGACAAGTGGAGGACAGGCACTCCTGCCTGTCTGGCCGGGCGTCGAGCCTGGCCCCTTCCTGAGCGAGCACAGCCTCGACGGCTGTCCCAGACAGGCAGGACTGCCTGTCCTCCACTGAAACGACGCTCAGAGATGGATCCTTCGGCGCGCAGCTTCGGTTCCGGCTCCGTGCCTCCGTGGTGAAGCTTTTCTGAGTTATCCTCACGACCTCAGAAGACAAGTGGAGGACAGGCACTGTCCTCCACTGAAACGAAAAGCTTTTCTGAGTTATCCTCACGACCTCAGAAGGGAGACTTCCAATGCGTACAAGCGGTAAAGCCCCCACACATGTCGTCTGGGTCATCTGCCTGATTCTTTATCTCGTCGCAGCTCTCGCCCACTTTGGAGTGTTCAGCCTCGGTAACGGCATCGGCGACTGGGCCTGGATCATCGGGTTCGCTCTTCTGCTGATCGCCGTGCAGGTCCGCGGTCTCTAGCTCTTCTTCGGCGGCGTGGTATTCACCAGTTCGGGCGGCCGGTTCACAGCCGGCCGATGGATCTCCTGTCGGCTCGACGGCCGTTGCTTTTTCTCGAACAAGCGAAGAGAAACCGGCTTCGACTTTTCAGCCGATCGGTAGAGCGCTTCGATGATGCGCACGTCCGCCAGCCCCTCCAGGCCGGACGGCTCCGGATCGACTCCGCGCTGGATGCAGTCGGAAAAGTAGATCAGCTCGGGAGCGAACTGATCCCTCTTGGCGAAGACACGCTCCCGGGGAGCGCCGCCGGTGGTGAGGTGCTGCTTCAGCTCGATCGCGTACTCGTAGGCCGGCTCGAGGCGCACGTTGCCCTTCGTGCCGACGACCCGATACTCCGCTGAGTCGGACGCTCCGAAGCTGCAGGTGAAAGTGGCCAGGCGATCGCCCGGGAAGCGGAGCGTGGCGCTGAACATCTCTTCCACCTCTTCGAACCGCTTCGCGTCGCTCCTCGCGCTGATCCCGCTGACCTCGATCGGCTCGTCACGGAACAGATAGCGTGCAGCGTTGATGCAATAGATGCCGATGTCATACAGCGTTCCGCCACCCGTCTCCTCGAGAAGGCGGATATCCCCCTCCCGCACGTCCATGGTGAACACGGAGTTGAAAATGCGCGGCTCGCCGATTCTGCCGGATCTCACCAGCTCGATCGTGGATAGATTCGCTTTTTCGAAGTGAAGCCGGTAGGCGATCATGAGACGGACGTCGTTTTTCTCACAGGCGCCGATCATGGCCAGGCAATCCTTCGCGGTCACGGCCATCGGCTTCTCGCAGAGCACGTGAACCCCATGCCGCGCGGCGCGGATCGTGTATTCCGCATGCATGTGATTCGGCAACGCGATGTACACCGCGTCGACGTCGCCGCTCTTCATGCACTGGTCGAACTGGTCGTATGAATAGAGTTGATCCACACCGTACTTTTTGCCGAGGGCCCGCAGCTTCTTCGGATCACTCGAGATCAGCGCGGCCAGGACTGAGCTGCCTTTCGCGTGTGCGAACGCAGGCAGCACTGCAACCTGTGCGATGTGTCCCAGCCCCACGACGGCGTAGCGGATTTTTCTCGTCTTCATGCAGGCAAAGCTGCCAGAGATGTGCCCGGTCTCTTACTAGATGTACTCTAGCCAGCCTTACTGGAGGAACGAAATGGTCAAGAAGTTGATGATTGCCGCACTGATGCTTTCCGCAGCCTGCGCCGAAAAGTCCACGACAGCCGAAGTGCCCGCCGCCCCTGCCCCGGTTCAGCAGTCGACAAGCACTGGCGAACTCAGGCAGCTGAACATTCTCATCAGCGGGGCCGATTACCAGCCCGCCTCGTTGAACGTGACCAAAGGGGAGCCGGTCCGGCTCAACTTCACACGGGATGACAAACCGACCTGCGGTGACACCGTGGTCTTTCCCCGCCTGAACATCAAGAAGGAGATCCCGGTGAATCAGGTGACGTCGATCGACATCACCCCTACCGAGAGCGGACAACTGGAGTTCACCTGCGGGATGAACATGATGAAGGGCTCCCTCATCGTCCAGTGAAAGTTTTCGCAAACTCCATGGCGTGATAGGTGATGATCAGGTCCGCCCCGGCGCGCTTGATGGAGGTCAGGATCTCGTTCACGACTCGCGGACCGTCGATCCAGCCGTTCTGCGCCGCGGCTTTGACCATCGAATACTCACCGCTGACGTTGTAGGCCGCGATCGGGACCGCAACGCTCTCCCGCGCATTGCGGATGATGTCCAGGTAGGAGAGCGCCGGCTTGACCATCACGATGTCCGCCCCCTCGGCCACGTCGAGCGCGATCTCGCGCGCCGCCTCACGGGCGTTGGCCGGGTCCATCTGGTACGTCCTCCGGTCGCCGAACTGCGGCGCCGATTCGGCGGCTTCGCGAAACGGGCCGTAGAACCCGGAAGCGAACTTTGCCGAGTACGCCATGATCCCGATGTCTTCGAGATGCCGCTCGTCGAAAGCACTGCGAATCGCTCCGACCCGCCCGTCCATCATGTCCGACGGCGCGATCAGGTCAGCGCCGGCCGCGGCGAACGACAGCGCCTGCTTCATCAGCAGCGGGAGGGTCTGATCGTTGTCGACGTCCTTGACGCCGTTCCTCTCCACGATCACCCCGCAATGGCCGTGATCGGTATATTCGCAAAGACAGACATCCGCAATGACCGTCATCTCCGGGGCGGCGCGTTTGATCGCCTCGATCGCGGACTGCACCGGCCCGGCGGGATCCCACGACGCCGACCCGATGGCGTCCTTACGATCCGGCAACCCGAACAGGAGCACTGCCCGGATGCCCGCGTCAAACGCGCGTGCAGCTTCCTCCGCCGCCTCCCGGGCGCGCAACTGCCACACGCCGGGCATCGACCCGATCTCGGTCTTTGGCCTGCTGTTCGGTACGACAAAGAGCGGGTAGATCAAATCCTCCGGGCGCACCACCGTCTCGCGGACCAGCGTCCGGACCGACTCCGTCCGGCGGAGCCGTCTTGGCCTCATGGTCAGCCGCGTCTTCGCGGCCACTTCACTCGCGCGGTCCAGGCTCTTCGTCGTCATCAGGTTCTCCATGGAAGTAGTAGCTTTTCGCACATTCGGGAGAGCAGAACTTGCGGCCGCCCAGCGCGCGATGCGCGTGATCCGCGCAGAAGTGTTTCGAGCAGATGCCGCACCGCTCCAGGCGCGTCATCTGTTCGCCTGGTTCACAGCCCGCACACGTCGGTTCGAGAGAGCTCATGGAAGTCGTTCGCCAGAAATATCGTCGGCAGCGTTCGGTTTCACTATAATCCCGCTCCCCTGCGGGCCGTGGCGGTGTAGCTCAGATGGTTAGAGCGGGCGTCTCATAAGCGCTAGGTCACAGGTTCGACTCCTGTCACCGCCACCAATTCCCTATCTCACTGCTCCGGCACCGCCCACGTTACTGCAACCCGCTCGGATAGCTGATGAAGGCGCCGCCGCTGTAGATGATGTCGTTATCCGGATTGGTGGTCCCGCCAATGATCATGGACGGGTCGAACACCCCATCTTTCCCGGGAGATCGAATCGAGTACTCGGTGGCCTCGGCGCCCCCTCCGATCGTCTGATCCAGCGCGAACTGGTACTCAAACCCGAAACCGTCGATCCGGGGGACAATCTTCAGATAGTCGGGCGCGATCAACGTCACGACCTGCGGGTACGAAACCACGTTCCCAGGCATCGAAAAGCCCGCTGCGTTGTACTGCTTCTGATCGAGGGCGCGAGCCTCCCATGCGACGGCAATGGTGCGCATGTCCGCCATCGTCCTCTTCTGCCGGGCGCGAATCATCCCCTTCTGATAGGCCCAGACGGCAATCGCCGAAAGGATGCCGACGATCGCCACTACGACCAGGAGCTCGATCAGGGTGAATCCAGATTGCCGCCGCCGTATCGCCATCTGAAACCTCGTTTGTTCGAAAGTGAACCGCGATAAGCCAAGCATAATCTTGCACGTCCTGCCTTTGTAGTAAAGGTCGAAGCCCTTCCCGGCACGCTTGTAGGTGAACTGGTAGTGCGTCGTGTACGTGTTCCCTAGAGCGGTGTGGTCATACTCGACGCTGATGTTAAAGATGCGTTCGCCCGACGAGGACAACGCTGCATGGATAGCGGGTCTCGTGTGATGCCAACAACGCATCGACAGCGACGAGATGGTCAAACTCACCTCGACACGGCAGGCCTTCCGTGACCTCTTCCGGCCACGCTTCGTGCCGTTCTGCTTCCAGAGGCGGGGTAGGGAAAAGCGGTTCCGCGACACTCCTTCAGCATAGCCAGACAGTCGCGCTGTAACCTCGCAGTCGCGATGTGCGTCCGATTTTAAAACGGAGGATATTGTGAGAATCGCACTCGTAGCAGTTCTCTTGGTGGCGCATGGCCCCCTATACGCGGATGGGTCGTCCCCGAAACCGCCGTGGCTTTGGACAGCAGCAGAACGGATTCAGGCTCGTTTTGATCCTGTGTCCGTGGCAGCACGAAAAAGTGCGGCGGTGAACGTGAAAGCACCGCCAACTGCTTACGTCATCGAAGGCAGCCACGATCCTGCACTCTTCTTCGCGTGGGAGTTGTTGGACAGTTTCATCGGCATCACGGATTTGCAGCCTTCGCGTGCAGCTCAGGCCCGCGTCGTCTACAAGCGCGGCATTGAGGCACAGGGTTGGGAGCACGAAAGGTTCTGGCGCGACGTGGAGGCAGCAACAAGCACCTACGTGGCTACTCGACGGCAGCAGATGGAGCACCGCCGCGCGCTCGCAAGCAGCCGCAAGGCGTCAGGCGTGCGCGTCAACGGCGGAATCGATGGCTACCTCGCCGACGAGGTCTGCTATGAGCGGGCACAGGCGCTGGAGAATCTGCGACAAAGACTCGGCAGAGAACCGTTTGACAAGTTTCTGTACAACACCGTAGCACCGGGCGTGACGTTGATGATCACCATGCAGCGGAACGCCGGAATGCTCATGAGAATCGAGCGAGGTTGCAGATGAAACGCCTTGTCATCCTCGCGCTAACGACCTTCTTCGTCGCATCCGTAGCATCGGCACAGGAGTGTGTCGGTTGGCAGATTCACGATTCCGGTCCCTACAACGACCTATGCGATAACTCGCATTTCTGGGATGCGATTGTGATCGCAGGAGACGGCAGCGGTTGCCTCGCAGTGGTGGAAGGCTACTACAATATTACAGGAGGTTGGGGTTACAGTATCTACGGCCCCCACCACTACCCTCCCCAACAGAGTGCGTGGCTCAGCGACGGCTTCTCGTGGATGGCCCACCCCCGTGAGTGCTCTGAGGTCGAACTTCATGTCTCCGCATCCTCTATGGATACAGACGAGCCCCTCCCTGCCGGACATGCTTCGAGAATGCATCAGTGGTGCGCTAACAACTGCTGCGAGGGAAACCAGTGTTCGGTTTGGGTGGCGTTGCCGCGCTTCCGCTTCACGCCGAGAGGCTGGCCACTCTTCCGTCCTTTCATGACCGCAGCGAGTGCTCAGCTCGCGTCATTACCTCAACGTTCGGTCACGGCAAACCCGTCGTGCCGACCATGCGAGGCGATCACATGCCGGACACGACGCGCTCAACGGATCGTCGCCGCTGCGGGATAGGCACGGTCGGAGAGATCTAACACGGCAACAACAGAAATGCCCACCTGCTGACCGGGTGGGCTTTTTCTGTTCTCTTGGGAATTTGATTTCGAGGTCTCTGAGGTCCGACACGAGTTGCTTTTCAAGCTCTCTGCGTATTTGAGGGTGTGTGCAACGAGGACTCTTTTGGCGTCAGGATCTGCGGACACCTTGAGGAGTGCTTCGTGAAAGCATTCTCGATGTGATCGTTGAACGACCAAAGCATATGGATACAATCTGGTCGAGTTAAGCTAACCACCTGATGGTGGTCCAGGCGATTCTGACATTCCTTGAGCGGTATCACATCACTCCTCAGAGGATTGTGATCGCCTGCTCGGGCGGCGTCGACTCCACAGCCCTTCTTCTGGCGTTCGCCGATCTGCGGTCGCGAGGCTACGAAGTGATCTGCGCTCACGTGAATCATCACCTTCGCGGACCCGAGTCGGACGATGACGAACGCTTTGTCCGGGACCTGTGCGGGAGGTTATCCATTCCGATTGAGGTGGCTGATGGGACGCTCGATCCCGATGCGATCCGCCGCGCGGGGATCGAGGCAGCGGCCCGGGAGGCTCGCTACGAGCGGCTGGGAGCCATCCGGCAGCGGACTGGCGCCATTCTCACCGCGACCGCTCACCAGAAAAACGACCAGGCGGAAACAGTCCTGATGCGGATCCTCACCGGAACCGGGCCGGGCGGCCTGCGCGGAATTCACCCGGTGAGGGAGGACGGCTACATCCGCCCACTTCTCGAAGCGACACGCGACCAGATCGCCGCATTCCTGGTTCAGCGCGGAATTGAGCCGAGGAGGGACAGGCTGAACGAGGATCTCCGTTACCTGCGCAATCGAGTACGGCAGACGATTGCCTCGTACGGGGCAGAAGCGATGGAGAATCTGGCGGCAATCGCCGGCCAGAGCCAGGCCATCTGGCCACACCTCGAGAGTGTCATCGACAGGGAGGAATCACGCTGTGTGCAGGTCTCGGCGCACGAGTCGCGGTTCGTGGCCTGGCCTCAGGACTCCTGGACCCGGCAGGCGCTCCTCCTTCGCCACATCCGACGTCTCGGTCCGGCGCGCGAGATTTCCGCGCACGACCTGGAACGGCTGACCGGTTCCCTCGATCAGATCCGCCGCGTCAGCGTCACCCGCGAGCTGGAGCTGATCAACCGAGGCGGGGCGCTCGTGCTCCGCAGACGTCCCACGGCAACTGCTGCATTCGCTATCGATCTGCACGACTGGGCGTACATCCCCGAGATCGGCGTCACGGTCCGTATTCTTCCGGCGACCGCCGGGAGAGGCCCGGGCATGGACGCTTTTCAACTCCCCGACGGAGGGGCGGCGGCGTTCCTCGTACGCAACCGGCGCCCTGGGGACAGGTTCCAGCCACTGGGGATGACGCGTGACAAAAAACTGAAGGATTTTCTGATTGATCGTAAAATCGACGCCGAGGTACGAGACCGCCTTCCGCTTGTGATCTGGAAGGGAGTCATCGTCCTGATCCCAGGAGTAGAGGTTTCCGAGAGCTTCAAGGTGACCAGCCTGGGAGGCGCTTTGTTCGAGGTGAAGCTGGAGCATGAGTACCAAGGTCAAACAGCAGATCAGCACGGACCAGATCGCGAACCGGGTCAGTGAGCTGGCGCGGCAGATCCGCTCGGAATCGGGCGATCGCGATGTTTTCCTTCTGGGCATCCTGAAGGGCACAGCCGTTTTCCTCTCTGACCTCCTCCGCACCGTGCCGGGCGATGTCAGCTATGGCTTCATCGACGTCGTTCGTGACATGAGCGACACGGAGACCGCAACGGCTCTGGAAATCGACTTTCTCAGTCACACCGGGCTGGCGGGGCGCAACGTCTACCTGATCAAGGACGTGGTCTCCAGCGGCGTGATCGAAAACTACCTCCTGACCCAGCTGAGAGCCCATAAGCCTTCATCCATCAAGCTGGTGGCGCTGCTCGATCGCCCGGGCCTCCGTACGGTCGATATCACCACGGACCACAAGGGGTTCGAAGTCGGCGACGGCATGTTCGTGGGATATGGCCTCGAACAGGACGGCCGGTGGGGAAACCTGCCCTGGATCGGGAAGCTGTAGGCGTCACCCTTCCTCTCTCCGGCCAGAGGCAGAATTTCCTTCCGCCCCCTCCCGTTTGAAATCGCGATAGTGTACGTGGCACGCGCGGAGCGCATGCCGTGCATCTGGAGGAAACCCTTTGAATTCCACTGTAAAGACCGCACTCCTCTGGGTCGTCATCATCGTTCTGGTGTTCCTTCTGTGGAGCCTGTTCCAGACGACCAAGGGTGCCAGTGAACCTGTTGCATTCAGCGTTTTCATGGACCGCGTCAATCGCGGCGAGGTAAGCAAAGTCCTCATCCGTGGCACCGAGATCCGGGGCGAGACCACCGCCACCGCGCAGGGCGGCCGTCGCGAGTTCCACCTCAACGCCCCGAGTAATTACCCGGCCATGTACGACCAGCTCCGCGCCAAGAACGTGGCCATGGAGTTCGACGACGTCAAGGAAGCCCCGTTCATCACCGCCCTCATCACCTGGGCACCGGTCCTGTTCCTGATCGGCCTCTGGATCTTCTTCATGAGGCAGATGCAGGCCGGCGGCAACAAGGCGCTCTCGTTCGGCAAATCCAAGGCGAAGCTGCTTTCCGGAAGCGCCAAGAAGGTCACCTTCAAGGACGTTGCCGGTGTCGATGAAGCGAAACTGGAACTGCACGAGATCATCGAGTTCCTCAAGGAGCCGCAGAAGTTCACCAAGCTCGGTGGCAAGATCCCGAAAGGGGTCCTGCTGATGGGCCCTCCGGGAACCGGTAAGACCCTTCTGGCCCGCGCCATCGCAGGCGAGGCCAATGCGCCATTCTTCTCGATCTCCGGCTCCGACTTCGTGGAAATGTTCGTCGGCGTGGGCGCGTCGCGCGTCCGCGACCTCTTCGAGCAGGGAAAAAAGAACGCGCCCTGCATCATCTTCATCGATGAGATCGACGCTGTCGGCCGTCATCGCGGCGCCGGACTCGGCGGCGGTCACGACGAGCGCGAGCAGACCCTCAACCAGCTGCTGGTGGAGATGGATGGATTCGAGTCGAACGACGGTGTCATCCTTGTCGCCGCGACCAACCGTCCGGACGTGCTCGACCCTGCTCTCCTTCGTCCCGGCCGTTTCGACCGCCGCGTGGTCGTCGATCTGCCGGACCTCAAAGGCCGCGAAGGGATCCTGCGGGTGCACACCCGGACCATCCCGCTCTCCGAAGACGTCGACGCATCGGTGCTGGCCCGTGGCACACCCGGTTTCTCCGGCGCCGACCTGGCGAACCTCGTCAACGAGGCCGCTCTCAACGCCGCCCGCTACGACAAGAAGAAGGTCCAGATGGTGGACTTCGAGTTCGCCAAGGACAAGGTCATCATGGGCGTGGAGCGCAAGTCGCTCGTAATGAGCGACCGCGAGAAGCGAAACACCTCGTACCACGAGTCCGGCCACACGGTGGTCGCGGCGGTCCTTCCGGCAGCCGACCCGCTGCACAAAGTCACGATCATTCCTCGGGGCCGCGCGCTCGGTCTCACTCAGCAGCTGCCCACCGAAGACAAGTACTCGTATTCGAAGCGTTACCTCGAATCGATGCTGGCCGTGCTCATGGGTGGTCGCATCGCCGAAGAGATGTTCATCGGCGAGATCACCACCGGAGCAGGCAACGACATCGAGCGCGCCACGCAAATGGCTCGCCGCATGGTCTGCGAGTGGGGCATGTCCGACCTCGGGCCGGCTACCTACGGCAAAAAGGAAGAGGCCATCTTCCTGGGACGCGAGCTCGCTCAGCACCAGGATTACTCCGAGTCCACCGCCGTCGAGATCGACAAGGAAGTGCGCCGGATTCTCGATAAGGCCTACGCAACGGCCAAAGAGGTCATCACTGCCCACAGCAGCTCACTCGACCGGATCGCCCGCAAACTGCTCGAGCGCGAGACTCTCGAAGGATGGGAAGTCAACGACATCCTCCGCGAGGACACCGGCACCGATTACATCAAGAACAAGGAGTACTACCCAGAGCAGAGCCCCGGCGAACAGATGACCATCGCTCCAGGCTCGGGTCCGTCAACCGACGTCCCGGTGTCGGTGATCCCGGCTCCTCCGGCGTCCAACGCGAAGACGTAGCAGGTAGCTGGTAGCTGGTAACCAGCTACCGGCTACAAAGCCTTTCGCATATCCTCACTCCGCTTGCGTAAGCGCGTTTTCATCGCTCACACCGGGGGCACCATCGGGATGGGGCGGACCGGTGACGGGTACCGCCCGGTGCGCGGCAACCTGCAGAAGCAGATGAAGTCGATGGCGGAGCTGTCGCACCCGTCGATGCCTGCTTACACGATTCACGACTACTCCCCTCTCCTCGACTCGTCGAACATGACGCCGGCGGAGTGGGTCAGGATCGCCCATGACATCGCCGACAACTACGGCGGCTACGACGGCTTTGTGGTGCTGCACGGGACGGACACGATGGCCTACACGGCATCGGCCCTCCCCTTCATGCTGGCCGGCCTGCGCAAGCCGGTGATCATCACCGGTTCGCAGATTCCGTTGTGCGAGGTGCGGAACGACGCCCGCGAGAATCTGATCACTTCACTGATGCTCGCGGCGTCCTACGACATCCCCGAAGTGTGTCTGTACTTCGGCGGCAACCTGCTGCGCGGCTGCCGGGCCACCAAGGTGAGTGCGGACGGCTTCGCCGCCTTCGACTCACCGAACTTCCCCCCGCTGGGTACCGTCGGCATCGACATCGAGGTGAACTGGGATCTGATCCGGCGTGAGCGAGGAGCGAAAAGGCTGCGCGTCCAGGAGTTCGCCTCGCCGGTCGTCAGCGCGCTGCGCCTCTTTCCCGGCATCTCGCCGGAGCTGGTCCGGAACATCCTCCGCCCACCACTCCAGGGCCTCGTGCTCGAGGCATACGGAGTCGGCAACGGGCCCGATCAGGACCGTGGATTCATCGCCGCACTGAAGGAAGCGACGAAGCGCGGTGTTGTCATCGTCGATTGCACGCAGTGCCTCGAAGGAACCGTGAACCTCCATGAGTACGCGGCCGGTTCTGCGCTGGCACGCGCCGGAGTGGTGAGCGGTTACGACATGACAGCCGAGGCGGCCCTCGCAAAGCTTTACTATCTGTTCAGCCGGCGATACTCGCCCTCGCGCGTGAAGAGCGAGATGGAGAAAGATCTGCGCGGAGAAGTGACTGTGAGGCAGGGATGAGCTCAATTGAAGGTCTTTTCGGTGACGCCAGGGTCATTCAGGTGGATCAACACAAACGCTCGTGGTGGGAAATGCTCTTCGGTTTCGAGCAGCGTAACCAGTACGCGCTCACCATCAACGGACAGCACCGCGGGCACGTAGTCGAACAGGGGACGTTTCTGTGGGACCGGATCAAACGGATGATTCTCGGGTCGCATCGCCCGCTCCAGCTGGTCGTCTCCTCGGCGAACGACCAGCCGGCCTTGACCATGGCCCGCCCTTTTTAC
>Ga0136612_10001105_pt1 | contig 11127 bp, 5 predicted proteins | sample AntDryUQ224A2306_2_FD_106644 | JGI IMG/M metagenome (GOLD analysis project Ga0136612, IMG submission 106644) | Polar desert sand microbial communities from Dry Valleys, Antarctica - metaG UQ224A (23.06) | ecosystem: Environmental > Terrestrial > Soil > Desert | place: Antarctica: Dry Valley...
CTCGAGGCCCTCGGTATCGATCAGGTTGCTCTTGGCGCGCACGACCTCGGCGGTCCGATCGCTTTGCACTGGGGATTGCACCGGCCGGCGCGGCTCACCCGGCTGGCGTTGCTCAACACGCTGGTCTATCCCGAATTCTCCGCCGCGGTGATCGACTTCGCTCGTACGTTGGCCAGTCCTGACCGTCGCGACACATTGACCAGCCCGCAAGGCTTGGCTGCGCTCATGCGGTTGGGCGTGGCCGACCCTTCGACCATGACCGAGGACGTGATCCAGGCCGTACAGGCGCCGTTCGTGACAGCGGAAGCTCGGCTGGCCCTTGCCGCCGCAGGCTTCGGGCTGCGCCGTTCGGGGTTCGTGGAGATCGCCCGGCTGCTGCCGACCATGCGGGTCCCAGTACGGATCGTGTACGGCGCCCAGGATCGTCTGCTTCCCGATATCGCGGACACGGTCGACCGGTTGCGCGTGGACCTGCCCCACGCTGAGATCACCGGGTTGCCTGGCTGTGGACACTTCGTCCAAGAGGACGCACCGGATCAGGTCGGTGAGCTGCTCGCCCGCTTCTTAGCCGTGTAGGCCGAGCGCAGTCGGCGGTCGGCGGCCAAGCCTGACTCGCCCAGTACCGCTGACACGACCTGGCCACCTCGTCACCAGGCATCGAGGATGATCTCGGCATGGCGGATTTCGTTGGTGCGGTCGACCAGGGGACGACCAGCACCCGGTTCATGATCTTCGACCACGACGGCAACGTGGTCGGCCGACACCAGTTGGAACACCAGCAGATCCTGCTGGAGGCCGGCTGGGTCGAGCACAACCCGACCGAGATCTGGGAGCGCACCTCCGCGGTCATCCAAACGGCTCTGCGCAAGGCGAACCTGACCAGCGCCGATCTCGCAGCGCTCGGGATCACCAACCAGCGCGAGACCACGCTCGTCTGGGACCGCACGACCGGCCGCCCGTACTACAACGCGATCGTCTGGCAGGACACCCGTACCGACCGGATCGCCTCAGCGTTGGACCGGGACGGGCGCGGCGACGTCATCCGCCGCAAGGCGGGTCTGCCCCCGGCGACGTACTTCTCCGGCGGGAAGATCCAGTGGATTCTGGACAACGTCGATGGGGTACGGGAGGCCGCGGGGCGGGGTGAGGCGATCTTCGGGACCACCGACTCGTGGCTGCTGTGGAACCTGACCGGGGGCACGGACGGCGGCGTCCACGTCACCGATGTGACCAACGCCAGCCGCACCATGCTGATGGACCTCGAGAAGCTGCAGTGGGACGACGAGCTGCTCGGGTTCTTCGACATCCCGCGCGAGATGCTTCCGGTGATCCGGCCGAGCTCGGATCCGACGCCGTACGGTGCGACGCTCGTACGCGGCCCGCTGGCCGGTGAGGTGCCCCTCACCGGAGTGTTAGGGGACCAGCAGGCTGCGACCGTCGGACAGGTGTGCTTCAGTCCCGGCGAGGCCAAGAACACTTATGGCACAGGCAATTTCATGCTTCTGAACACCGGCACGGAGAAGGTCGCGTCGAAGGCCGGGCTGCTCACGACGGTCTGCTACCAGTTCGGCGACGCCGACGCGGTCTACGCACTGGAGGGTTCGATCGCGGTGACCGGATCGGCCGTTCAGTGGCTGCGAGATCAGCTCGGGATCATCAGCGGAGCCGCGCAGAGCGAGTCGCTGGCCCGTCAGGTCGAGGACAACGGTGGCGTCTACTTCGTACCGGCGTTCTCGGGTCTGTTTGCGCCGTACTGGCGTTCGGATGCCCGCGGCGCGATCGTGGGGCTGTCGAGATTCAACACGAACGCACATCTGGCGCGGGCGACTCTGGAGGCCATCTGTTTCCAGAGTCGCGACGTGGCCGAGGCGATGGTCACCGACTCGGGTGTGCGACTGGACGTGCTCAAGGTCGACGGCGGGGTCACGGCCAACGAGTTGTGCATGCAGATCCAGGCCGACGTGCTCGGCGTACCGGTGAGCCGCCCGGTCGTCGCCGAGACCACTGCGCTCGGCGCGGCGTACGTGGCAGGGCTGGCTGTCGGCTTTTGGGACAGCACCGAGGAGCTTGCGGCCAACTGGCAGGAAGACAGGCGGTGGGAACCGGCCTGGTCGGAGGACCAGCGGGAGGCTGCCTACGCTTCGTGGAAGAAGGCGGTCAGCCGGACCCTCGATTGGGTCGACGTCGACTGATCGGTCGACTGTGCCTCTGGCGGTTTTGGCGAAAACCGCCAGGTTGATCGTCGGTATGTCGAGCGCGCGCGGGAGGTCTTTCAGATCAGAGCCACCGCTCTGTCCCCAGAGTTCCGCGCCCTGGCCCTCGACCGGCTCGCCGATACCGAGGTCGATGTCCTGGTCATCGGTGGCGGCGTGGTCGGTGCCGGGTGCGCCCTGGATGCGGCCACCCGCGGCCTGACCGTCGGACTGGTCGAGGCCCGGGACTTCGCCTCGGGGACGTCCAGTCGGTCCAGCAAACTGATCCACGGCGGCCTGCGCTACCTGGAGATGCTCGACTTCAGGTTGGTGGCCGAGGCGTTGAGCGAACGCGGTCTGCTCATGGACCGGCTGGCCCCGCATCTGATCCGCCCGGTGTCCTTTCTCTATCCGCTCAAGCATCGCATCTGGGAACGGATCTATGCCGGATCCGGGGTGCTGCTCTACGACACGATGGCTCGCCGCTCCGGGCAGGGGGACGGCCGGGGGCTGCCGCACCATCGGCATCTCACCCGCCGGGGTGCGCGGCGGCTAGTGCCGTCGCTGCGCAAGGACGCACTGGTCGGTGCCCTGCAGTACTACGACGCCCAGGTCGACGACGCCCGGCACACGATGTTCATCTCCCGGACGGCCGCCGCGTACGGAGCCCTGGTCGCTTCCCGTACCCGGGTGGTCCGGCTGCTGCGCCAGGGCGAGCGAGTGACCGGCGCCGCCGTTCGAGATCTGGAGTCCGACCGGGAGATACCGATCCGGGCGAGTCAGGTGGTCAACGCCACCGGCGTGTGGACCGACGAGACCCAGGCGCTGGCCGGGGAGCGCGGGCAGTTCAACGTACGGGCCAGCAAGGGCATCCACCTGGTCGTGCCGCGGGATCGGATCCGCTCGAAATCCGGGCTGATCCTGCGTACCGAGACCTCGGTGCTGTTCGTGATCCCGTGGGGGCGGCACTGGATTATCGGCACGTCGGACACCGACTGGGCGCTGGACAAGTCCCATCCCGCGGCCAGTGCCAGTGACATCGACTACCTGCTCCGGCATGTCAACGAGGTCCTCGAGCAGCCGCTCACCCAGGAGGACGTCGAGGGCGTGTACGCCGGACTGCGCCCACTGCTGTCCGGAGAGTCCGAGGCGACCTCGAAGCTGTCCAGGGAACACGCTGTGGCGCATACGGTTCCGGGGCTGGTGGTGGTGGCCGGCGGCAAGTACACGACGTACCGCATCATGGCCAGGGATGCGGTCGACGAGGCCGTGCACGGGCTGGGGGCGGTGTTGGACCGGCGGGTGCCGCCGTCGTGCACGCAGAACGTGCCGCTGCTCGGCGCCGAGGGCTACCAGGCACTGTGGAATGCCCGGCACGAGCTGGCCGATCGGTCGGGACTGCACGAGGTGTGGATCGAACATCTGCTGCACCGGTACGGGTCGCTGATCACCGAACTGCTCGACCTGGTGGCCGCCGACCCGTCGCTTGGAGAGCCGCTGGTCGGAGCGGACTACCTGCGGGTGGAGATCGCCTACGCCGCCTCGCACGAGGGCGCCCGGCACCTCGACGACGTACTGACCCGTCGTACGCACATCTCGATCGAGACCTTCGACCGGGGGATCGGTGCCTGCGCGGAGGTGGCAGCCCTGATGGGCTCGGTCCTCGGCTGGAGCGCCGAACAGGTCCGTATCGAGATCGAGCACTACCGGATGCGGGTGGCCGCCGAGTTGGAGAGTCAGCAGATGCCCGACGACGAGACCGCCGACGCCGCCCGGATGGGTGCCCCCGACGTCGTACCCCTGATCTGACCGGACCGCCGATCTGAACCGCTGAGCCGCAACCGGAAGAGTTAGCGCCGTTTTCGCGATAACGGTGCGTTTCATGGCGGCAGTCGCGCAGTTTTCGCGATAACGGCGACTAATGGGGGCCGTGGGTCCGCTCACGGCGGCGGCTAGGTTCGGTGGCCATGCGCCCACAACACCTCGACCTGCTGGCCATGTGCGGCCAGCCAACGTTGCATCCGGACGGCAGCATCGCGATCGTCTCGGTCGTCCGGCCGGACCTCGCCAGCAACGAGTACGTGGGCGGACTCTGGTCCGTACCGCTGGACGGCTCGGAACCACCGCGCCGGCTGACCCGCGGCCACCGCGACACCGGGCCCGCGATCAGCCCGGACGGTGCCCTGGTCGCCTTTCTCCGCGCGGCCAAGAAGGGCAAGCCGCAGCTGTACGTCGTCGAGGTCGGCGGAGGGGAGCCGGTCGCCCTCACCGACGCCCCGCTCGGTGCCGGCGCGCCGCGGTGGAGCCCGGACTCGCGACGGATCGCGTTCGCCGCCCGGGTTCCGGAACAGGGGCGGTACGGGACCGACGAGGACATCGACGCCGACGCCGAAGCGCCCCGGCTGATCACCAAGCTGGCCTACCGCGAAGATGGGCTCGGCTACACCAACGACCAGCGCAACCACCTGTTCGTCCTCGACGTACCCGACCTGACCCTCGACCCCGCCGACCCGCAATCTGGCGGTTTCCGTCGTAACCGCCAGGAGCATGACCCGGCTGAAGGCGCAGCACGGACGAAGGCGGACGAGAGCGACGCGACCGAGTCGAACAAGGTCGATGGAGCAGCCAAGGACCCGATGCTCCCTGAGGCACGGCAGATCACCGATGGCGACTTCGATGACGTCGACGTGTCCTGGAGCCCGGACGGGTCCCAGCTGGTCTTCGTCAGCGACCGCGATCGGGACGGCTCAGTCAAGGAGCGCGAGGACCTCACCTCCTCGGTCTTCACCTGCACACCGGACGGGAATGACCCGCGCTACGCCGCGGGCGCCGGGCTGTCCTGCGGTGGTCCACAGTGGACACTCGATGGCCGACAGATCGTCTTCCTGGCCGAAGAAGTCGGAGACAACGGCTTGCAGTTCGTCGCCCGCAATTCCGGCCTGTACGCCGTTCCCGCCCCCCGCGGTTCCGAGCCCTCAGACGTCACGGCAGCCGAACCTGGCAGGCAGCGCCGGCTGACCGACGCCGAGACCATTGATCTCAGCGAGGTCGGCAGCCATCTGTCGGTCAGTGAACGAGGCGTTCTCGTCCAGGACCGGCGTCGAGGCACGGTGCGGTTGCTGGAGATCGACCCGACCGGCGACCCAGTCGATGCCGACTCCGCAGTCGAGATCGCCGGGGGCAACGCCTGGCATCGCGGCCATGCGGTCACGCCGTTCGGGGACACGGTCGCCGCGGTCGTCGCCGACCCCGACCGGCCGAGCGAACTCGTCGTGGTCCGCGGGTCAGCCGGCGACACACCCCGCCGGTTGACCGACGTGAGCCAGCTTCTTCGTGCGGCAGCGCCGCCGCGTCGGCCGCTCGAGAAGGAGGTCCCCAGCGCTGACGGGTATCCCGTCCACGGCTGGGCGGTGCTGCCCGACCCAGAGATCCACGGCGCCGGGCCGTACCCGGTCCTGCTCAACATCCACGGCGGCCCGTATGCGTCCTACGTCGGCTCGTTCTTCGACGAACCCCAGGTCTACGCCGGAGCCGGGTACGCCGTAGTGATGTGCAACCCACGGGGGTCGGCCGGGTACGGGCAGGCGCACGGCCTGGCGATCAAGGGGGCGATGGGCGGTGTGGACACCGACGACATCCTCGCCTTTCTCGACGGGTGTCTTGCCGACCCAGCACTGTCTCTCGACGCCGACCGGGTGGGCGTGATGGGTGGCTCGTACGGCGGTTACATGACGGCCTGGCTGACCACCCGGACCGACCGGTTCGCCGCGGCGATCGTGGAACGCGGTTATCTCGACGCGGTGTCCTTTCTCGGATCGTCGGACATCGGCTGGTTCTTCCCGGATCAGTACCACCTCGGCGAGGACGGCAAGCGTGCGGCCAACTCGGATCGGGAGACTGCGCTGCGCGAGCAGTCCCCGATGGCCTACGTGGACCGGGTCACGACCCCGACCATGGTCATCCACTCCGAGGCGGACTGGCGCACGCCGATCGAGCAGGGCCATCGCTGGTTCGCGGCCTTGCGGCGCAACGGCGTACCCGCGCAACTGCTGATCTTTCCCGGGGAGGGGCACGAGATGTCACGCTCCGGCAGGCCGACTCATCGGCGGGATCGCTTCGCCCACATCCTGCGCTGGTGGTCCGAACATCTCCCGGTCACTCCGCCACCAGACTGAACGATCCCATCAGTCCGTGCGGCTTGGGTCCATCGGTTGTCGCGGCTCGGCTTGAAATTCGGTTGACGGCTGGACACGGCGGAGTACGGTCTTCGCCTCGTGCCTGCTGTTGATGAACTGAGTCCTGCAGAATCCGCAAACGACCCCGTCCTGTCCGCCGAACGCGACCATCTCGACCGCGCCCGCGAGTGTCTCGGGCAGATGCGAGCCGCAGCCAGCACCCTGAGCGACGTGGGCGGAGACGCATTCGCCAGCGAGATGCTCGGCAGGTCCAAGGCCGTCCGGCTCAAGTCGCTGGCCGACGACGGCACGATCCCACCGTTCTTCGGCCGTACCGACCGCCAGCGGGATTCCGGCGACACCGCCACCGGCGTGGAGGAGTTCCACATCGGCCGGCGACACATCCGGGACGACTCAGGCGATCCGGTGGTCATCGACTGGCGGGCCCCGATGTCGAGGCCGTTCTACCAAGCCACACCGGGCCGGCCGCAAGGCGTCGCCCTGCGCCGGCGGTTCGGATTTGCCGGAGGGGAACTAACCTCGTACGAGGACGAGGCGCTGATCAGCGCCCAGGCCAGCGGCGCCGGACAGGACGGGGCGCTGGGGCACCTGGTGGTCGAGGAGATCGAGCGCCCGCGCGCCGGGCCGATGCGCGACATCGTCGCCACCATCGCTCCCGATCAGGACGACATCGTGCGCGCTCCGTTGGAGACCTCGCTGTGCATCCAGGGATCGCCCGGCACGGGCAAGACCGCGGTCGGACTGCACCGCGCCGCTTATCTGCTCTTCACCTATCCCGACCAACTGCATCGCTCCGGAGTGCTGGTGATCGGCCCGAACGCAGCGTTCCTGCGCTACATCGGAGCCGTCCTCCCAGCCCTCGGTGAACTCGACGTCAGTCAGACGACGGTCGATGCGCTGACCGCTCGAGTCCCGGTGCGCGGCAATGACTCTGCCGAGGTTGCCCAACTCAAGGGAGACGAACGCTGGGCCGCCGTACTTCGACGGGCCGTCTATGGCGGGATCAGCAAGCCATCGGACTCGATCCAGATTCCGTTGAGCGGGCGCCGCTATCGGGTCCCGGTGGAACGCCTTCGCAGGTACGTCGACGACGTGCGCCGCAGCGCTGTCCCGTACGCGATCGGCCGTGAGCGGCTGGCCATGACCGTCGCCGAGGATGCCCGCCGACAGAAGGAGCAGGCCGGCGGGTCGCCCACAGATGCCGAGACCCGACGATGCGCCCGCAGTGCCCAGCTCCGGGACTGGCTGGCCGGCCTTTGGCCAGAGATCGACGCGCGCCAGACGGTACGCAGCCTGCTGACCGATCGTGACGCGCTCGCCGCTGCCAGCCGAGGGGCATGGAGCGATGCGGAGTTGTCGCTGCTCGGGGCACATGCGTTGCCGGGCAAAGCCCGAGCTGTTCCTTGGAGCGCGGCCGATGCCGTCCTGATCGACGAGGTCGAGGGATTGCTGCGCCGTACCGAACTGTTCGGGCACGTCATCCTCGACGAGGCGCAGGACCTGTCGGCCATGCAACTGCGCGCCATCGCCCGCAGAGCACAGGCCGGGTCGGTCACAGTGCTCGGCGACATCGCCCAAGGCACCAGCCCGTGGTCCACCACGGATTGGGCAACCTCGCTCGCCTCGCTGGGCAAGCCGGATGCCGTCGTACAGGTGTTGACCCGTGGCTATCGGGTACCCGGTGAGATCCTCGACGTCGCCAATCGGCTGCTTCCCGAGCTGGCGCCGCAGCTGCCTCCGGCGACCTCGGTACGGCCAGGACGAGGGTCGGTGTCCGTGCACCGCGTTGCCGACCTCGCCGATGCCCTTCCCGCCATCGTGATCGCGGTTCTGGCACAGGCGGGTTCGGTGGGCGTCATCGTCGCCGACGCCGACGCACCTCGACTAGCCCGCGCGCTGCGGGCCGCGGATGTGCGGTTGGACGACCTGTCAGCTGCCGATCCCGCCGAAAGCGATGTGAAGGCCGACGGGCCACATCGGGTCACGGTTCTGGCCGCCAGCCTGGTCAAGGGACTCGAATTCGACCACGTGGTTCTTGTCGAGCCGACCGCGATCGTCGTCGCCGAAGCGCGCGGATTGCATCGGCTCTACGTCGCATTGACCCGCGCCGTCACCAGCCTGACCGTCGTACACGCCCAGGAGCTGCCGGCCCAACTCTCCCTCCGAGGTAGTGCACCGCTGACCCCGGCTGGGACGGGAGGTACCGAGGTAGAGCGCCGCTGACCTCGCCAGCCGGGATTGTCCGGGTGCCCGCGGATGTTGACTTGAACATGTCATTGACCATGGGAACCGGGCCGCTGGCCTTCGCCAACCGTGAGCGCTTCAACACAGACCTGTCGGATGCGCCCAAGCACCTGCTCTATCTGCACGATGTGCCGCCGCGAATCCGCGGCGTCCTGGCCGGCGAAACAGTGGTCGACACCAGACAGGGAAAGATGCTGCACGAGTCGGCGATGCTGCCGCAGTGGTATCTGCCGCTGGCCGACATCCACTCCGAACTGCTCGTCGCATCCGACACCACAACGCACTGCCCGTTCAAGGGCGACGCGTCCTACTACTCGCTGCGGGTGGGCGACCGGCTGGTCGAGGACGCGATCTGGACCTACCGCACCCCGCTGCCCGAGGCGTCCTGGCTGGAAGGGCTGGCCGGCTTCTACTTCGACCGGCTCGACACCTGGTACCAGGAGGATGACGAGGTCTTCGGGCACCCGCGCGACCCCTTCCATCGAGTGGACACCCACCACACGAGTCGGCATGTCGTCGTACGCGCGGGCGGCGAGACTGTCGCTGACAGCACCGCCGCGATCGCGTTGTTCGAGACCGGGCTGGACGTGCGCTACTACCTACCCGAAGCTGACGTCCGGACCGACCTGCTCCAGCCGAGCGAGACGACCAGCGTGTGCCCGTACAAGGGGACTGCCGGATATCGCAACCTGGCCGTCGGCGCCCAGACCATCGCCGACGCAGCCTGGTTCTATGCGTTGCCCTTCGCCGAGGCTGCCGAGGTCGGCGGCTACCTGTCCTTCGACGGAACCGGCATCGAGATCGAGGTCAGCGGCAACTGACCAGACCCCGTGATCTTGACGAAAATGTCGGTTCGAGCGGCCTTTTCCGCCCGCCAACCGACAACAACGTCAAGATCACGGGTCGCAGCCGACCGCGAACTGCCCGCGATGCCGTACGGGATTGCGGTCACCGCGGACCCGATCGGCAACGACAGTGGACCGGGGCGGGTCGATCTCGGCCGGCGCATCCAGGATCTTCGCGGGGCGGGACAGCCACGCCACGGCCAGCACTCCGATCACGGCGATGATGGCCGCCACCGCGGTGGCCGTTCGGATGCCCGTGGTCTGAGCGCTGTCGTACAGAGCCCGGATGGCGTCCTGGCGGTCAGCAGGGACCAGGGCCAGTGCACCGGCGAGTTCTCCGCGCGCGATATTGCCGATGACCTCCGCCGACTCGCCGGCCCGGGCAGCGGCTTGTGCGGCCCGGCCGGCTGCCCATTGAGCCAGCGCTGCCAATCCGGCAATACCGAGCGCATTGCCGAGTTGCCGGGCGGTGTTCGCCGCACCGGCGGCCATCCCGCTCCGCTCCGGCGGGATGCCGGCGACTGCCGCCGCGGCCAGGGCCGGATTCGTCAGGCCGACCCCGGCTCCGCCGATCAGAAAGCCCGGTAACAACCAGACCGGCGACGTACCCGGGCCGATCGGCAACAACATGAGCAGACCGATCACGCACAGAGTCAAACCGGCGATCAACCGTAACCGGACCGATACCCGGCGAGCCAACCGCGCCGCGGTCAGGGCAACCAGAAAGGCCAGCAGCGACCAGGGCAGGAACCACAGCGCGACGCCCATCGGGCTCAGCTTCAGCACGTCCTGGATGAAGGCGCCGAACAGGACGATCAGGGACAGCATCGAGGCGGCCAGGACCGCTCCGGCGAGTAGCCCGGTGCGATAGCCGCGGCCGCGCAGTAGGGACACGTCGACCATCGGGTACCTACGGCGTCGCTGCCGGATCACGAAGCCGCCCAGCAGCGCCACCGCCGCAGCGAACAACGCGATCGCCAGGGGTGCGGCGCCGCCCGCGGAGGCCCGATTGACGGCCAGGATCAGTGCGCCGAGTCCCCCGGCCAGGGCGAGAGTGCCGACGACGTCGACCCTGGCGGCCGAGGCCGAGGAGACCGGACGACCCAATGGCAAGCTGAACGCTCCCGCGATCGCCGCCGCCATACCGATGGCTGCGACGATCAGGAACGCCGGACGCCAGCGACCCAACTCCACGCTCGCGGCGGCCAGCAACGGACCGACCGAGAGCCCGGCGCCGATGGCCGCTCCCCACCAGGCCATCACCCGGCCGCGCAGGTGGTCCGGAATCGAGGTGGACGCCAGGCTCAGCGAGCAGGCAAGCATGGCCGCGCCGGCGATGCCCTGGCCGACCCGCCAACCGATCAACTCACCCGCGGACCCGCTGATCGCTGAGCCGAGCGAGCACAGGGCAAAGCCCAGCGTCGACAGGATCCAGACTCGGGACCCACCGAATCGGTCGCTCAGCACACCTCCGGCCAGCAGTGCGGCACCGAGCCCGAGGGGATAACCGCCGACTGCCAATTGCAGGTCGGCGATCCCCACCCCGAGGTCGGTGCTGATCGCAGGGACCAGCGGGATGGGCAGCGGGTAGGCAAGAAAGACCAGGAACGGGGCGCCAGCGACGGCAGCGGGCAGCGAGTTGCCGGTAAC
>Ga0136612_10001106_pt1 | contig 11127 bp, 10 predicted proteins | sample AntDryUQ224A2306_2_FD_106644 | JGI IMG/M metagenome (GOLD analysis project Ga0136612, IMG submission 106644) | Polar desert sand microbial communities from Dry Valleys, Antarctica - metaG UQ224A (23.06) | ecosystem: Environmental > Terrestrial > Soil > Desert | place: Antarctica: Dry Valley...
GGTGAGCTCCTGCCCGGCGAGTTCGATGTGCTCAGCGCGATCGACACCGAGAGCGCAGCGGCCTCGCTCATGTCGGATCACAAGAAGCAGGAGTTCGACGAGACGAGCGAGGCAGACCTCGGGTACACGCTGTCGGGGGTCGGACGCTTCCGCGTGAACGTGTTCCGCCAGCGTGGCGTGGTGGGGCTCGCGATCAGGCGGGTGCGCAGCGACGTGCCGACCTTCGAGGAGCTCCGCATGCCCCGGATCATGGCGTCGCTGGCCGACGCGCCGCGAGGGCTCGTGCTCGTCACCGGACCGACCGGCACCGGCAAGACCACGACGATCGCGTCGATGATCGGGCACATCAACCGCACCAGGCGAGCGCACATCGTCACGATCGAGGACCCGATCGAGGTGATGCACGACGACATGCTCTCGATGGTGCAGCAACGTGAGATCGGCATCGACACCGATTCGTACGCGAACGCGCTGCGACACGTGATCCGCCAGGACCCCGACGTGATCTTCGTCGGCGAGATCCGCGACCCCGAGTCTGCGATGTCGGCGATCCAGGCGGCGGAGACCGGGCACCTCGTGATCTCGACCTTGCACACGATCGACTGCATGGAAACGATCAACCGCATCCTCGACCTCTTCCCACCGCAGAACCAGCGCGAGGTGCGCTCGTCGTTCGCAGGGTCGCTCCGCGGCATCGTGTCGCAGCGGTTGGTGGCCCGGGCCGACGGCAAAGGGCGTGTGCCTGCGGTCGAGGTGCTGATCAACACCGGACGCGTCTTCGACCGCATCGTCGATCCGGCGACCACCGATCAGATCGTCGATGTGATCGCCGAGGGTGACTTCTACGGCATGCAGACGTTCGACCAATCGCTCGTGCAGCTCACCAAGGAAGGTCTCGTCTCCCAGGACGAGGCACGGCGGGCGGCCACGAACCCGCACGACTTCGACCTGCAGATGGGCGGTGCGCTCGACCGGCTGCCGGTCGGCAGTCCCGAGGGGCTTCCCTTCTAGACAGCCGGTTGCTCCTCACCTGCGGGACGCTTCGGGCGCGCTGGTGCGCGTTCCCCTGCCGCGACCTGCGCCCTGATCTCCATGGGGTGTCGTCGGTAGCCGAAGCCGATCGCGAGCCCGAAGTACACCGGGATGAAGAGCGGCCCCCACGCGCAGAACTGTTTGATGTGCCAACGCTCGTGCGCGAGCAGGCGTCCGGTCACCGGCTCGGCGGACAAGATCACGAACCCGACGGTCATGGCCGAGCGGTGCATGCGCGGCATCAGCCACGTGAGACCCCGCGGCGCCTTGTCGAAGATCAGCGCACCGTCGCGCACGCTCGGCCACTGGAAGGTGAGCAGCCCGAGCACGACGCCGATCAGCGTGTTCGGCAGTGTCCAGAGGAAGCCGAGCCAGGTGGGCATCGTGAGGACCACGGTAGCGCGGTCGAGGTTGCCGAGCTCGGCAAGGACCTCCACGGCCCCCGGTAAGCTCGCACACGTCATGGCCGACCAGACTCCTTCCGGCGCCGTGCTCGACGTGCCCTCGATCGCCACGGAGCTCGGTCTGCGGTTCGCCGACGCGGGCCATGAGCTCTTCCTCGTCGGGGGAAGCGTGCGCGACATGATGCTCGGGCGCTCGGGCGGCGACCTCGACTTCGCGACGAGCGCGCACCCCGAGCAGACCACGCGGGTGCTGCAGGGCTGGGCCGAGCGACGCTACCTGGTCGGCGTGAAGTTCGGCACGGTCGGGGCGCTGAAGGATGGACAGCTCGTCGAGATCACGACGTACCGTCACGAGGTCTACGCCGAGGAGCATCGCAAGCCCGCGGTCACGTTCGGCGACGACATCGAGACAGACCTGTCGCGGCGCGACTTCACGATCAACGCGATGGCGGTGAGGCTTCCCGACGGGGGGCTCATCGATCCGCACGGGGGGGTTCGTCACCTCGCGGCAAAGGTGCTCGACACGCCGCTTGAACCCGCGGTCTCGTTCACCGACGATCCGCTCCGCATGGTGCGCGCCGCCCGGTTCGTGGCGCAGCTCGGCGTCACGCCCGCCCAGCGTGTCACGGCCGCCATGGAAGCGATGAGCGAACGGCTCCACATCGTCTCGGCCGAGCGGATCGCCGCTGAGCTCGACAAGCTGCTGGTCGCCGAACACGTCACGGCAGGACTCTCGATGCTGGTGTCGACCGGGCTCGCGGACACCTTCATGCCCGAGCTAGCCGCGCTCGAGCTCGAGCAGGATCCCGTGCATCGCCACAAGGACGTGCTCCGCCACACGTATGCGGTCGTCGAGAGCTGCGAGGCCGACCCGGTGCTGCGGCTCGCGGCGCTGCTGCACGACATCGGCAAGCCCTCGACGCGTCAGATCACGCCCGAGGGCGTGCAGTTCCATCACCACGAGGTCGTCGGCGCACGCATGGCGGAGAAGCGGCTGCGTGCGCTTCGTTACCCCAACCATGTGATCGACGACGTGCGGACGCTCGTCGAGCTGCACCTGCGCTTCCATGGGTACGGCGACGGCTGGAGCGATGCCGCCGTGCGTCGCTACGTGCGCGATGCGGGCCCGCTGCTCGACAAGCTGAACCAGCTCACGCGCGCCGACGTCACGACTCGCAACGAGCGCCGGGCCGCGAAGTTCCAGGCGTTGCAGGATGACCTCGAGGAGCGCATCGCGCGCCTCGCCGAGCAGGAGAACCTCGACGCCCTGCGTCCGCCCCTCGACGGGAAGCAGGTCATGCACCACCTCGACCTCGAGCCCGGCCCGCGGGTCGGCGAGGCACTCGAGTTCCTCATGGAGCTCCGCCTCGATCGCGGCCCCATGCCCGACGACGAGGCCTACCGCCTGCTCGACGAGTGGGCCGCCGAGCGCGGTCTCTCGAGCTGAGCGGTCACGGCTCCTTCGGGGGCGGCCGCTCTTCGTCCGGAAGGTGGTCGGTGGCGAGGCCTTGGCCTCCGACGTTCACGACGTCGAACGAGACCGTGATCACCAGCATCACGAAGACCGCACCAACCACGAACGCGGGCTGCCACCCCTGAGCGAGGAACGGGAGGGCGAGCAACGCGCCGATCGCCGCCCATCGCTGCACCATGCCGGCGCCTCGCCAGCCGATCTCCGCCGCGTGTACCGCGACGAGCGAGAGCAGGAACGCGGCGCTGCCGGCGCAGAGCATCAACCGAGCAGCGAGGGAGAGGCCGTGGTCGGCCCGAGCGCCTGCCTCGATCGCGAGATCGACGCCCACGGCGGTCGCGGCGATGCCCGCGAATCCGAACAGATGCCCGTAACCCCAGACGAACGAGGCCCAGACGCGTTCGCGAGACAGCGACGACGATGAGACGGTCTCGAAGTAGCTCCACCAGATCGCCGCCGCGATCCCGAATCCCAGCACCGCAGATGCCACCGCGCCGCCGTCGAGCTTGACCTCACCGAGACCGACGCCGACCGTCACGACGCTCTCACCGAGCACGATGATCGTGAACAACCCGTAGCGCTCGGGTAGGTGGCTCGAGTCGAACGACTCCCCGTCGAACGATCGCACGGCGAGCACGGGTGTCACCATGAGCTCGCTCACTGCGATCGCCCACACCCAGTACCGTAGCGGCGCATCGACCCACAGCGACCCACCCATGATCAGCGCGCCGATCGCGATGCCGGCAACGGAGGTCACGACGAACCGGTGCGCCGGCCCGGCGTGGCGCCGCACGCGGACGAACATCGCCAGCAACAGCACATGCATGCCGACGTACGTGAGCACGAACACCTGGTCGTTGCCCTGGTACACCCTGGGGATGGTCGCCGCGAGCACGATCACGAGCAGCATCGCGGTGAACGTTCCGAGACGATGCAGCAGGTCGTCGTTGTCCCAGGCCGTGGAGAACCACGTGAACTCCGTCCACGCCCACCACACCACCACGAAGAGTCCCGCGAAGGGCAGGAGCCCTCGCAGGGTCGGGTCGCGATGCAGCCCGTCGGCGAGCGTCGCGATCGCAGCCGCGAAGCAGAGGTCGAAGAAGAGCTCGAGCCAGGTGCTCCGTCGTTCCGTGACGTCGAAGTCGCGCATCGGAGCCGGTCGGATCAGACTTCGCTTCGTCACTCCTCAACGCTACCCGTGGGGCGGGTCGTGCGCGGGCTGTTCAGTCCAGCGGAAGCGTGGCGAGATCGCCGAGCACGACATTGCGGTCTTCGATGTCCTCGATCAGATCGCAGATCGCGCGGGCCTCGTCGGCGTGTCGTCGCGCGGTGCCGAGGTCACCGGATAGGGCGTGAGCACGAGCCAAGGCCTCGTGTCCCTCGGCTCGGACCCATTCGGGAAGCGCCTCACGCTCGGCGCGCTCGAGGCACCATCTCGCGTGATACATGGCGGGCTCGCCGCGATCGAGCACCGCGTACACGCGCGACAGGAGCCAGTCGCCGACCGCGATGTTCTCCGCGGTGCCGACGGCTTCCCAGTGCAGGCGCGAAGCGTGCGCGGCGTGCACCATGCGCTGGCTCTGGGTCGACGTTCGCCCGGCGGTGTCGAGGAGCGTCCACACCTCGTTGAACAGGGCGACTGCCTGCGCTCGTTCCTGCTCGGGTTCGAGGGGCGTCATGGCGCCGGCTCCGATGGCAGGCCCATACCCGCGAGCCGCAACGCCGTGCGCAGCACCCGCGGGTCACCTCGCCAGTGTTCGTGCACCACGTCGACGCCGGCGCGCTTGATGAGATGGCGCAGCACAAGCCCGACGAAGATCACGTCGTCGAGCGGACCGAGCAACGGGATGAACTCCGGCACCAGGTCGATCGGCGAGAGCACATAGACGATCGCGGCGCCGACGAGGAGCTTCGAGCTGCGCGGCACCCGCGGGTCGCCGGCGAGTCCGCGCAGCAGCGCAAGGAGATCAGGGATCGCTCGCGCGAGCTGTCTCGCTGCGACCTTCCGGCCGAAGAACCACAACGCGGCGATCGCGATGACCCAGATGGCTGTCACGACGCCGAGCGTGATCAGGAACCCTCGCATCGTGGCAGCGTAGCCCGCTAGGCTCGCGAGCGATGACAGCGACGACTGCCGCCGAGGCGCCGCACGTCGATCCGGAGCTCGGTCTGACGACCGCCGAGGTCGCCGAGCGGGTCGCGCTGGGACAGGTCAACGATGTCCCTGCGGCCCCGACGCGCACGGTTGCCCAGATCGTGCGCGCGAACGTGCTCACCCGGTTCAACGCGATCCTCGGGGCGATGCTCGCGATCATCCTCGTGGTCGGTCCGCTACAGGACGCGCTGTTCGGACTCGTGCTGATCGCCAACGCGGCGATCGGCATCGTGCAGGAGCTGCGCGCCAAGCGCACGCTCGACCGGCTCACGGTACTCACGGCGCCCAAGGCTGCTGTCGTGCGTGACGGCACGGTGCGACAGGTCGACGTCGGCGATGTCGTGCTCGACGACGTGCTCGATGTCGGCGCCCGATCGCAGATCGTCGTCGATGGAGAGATGGTGCGCTCGTCCGGCCTGGAGGTCGACGAGTCGCTGCTGACCGGCGAGTCCGAAGCCGTCGACAAGGCGCCAGGCGATGAGGTGCTGAGCGGGTCCTTCGTGGCGGCCGGCGCCGGGCGCTACCGGGCGACCCGGGTCGGCGCCGAGGCGTACGCGGTCCGCCTCGCCGAAGACGCGCGCCGCTTCAGCCTCACCCGTTCGGAGCTTCGGGCCGGCATCGACACCATCCTCACGTACGTGACGATCGCCATCGTGCCCACGGCGGCGTTGCTGTTCTTCAGTCAGTTGCGCGCTCGTGATAGCTGGCGTGCGGCAGCGTCGGGAGCGGTCGCCGGCACCGTCGCGATGGTGCCTGAAGGCCTCGTGTTGCTCACCTCGCTGGCGTTCGCGGTGGCGGTCGTGCGCCTCGCCCGCCGCAACGTGCTGGTGCAGCAGCTTCCCGCGGTCGAAGGGCTGGCACGGGTCGACATGCTCTGCATCGACAAGACCGGCACCCTCACCGAGGGCACGCTCTCGGTGCAGCGCATCGAGCCGATCGACGACGACGAGCTGGCGTTCGGCCAGGTGCTCGCCGCGCTCGCCGCTGCCGACCCGTCGCCCAACGCCACCACGAACGCGATCGCGGCGCGCTTTTCCGACGCGCCCGGCTGGCACGCCGCCGACAGCGTGCCGTTCTCGTCGTCCAGGAAGTGGAGCGCGTCGGCCTTCGACGGACATGGCGCATGGTTCCTAGGCGCGCCAGACGTGATGCTCGCCGTGGTCAACGACGCCGAGAGCCTGCGCGAGCACGTTCGCGAGATCGCCGACCAGGGCCATCGAGTGCTGCTCGTTGCGAAGGCGTCGGCGCTCGCCGAAGAGCAGCTCCCCGCCGACCTCGAGCCGGCCGGGCTGGTCGTGCTCGGCGACCGTCCCCGTCCGGATGCCGCCGACACATTGCGCTACTTCGCCGAGCAAGATGTCACCGTCAAGGTGATCTCGGGCGACGACCCGCGCACGGTGGCCGCGATCGCCACGCGGCTCGGGCTCGAGGGAGCCAGCGATCCCGTCGACGCCCGAGACCTGCCAGACGATGTCGACGAGCTCGCGGGGGTGCTCGAGTCGCACTCGGTTTTCGGCCGGGTCACGCCGCAGCAAAAGCGGGCGATGGTGCAGGCGCTCCAGTCTCACGGTCACACGGTGGCGATGACCGGCGACGGAGTGAATGACGCGCTCGCGTTGAAGGACGCCGACATCGGCATCGCCATGGGCTCTGGAAGTGACGCCACGCGCGCCGTCGCCCAGCTCGTGCTGCTCGATTCCACGTTCGATTCTCTGCCGCCCGTGGTCGCCGAAGGGCGCCGCGTGCTCGGCAACATCGAGCGCACGAGTGGACTCTACCTGAACAAGACCGTGTACGCGATGTTGATCTCGCTCGCGACCGGCGTGCTCGGTTTCGTCTTCCCGTTCTTGCCGCGGCACCTGACCTTGATCGGGGCGATCACGATCGGCATCCCGTCGTTCTTCCTGGCGCTGGCGCCCAACGCCGACCGGTTCAGATCGGGGTTCGTGCGACGCGTGCTGCGCTTCGCTATTCCGACCGGCGCGCTCGCGGCGATCGCGACCCTGCTCGCGTACACGCTCGCGCGCAAGGAACCGGGCGTGACGCTCGTGCAAGCGCAGACGACCGCGCTCATGGTGCTCACGTGGATCGGGTTCCTCGTGCTCTCGATCCTCGCGGCGCCGCTCTCACGCTCCCGGCTCATGCTGATCTGGTCGATGGCGGCGTTGTTCGTGGCGGCGATGACGTGGGGGCCGAGCCAGACGTTCTTCGCGCTCGACGATCCACCGCTGATCGTCTGGCTGGCGGGGTTCGGCATCGCGGCGATCGTGTGGTCGTTCGCGCGACTGTTCGTGCCGGGCGAGCAGCCGGTCGGTCCGCGTGCCCGCGACCCGCTCTTCGGCGGGCTACGGCGGGGTCACGACTAGAGGTGTTCGACTTCGCTCAGGCACCCGAGGGCTGGTCGGTGTGGTTGAAGAGTGTGGGTTCGTCCCCCGCTTCCTGCTGGGACTGAAGTTGCGCCCTCAGATCTTCCGTGATCACGCCTTTCGCTATGCCCCGAAGCTTGACGTACGGCTGAAGGATCGGGTTGGCGAACCGGTAGAGCCAGTGGCGGGGCACGCCGGCCTTCTGGAGAGCGAAACCGCGATTCGGCCCCGAGAGCTCGTTCAGATGCCTCTGGAAGTTCGGGATGATCATCTCTCGACCCAGGATGATCGAGAGCGGTTCGCGCACGTCTCCCGCCCGGAAGAACCCGAGCTCGTTCCGAGGGGCAAAAGCACATGCAAGGAGCGCCTCCTCGAACAGATGCCCTGGTTGCGGGCTCTGTGTGGCCCTCTGGTACTCGCTCAGCACCGAGTGGGAATCGACAGCCCGGCCAACAGCTCTGGCGAGGTCGCGAGCTTCGATGAGCTTCCTGTCGTCTTGCACAGCGTTCTGAGCAGCGTGTAAGCCCAGCAGGTGTACGAAGTGGGGCAGGCCCTCGGCATGTCGAACCACTGCGTCGCGCGGGGCTGGTTCGATCCTGATGGTCGCCCTCTCGCATGCTTTGTCCAGTGTCGCACCGAGCTCTACCTGGGGCATGCGAGGCATCCTTACCTGCACGATCGAGCGCACGATCGATCCATGCTCTCCGAGAAGAGCTTCAACGGAATCCGCCACTCTGACGAACATGAGGGTGACGGGCACCGAGTGGTCGGAGAGCGTCTTGACCGTATCTGACAGGAGACTGAGGCCCTCGTCGTCTTCGACACGGTCGAGCTCATCGATCACCACGAGTGCTCGCTTGTTGAGCTGCTGGAAGAGGTAACGCACCTCCTCGGGATCCAGAGCGTTGGCGCGCCACTCTTCCGCGAGGGGGGAACCCAGGTCTCGGAACACGCTTCGCCAGATGGCGCCGAAGTCAGTGGTGCTCCCGCAGTCGACCCGCACAGCCTCGAGGGGTGTTGCGAGAGCCATGCCCCGGATCAGCTGTGGTAGCACGTTGGCCAGCGAGGTCTTGCCACCCCTCGCTCGCCGTAGAGGGCGACGTGCTGGCCCCGTTGGAACAGCGCTTCGAGGCAGATCATGACTTGCTCGGGTCGGTCGGCGAAGAGGGCGAAGTCGTCAACCGGCGCGGAGGGCGTGAAGGCAAGCGTCACGCGGGCGAGCCGTTCGTACTTCGCGGACTCATCTGGGGACATGCGGGACCTCAAAGGTTGCTAGTAACGTCTATTCGGTTACTACTAGAACCCCGAAGCTTTCAACTGCCAGTGAGGGAAGCCCCCGGGATATCGCTCCAACAGGGTAGCGGCGAGCCCTGACTCCGATCAGGAGTCTTCCGCCGACCCCATGCTGACCCGGTAGTCCAGATTGGACTACTAGATGAGACTCAGGTCGCTCGGCGGCCAGATCACGACCTCCGCCTTGCCGATCACGTTGTCGATCGGCACGAACCCGAGCGAGAAGCGGGAATCGAGCGAGTTCCCTCGGTTGTCGCCCATGACGAACAACGCGCCCTCGGGCACCGTCCTCTTGTCGAACCTCTCCGTAGGCTGGGTGAGGTATGGCTCGTCGATCGCCTCGCCATTCACGAACACTTCGCCGTCGCGACCGTAGACCACATCGCCCGGCGTGCCGATCACGCGCTTGATGAAGTCCTCGCTGTCGGGGCGCTGCACCCCGAGCCCCTCGAACATCCAATGGAAGAACCCGCCGACGGCGCCTCGATCGGGCTGCGCGCCCGGGTCGGGATCCTCGAACACGATGATGTCGCCTCGGTCCGGATCGCCGAAGTAGTAGGGCACCTTCAGCACGAGCACTCGGTCGCCCGGCACGAGCGTCGGTTCCATCGAGCCCGACGGGATGAAGAACGCCTGCACCAGGAAGGTCTTGATCACCAGCGCCAGCACGAACGCCATGATGATGAGCCCGGGAAGCTCGCCGACGAACTGCACGAGCGGGTTCCGGTGCTTCTTGGGTGAGTCGGACCCGGGGTCCAGAGGATCCGGAGGGTCGAGGGTGTCGCGTTCGGTGGTCTTCACCGACCAAGCGTACCGGCTGGTGGTGCCTCGTCGTCGTTGCCCTCGATCTGCAAAGACACCTCCACGGCCTTGAAGCTCGCCCACACCTCATCGCCTGCGCGCAATCCCATCCGAGCCACCGAACCAGCCGTGACCTCGGCGGTCAGCGGCGGCCGAGTGTCGACGCGCACCCTCGCCCGATCGCCGTCGACCGCAACCTCGGCGATCGTGCCACGGAAGACGTTGCGCGCGGACCCTTCGGGCTCGGTCATGTGGAGTGATACGTCGATGGGCTTGAGGCTCGCGATGGCCTGCGAGCCGTGGGCGACTGTCGCCTCCGGCGCCACGGTGATCTGTCCGTCGGCGGTTCGCAGGGTCGCGGCGCCGTCCTCGAGCGGTTCGAGCACGCCCGTGAAGAGATTCACGCCCACCAGGTCGGCCGCGTAAGAGGAGCGAGGCGCAGCGCGGATCTGTTCCGGGGTGCCGGTCTGGGTCTGGCGACCTTCCTCGAGCAGGGTCACGTAGTGGGCGAGGGTGAGCGCGTCGAGCGGATCGTGGGCGATCAGCACCGTGGCCCCTCCGAAGCCGAGGGCCACCTCTCGCACCAGCGCCCTGAGTCCGGGCCGAGCCGACACGTCGACGTTGGAGAACGGCTCGTCCAGCAGCAGCAGGCGTGGCTCGGCCGCCAACGCGCGAGCAAGGGCGACCCTCTGTCGCTCGCCTCCCGAGAGCGACCCGGGCATCGCGCTGCCGTCGACGTCCGGCGCGAGCCTCTCGAGCAGCTCCGCGGCGCGCGCTCGGGCGGTGGACTTCTCGGTCCGCCGAGCCCGCAGCGGGAACGCGACGTTCTCGAGCGTCGAGAGCCGCGGGAACAGCAGGTCGTCCTGGAAGCAGATCCCGACCGGACGCTGCTCGGGCGGCAGCAGGTCGATCCGTTCGCCGTCGAGCTCGATCGTGCCCTCTGTCAGCTCGAGCGTGCCGGTGAGGGCGTCGACCACCGTGGACTTGCCGGCGCCGTTGGGACCGAGCAACGCCAGGGTCTCGCCGTCGGCGACATCGAGCGTGACCGCGACCTCGAACCGGTCGCGACGGGCGACGAAGTCGGCGTGCAGGCCCATGCCGGCATCCTGCCAGGGTTCAGCGAGCCTGGGTGATGCGGTCGCGCATCGCCACGAGCACGCCGACCGACAACACGACCAGGATCAGCGACAGGAAGATCGCCCCGCCGGGATCGGTGAGCCGCGCCTCGTAGACCGCGAGCGGAAGCGTCTGCGTGCGGCCCTCGAGGTTGCCGGCGAACGTGATCGTTGCGCCGAACTCGCCGAGGGCTCGCGCCCACGCGAGCACCGCGCCAGCAGCGAGCTGCGGCCCGAGCATCGGCAGCACGACACGACGGATCGCGTACCGGGGACTGGCGCCGAGCGCCGCGGCGGCGCGCTCGTATCGCTGATCGATCGAGCGCAGGCCGGACTCCGTGGCTAACACCACCAAGGGCATCGAGACGAACGTCGTGGCCGCGATCGCCCCCCAGATCGTGAAGGTGAGCTGGATGCCGAGGCCCTCGTAGAGCCAGCGGCCCATGACGCCGCCCCGACCGAGCGCCGCAAGCAAGCCGATGCCGCCGAC
>Ga0136612_10001107_pt1 | contig 11119 bp, 9 predicted proteins | sample AntDryUQ224A2306_2_FD_106644 | JGI IMG/M metagenome (GOLD analysis project Ga0136612, IMG submission 106644) | Polar desert sand microbial communities from Dry Valleys, Antarctica - metaG UQ224A (23.06) | ecosystem: Environmental > Terrestrial > Soil > Desert | place: Antarctica: Dry Valley...
ACTTACGGGTTGAAGAAAGCGTCGATCCTGGCGGCGCTGATCAACGCCTTGCTGCTGCTGGTGGCGATCGGCGCGATTGCCGCCGAGGCGATTCGGCGGCTGTTCTATCCGTCGCCGGCCGACGGCGCGACGGTGATGGCGGTCGCGGCGGTCGGGATCGTCATCAATGGCGCAACCGCATTGCTGTTCGCTCGCGGCCGCGAGCACGACATCAATATCCGCGGCGCCTTCCTCCATATGAGCGCCGACGCCGCCGTGTCCGCCGCGGTCGTCGTCGCAGGCTTCCTGATGCTCTCGACTGGCCAGCTATGGATCGACCCGGTGATGAGCCTCGCCATCGCCGGGGTGATTTTCTGGAGCAGCATCGGCCTCCTAAAGGAATCGGTGTGGATGTCGCTGGCCGGGGTTCCCGCGGGGATCGACGTCGACGAGGTCGAGACCGAGCTGGCGTCGCTGCATGGCGTGCTGGCGGTTCACGACCTGCACGTCTGGCCGTTGAGCACGACCGAAACCGCGCTGACCGCGCATCTCGTCGCGCCGGGCGCGGAATCGGATCAGCTGTTGGGCAGCGCCCGCGAGTTGCTGCGCGCGCGGTTCCGGATCGAGCATTCGACGATCCAGGTCGAGCGGCGGGCACCCGGCGACTGCATCGATTGCTAGGCAGCCGATGTTGGTCACCCACCTCGAATGCTCGCTGACCGGGGAACATTATGAGCCGGGGCAGGTGCACGGGCTGTCACGGGCGGGCAAGCCGCTGCTGGTGCGCTATGATCTGGGCAAGACGAGCGAGACGCTTACCCGCGAGGCGCTTGCGACGCGCGAGCCGACGATGTGGAAATGGCGCGAGCTGTTGCCGTTGCCCGAGCAACTCGAGCCGGTGAGCCTTGGTGAGCCGGTGACGCCGATCGTGGCGCTGAGCCGGACCGCCGAGCGGGCGGGCGCGTCGACCTTGCTGGTCAAGGACGAAGGGCGGCTGCCGACTGGATCGTTCAAGGCGCGCGGCCTGGCGATGGCCGTGACCATGGCCAGGCATTTCGGGATCACGCGCATGGCGCTGCCGACCAACGGCAACGCCGGCGCGGCGCTCGCCGCTTATGGCGCGCGGGCCGGGATCGAGACAATCGTCATCTGCCCGGCCGAAACGCCCGAGATCAACGTCCGCGAGACCGCGGCCTACGGCGCAAGAGTCTATGTCGCGGACGGTCAGATCGACGAATGCGGACGGCTGGTCGCGGAGGGCGCCGCGAAAGGGCGCTGGTTCGACTGCTCGACGCTGAAGGAGCCTTACCGGCTCGAGGGCAAGAAGGTGATGGGGTTCGAGCTCGCCGAGCAACTCGGCTGGAAGCTGCCGGACGCGATCTTTTACCCGACCGGCGGCGGCACCGGCCTGATTGGCATGTGGAAGGCGTTCGCCGAGCTTGAGGCGGTCGGCCTGATCGGGCCAGAGCGGCCGCGGATGTTCGCGGTCCAGGCCGCCGGCTGCGCTCCGATCGTCCGCGCATTCGAGGCCGGCGACGAGTTCGCCGAGCGGTGGGAAGGCGCGGCGACCATCGCGACCGGCATCCGCGTTCCCAAGGCGGTGGGCGATTTCCTGATCCTGCGCGCGGTGCGGGACAGCGGTGGCGCGGCTCTGGCGGTGGAAGAGCAAGCGATCGTGCAAGCGGTAGAGGACGTCGCGCGCGATGACGGCATGCTGCTGTGCCCGGAAGGCGGCGCGGTTGTGGCGGGGTGGCGGCTGGCGCTGGATAGAGGGCTGGTCGGGCGGGACGAGACGGTGCTGCTGTTCAACTGCGCCAACGGCAACAAATATCCGCTGCCGGATCGTTCGCGGAAGCTTACCTTGGCAGATGCCGATCCGGCGGCGCTGTAGTCGTCATTGCGAGGAGCGTCAGCGACGCGGCAATCCACTGGATTGCTTCCCCCGGCTCGAGGCCGGGGTCGCAATAACGATTGGGCCCAGATGCGGTAAACCCCGGCAACCGAAGTTGCCGGGGCTCCATGCTTCGCTTCCCGAAGGATTTGAAGCACGGGAATAGAACGTTCTCTCCCGCCGAGGGTTCCGACCCTCATGGCAAGAAAATCCAGCGACTCGAACAAAGCTGTGGATAAGTCCGCCCGGCTGAAGATCGCCAGCTACAACATCAACGGAATCACCAGCCGGCTTGAGGTGCTGCTGCGCTGGCTCGGGGAGTTCCAGCCGGATATCGCCTGCCTGCAGGAGCTGAAGACGATCGACGAGCGCTTTCCGGTCGAGGCCATCGAGCGCGCCGGCTATGCCAGCATCTGGCACGGCCAGAAAAGTTGGAACGGTGTCGCCATCCTCAGCCGCGTCGGCGAGCCGGTCGAAACCCGGCGCGACCTTCCCGGCGATCCCGACGATAGCCACAGCCGCTACATCGAAGCGGCGGTGTGCGGCCTGCTGATCGGCAACCTCTATTTGCCCAACGGCAATCCGTGGCCCGGCCCGAAGTTCGACTACAAGCTCAAGTGGATCGACCGGCTCCACGCGCAGGCTCGGGAGCTGCTCGACAGCGGCCTGCCGACGATAATGATCGGCGATTATAACGTCATTCCGACCGCGCAGGATGTTTACAAGCCCGAGCGCTGGCTGAAAGACGCTCTGTTCGCGCCCGAAGCGCGGGCGAAGTTCGCGCAGCTGGTCGCGCAGGGCTGGACCGACGCCATCCACGCGCTCCACCCCGACGAGCGCATCTACACCTTCTGGCCGTACTGGCGGAATGCGTTCGAGCGCGACGCCGGCATCCGCATCGACCATGCGCTGCTGAGCCCAGCACTCGCCCCGCGGCTGAAAGCGGCCGGCGTCGACCGCACCCCGCGCGGATGGGAAAAGACCAGCGACCACGCGCCGATGTGGGTGGAAGTGGAGATGTGATGGCTGCCCTGCGGCTCCCCAACGGAAGCTAGCAACGGCCCATTGCGGCAGTCTGCATTTTGGCCTTGACCCTGACACGGTGTCAAGGTTGAATAGTGTTTCCTGATGCCAGCAGCGAGAACCAGGAAGTGAACCAGAAATATGATCACGAACATGGTTGTCACCATGGCGCTACGCATGCCAACAGCGTGAAGGACCCGGTCTGCGGCATGACGGTCGATCCTGCCGTCTCTTCTCATCATTTTGACGGCGATAGCCAAATCTACCATTTTTGCAGCGCCGGATGCTTGACCAAGTTTAAGGCGGACCCACAGCTCTATCTCCATGGCAGCGAACGACCGACCGTTCGAGCGGAGGATGTCGCAGAGGGTACGATATGGACCTGCCCGATGCACCCCGAGATTCGCCAATTGGGTCCGGGCACTTGCCCCATATGCGGCATGGCGCTGGAGCCGCTCGAACCCACCCTCGACGACAAGCCGAACCCCGAGTTGATCGACATGAGCCGCCGCTTTTGGGTCAGCGCCATCCTATCGATCCCCCTCGTCATCCTGACGTTGGGGGCCGAGGTTTTCGGCTGGCAGATCGTTCCGATGAGCACCTCGGTCTGGCTGCAGCTGGCGCTGGCGACGCCGGTCGTCCTGTGGGGCGGTTGGCCTTTTTTCGAGCGCTTCTGGGCCTCGCTGAAGAGCCGCAACCTCAACATGTTTACGTTGATCGGCCTCGGGGTCGGCGTTGCCTATGGCTACAGCGTTATTGCGACCCTTGCCCCCACCGCTTTTCCTGCCTCCCTGCGGACAATGGGCGGGTTAGTGCCCGTCTACTTCGAGGCCGCTGCCGTCATCACGACCCTGGTCCTTCTCGGGCAGGTGCTGGAGCTTCGCGCACGATCGGCGACTGGAAAGGCCATTCGTGCCCTGCTGGGTCTAGCGCCCAAGACCGCGCGCCGGGTGCGGGATGGATTGGAGGAGGACGTAGCGCTTGAGCTCGTCGAAGTCGGCGATGTGCTCCGCGTCCGTCCAGGCGAGAAGGTGCCAGTCGATGGACTTGTCGTCGAAGGCCGGAGTTCAGTCGACGAATCGATGATCTCGGGCGAGCCGATCCCGGTCGAGAAGACGGAGGGCGACCCGCTCACCGGCGCCACCGTCAACGGCACCGGTTCGCTCCTGATGAAGGCCGAGCGCGTCGGACGGGATACGATGCTGTCCCAGATCGTGCGCATGGTCGCCGAAGCGCAGAGGTCGCGGGCGCCGATTCAAGCACTCGCCGACAAGGTATCGAGATGGTTCGTTCCAGCAGTGGTGTTGATTGCCGTGCTTGCCTTCGTCACATGGTCGCTGATCGGCCCGGAACCTCGCCTGGCCTATGCGCTGGTCAACGCAATCGCGGTCCTCATCATCGCCTGTCCCTGTGCGCTCGGCCTGGCTACGCCGATGTCGATCATGGTCGGAACCGGCCGCGGCGCGTCCGCAGGCGTCCTCGTCAAGAACGCCGAGGCGCTGGAGCTGCTGGAAAAGATCGACACGCTTGTGGTCGACAAGACCGGCACGCTGACGATCGGCAAGCCGCGCCTGATCAAGGTGGTCGCAACCAACGGTTTCGAGGAGAGCGAAGTGCTTGGCATCGCCGCTTCGCTCGAGAAGGGGAGTGAGCACCCGCTGGCGGCCGCCATCGTCGAAGGCGCGGACGAGCGCGGCGCAGTGATCGAGAGTGCGACGGATTTCGCCTCGCACACCGGCAAGGGCGTGAGCGGAACCGTTGGGGGCCGCGCCGTATCACTTGGCAACAAAGTGATGCTCGCCGATCTGGGGGTGGATACCGCCAGCCTCGACTCGCAAGCCGACAGCATTCGCGCCGAGGGCCAGGGTGTCATGTTTGTGGCGATCGATCGGAAGCTCGCTGGCCTGCTGGTCGTCGCGGATCCGATCAAGGAAACGGCAGCCGACGCGATTGCGGCGCTCCGTAAGAGTGGCGTCCGGGTCGTGATGCTGACCGGAGATAATCGCCGCACCGCGGAAGCGGTGGCACGGAGCATCGGCGGGATCGACGAAATTTTCGCGGACGTCCTGCCCGACCAGAAGCAGGCGATGGTTGAAAAACTGGGTGGCGAAGGACGCCGCGTCGGCATGGCCGGCGACGGCATCAACGACGCTCCTGCCCTGGCGGCCGCTGACGTCGGAATCGCAATGGGCACCGGCACAGATGTTGCTATGGAAAGCGCCGCCGTGACACTGGTGAAGGGCGATCTTGGAGGGATCGTTCGCGCCCGGCACTTGAGCCGCGCGGTAATGCGCAACATTCGGCAGAATCTGTTCTTCTCATTCGTGTTCAATGCGGCCGGCGTGCCGATCGCCGCGGGCGTGCTTTACCCGACATTCGGCCTGCTCCTCAGTCCGATCATTGCCGGCGCGGCGATGGCGTTCAGCTCGGTCGCGGTCATCGGCAACTCGCTTCGCTTGCGGGGCGTGAAGCTTTGAAGATCGGCGAAATCTCGACGGCTGCCGGTGTAAGCCAGCGCATGATCCGGCATTATGAGAAGATCGGATTGATTCCTCCGGCCCCTCGCCGGGACTCCGGCTACCGCGACTATGGTCGGCGCGACCTTCATACGTTGCGCTTCATTGGGCGTGCTCGCGACCTTGGCTTTCCCATCGAGGACATTCGCGCGCTTCTCGCGCTATGGAACGATCGCAGCCGCTCCAGTGCTGAGGTGAAACAGCTTGCCCTTGCTCGTGCGATCGAGTTGCGAGACAGGATCGCGGTGTTGGATAAAATGCGCCGGACGCTGGAGGATCTTGCGGCGAGTTGTCATGGCGACGATCGACCGGACTGCCCGATCCTCGATGATCTCGAAGAAGGTGGTCATGAGCGAAGCCGTTGAAAAACATTCGCATGCGGCGCATATGGCTCGCGTGAGCTTTCGCCCACTCTTCGCGATTCTGATCGCCTTTGCGATGCTGTTCGCTCCCTTTGCCATGCAAAGCGGGAGCGCGATGGCGGCCATGCCTTCGGATTATCACGGCCAGATGATGGAGAAGGGGCACTGCGGCGGGCAATCCAGCGAGGGAATGGCTGATAAGGCGCTCGGTAAGTCGTGTTGCGTTGCGATGTGCGCTGCCATTGCGGTAGCTCCAGTCTCGCCGACGGAACCGCTTTCGTTCTCGCGAAGCGTTGAACGGCCCGCGCTTGCGCAATTTCGGCATGGCTATCTTGCTAAGTTGGCTACACCCCCTCCGCGTCGTGCGTGAGATCGAACTTTTTTCAATCGATTTCACGGAGACTGACATGAAGAAGATTCTGACCGCGATCGCGTTGGCGATCGTCCTCCCCGCCGTGGCGCACGCCCAGGCGGCTCCAGCTCCCGCGCCCAAGGCGGACTGCTGCGAGAAAATGAAGGCGGCCGGCAAGGACTGCTGCAAGGACATGGCCAAGATGGACCATAGCAAGCACGACATGAAGGACGGCGCGAATCCTCACGCCGGCCACGACATGTCGCAGTCCGGCGCCGACACGCCGCAGACTGACTCGCACCAAAACCATTAGCGCAGCGTGACGTTAAGGGGCGGCGGCGTCTTTCGGGCGCCGCCGGCCCGACCCGTGCTTTTGATCATCCCGCAAGGATCATACATGCTTGAAAAACTTACCCTTGAGCGGCGCCACTTCCTCCGCGCCGCGGCGCTGGGCGGCGCTGGGGTCGGCCTCGCCGGCGTGATGCCCGCCTGGGCGCAGCCGCTTTCACCAGGGCTGGCTCGCCCCCTGCCGACCGTCAGTGGCACGGATATCGCTCTCACCATCGGCAAGGTCGCGGTCAGGGTAGATGGCAAGGTCAGCCGCGCGGTCGGCGTCAACGGCACAGTCCCGGCACCGCTGGTCCGCCTCAAGCAAGGGCAAAAGGTCCGCCTGCGGGTCACCAACACGCTCGACGAGGACAGCTCGATCCACTGGCATGGCTTGCTGGTCCCGTTCGCGATGGATGGCGTGCCGGGCGTGAGCTTCCCCGGCATCATGGCGCGTTCGAGCTTCAATTATGAGTTCGATGTCGTCCAGTCGGGCACCTACTGGTATCACAGCCATTCGGCCTACCAGGAGGAGGATGGCCTCTACGGGCCGATCGTCATCGATCCGGCCGGTGCCGACCCCGTCGCCTATGACCGCGAGCATGTGCTGGTCCTGTCCGACCACAGCCCGATGAGCGGCGCGACCATCTACCGCAAATTGAAGCAGATGGGCGGCGGCTATTTCAATATGCAGCGCCTGACGCTTTCCGGTCTGCTCGCCGGTCGCGACCTGACCGCGGCCGAGCGTCGCCAGTGGGCCGAGATGCGAATGGACGCGTCCGACATCGCCGATGTCACCGGCTCGACCTACAACTTCACTGTCAATGGGTTCGGCCCGTTCGACAATTGGACCGGCCTCTTTAAGCCCGGCGAGCGAGTGCGGCTGCGGATCATCAACGCCGCCGCGCAAACCAACTTCAATGTGCGCATCCCGGGGCTGCCGATGACGGTCGTCCAGGCCGATGGACAGAATGTTCGTCCGGTGACGGTCGACGAACTGCAAATGGGTGTGGCGGAAACCTACGACGTCATCGTCACCCCCGGCGACCGCGCTTACTCATTCGTCAGCGAGTCGATCGACCGCTCCGGTCTCGGCCGCGCCACGCTCGCGCCGCGCGAAGGCATGTCGGCGCCGGTGCCGCCGCTCCGCCCGCGTCCGATCCTGACGATGCAGGACATGGGCATGAGCCATGGCGGCATGGGCGCGGGCGGGGGCATGAATAACGGCGCAACCGGCACGATGGACCATGGCGCGATGGCCGGCATGCAACATGGCGGCATGGCTGGCATGGCTGGCATGGACGCGCCCAACGCACCCAATCCGGCGGCAATTCGCGGCGTCGATCCGTCCGCCGAACAGAATGCGTCGAAGAATCTGTGGAAGATGACGGGATGGAAGGATCCGCCGCCACCAGCCAACGCCACGGCGGCCGGTTCGCCGCCGCCAGCCATGACGGACCATGGCGACATGAATATGCGCGACCTCAGCATCGCGCCGCAGGTCAAGGACGACCCCGGCGTCCAGACGATCTCGCCGATGCCGACCGACCGCACCGGCGAACCGCCGGTTGGCCTCGAAGGCCTCGACCACAAAGTGCTGCGTTACCGCGACCTGATGGCGCTGACACGCAACCCGGATGTGCGCGCGCCGACGCGGTCGATGGACATCCACCTGACCGGCAACATGGAACGCTACATGTGGTCGTTCGACGGGGTGAAGATGAGCGAACCCGCCGAGCCGATCCCGTTCCGCCTCAACGAGCGGGTCCGGGTCACGCTGATCAACGACACGATGATGCCCCACCCGATCCATTTGCACGGCCATTTCTTCGAGCTGGTCACCGGCCACGGTGCCAACGGCCCGCGCAAGCATACGGTCAACGTCCCGCCGGGCGGCAAGATGACCTTCGACGTCACCGGCGACGCGGCCGGCGACTGGGCCTTCCACTGCCACAATCTCTATCACATGACCGCCGGGATGATGCGCGTTGTCACGGTCCGCCCGCTTAAGGGAGACACGCAAAATGACGCGTCTTAAGCCGGTCCTGCTCGCGGCGGCCACGAGCCTCCTGCTAGCGGCCCCGGCCCATGCCCAGCATCAGGGGCACACCATGCCGGGGATGTCCATGCCGGCGCCCAAGAAGCCCGCGCCAAAGAAAGTCGCGCCAAAGAAAGCCGCGCCCAAGAAAGCCTCGCCGAAGAAAGCTGCACCCAAAAAGGCGGCGGCGAAGAAGATCGCGCCGAAAAAGGTAGTGCCGGTCGCCGATCCTCATGCCGGCCATGATATGCCGGCCATGCCGGCACCGCCGAGCACTCCAGTCGCCGATCCGCACGCAGGTCATGACATGTCGCAGATGCCGGCCGAGGCGGCGGACCCGCACGCCGGGCACGATATGTCGGCGATGGACGCCGCGCCGGCCGGGACCGACTTGCCCGCCGGCAAGGCCCCGCCGCCGCCGGTCCCGACCGATCGCGCCGCCGATGCCGTCTACGGCGACAGCGCCATGGACATGGGCCGCCATCACCTTAACGAGTTCCACGGCGGCCAGAAGCTCACCCAGGTCATGTTCAACATCGCCGAGGCCCAGTTCCGCAAGGGCCGCGACGGGTTCGAATGGGACGGCGAAGGCTGGTATGGCGGCGACATCAACCGCCTGTGGATCAAGAGCGAGGGCGAAGGCGAGTTTGGTCGGTCGATCGAAAAGGCGGAGGTCCAGGCGCTCTACAGCCGCGCGATCGGTCCTTACTTCAACCTCCAGGGCGGGCTTCGCTACGACTTCAAGCCCAACCCGTCGCGGGTTTATGCGACGTTCGGCTTCGAGGGACTCGCACCGAGTTTCTTCGACGTCGAGGGTGCATTGTTCCTGTCGAACAAGGGCGAGCTGCTCGCGCGCGCCGAAGGTTATTACGATCAGCGCATTACCCAGCGGCTGATTCTCCAACCGCGCGCGGAGGTAAATTTCGCCGCTCAAAGCACGCGCGAACTCGGCATCGGCTCGGGCCTCAGCGACGCCGAGATCGGCCTGCGCCTGCGCTACGACATCCGCCGCGAGTTCGCGCCTTATGTCGGCGTCCAATACCGCCACGCCTTCGGCGACACCCGCCGATATCTGCGCGAAGCCGGTGAGGACGCTGGCGGCTGGAGCCTGCTGACCGGCGTTCGGGTGTGGTTTTGAAATCGATCAAAGGGGGATGACAATGAAGATCACTCTTACGATTGCGGCCGCGGCACTGGCGGCTCAACCCCTCGCGGCACAGCCGGGTTCGCCGCATCCTGTCGCAGCAAAGGCCGTCACCGCCAAGGCGGTCGCCGAGACCGAAGCGGCCGCGGTCCGGTCGGTGCTGACTCAATACAAGTCGGCAATCGAGCGGCTCGACGCCACAGGCACCGAACGCCTGTTCACGACAGATTCCACCGTCTTCGAAACCGGTGGGGTCGAGGGAAGCTACAGCAATTATCTCGCTCATCACCTCGGGCCCGAGCTCAAGGCGTTCAAGTCGTTCAAATTCTCGGATTACAAGGTTGACGTTCGCATCGAAGGGCCGGTCGCGCTCGCCACCGAGACCTATAACTACCGCCTCGAGACGAAGAAGGGCGAGATCGCCGAACGCCGTGGGGTCGCCACCAGCGTTCTGAAAAAGATTGGCGGCCGGTGGAAGATCCTGTCGATGCACAATTCCGCCCGCAAGCCGAAAGGGAGCTGACATGCACGCCATGGTTAGCGGATCGCTTGGCCATCTAATCATGCGCAGGAGTTGGCTTCTCGTCGCGCTGCTTGGGGCGATTTTGATTTCCACGGCATCACCGGCGCTCGCTCACACCGACCACAAGAAAAAGGAGGCCGCGGCACAAATGGTGCAGCCGGGCGCCTCCGGATCGACCAGCGCCGATCCGACGATTGCTCATTCGCAAATGGGCGAAATGATGGATGACATGAAGAAGGACCGGTCGAAGATGACTAGCTTCGAGCGCCTGCTTGATTGGCTCGGCCGGCTGCATCCGATGATCGTCCACTTTCCGATCGCTTTCTTCCCCGCGGCGCTGTTCACCGCGATCGTCGGGCGCCGCCGGCCCGCCTTTGCCGCCCCAGTGCAATTCATGGTGGTCGCCGGCGGCATCATCGCGCCGATCGCCGCCGTCCTCGGCTGGTTCGACGGTGGCTTCGACTTCGCCACCGACGACATGCTGCTCCAGAACCATCGCTGGCTCGGCACCGGGATCGGTATCGGCGCGTTGGGACTTGCGATCTGGGCGTTGCGAAAGCCGCAACAGGACCGGAGCGTCGGCATGATCGTCGGGCTGGCGATCATTACAACGGCAATCGTGGTGCAGGGTTGGTTCGGCGGCGCGCTCGTCCACGGCATGGACCACATGAACTGGTGAGGTGATTATGGAACAGGGACACACGCAGCACAGCGACGAAAACGGCGGCATGAAAATGTCGAAGTCGCAGGCGCCATCTTGATGTGCGAACGCGCCACGATCACCGACCGCTGTGCGGCGAGATCATCAGTTCGCAGAAGCGCGAGATCGAGCAGTTGAAAACGATCATGGCGCGCCAGTGACCGGACTTCAGACATCCAGAAGAACAGGGCGGGGCGGCTCAAAGGAGAATATCATGAAGGCCTTGTTTTGTATCGGCGCGGTTGCGCTCGTTTCTACGCTCTC
>Ga0136612_10001108_pt1 | contig 11117 bp, 10 predicted proteins | sample AntDryUQ224A2306_2_FD_106644 | JGI IMG/M metagenome (GOLD analysis project Ga0136612, IMG submission 106644) | Polar desert sand microbial communities from Dry Valleys, Antarctica - metaG UQ224A (23.06) | ecosystem: Environmental > Terrestrial > Soil > Desert | place: Antarctica: Dry Valley...
CAGTTCGGCAACCGCCACGTGCTGCCCAGCCATCTGATTGGGCTTCGCCGGGTGCTCGGCGAGATGCAGGCCCGAATCATCCGCACAGAGAGCCGGGCGGGGTTCCAGATCACCGAGGGACACAACCCGTACTTCTTCGGCACGATGCGCGCCTGGTGCAACGGCGCCACGCTCGCCGCGGTTCTGGAGAGGGTGGACCTCAGTGAGGGCGACCTCGTGCTGACCTTCAACAAGGCGGTGGACCTGATGCGTCAGGTGCGCGAGATGTTGCTGACGGTGGACTCCGACTCTCCCCTCGTGCCGCTGCTCGAGCAGGCGATGCGAAGGGCTCGACGCGGCATAATAGAGCAGAGCTACGTGGTGGGCTTCGGTGTGCTCGCGCCGCCCGCAGACGCCGCCGAAGTCGAGCTTGAAGAAGTGATAACCTCCGGCGAGCAGCCCGCGAGCGTCGAGCCGCATATCTTGACAGAGGACGACTGACGCACCGCTCCAGCGCTGGCCAGGCCGCCGGCCCCCAGCCCGCACCGCCGCCCGAATCAGCCCAGCAATTCCCCCACGTTGAGCGCGAGGTCGGGCAGCGTCGTGGACTCTAGCGACCGCTCACCACGCACTCGCACCATCCGACCGTACCCTTCCTCCGACGGCTCGGTGTGGCGCTCCACCGCCCCCGCTGGTATGTCCACAAGCCACACCTCCGCCACGCCCGACCGCGAGTAGTGCGGCAGCTTGACGTTTCGGTCGTACTCAAGCGAGGAGTCGGCGACCTCGACGAGCAGCAGCACGTCGGCAGGGCCAGGGTGGGACTGTTCGTAGTAGTCGTCCCGGAAACGCAGCACAGCGAGATCGGGCTGTAGCTGCCCGTACTCACCGAACTGCACGGGGCCCTGGACCCGCACGATTGCCGCGCTGCGGGGCAACTGGTCGTGAACCGATTCGTCCAACCTGTCTACTCATGCTGAGTGTTCGCTGCCTATCGGGCTCATCTCGACAACCTCCCCTTCAAGCAGTTCCACCCGGTCGTCGTCGGCGAGTATGCCGACCTCGGCCAGCTTCAGGTACTCGTCCACCGTGAAGCGTCGCCTCGTCGGCTGCTCAGTCTCCTCGGCTAACTCCGTCGTCGCCATTGCATCCTCCCTTGCGCCCAAGTGGCTTTGCGTAACTACTCACAGTATACAGCGGCTCAGGTGAGCGATACCGCGAGGCGAGCCGACGTGTCGAGGCTGTGAGTTCGCAGTTAGGTATGAAGCGACGGCGGAGCGCATCTTCGCTGCCTCGGCGTCGCACGGACGGCGGAACCCCTTCAGTGAAGGGCGGCCACGCTGGACGCACGCCGTCGCCCGCTCGTCGCTTAGCGCTTCGACAGCCAGGCGCGCAGGTCCGGCTCGTGCTCGACGTGGTAGTGATCGAGCGTGCCGCGCACCACCGCCGGGCCGAGCGCGTACCCTTCCAGCCACGGGAAGCGGCTTTGCTCGAGGAGGTCGTCCTCCGGCAGCGCGGCGATGGCGCGCTCGACGCGGTCGAACGTCTCCCGCGATTCACTGAGAACCTCCGCGAGCGGCTTGTCGTGGCTAGCATCGTATATCCAGTGGTTGATCTCGTCCAGGTCGGTCTCCTCGTCGAGATGCTCGGGCCAGGGGAACACCGGCGCCTCGCCGCTCAGCCCGGCCTCGAGCCTTGCGACGGTATTCCACCGCCAGCCGGTCAGGTGGGCGAGGACGTCCTTGAACGTGAGCCCGTCGGGGAGTCCGGGCTGCTCCATTCGCGCCTCGCCCGCCTCGGCGACGATGCTCTCGACGTCCTCCCGAAGCCCCCGCACTGCGGCAAGCAGCGCGTCTCGATTGTTCAGTTGCTCCGTGCGCCCCATGGTTGCCTCTCCTTTCGGCTCTCAGCCCGCTCGGCAGACGACTTGCCTGCGCTTCCTGCCCGCCTCCATCCGGTTGCGCCTGAGCCGAATGTCTAGCCGGCGTCGTTTCAATACCCTACGTGTGGGTGTTGTGCATGCACCGCCGCTCGCTACGACTTCTCGACCTTCAGCGTCTCCGCGTCGCACGACGACACTTTGAGCACGACGGGCTGTACGCGCTCGGCGCCGGTTTCTATCGTGATGCTGCCGGGCTCGTCGAGGGTCCATCGTCCGATGGATTCTTCGGAGCCGTCCCCGCGAGCGATGCCGATGTACACCAGCCCTCCGCCCTTCTGGAACTCATAGCCCATCCGACCGCGCGAGGGTGGGAACGCGTACTCCGCAGGGCGGTAGACCGCGACCTCCGGCGTGTCCTCCTCGTGAGAGTAGAGCCAGCGCCCGAGTATGCACTCCTGCAAGTCTTCCATATCTCCTCCAGTTCCAGGATGTACAGCGACGCTGGGTGCGGGCGTTCGCACTGACGCTTCAGTCGGCTCGGTGTCGCGGCTCGGACCGGCGATCGGCGTCCGTTCCACCGTTTGCGTGCTCGACGCTCGCCCGCCGACGCCGCAGCCGCCGAGCACACCAACGCACAGCAGGCAGGCGAGCAGGGCCGCGAGCGAGCGACAGACGCGGCCACGCAGCCCGTCGCCCTCCCCGTCGGACCGCACTGCGACTACGCCCGGCGGTATGCCGCCCACGTTGACTCTTCCTTTCGCACGTGCCGGGCCTTCGGTCGGGGCCGAGCGCGTTTGCATCCCGCGTAATGACGGAGCGTGAGACGAATTTCACCGCAGCCGGCGGACTCCCGAGCACGAACGCATCAGGAGAGCTTATGCCTTGCTAGCCGCCCGGTCGTCCTTGCAATCGGCCTAGAACTGCCAGATGTGCCACAGCGCGTTGTCCGTCCCACGGGCGAACACTTCCAGCCGCCCGTCGGCGTTTCGGGCTGCGGTGATGTTGCTCGTCAGCACTCCCCCGAGAAAGCTCCAACCGGACCAGCCGTTGTTGGGCGCCGTCTGCCAGATGTGCCACAGCGCGTTGTCGGCGCCGCGCGCGAACACCTCGAGGCGTCCGTCGGCGTTTTGCGCCACAATGGGATCGCTCGTCAGTATGCCGCCGCGCGTCGCCCAGCCGGCCCAGACGCTGTTGGGCGCGACTTGCCAAATTGTGCCAGAGCGCGTTGTCCGCGCCGCGTACGAACATCTCCATTCGTCCATCGGCGTTTTTTCCCACTGAGATGTTGCTTGTGAGTATACCGCCCTGAGTGGCCCAGTCCGACCATACGGAGTTCGGCGCGACCTGCCACTTATGCCAAAGGCCGTTGTCCGTTCCCCGGGCGAACATCTCCATACGGCCGTCGGCGTTGCTCGCGACGGTGATGTTGCTTGTGATCACGCCACCTTGCGTCGCCCAGTCGGACCACACGCTGTTTGGTGCGACCTGCCACTTGTGCCACACTCCGTTGTCTGTTCCGCGCACGAACATCTCCAACCTGCCGTCGGCGTTCTTTCCCATCGCGACGTCGCTGCTGAGTCCTCCGCCCTGGGTCGCCCAGTCGGACCAGCCGTTGCTCGGCGCCGTCTGCCACTTGTGCCAGAGCGCGTTGTCGGTCCCCCGTACAAAGAACTCCAGCCGCCTGTCCGCGTTCGCAGCGACGGTGATGTTGCTCGTGAGCCCACCGCCTTGAGTCCCCCAGTCGGACCAACCGTTGCTGGGCGCCGTTTGCCACTTGTGCCACAGGGCGTTGTCGGCGCCGCGCACGAAAACCTCCATGCGTCCATCGGCGTTGTTGGCGGCGGCGATGTCGCTTGTGAGGATTCCGCCCAGCGTGCCCCAACCGGACCATCCGGTGAGCTGCGAGCCGATGGACGCTCGCGCGCCGTCCAACGTCGCCTGTATCCGCGCAGTCTGGCCGATGGTGAACATGTACATGCAGGCGTCGTCGGTGTAGTCCATGTAGTTCATGAACATGTCGCCGTTGGGTCCGTTGCTGCACGACACGTGCGGAAACGTGGGGCAGCCGTAGTTCGGCCCGGCTGCGTTTGGAGTGTCGCCCACCTCGTCGGACCCGCCGCAGCCCGTGCCGTCGTCGCCCCAGATGTGGAAGAGATTCAGCCAGTGGCCGACCTCGTGTGTGGTGGTTCGGCCCCGGTTGAACGGCGCCGCTGCAGTTCCGTTCGTGCCGAATGCGCTGTGTAGCACGACCACGCCTTCGGTGTTCGCCGGGCCGCCGGGGAACTGAGCGTACCCGAGGAGATTATTACCGAGCGGGCACACCCAAATGTTGAGGTAGCGGTCGGACGGCCACGGGTCCACGCCGCCCGTTGCTGCGGACTTGACGGGGTTGCCGACCCGTGGGAACGCAACAGTCTGCGTTTGAGTACGGGTGATCCCACTACTCGGCGCGCCGTTGGGGTCCGTCGTCGCGAGCGCGAACACGACGCGAGCATCGGCCACAACGGACTGCCACACACCAGGTGTCTGACCCACGTCGGCGTTGGCCGCGCGGAAGTCCGCGTTCAGGACGTCTATCTGGCTCTGAACCTGCGCGTCGGAGATGTTCTGCGCGTTGGTGTTCCAGACAACATGGACCACCACCGGAATAACGGTGAGGCCGGCGCGCTCAGTGGACCGCGCGCCCGTCTGGTACGCCCGCGCCAGCGTCTCGATCTCCGAGCGCGCGTCGGCGTACGCCGGGTCCTCATTGAGGAGCCTGCGGTGTTCGAGCTGGGCGCCGCAGCTTCGTCGAGTGGGTTGCTCTTCAGCCATCTCAGTCTTCCTTGCATTTGCGGTTTTGAACAGCTCTCCGAACGTTTTCGGATCGTGAGTATCATACCACCGCGGCGGGGTGAGCACAACCTGCTGAATCGCTGCGAGGCGCCTGAGCTTCCGCCCTCGTCGCGGACTCCCAGCCGGACAGCGACCTGCACTCGTTCGACGGCACGCGCCCTGCGAGACACGGACGCGACTATAAGTAACAGCGCAAGTCGCAGAACGGGAGGATTTCACTTGTCTAACAACAACGTCACGGTGTACTACGATTATCAGTGACCGTTCGTCTATGAAGCAGCGGTCTGGCTGCGACAGGTCGAGAAGCACAGCAGAGCGCCGTTCGGAGTGGAGTGGAAGTACTTTTCACTCGAACAAATCAACTCAAAGGAAGGCGAGGATTGGAAGGTCTGGGAACAGCCTGAAAGTGAGACCCGTTCCCTCTCCGCTTTCAAGGGCGCCGAGGCGGCCCGCAGGCAGGGCGACGACGCGTTCAACCGGTTTCACTTTGAGCTCTTGAGCGCACGCCACAGCCAAGGCGAAGACCTCAGCCCCGAGAGTGTGCTCAACGCCGCCAAACAGGCCGGCGTGGACCTCAACCAGTTTGGTCTCGACCTTCAGGACGAGGGGCTGCTAGCCAGGCTCGCGAGCGACCACCAGGAAGCCGTGGGGCGCAAGGTATTCGGCACGCCGACGATCTACTTTGGCGACAACGGAGCCTACATGAAGATGCGGCCCGCAACCACCGGCGAGGACGCTGTGTGCTTCTTTGAGACGTTTCGACAGATCGTAAGCGGCGACGTGAACATCGGGGAGATCAAGCGGCCCAGCTAGCGCCGGGTGGACGGTGCAACCTCCCGCACCGCCGCCGTGGGTTTGCGCCCGATGTGCGCCGGCTCCTAAGGCGTTTTGGGGGCGCTGGGCTCGGTTATCGTACGCATGTGGGGAAACAGCACGACGTCGCGGATTGACGAGCTGTTTGTGAGCAGCATCGCCAGCCGGTCAATGCCCAGCCCCAGCCCTCCTGTGGGCGGAAGGCCGTACATCAGCGCGTTGATGTAGTCCTTGTCGTACGGTGCTGCGTCCTCGTTGCCGGCGGCGCGCTCGGCTATCTGGGATAAGAATCGCTCGGACTGGTCCACGGGGTCGTTGAGTTCGGTGAACGCGTTGCCGATCTCGATCCCACCGACGAAGCACTCGAACCGCTCGACGACGCGTGGGTTGTCCGCGCTGCGCTTGGCCAGCGGTGAGAGTTCGATGGGGTAGTCCATCAGAAACGTGGGCTGTATGAGTGTGGGCTCGGTGTTGTCGAGCAGCACGTCCACGAGTTGTGCCCACGTCGCGCCGGGCCTCGCCTCGACGCCGGCGGCTCGAACGGCTTCGGCCAGCGACTCGCGGTCGGAGCTCTTATAGAAGTCCACACCAGTGGCCTCACGCACGGCGTCGCGCAGGGTGGTGCGTCTCCACGGGTGGGAGAGGTCCACCTCGGCGTCCCGAAACGTTGTCTGTAGTGAGCCGATAGCCTCCTGCGCGATGCTCCGCACCATCTCCTCGACGAGGTCCATCATGTCGTTGTAGTCGGCGTAGGCCTGGTAGAGCTCCATCATCGTGAACTCCGGGTTGTGCTTCGTGCTGACGCCCTCGTTGCGGAAATCCTTGCCGATCTCGTAGACTCGCTCGAGTCCACCGACGAGCAGCCGCTTGAGGTACAGCTCGTCGGCGATGCGCAGGTAGAGAGTCTGGTCGAGCGCGTTGTGGTGGGTGGTGAACGGGCGTGCGTTTGCGCCGCCGTAGATCGGCTGTAGTATGGGCGTTTCGACCTCGATGAAGCCGTGGGCGTCTAGGTAGCGCCGCATCGCGGTGACGATCCTGCTCCTGCGGATGAAGACCTCGCGCACCTCGGGGTTGACCATCAGGTCCACGTAGCGTTGGCGATAGCGAGTTTCCACGTCCTCCAGCCCGTGCCACTTGTCCGGCATCGGGTTGAGCGACTTGGCGAGCATTCGAAAGCTGCGGACGTCCACGGTGGGCTCGCCCGTGCGGGTGCGCATTGGCGAGCCCGACACCTGCAGCACGTCGCCGAGGTCCACGTAGGACTTGAAGAACTCCAGCTTCTCGGCCCCAAGCGTGCCGTTGCGAAGGAGCACCTGCACGACGCCCGAGCCGTCCTCGAGGTCGGCGAACACGCTCTTGCCCATATCGCGCCTACGGAGCAGCCGACCGGCGATGGTCGTCTCCCCGTGGTCGGGGTTGTCGGCGGCTTCGGCGGCCTGGGCTGCCGTATGCGTCCGAGCGCTGCGCTGCGGATAGGGGTCTATCCCCTGTCGTCGGAGCTCATCGGCCTTGCGGAGGCGTTGGGCCTGCTGCTCGTTGAGGTCTTCCAATTTCTTACAGCACTACTCTACAGCCACCACGGTTAGTGCGACTGCGCCGCCGGGCGTCTCGACCTTCACCTTGTCGCCGACCTTGCGCCCAAGCAGCGCATTGCCGACGATGGACACGTCGGAGATTCGGATCTCGCCGTTCTTATTTCGACCCGACTCGGCGCGGTTGACGATCATGTATGTGTCGCGCTGACCGTCCTCCTCGACTGTGACCGTGGAGCCGAGGCTGACGACGCCGGCGGTTCGCTTCGAGTCGTCAATTACGTCGGCGTGAGCAAGGAGATGCTCGATCTCGCGGATACGTCCCTCCACGAACGCCTGGTGGCGCTTGGCGTCTTCGTACTCACCGCTCTCAGAGATGTCTCCGCCTTCCTTCGCCTCTTTAATGCGTTCGGAGACGTTTGGCCGCTCGACCGTGTCGAGGTGGTGCAGCTCTTCGTGGAGGTGCTTGAGACCTTGTTCGGTTAGTTGGACGCGGTTGCTACTGTTCATACGATGTTCCCATTGTTATGACTACTTGCCCACCTCTCGGCGCTCTATGCGGGAGATGGGAAAACAAAAGGAACTGAAGGTGGGCGCACCCTCAGTTCCGCCGATGCGCGTATTATATGCCCTCACGAGTCGTTTGTAAAGCCGAGCTTGAGGGCGGGTTGCGGCGCCGCGCGGACGACTTGCGGCTCGACGGTAGCTGTATAATGCTTGCTCACAGCGCTGAGTCGGCGCCTTGCAGATCGGCTTGTCGCTGCTCAGTTTGTGGGTCTGCTATGTAGGTAAGGCGGCTATGATACGGGCGCCCCTGCGCCTGGCAGTGCCCGTCGAGCAGGACGAGCATCGGCTCGCTGTGATTGGCGCATTGGGAGAGGATGCGTTTGCGGCGGCGTACGAGGACGGCGGGGCGATGATGCTCGACCAAGCTGTAGCGTTGGCAGTGAGTTAGACTACACAGCGACGGCGGCAAGTTGGTAGGAGGGTAACATGACACAGGCTCCAGAGCGGTTCTTTCCACAGCGCGCGGATCGGGAGGTGCTCGACGATGTGCTGCGCGACTTCCCGTTCCCCCTCGTGCTCACCTACGCGCGACTGCACGAGGAGATGGACCGCCAGGAGCCAGTGGCGGCCGCGTGGCATATGCGCGACGCGTTTGAATGCGCGCTCAAGTTCTCCGCCACCCTCGCCGTCGCGGATTTCCTTCAAACCAATCCCAGCCCTGAGGACGCCAAGCCCGTGCTCAACACGCTGCTCAATCCCAGAGGCGTACTTGTTAGCGGCTGGCACTTCCTGATTGACAAGGCGCTGAGCCCACTTAAGGACGACGCACAAGCGGACCGCCTCGGTGAGAGCGGCCGCTTGTTGCCGGAACTGTTCAACGCCTTCTTTACCGTCACCCCGGGTGGGTTGAAGGCAAACAGGCTGTTTGTCAGGCTTGGCGGCAACGACGAAAACTTTGTGTCGTGGCGTAACGAGCACTTCGGCCACGGCGCCTTCAGAAACGACCGTCGGTTCTATGCGGATCAGACCAACCTCTGGCTGCCCCGATTGCACGAGTTCTACGCGGCACTGCGTCCTGAGCTCGCGGGTTGGGAGCTGATAAGCGTTCGGCCCGGCGGTGAACAGGTCCGCTGGCACGGCTCACTGGGGTTGCCTCCTGTTGAGCCTCACACGCACGTGCCGTCCGGGGAGTCCGTCCCCATGTTCCTGGCCGGCGGCGCCGAACATCTGGGCGCGAGACTGCGGTTGACGCCGCTGCTTTCGGTCCAGCCGTGTGAGACGTGCAAGCAACCCACAGCCTTCTTCTTTGACAAGTATCAGCACAAGGGCAAGCACTATCGCACAAGCCTGCTCGAGTACTTCGGGGGCCACTCGGATCAGCAGCGGGACTGGGAGGAGATGGACAAGCTCCGAGCAAAGCTACCCCCGGACTACGTTTACGAGCGGGGGACCTACGATCAGAAGGAGGTGGAGGAAAGAGTCGAAGCGGTGTTTCGGGACTTCGACACCGATTACTTGCCCCCCGAGTACCTGACCAACGCCTTCTGGGATGTGGTGGACAACCATCCCAAGGGGTACGTACACCTGTCTGCGCCCGAGGGTATCGGCAAGACTTATCTCGTCCGAGGGCTGGTGGCTGAGGGGCCGGAGCGCGACGCGCCGGTGCTCGCGTATCACATCCTGCCCGGGGCGCTCACGGACTACAGGACGTTTGTCTCGCAGTTGGCGGATCGCGCTCGGGAGCAGCTACGCTACCGCACCAACGAGATTCAGATAAAGGTCGCAACGATCAAGGTTCTGCAGCAGCAGTTCGTCGAGGCGGTGGAAGCGCTGATGAAGGAGAACAACCTGCGCACGCTGGTAGTCGCGATTGACGCGCTGCCGAACCCGGAGGATGGCTCCGCAGCGATCACCGACTTCCTGCCGCCGCCCGCACTATTGCCCGATCGCTGCTTCGTCCTGCTCACCAGCCGCGACGCCCTGCGTTCGAAGGCCCGCGAGACGCTGGACGATCTGCGCAAGAAAGGGCGACTCACAACCGAGACCGGTGTTGCGGTTTTCGAGACGATCCGGGTCTCCCCCGAGACGCCCGGCAACCAGCAGCTCGTTCGGGCTTACCTGAGGAGGCGCCTGACGAAGCCATACAACACGTCCGAACACGTCGAAACGGTGCTGGCACGCAGCGGCGGAGTCCTGCTATATGCATACCACTTCGCCCGAGCACTGGACACGGGCGTGTTCCCGGACCCGACCTCTCTACCGGACGGTAGTCAGTTTTACCCCGAGTACCTGCGCAAGCTTCGGGCTCGGGTAGGCGACCGATTCTTCGAGACCGTGTATCTGCCCGCGCTGCTGCTGCTGTCTGCGGTTCGGCGGCCAGTCACGTTCATACAGCTTCGCGACTGGGGGATACCGGAGGATCGCCTCCAGTCTGCGCTCTTCGACATCGCCGACTTCCTGCGAGTTCACCGTGCGCGCGGCTGGCACGACAGCCTGAGCACGGAAGAAGAAAACCGCTACGAACTCGCGCACGAGGCCTTTGTGCGCTACGTGAGCGAGGACTCCGAACTGCGGGCCAGGCTTCGAGAGACCCACGCCGGCGTCGCGCGATCTGCATTGAACCGCTGGTCCGGCCGATGGCGCGAGGCCGACCCTACCGGCGACGGCGATCTGTACGACCTGCGCTACGTGCTGTACCACCTCCGCGAGGCCGGGATGACCGAGCAGGAAGCAGTACTGCGAGCCGACGAGGAATATGCGAGTGCGTGCTGGGACGCAGGTAGCCTGGCGCAGGAGATGTCACGCCATCGAATCGCGCTGGAACTGTACGACCAGACGGCGGCTGTCTACAGATACCTGTTGGATTCAGGCAGGACCGAGCTCGCCAACGACCTGGCTGCGGCGCTGGTGAACGGAGGGAACTCTCTACAACAACTAGGGCGGCTGACTGAGGCTGTGGAGGCGTTCGACGAGGCGATCGTCATACGAAGGCGGCTGGTGGAGTCGGGCAGGACCGAGATTGCCAACGACCTGGCGTCGGCGCTGATGAACAAGGTGCGCGTGCTGGAGAAGCTTGAGCTGTGGGACGATGCACTTGCCTGTTATGAGGAGTCCATCCGTTGGCGTGAACGCTGTGTAGAGGCGGGCATGCTCCACCTGCTGCCCGAGCTGCTGAGAACGATTCGCTTCAGGGTTATGACGCTGTTGGACCTCGGGCGACTGCAAGAGGCTGGGTCGGATGTGGCAAGGCTTATGGAACACGTCTATGTCAAGTTGCGCTCCGAATCTCCGCCTCAGCCGGTGCTCGAGGAAATAGGTTGGATGTTGGGGCGGCTTATGGAGCTACAGCCCGAGCAGCGCGAAGAGGTGTACCTAGTGCTTAGCCATACGAGTCGCTAGGAAATACAGCATGCCGAGCGTGTAACACTGATGCAGGGGCGTTCAACTGAACGCCCTCGCGGGCACGCTTCTATGCATAGGATGTCGCTTGATCATGCACTAAGTACAATCAAGCGGGCTTCGCGGGAATGGGGTACTCTAGCGGGAGAAGGAGGGTGCGATGCGCAAGC
>Ga0136612_10001109_pt1 | contig 11112 bp, 14 predicted proteins | sample AntDryUQ224A2306_2_FD_106644 | JGI IMG/M metagenome (GOLD analysis project Ga0136612, IMG submission 106644) | Polar desert sand microbial communities from Dry Valleys, Antarctica - metaG UQ224A (23.06) | ecosystem: Environmental > Terrestrial > Soil > Desert | place: Antarctica: Dry Valley...
CTGATGATGCAGCTCGGCGCCGAGGGCGTCTTCGTCGGCTCGGGCGTCTTCAAGAGCGAGGATCCCTCCGCCCGCGGCCGCGCGATCGTCGAGGCGACGACCCACTTCGCCGACCCTGAGCGGGTCGCGCGTGCGTCGGAGGGGCTGGGCACCGCGATGGACTCGCTGGAGGCGCGCAAGCTCGAGCCGGCGCAGCTGCTCGCCGGCCGCGGCTGGTAGTGGCGCGCCGCGTCGGCGTCCTGGCCCTGCAGGGAGGCTTCGCCGCGCACCGCCGCATCCTGGAGACCCTCGGCGCCGACGTGCGCGAGGTCCGCGTGCCCGCCGACCTCGACGGGCTCGACGGGCTGGTCATCCCGGGCGGCGAGTCGACCACGATGACCCTCGGGATCGAGAGGGAGGGGCTGGGCGAGCCGCTGCGGGAGTTCGTCGCCGGCGGCGGGACCGTGCTCGGCACCTGCGCGGGGATGATCATGCTCGACCGCGAACACCTCGGTCTCGCCGACTGGACCTGCCGGCGCAACGCGTTCGGCCGGCAGGTGCGCTCCTTCGAGGTGGACCTCGCCTTGCCGGGAATCGACGGCGAGCCCGTTCGCGCGGTCTTCATCCGCGCCCCGTGGATCGAGTCCCACGGCGAGACGGTGGAGGTGCTCGCGGCTATCGAGGGCCACGTGGTCGCCGCCCGCCAGGACCGCATGCTGGCGGTCTCCTTCCACCCCGAGCTCACCGGCGAGACGAGGATCCACGCGGCATGGCTGCAGACGACCTGATCGTCTACTTCACCCGCCACGGCGAGTCCGTGGCCAACGAGTCTGACCGCGCGGGGGTCGTGCGCCCGGCCGACTCCGACCGGCTCTCGGAGGCGGGGTGGGAGCAGGCTCGTGGCGTCGGCGAGCGGCTCCGGGGTCTCGGCCTCGAGCTCATCGTCGCCTCGGACATGCGCCGCGCCCAGGAGACCGCGGAGGGGATCGCCTCGGTGCTCGAGCTGCCGATCGAGACGCTGCCCGAGCTGCGAGAGGTGCAGCAGTCCGACGCCTTCTACGCCGCCTCGCCCGACTACCGCGACCTCGCGCTGCTCAACCGGATGCCGACCGCGTCGCGCGAGCACGCCGAGCCGGGCGCTGAGTCCTTCGCCGGGGTGGTGAGGCGGGTGCAGCGCGTGCAGGAGGAGCTCGCCCGGCACGCGGCCGAGCATCGTGTGCTGGCGGTCTCGCACCACAACCTCCTGCACTTCTTCCTCGGAGAGGTCCTGTTCGGCGACGCCTTCGCGCCGGAGCACGTCCTCCCGCTCTTCAACGCCGGGCACGCCAACACCGGAATCAGCGTCTTCGAGCGCAAGCCCCGGGCGATGGACGGCCTCCGGTTCGACGGCTGGTCGATGACGACCTGGAACGACCAGGCGCACCTCTAACGGCGCCTGAGCCACTCGCGCAGCAGGGGGTCCAGCATCCGCGAGCGACCCTGGTCGTCGCGGACGACGTGCAGCTCGGCGGACTCGAGCCGTGCCAGCGCGGTCTGCAGCGTGGAGCGCGGGATGCGGTGCTCCTCCGCGAGCCTGCGGCTGGTGGGCAGGAGGCCGTCGGCCAGTCCGAGCAGGACCACCCGCTCCGGACGAGCGAGCCCGTCCCAGGCGGCCTGATGGGCGTCAAAGGTCTCCGCCAGCGCCGCGTCCAGCGCGCCGGCGGCAGGGTCGTCGGGAGACGCACCCGTCTCGAGCAGCTCGAAGAGGTGGTGGGCGAGGAGCATCGTGCGCTGCGGGTGGCCGCCGGTGAAGGCGAGGATCCGGTCCACGGCGTCGCCGGCTTCCAGGCCGGCGTCGCCGAGCAGCGCCTCGAGGTCGGAGGCGGCCTCCTGGGGCGGCAGCACGGGGAGCGACAGCGGGCGGGCCTGCCCGTAGAACGGCCGCTCGCGATCGGCGAACAGGGCGCGCATCATCGACGGCTGGCTGCCGGCGTAGACGTAGGCGACGCCTTCGGCGTGGTGCTGGATGACCGAGCGTACGAGCCCGTCGAGGCCGTCGTCGGCGACGAGCAGGTCCTGGAACTCGTCGAAGCACACGACGGTCAGATCGCCGTCGGCGGCGTGCAGGCGGGCGGGAGCGTCGAGGAGGTCGATCAGCGCGGCGCGGGCGTCGTCGGCCGCCACCTGCCGCGCCGCCGGCCCCAGGGTCACCTTGGCGGCGCCGACGCCGATCTCCACGCCGAGTCGGGCGGCCCAGCGACGGACGGCCCGGCCAGGATCGCCGGGGAGCGTGCCGTACACGGCCGCGACCCGCGCCGCGACGTCGGCGACGGTCGCGACCCGCGAGAGATCGACCCTCACCGCGCGGTGCCCGACCGCGCGCATCGCCGCGACGTGGGCGTCGAGGAGGCTGGTCTTGCCGAACCGGCGCGGGGCGACGAGCCGGATCGCCACGCGAGTGGCGGCGGCGCGCTGCAGCGCGTCGAGCTCGGACCGCCGGTCGATGAGCCGGTCAGGCGGGATGGGACCCTGGTAGGCGAAGGGATTGCCGGCGGCGGAGGACACGTACGCAAGAAGCGTACCAGACGGTACGAAGTGTCCATACCGCGAAGCAGCGGGTAGAGCTACCTGCGATGGCCCCGCTCACCGCCCCGCCCCTGCGTGACTGAGCGTCCCTCGTCGCGGCCGGCCTCCGCCTCGGCCTCCTGGGTCGTGCGGCGGATGATGCCCGCCGAGGCCAACGCCGCAGGCAACGTCCACGGCGGGGTCACCCTCCAGCTCTGCGACGAGGCGGCGGGCACCGCCGCCATGCGCCACGCGCGGCGTCGGGTCGCCACGGTGCGGGTGAGCGAGGTCACCTTCACCCAGCCCGTCGCCGTCGGCGAGCTGCTCACCCTCAAGACGTCGGTCAACGCGGTCTTCGGCTCCTCGATGGAGATCGGCGTCCGCGTCGAGGCCGAGGACCTCGAGACGGGGAACATCCGCCACACCACCTCCGCCTACGTCGTCATGGTCGCCCTCGACGACGACGGCAAGCCCGCTCGCGACATCCCCCAACTCGAGACGGACACGCCGGAGGCCGAACGGCGGGAGCGCGAGGCGCAGGGGCGGCGCGAGCGGAGCGCCCTCTAGCCCTCGGTGCCCGAAGCCGCCGCGAGCGTCGGTCGGCCTCGGTCGCCAGGAGGCTCACGCCCTCGCCATCGGGATGGTTCTTGAGGCTGCTCGTCGGCGGCACCGGATCCGTCGGTGCGGGTTTCGGCATGGTGCTCACGGGTACGCGGCCGAGTTCGCCGGCGCTCGGTTCGCGCGGCTGGTGTACCGTCCTTCGCAAGGAGGAGCACATGGCCGGCAGCGACGATGAGCGGGGCTCGGAGAAGCCGAGCGAACAGCGGGGCGGAACGACGCCGGACGAGGCGGAGGCCGGCGAGAAGGGTGGCTGGGGAGGCACCGCCGGCGAGGGCGTCGTGCCCGCCGACCTCGGCGGCTCGGACGCACCGCGCGAGATGCTGGCCGACGACCCCCAGCTTGAGAGCACCGTCCTCGGACGCACGACGGGCTCGGACGAGCCGGCGACCGAGGATGGCATCGACCTGAGCGCCGGCGACGACGCCGACGCGACGGCCCACGGAGGGTCCGACCTGCCGGAGGGAGCCGAGCCCGACCAGAAGGACATCGGGGCCGCGCGTACCCAGCCCGACCGCTGAGGAAGCTGTGGGGCTCGGGGCCCGTAGCACCCAGCTCGACCGCTGAGGATCCCGTTCGGGCTCGGGGCCGGTCGCCGGGGGCGTCCCGCTGGCGCTTCGGCAGATCCCGATCTTGGCCGGCGCCCGAGCGGACGAGCTGTCGGCGAATCGCAGATCGCGATGGCGCGTTGGCGCTCGGTCCCGCGACGCCCCGCGACGCCGCCGGCGGCGAGTCGTCGCTTGACCACCACCTGGGGGGTGGATCGACGACTCAAGGAGCCGCGTCGTGTGAGTCGTCAGTTGACCACCACGTCCCCCGCCCCAGGCGCCGTTGCCCCGGCGACGGCGTTCCCCGGCCGAACGACCGCTAGGGCCGCCGCCCGGCGGGCGCCTCGGACTCGTCGGTCACCGCGACGTTCACCGTCCGGCACCGCCCGCACCGCACCCGGACCTTCTTGGTCATCTGCACCGCCTGCATCGCCTCGGCGAGCACGTTGCCGCACTCCACGCAGACGTAGTCGTCAGGCCCGTTGCCGCGGAAGGCAGGCCGGTCCGGATCCTCTTGGAGCGCCGTCCCGCCGTCGAACGGCACCTCCCCCTCGCGGATCCGCCGCATCACGACCGCCGTCATTCAGGCCTCCCCGAGCTTGCGGGTGAAGTCCTTGATCATCTCGTCGAGCACGCCGACCATCACGCCCTCGCCCATCGACGCCGCCTTGCCGGTGATCTGCGCCCGGGTGTGGACCGTCCCGCCGCCGTCGGAGAGCTCGAAGGTCACGTCCGCGTTGGCGTGCCCCTGGCCTCCGGACTCCCTGGCCTTCACCTTCATGACCGCGCGGTGGGCGGTCGCGTCCTGCTCGACGATCTGGATCGTGCCGACCATCTTCATCGACATCGCCCCCATCTTCATCACGATCTGGGCCTTGACCGAGTCCGGACCCGTCGTCTCGAGCACGCTGCCGCCTTCGACGCAGGGCACGACGCGCTCGAGGTCGGTGATCGTGGCGAAGTTGTCGTCGATCGACTTGGTGGTCGTGAAGGGATGGTCGAGCTCGACTGCCATTGGGGGTCTCCTTCGCTGGCGGGTTCCTGATATACGGATGGACATGCCGATTCAGGCGGGGACGCACCGGTTCGGGCCCGACACCGCGCGGCTGTCGGTGCGGACGGGGAGGGGCGGGGCAGCGGCGAAGGCCGGGCACGACCTGGCGATCGACGTCACCCGCTGGTCGGGGACGCTCGAGGTCGCCGAGGACCTCGAGTGGACCGCCGTCGCGCTCGACGCGGACGCCACCTCGTTGCGGGTCCACCGGGGGACGGGGGGGATGAAGCCTCTCGGCGAGGACGACAAGGCCAACATCCAGCAGACCATCGACGACGAGGTCCTCAAGCGCCAGGACATCTCGTTCCGCTCGAGTCGTGCCTCGAGCCCGGACGGCGGCCGCGTGCGCGTCGAGGGCGAGCTGACCCTTGCCGGCCGCACCCAGCCGATCGCCTTCGAGGCCGCGGTCGGCGACGACGGGACGGTCGCGGCCACCGCCGTCGTCACCCAGACCCGGTGGGGGATGAAGCCCTACTCGGCGCTGTTCGGGGCGTTGAAGGTCCTTGACGACGTCGAGGTCGTGTTCGAAGGCCACTCCGAGCCTCAGTCCGCGTAGACGGTCTGGCCGTCGAGGCCGCCCTCGACGCCGGGCGGGAGCGCACCGGTGCCGTGGGCGTAGAGGGCGATGGCCTCGATCGTCTTGACCTGAGCCGGGTCCGATCCGTCCCCGGCGACCCAGGCGCCCTTGGACCAGGTGAGGGTCTCCGGCGCGGCGTCGAGCGCCATGCCGGCGAGCAGGCGGGCCTTGTCGCGGATCTTGGCGGTGGCGCTCGCGATCGCCGCCGGCGTTCGGAGCGACGGGCTCGTGTTGTAGCCGTGGCCGACGCCGAAGCGGTCGGTGTCGGCGGCGACGACCTTGACGTCGAGCGCCGGGATGCCGAGCTCCGAGGCGACCAGCTCGGCGTAGGCGGGCTCGCTCCCGTCGGACTCGGTGGTCAGGCTGAGCACCAGCTTGCCGGTCGGGTGCACGCGTAGGAAGACGGCGCGGTACGCCTCGTCAGCCATCGGTTCTCTCCTCGGGTTCGGGGACGGGGCGCGCCGCGAGGCGCGCGCGCTCCTGGTGGGCGGTCAGCGCGTTGTGCGCCTCGAGCTCGCAGAAGGCCGGCTGGGGGCCACCCAGCGGATGGGGCGGGACCGCGGGCCGCTCGCAGCCGGGGTAGATGCAACTCCGCTCTGCGGTCATCACGGACCCCAGCCCGGGGTCGTCCTGCCGCGGCTCGGACCGTGCCCGCTGGGCATGGCGACCGAGCTCCCGGGGACGGGGGTGGCGCTGGCCCACGGCTCCGGCGCCTCGGCGTCGTCCTCCTCGCGCGCGGCCGGCGCGGAGCGGCGGTCCCACGACACGGCGCCGATGGCGTCGACGACCTCGCCGAGGGCCTGGAAGGAGTGGCCGCTGACCAGCGCGTCGCAGTGCGGCAGGGCGGCGACCATGCCGCCGGCCTGCACGGAGAACCCGCCCGCGCTGACCCGCGGGTTGACCCACACGATCCGGTGCGCGAGGCGTGCGAGGCGCTCCATCTCCCGGCCGACGAGCATCGGGTCGCCGCGTTCCCAGCCGTCGGAGAGTATGACGATCACCGCACCGCGGGCCATCCCGCGCCGCCCGTGGCGATCGTTGAACGTCTTCAGGGCGTCGCCGATCCGGGTCCCGCTCGACCAGTCCGGCGCGGTGGCGGCGGCGCGCTGGATCGCCCGTTCGGGATGGCGGCCGCCCAGCGCGCGGGTCAGGCGGGTCAGCCGCGTGGCGAAGACGAACGCCTCGGCGTGCGGTCCGCTGCCGGCGGCGCTCATCAGCAGCTGCAGGTAGGCGCGGGCGTAGGGCTCCATCGACCCGGAGATGTCGCACAGCATCACGAGCCGCCGGCGGACGGTGCGGCGGCGGCGGCGCGCGAGGCGGATCGGGTCACCGCCCGTGCGCAGGCTGGCCCGCAGGGTCCGCCGCAGGTCGACGTCCGATCCGTGTCGACCCCGCTCGTAGCGGCGGCTGCGGCGGAGGGGCGCGACGAGCTCGAGGCGGGTCATCAGCCGGTGCAGCCGGGCGAGCTCGCCCGCGTCGAGCGCGTCGAAGCGCTTGCGCGCCAGCGCCTCCTCGTCAGAGGCCATCGCCAGCGGGACGTCGATCTCGGCGCCGTCCGCGTCGTCGCCCGTCCGCGGCGAGGACGCCCCGCCCGCCGCCGGGTCACCGGAGGCGGTCCGGCGATCGGCCGGCGGTCGCTCGTCCGCCGGCCCGGCGACCGTCGGCACCTCGTCGGGATCGAACGGCGCGTCCGGGGACGGGTCCCCGAAGACGGAAGCGAAGACCGCGTCGAACGCCCGGACCTGCGCCCCGTCGGAGACGAACACCCCGCGGGCGGTCCAGTACAGCCGCCGACGGGTGAGCGGCCGTACGAGCCCGAGCGCGCGCGCGAAGTCGGCCGGCCGGTCCGGTGTCATCGGCAGGCCGGCGTCGTGCAGGCGACGGCTCAACGCCCCGGCCAGCGGAGGGAGGTCGAGCGCGAGCGTCTGGAGGCGGAAGTCAGCCACGGCCGGCCACGAGCTGATCGAGGCCCCGCGTACGGAGCACGGCCTGGTCCTCCTCGTACTTGACCACCGAGCCGAGGGTGCGCTCCACGGCGGCGGCGTCCAGCCATTCGACGCCGAGCAGCTCGAGGGCCGCCAGCCAGTCGATCGCCTCGGCGATCCCGGGTGGCTTCTGCACGTCGGAGCCGCGCATGCTCGAGACCGCGTCGGCTACCTGGACCGCCAGCGTCTGCGAGGCGCCCGGTACGCGCCGGCGGACGATCTCCACCTCACGCTCCGGGCTGGGGTAGTCGATCCAGTGGTACAAGCAGCGCCGCTTGACCGCGTCGTGGAGGTCGCGCGTGCGGTTCGAGGTCAGCACGATGATCGGCGGGTGGGTGGCGACGATCGTCCCGAGCTCCGGGATCGTCACCGAGGCCTCCGCCAGCAGCTCGAGCAGAAACGCCTCGAAGTCGTCGTCGGCACGGTCGATCTCGTCGATCAGGAGCACCGCGGGGCGCGGGCCGGCGTGTTCGAGCGCCCGCAGCAGCGGCCGCCGGATGAGGTAGTCGGGGCCGAACAGGTCCTCCTCTCGCAGCGCCGCGCCGCCGGAGTCGGCCAGCCGGATCGAGAGCAGCTGCCGGGGGTAGTTCCACTCGTACAGCGCCTCTGCCGCGTCGATCCCCTCGTAGCACTGCAGGCGGATCAGCGGCGTGTCGAGCACGGTGGCCAGCGCCTTGGCGGCCTCCGTCTTGCCGACGCCCGCCTCGCCTTCGAGCAGCAGCGGCTGGGGGAGGCGCAGGCCGAGGAACAGCGAGGTGGCCAGGCCCTCATCGACGAGGTAGTCCACCGCGGCGAGTCGTTGGGCCAGCGTCTCGACGTCGGGCACGAGCCGGCGGACCTCGCCGGCGGCCTCGCCCGTCACCTCGGGCGGACTCATGAGTCGCCCGGCCCGACTTCGCTGGCGCTCGTCGTCTGGGCGACGTCACCCCGGCCCGATCCAGGCTGCGCATCTGGCGCTCGTCGTCTGGGCGACGTCACTGGGCGAGGACCGCCCGGTAGTCCTCCGCGGTGTCGACGTCGAGCGGAATGCGGCCCGCGAGCGGGACGGCCCTCACCTCGTCGGCGCGCTGGTCCAGGAGCCGCCACACTCCCCGGTCCCCGTGGAGGTCGGCCAGCGCGGCGAAGGTCGAGCGGTCGAAGGCGATCGGGTGGCCGCGGCCGTCCTCGTAGTCGCACAGGGCGAGCGGCGCGTCGCCCCGGCCCGCCAGAAGTGCCACGACCGTCTCCACGGTCACGCCCGGCTGGTCGCCGAGCATCAGGACGAGGACGGCGCAGCGCTCGTCCACCCGGCCGAGGGCCGCCGCGATCGACGAGGAGCACCCGGCTCCGTAGGCGTCGTTGACGACCACCTTCGTGCCGGTCAGGTCCACGGCCTCCCGCACGTCCTCCGCGGCGCCCCCGACCGCCACCACCAGATCGTCGAACGGGCACGCGCGGGCGACGCCGACGACGTGGCCGAGCAGCGTGCCGCCGCCGTAGGGCAGCAGCTGCTTCGGTCGACCCAGGCGACGCGAGCCGCCCGCCCCGAGCACCAGCCCGGTCACGAACGGGTCAGCCGGCGGCATGCGCGAGCCGGGCTCGGAACGACGCCCTGCAGCCCTCGCCGCAGAAGTACACCGTCGCGCCGTCGTGGGCGACCGAAGGCGTGCCGGCCACGGCGGCGACGGTCATGCCGCAGATCGGGTCCACGGCGGTGGGGGCCGGCGCGGAGGCGGCGGAGCGAAGTGGGGAGCCGGATGCTGTGCCGGCGTCGGGGCGCTGCCCGTGACGGACCTCGATGATCCGGGCGAGGATCGACACCGCGATCTCGGCCGGCGTACGCGCCCCGATGGCCAGGCCGGCGGGCACGTCGATTCGGTCTGCGTCCACCTTCGCGACGCCGTCGGAGCGCAGCTCTCCGATGACGCCGTCCCCGCGCTTGCGACTCGCGACGAGGCCCACGTAGGGCAGCCCGGCCTCAAGGCCGCGACGAAGGGCCGGCAGCTCGTCCTGGCCGTGGGCCGCCACGACGAGCGCGAGGTCCCCGACCCGTGGCTCGCCGCCGGCGACGACGACGTCGAACCCGAGCTCCGCGCCGATCCGGGCGAGCGCCGTCGCGATCGGGGTGTCGCCCACCACGACGACGCGCGGCGCGGGCAACGTGGGCTCGAGGAAGACCTCGATCGCGCCCCCGGACAGGCACGGGTTCTGGACCGTCACGGCGCCCTCCTCGGCCGCCACCGCCTCCTGCCCACCGGCGAAGGGGAGGATCCGCAGGAGGACCGGGGCTCCGCTCGCCATCGCCTCGAGTGCGTTCGCGCGCACGCTGTGCTCGGCGCACGACCCGCCGACGAAGCCCTCGATCGACCCGTCGGAGAGCACGAGCGCCACGTCGCCCGCCTCGACGCTGGTCGGGCGCTGGGCGCGCACCACGGTGGCGGTCACGAAGCTCTCGCCCTGGGCGGCGAGCTCGCGCGCCCGCCCGGAGATCGCCGCCGGCATCATTGCGGCGGCGTGGGGCGCCCCTGCATTGCGGCCCAGACCCGGGCCGGGGTGCAGGGCATGTCGATGTGCTCGACCCCGTGCGACTCGTAGAGGGCGTCGATCACCGCGTTGACGATGGCCGGCGGCGACCCGACGTTCGGCGACTCGCCGATGCCCTTGGCGCCGAGGGGGTGGTGCGGGCACGGGGTGACCGTCTCGCCCAGCTCGAAGTCGGGGCACTCCAGCGCGGTCGGGATCAGGTAGTCCATGAACGAGGAGTTCAGGCAGTTGCCCTCCTCGTCGAAGGAGATGAGCTCCATCAGCGCGATCCCGACACCCTCGGCGAGCCCGCCGTGGATCTGGCCGTCGACCACCATCGGGTTGATCCGCACGCCGCAGTCGTCGACCGCGATGAAGCGCCGAACGGTGACCTGCGCGGTGTCCGGATCGATGTCGACCACGGCGATGTAGGCGCCGTAGGGGTAGGTGAGGTTCGGCGGGTCGTAGATGACCTGGGCGTCGAGCCCACCTTCGAGGCCCTCGGGCATCTCCTCGCCGCTGTAGGCCCGCAGCGCGATGTCCTCGATCATCGCGTCCTTCTCCGGATCCCCCTTGACGTACCAGCGGCCCTTCTCCCAGGCCAGGTCCTCCGGGCGGGTCTCGAGCATCGTCGCCGCGATCAGCCGCGCCTTGTCGCGCACCTTGCGCGAGACGACCGCGACCGCCGCGCCGGAGACCGGCGTCGAGCGGCTGCCGTAGGTCCCCAGGCCGTAGGGCGACTTGTCCGTGTCGCCGTGGCGGACCTCGACGTCCTCGGGCGGGATGCCGAGCTCCTCGGCGACGATCTGCGCGAACGTCGTCTCGTGGCCCTGGCCCTGGGTCTGGCAGCTGATGGAGACCACCGCCTTGCCCGACGGGTGCACGCGCAGGTCGGCGCCGTCGTTCATCGACAGCCCGAGGATGTCCATGTGCTTGCGCGGCCCGGCGCCGACCCCCTCGGTGAAGAAGGAGACGCCGACGCCCATCAGCTCGCCGCGCGCGCGCTTCTCGGCCTGCTCGCGGCGCAGGTCCTCGTAGCCGGCGATGTCCATGGCGACCCGCATCGTCTCGGCGTAGTTGCCGGAGTCGTAGGTCCAGCCGGTCGTCGTCTCGTAGGGGAACTGCTCCGGCCCGATGAAGGACCGCATCCGCAGGTCGATCGGGTCGGCGCCCATCTCGAGCGCGAGCGCGTCGACCATCCGCTCCACGAGGTAGACGGCTTCGGTGATCCGGAACGAGCAGCGGTAGGCGACCCCGCCGGGCGCCTTGTTGGAGTAGACCGCCTTGACCTTGACGTGGGAGGCC
>Ga0136612_10001110_pt1 | contig 11112 bp, 9 predicted proteins | sample AntDryUQ224A2306_2_FD_106644 | JGI IMG/M metagenome (GOLD analysis project Ga0136612, IMG submission 106644) | Polar desert sand microbial communities from Dry Valleys, Antarctica - metaG UQ224A (23.06) | ecosystem: Environmental > Terrestrial > Soil > Desert | place: Antarctica: Dry Valley...
ACTCGAACGCTTCCAGGTGCCGGCGTGCTTCGGCCATGTCGCGGCCCCAGGCATACAGGCCGTGGCCGTCGATCAAGTAGCCCCACAGGCACTGCTTGTCGAGCAGCGCGTCGACCTGCGCGGCCAGCGTCGGCATGTCCTGGGTGTTGGCCAACACCGGAACATCGATCCCGGTGTCATGCGTGGTGTTGCCGACGAATGCTTTCAACAATTCGTAGCCTTCCAGGTGCACGTGTCCGACGCCGGCATACAGCCGCGAGGCGACGGTCTGCACGGGCGAGTGGGTATGCAACACGCAGCCGATCTCGGCAAAACGCCGGTACAGCTGGGTGTGCAGCAGGGTTTCCGCCGACGGTGGATGATCGCTGCCGACCGCATTGCCGTCGAAGTCGACCACCATGATGTCGTCCTCGGTCAGCCTGCCCTTGTCGCGGCCGGAGACGGTGATCGCGGCATGGTTGGCGTCCAGCCGGCGCGAGAAATTGCTGCTGGTCGCTGGGGTCCAGCCGGCGGCGGACAACTCGCGCACATTGGCGATGATCTCGCTGGCGAGTTCGCGCAGATGGCCGCGGTCGTAAGGCGAAGGCTCGGAGGACGGGGGAGCGCTCATGTCTGAAGTGTAGCGAGCCTGGCCGCGGCGCGAAAACCTCAGCCGGTCGACAACGGCGCCCGAAGGCGCCGTTGTCCAATGCTCAGACGCCGCCGATGTTCGGCGGCGGCACTTCCAGCGTGGCTACGGCATCGCCCTGGGCGATGTTGCTGTTGCGCCGGCTGTAGGTGAAGTAGACCACCAGGCCGATCACCGCCCAGATCAGGAACAGCTTGATCGTGTACCAGCCCAGGCTGACAAAAAGTAATGCACAGCCGGCCATCGCCAACGGGCCGACGACCCAGACGAAGGGCGTCTTGAACGGGCGTGGCCGGTTCGGCTCGGCTCGACGCAGCATCATCACGCCGGCGGCGACCACGAAGAACGCGAACAGGGTGCCGGAGTTGGAGATGTCGGCCAGCATGCCAACCGGGAACATCGCCGCGAACAGCGCCACCGCCACGCCGGTGATCATGGTGATCACGTGCGGGGTGTGGAAGCGCGGGTGCACGCGCGAAAACGATTCCGGCATCAGGCCGTCGCGTGACATCGTGAACAGGATGCGGGTCTGGCCGAAGATCATCATCAGCACCACTGAGGGCAGTGCCAGGATCGCGGCCCAGCCGACCCAGTTGCCGACATTCGGGAAGCCAATCTCGCGCAATACGAACGCCAGCGGTTCTTTCGACTGCGACAGCACCCCATCGGGCTGCGCGCCGATCGCGCCGACGGCGGCGTACGAGACCAGCAAGTAGAACACGGTGCAGATCGCCAGCGATCCGATCAGGCCAATCGGGATGTTGCGCTGCGGATTCTTGGTTTCCTCCGCCGCGGTCGACACTGCGTCGAAGCCGACATAGGCAAAGAAGATCGAGGCCGCCGCGCCAAGCACGCCGACGCCGGACAGCGGGGTACCCCAGCCATTGGGCAGCATCGGCTCGAAGTTGGCCGATTTCACTTCGGGCATCACCAGGACGACGAATACGGTCAGTGCCGCGACCTTGACCAGCACCAGGGCCGCGGTGAACTTGGCCGATTTCGAGGTGCCCAGCACCAGCAGGATGGTCACCAGCAACGCGATGAGGAACGCGACCAGATTGAAAGACCCCTGCGCCGTAGTGCCGTCGGCCAGTGTCACCGTGTCCCACGGCCCCGCGGTCAGAGCCACTGGTAACCCCATGCCCGCCCATTGCAGGAAACCATTGGCGTAGCCCGACCAGCCCACTGCAACCGCGCCGGCCGCTACCGCATATTCCAGGATCAGCGCCCAGCCGACCATCCATGCGATCAACTCGCCCAGGATCGCGTAGGAATAGGTGTAGGCGGAACCGGCCACCGGCACCATCGAGGCAATCTCCGCGTAGATCAGCGCGGTCAGCGCGCAGACGAAGCCGGCGATGAGGAAGGAATACATCATGCCCGGACCGGCCTTCTGCGCGGCCACCGAGGTCAGCACGAAGATTCCGGTGCCGATGATGGCCCCGATGCCGAGCATGGTCAGATCAAATGCGTTGAGCTGGCGTTTCAGTGAACGCTTCTCGGCGGTTGCCAGGATCAGGTCCAGCGGTTTCTTGCGTTCGAACAGCATTGCGTTCTCCCCAGGGCGATGCGTATGGGTCAGCGGTGGCATGGATGCCGCGACCCTGCCGACCTTACCGGGTCGACCGGCAGCGGCACAAGCGCTAGGGGCGGTCTGACTGATAATTGAGGGCAGGGATCGTGGTAGGTAGGGCAATGCAGGCACAGGACGGGCAATTACCGGGGCAACGGGCTCTATTTGGGGACTACGGCCGACGCTGGCCGGCGGAGGCGGCGACAGTTGCGTTGTTCGAAGCACTGCTTGGCGATGCCGAAGATCCGTTTGCGCGCCAGCGGCTGGCCGGCCATTTCACCGCGTCGGCCTGGCTGGTCAGCGGCGACGGCCAGCGCGTGCTGCTGACCCATCACCGCAAGCTCGGGCGCTGGCTGCAGCTGGGTGGCCACGCCGACGGCGATCGCGACCTCGCGGCTGTCGCACTGAAGGAAGCGGAGGAGGAATCCGGGCTGACTGGACTCTCCGTCGATCCGGCGATCTTCGACCTCGACCGCCATCGGATCCCCGAGTACAAGGGCGTGCCGGCGCACTGGCATTACGACCTGCGGTTCGTGGTGCGCGCCGGGGCCGGCGAGATCTACGTGGTCGGCGATGAATCACATGATCTTGCCTGGCGCAGGATCGCCGTACTGATCAGGGACGATGAGGTCGATCCGTCGGTCAGGCGGATGGCGCGGAAATGGCTGGCGCGTGCATGAACTGTGGGAGCGGCTTCAGCCGCGAGTTCTTGGGAAGGTTTGATTACCCATCCATGGGATAAATCAGACGTCGCAAGTCCGGCACCTGTCCGGACTTGCTCCCGCGGATCTAGCACTTGCATGCTTGATCGGCGAGCGGTGCTTCCATGCCCCGCGGAAACCTCTGAATAAATCAGAGGTTCCTTTGATTGACTGCATCAAGCAACAGCGCGCGGCTGAAGCCGCTCCCACAGAAAGGCAGGATCAGTCGGCGCGGCCCGCGAACTCGCCGGTTGTGGTGTTGACCAGCACGCGCTCGCCAGTGCTGATGTATTCGGGCACCTGGATCTCGATCCCGGTCGACAATCGCGCCGGCTTCGGCCGCTTGGTCGCGGTGCCGCCCTTGAGTTCCGGCGGCGTTTCGATCACTTCGATCGCCACGCTCTGCGGCAGCTGCAACGCCACCGGCGCGTCGTCGATGAGCTGCACATAGCAGCCGGAAAGATCGTCGACGATGTAGCCCACGTCATCGCCGACGACACCGGCATCGAGCATGTACGGGGTGTAGTCCTCATCATCGAGGAACACGAACGCATCGCCGTCCCGGTACGAATAGGTCGCCTGCCGGCGCGACAGTTCGACTTCCTTGAGCTCGTCCTCGCCGCCCAGGCTCAGGTCGAACTTGCTGTCGCCGGGCACCGAATACAGGATGAAGCGGAACTTGACGTTGCCGCCGCGGCCCTGCGGCGCGCTGCGTTCGATATCGCGCACTTGGTACACGGCCCCGTTGTGCTCGACCACGTTGCCCTTCTTGATGTCGTAGGCTTTCATTGCGGGGGCTGGCCCTTGTCGAATCCGAGCTTTCGGAAGATGGTCTGGTTCCAGTGCCAGGCCAGCAGCCCCCACAGCGCGCCCGCCGGCAGGCACAACGCGGGCACCAGCGGCCAGATGCCGCGCAGCTGCATCCCCTGCGCCCGTTCGGAGTAAAGCAGCATGACGTACATGGCGATGGTCATCAGGCCGCCCCAGAGCAGCAGTCCGCGGGTGAGCACGAAATGCAGGCGGCCACGCGCGCGGATCGCGGGCCATCGGCGCTCGAGCCAGCTTTTCCTGCGCGGGTCTTCGTTGGTCATTTCGGCGCCAGCCGGGTGGCGCCATCCAGGCGGATGGTCTCGCCGTTGAGGTAGACGTTGCCCAGGATGTAGCCGACCAGGTCGGCGAATTCCTCGGGCTTGCCCAGCCGCGACGGGAACGGGATCGATGCGCCGAGCGACTGCTGCACCGCCTCGGGCATGCTGTCGACCATCGGCGTCCAGAAGATGCCCGGCGCCACGGTCATCACGCGGATGCCCAACCGTGCCAGCTCGCGCGCCATCGGCAGGGTCATCGCGACAACGCCGCCTTTCGACGCCGAATACGCAGCCTGGCCGATCTGGCCTTCATACGCCGCGACCGACGCGGTATTGACGATCACGCCACGCTCGCCGTCCTCGCCCGGATCGTTGTGCTGCATCAGTGCCGCAGCCGCCTTGGCGACGTTGAAGCTGCCGACCAGGTTGACCATGACCGTGCTCTGGAATTGCGCCAGCGGCATCGCGCCGTCGCGGCCCAGCACGCGGCCGGCACCGAGGATCCCGGCACAGCTGATCGCCGCATTGAGTCCGTTGAGGAACTCCCGTGCGGCGCCGACATTGGCGGCCACGCTGGCTTCGTCGGTGACGTCGGTCCTGAAGTAGTTCGCATTCGCGTCACCGAGCGCGGCGACGGCAGCCAGGCCCTTGTCGTCGTTGACGTCGAACAGCGCAACCTTGCCACCATGCGCGACCAGGTGCTCGGCCACAGCCAAACCGAGGCCGGATACGCCACCGGTGACGATGGCGCGGACGTTGCTGAGTTGCATGGGAATCCTGGGGATGGAAAACGGGGATTTTAGCGGAGCGACGGGCGGCTTTGCCTTCTCTGTGCTCGGCTGCGGGCAGAAGGTGCCCAAAGGGGAGATGGGGGGGTGCGTCTTGGATGCCTACACACACCTTCGCTGTGCGCAGCGGGGCATGCAAGGACGTTCGGGGTGCGTGTTGCGCGTTACAGAAAATCCAGCAGGTAGAACGCGTTGCACCCGCCATGTCCGGTATCACCGAGCGGGCCATCGATGCGGCGGAAGCCGGTGCGTTCGTACAGCCGCTTTGCCGCGTCCATGCCACGCAGGGTTTCCAGGTAACAGCGCGTGAATCCGAACTCGCGCGCGGCCACAAGGCAGTGCGCCATCAGCGCGCTGCCCGCACCGAGCCCGCGCAGGACGGGCAGGAAATACATCTTGCGCAGCTCGCAGGTATCGGCATCGCCGCCTTGCAAGGGCGCCACGCCGCCGCCGCCGGCGACTTCGCCATCGCGTTCGACCACGAAGTAAGCGCTGCGCGGCGCGGCATAGGCGCGCTGCATCCAGTCCACTTCCGGATCGTTGATCGCAAAGCCCGCGCCGCTGGCGCCGAACTCCGGCATGACCGTGCGGATCACGGTCGCGATCGCCGCATCGTCGCGCGCGTCGATCGGACGAATGCGAAAGGTCGGCGGGTCGCGTCGGTCAGCCATGCACCGTCGCCTCCTTGGACACCTCCAGCCGATGCGCGAATTCGTCCGCGGGCAATCCCGGGGCGAACAAAAAGCCCTGTCCGACCGGAATGCCCATGTGCAGCAGGAACTGCCGTTGGGTTTCGGACTCGACACCTTCGGCCACGAGTCCGAGACCGAGGCTGCGGGCGATCCCCGACACCGCCTGGCAGACCGCGACATCGGACTTGTTGTCGGGCACGCCGGCGACGAACAGCTGGCTGAGCTTCAGGCCGTGGATCGGCAGCCGTCGCAGGTAGTTGAGCGCGCTGTAGCCTTCGCCGAAATCGTCGATGGTCAGCACCACGCCCAGATTGCGCAGATCGGCGAACGCCTTGAGCGTGTCCGGCGCGTCCTCGATCAGCACGCGCTCGGTGAACTCCAGCTCCAATGCCGGGCCCGGCAGGCCGAATTCATCCAGCAGGCCGCGCACGGTGTGCGCCAGGTTCTCGCCGAGGAATTGGCGGTACGAGACATTGACCGCGACCCGGACAATGCCGAGCCCGGCATCGCGCCACACGGCGACCTGGCGACAGGCTTCACGCAGCACCCAGCCGCCGATGCGCACGATGTCGCCGGTGCTTTCGGCGTGTCCGATGAAATGATCCGGCCGCATTTCGCCGAGCTGGTGGTGTTGCCAGCGGATCAACGCTTCGGCGGCAACGATGCGGCCGTGGCGCAGGTCGACCTGCGGTTGGTAGACCAGATGGAATTCGCCCTTGTCGGCAGCGCGGCGCAGGTGGCTCTCGATCCGCAACCGGTCCTGTTGCGCCCGCGCGAGCGCGGGGGTGAATGCCTGCCAGCCGTTGCGGATGCGGCGCTTGCTTTCGTACATCGCGGCATCGGCGTTCTGGATCAGCGCCTGCGGCCGGTCGCCGTCGCCGGGTGCGCGCGCGATGCCGATGCTGGCGGTGATGTTGAATTCCTCGTGGTCGAAACGAAAACTGTTGCCGAACGCATCCAGGATGGCGCCGGCAAGACGTTCCGGGCATTGCGGATCTTCGTCGATGCTGCACACCACCAGGAATTCGTCGCCGCCGAAACGTGCGATCAGCCCTTCGGTCCCGACCGCATGGCTGATGCGTCGCGCCGCTGCGACCAGCACCTCGTCGCCGGCGGCATGGCCCATGACGTCGTTGACCACCTTGAAGCGGTCCAGGTCGATGTACAGCACCGCGATCTTGGCCAGCACCGGATCGGCGAGACGCGCATCGAGTTCGGCAAGCACGGCATCGCGGTTCATCAATGCGGTCAGCGGATCGGTGCGCGCCTGGATCCGCAGGGTCTCTTCGGCCTGTTTGGTCTGGGTGATGTCCTGCAGGGTGCCAGTGATGCGGGTCACGCTGGCGTCGCCCGGTTCGGCCTCGCCGATCACGCGGATCCAGAATGCATGGCTGTCGCCACGCCCCCCCTGTAGCTCCACGTCGAAGCCGCCGCCGCCCTTGGCGACCTCCGACAGCACCGCGTGCAGGCGCCGCGCGTCGGGATCGCGCAGCGCGGCGAGCAGATCGCCCATGGTCGCCGGCGGCGTGGCCTGGCCGAGGATGCGCAGCGCCTCGTCGGTCAGATACAACGCATCCGGCGTAATCTCCCATTCCCAGCCGCCGATGTGGGCCAGTTCCTGGGCGCGGTCGAACAACGCACTGTCGCGCTTGAGTTCGGTGACATCGCTGAACAAAGAGATCACCTGGTGGGCCTGGGTGCTGCCCGGCGCGAACACCGGTAACGTGGTCACCGATAGCCAGCGCAAACGCCGCTCGGGCTTGTGGTACATCCCCACCACCGTGCTCTGCATCGCATGCCCGCTGCGCAGGGTGCGCCACATCGGCCAGTCGTCCTGCGCGATCTCGTGGCCGGCCTCGTCGAGCACGCTCCAGTCTTCGGGCCGGAAGTAGTGCTCGAAGCTGCGCCGTTCGTCCAGGCCCAGGATCCGCAGCGCCGCGGCATTGGCCTGTACCGGGCGGCCATCGGCATCCTGCACGATCACGCCCGTGTCGATCGCCTCGAACAGTTCGCGGAACTTCAGTTCGGCTTCGCGTCGTGCGCTCAGGTCGCGCGCGACCGCGACGATACAGTTGCGGCCATCGTGGACGAAGCCGGCCGAATGCACTTCGACCGGAAACCGGCTGCCGTCGGCGCGCATGTTGGTGACTTCGATGACATAGGTCTCGCCGCGGTCCAGGGTCTCCCAGACCGGGCCCATGTGGTCCTTGGGCAGGTCCGGATTCAGGGTCTCGATCGGCTGGCCGACGATCTCCTCGCGTGGCCTGCGGTACGCGGCGATGCCGGCCTTGTTGAGGTCAAGTACGGTGCCGTTCTGGTCGAGGATGCTGACCGGATCGGGCACCGCGTCGAACAGGGCGCGATAGCGCAAGCGCGCGGTTTCGGCATCGGCGCGGGCGGCGCGCAAGGTGACGCAGGCCTCACCCAGCAGTTGGCGGTGTGCGGCGGGTAGACGAGCGTTATCGCAGGCCGCTTCCAGCGCGGCCAGGGTTTGTTCGGCCTGCGCGCGCGCGTCTGCGGGTGGCGCGGAGGGCGTTGGCGACAGCGATTTTGCCTTCATGCTGCGGCCAGGGCTTTGCCGACCTTGCTGCCGGTGTCGCGCCCGAGCAGGCGCGCGAGCCAGCGGCCGGTGTCGGCCAGCGCGTCGAGATCGACGCCGGTTTCAATCCCAAGTCCGTGCAACATGTAGACCACGTCCTCGCTGGCGACATTGCCACTGGCGCCTTTCGCATACGGGCAACCGCCCGCGCCGGACACCGCAGCATCGACCACCGCGACGCCCTCTTCCAGACAGGCCAGAATATTCGACAGCGCCTGCCCGTAGGTATCGTGGAAATGTACCGCGAGCGCGGTCATCGGCACTTCGCCTGCGACCGTGCGCAGCATCGTGCGCGCCTTGCCCGGTGTGCCGATGCCGATGGTGTCACCCAGCGAGATTTCGTAGCAGCCCAGCTCGTGCAATCGTTTAGCGACGCGGACCACGTCGGCGACCGGTACCTCGCCCTGGTACGGGCAGCCGAGCACGGTCGATACATAGCCGCGCACGCGCACGCCCTCGGCGCGGGCGCGTTCGAGCACCGGCTCGAAGCGCGCGATCGATTCGTCGATGCCGGCATTGATGTTCTTGCGGTTGAACGCTTCCGACGCCGCGGTAAACACCGCGACCTCGTCCGCACCGGCCGCGCGCGCACGCTCGTATCCTTGTTCGTTGGGCACCAGTACCGGATAACGCACGCCGGGTTTTCTTGCGATACCGGTGAACACTTCGGCGGCGTCGGCAAGCTGCGGTACCCAGCGTGGGCTGACGAAACTCGTCGCTTCGATGGTCGCAAGACCCGTTGTCGACAGTCGGTCGATCAACGCGATCTTGTCGGCGGTGGCGACGAGCGCGCGCTCGTTCTGCAGACCGTCGCGCGGTGCGACTTCCACGATCCGCACGCGCGAAGGCATCGTCATGTCAGGCTTCCAGCACCACCAGCACCACGTCAGCCTCGACGAAGTCGCCGGCCGCGGCGCTGACTGCCGCGACCCGGCCGTCGCGCGGGGCTTTCAGGCTCAGCTCCATCTTCATCGCCTCGAGCACCAGCAACTCCTGACCAGCGGTGACCGCGTCGCCGGGCGCGACCCGGATCAGCACCACGCGGCCGGGCATTGGCGCCTGCAGCCGGTGGTCGGCGATGGCTGCGGCGCCGCTGTCGCGACGATACACCGCAACGGGCTGTAACCGCAGCCGGCGTTCGCCATCGTGCACGGTCACGCCACGGTCGTCCTGATCGACCGCGAAATGGCGGCCATGTGCATCGAAACGGGCACTGAGCTCGCCCCCAGCCAGGCGCGCAGCGGCGACCTCGACGGTTCTGCCGTCGTGTTCGAGGCGATAGTTGCCGCCGCTGCCGTGGGCGACCAGCTCGAGTCGTTGTCCGTGGCGCAGGAACGCCAGATGGCGTCTGCCGGCATGGCCTAGTCGCCAGCCGTCGGCGCTGGCCCAGGGCGAATGCGGGTCGTTCGAGGCCGCGGCGCGCGAGCGTTGCGCCTGCTCCTGGACGATCAGTTGCGCGGTTGCCGCGGCCATCAGCAACGCCGGGTCGACATTCTCATCGTCACCGATGAATTCATCGAGATGGCGGTCCAGATAGCCGGTGTCGATGCGGGCGCCGACGACCGCTGGATGGCGTACCAGCCGCTCGAGGAATTCGATGTTCGATTTCGGGCCGACGATCTCGCACTGCGCGAGCGCCTCGCGCAGACGCGCCAGCGCCCGCGGTCGATCGGTGTCGTGGACGATCAGCTTGGCGATCATCGGGTCGTAGAAGATCGTGACGGTGTCGCCTTCGATCACCCCGGAGTCGATCCGCACGGTCCCCCCCGGGCTTGTCGAAGGGTGCTTTGATACCGCCGGCAAGCGCAGCCGGTGCAACTTGCCTGAAGCGGGCAGGAAACCGGCGTCGGGATCCTCAGCGTAGAGCCGCACTTCGATCGCGTGGCCGTCCTGCCGCACCTGTTCCTGGGTCAGCGGCAATGCTTCGCCGGCGGCGATGCGCAGCTGCCATTCGACCAGGTCCTGCCCGGTCACCAGTTCGGTGACCGGATGTTCGACCTGCAGCCGGGTGTTGATCTCCATGAAATAGAACGCGTCCGGTCTGCCCTCGGCATCGGGCGCGACGATGAATTCGACGGTGCCGGCGTTGGCGTAATCGATTGCGCGCGCGGCCTGCACCGCAGCCGCGCCCATCGCCGCACGCAGTTCCGGCGTGAGCAAAGGCGAGGGCGATTCTTCGAGCACCTTCTGGTAGCGGCGTTGCGCCGAACATTCGCGCTCGTTGAGATGGATCACGTTGCCGTGCGCGTCGCCGAACACCTGGATCTCGATGTGCCGCGGCTGTTCGATGAAACGTTCCAGCAGCACGCGGTCGCGGCCGAACGCGCTCGCAGCTTCGCGCTGGCAGCTTTCCAGCGCCGGCAGGAATTCGTCGAGCGCACGCACGATGCGCATGCCCTTGCCACCGCCGCCGTGCGCGGCCTTGATCATCAACGGGAAGCCGATCTTCGCGGCTTCGCGTGCGAGCACGGCCGGCGACTGGTCGGCGCCGGTGTAGCCGGGCACCACCGGCACGCCAGCTGCCTGCATCAGTTCCTTGGCCCCGGCCTTGCTGCCCATCTTGCGCATCGACGCCGCCTTTGGGCCGATGAACACGATGCCCGCCGCTTCGACCGCATCGGCGAAGTCGGCGTTCTCGCTAAGGAAACCGTAACCCGGATGGATCGCCTGCGCGCCGGATTGTTTCGCCACGGCCAGGATCGCATCACCGCGTAGATAGCTGTCCTGCGGCCGTGGCCCGCCGATCGGATGCGCTTCGTCGGCCAGCCGCACGTGTTGCGCATCGGCATCGGCGTCCGAATACACCGCGACGGTACGGATGCCGAGCCCGCGACAGCTGCGGATCACGCGGCAGGCGATTTCGCCGCGGTTGGCGATCAGCACCTTGTCGAACAGCCGTTTGCCAAACATCAGGACCGGGTCCAGCTCGGTTTGCGCTTGTCGAGAAAGGCCGACAGGCCTTCCTGCCCCTCGGCCGAAACCCGCAATTGCGCGATCAGCGTCGCGTTGTCGGCATCGTGCCGCTCGCGATCGCCGTGCGCCG
>Ga0136612_10001111_pt1 | contig 11111 bp, 8 predicted proteins | sample AntDryUQ224A2306_2_FD_106644 | JGI IMG/M metagenome (GOLD analysis project Ga0136612, IMG submission 106644) | Polar desert sand microbial communities from Dry Valleys, Antarctica - metaG UQ224A (23.06) | ecosystem: Environmental > Terrestrial > Soil > Desert | place: Antarctica: Dry Valley...
ATCTTCGGCTGGTGCTCGAGCGGATGGTGGCTGAAGTCGAGCGAGTCAAGCCACGGTTCGTCGTGGTCGATTCGTTCCGCACCTTTCTCGGGCGCAGCATGGAAGCGACGAGCGGTAACACGCTCTCGATCGACCAGTTCATCGAACGGCTGGCCCTGCACCTCACCACATGGGAAGTGACGTCGTTCCTCATCGGTGAGTACGATGAGCGCGAACAGCGCAGTCCGGTGTTCACGGTCGCCGATGGCGTGCTGTGGTTGTCGCAGGCGACCGACCGGAACTCGGTCGTGCGAAAGCTGCAGGCGATCAAGGTGCGAGGCCGAGCGCCCATGCCGGGCCTGCATACCTTCCGGATCACGTCGGCCGGCGTCCAGATCTTTCCGCGGATACCGGAGCAGCAGGGTCAGCGCCGGCCGACTGAGCATCGCCGGCTTGCCACCGGAGTGCCGGGGCTCGATGAGATGATGGGCGGCGGCATCCCGGCGGGAGACGCGGTCATGCTGGCCGGTCCCGCCGGCAGCGGGAAGACGACATTCGGGACCCAATTTGCCGCCGAAGGCCTCCGGCAGGGGGAGTCCGTGGTGATCGTCGTGTTCGAGGAATATCCCGACGAGTATCTCGCCCGCGCCAAGGCACGTAGCCTCGACATGGGCAAGGAGCTCGCATCGGGCAAGTTTCGACTCATCTATCTCCGGCCGCTCGATCTCTCCGTGGACGAAACGCTCGCGGAGATCATGGATGCCGTACGGGAGCTCGGGGCCGAGCGCGTCGTCATCGATTCGTTGTCCGGTTTCGAGGTAGCCTTGGCGCCCGCATTCCGCGAGGATTTCCGGGAATCCCTGTATCGGCTCGTCGGCGCGCTGACCGCCACCGGCGTGACGATCTTCATGACCACCGAGATCGTGGGTGGGTACCCCGAGGTGCGCTTCACCACCGAGAAGGTGTCCTTCATCACCGACGACATCATCGTACAGCGCTTCGTGGAGTTGGAAGGCGAAATGCTCAGGGTGCTCGCGGTGCACAAGATGCGAGGCAGTGAGCACAGCAGGAACTTCCATCGCTATGAGGTGACGCCCAACGGCGCGGTCATCGCAGGCCCGCTCAGGCATTATCGCGGCATTCTCACCGGGATCCCGGAGTTTCATCTCGAAAGCAGGCCGCTCGATCACAGCGGACTGACCAGCGACGAGTCAGCGGTCCTGCACACGCTGGTGCGGATGGGTGACGCATCACGCGATGTACTGGCCGAACGACTCGGACTACGCCCCTCGGAGCTCAGTCTCACCCTCAAGCGTCTCGAAGCGCTGGGATACGCTGCGCCGTCGGAAGATGGAAAAACATTCCGCGCGATCGCGCAGGCCGGTGGCCAACCGCTGTAGTCGCTTGGCGCGACGGCTCTCCGGGTATCCCTGACCCCCTGAAATCGGGTTTGGCTGAACTTAGAAGGTCATATCGGGGCGTTTCATGTCGTGGAGTCTCCGGTGACCGAGCTGGACGGCCCCGACGAAATCGCTCCGTGGCAATGCGGGGATCGAATCGTGCACAGTCTGATCGTCGAGCGGACACGACAAGGACTCGGCAACTTGAACGTTGAGTATGTGCATCGGCCAAGGAGCATCGGGTGACGGAGATTGACGTGGCGAAGGTCGACTCGGACTCGTTCGCGTGGGCGATGGAACACGTCGAGCAAGCGTTTGCCGTCATCCGTGGTGATCGGCATACGATCGTCTACGCGAATTCAGCCGTTCGTCGGCTGTTCACGCATGATGACGCCCCTGTGATCGGTCGGGATCTCGATGAGGCGATCGCGCCTGGCGGCAATGTGGCGTCGACGGCGACGTTGAACCGGATGCATCGCACGGGCTTCGGCGATCGACAGGGGATGGTCAAGCCGTTGGTCGAGGGTACGTCCACCCTTGAGTTGTCTCGTGTGGTTTGACGTGGACCGCACTCACGACACGGAGCATCTCGTCGCGGAGTTGCGCCATTCGACCTCCGGCGCCGTGGCTCCGCCCCCGCCCAGCGAGATGGCCGAGCGGCTATTGCTGAGCGCTCTGCATGATCAGGACATGGCTCGTGATGCCGAGCTGTCGCGTCGACGCGCCGCGCACCTCTCCGCCGAGAGCCGTCGGCTCTCCGAGTCGCTCGACGAGAGCGCGACCTTGGTCGCGACGAGCCTGATGTCGCTTCCGTACCCCGGCGACTGGTGTATCGTGGACACGCTGGACGCCGGCCACGCGATGCATCGTCAGGCAATCATCCATCCCGATCCGGCGATGCAGGCTGCTCTCGACGCTCTCGCAGGTGCATGGGCTCCTCTTCCCGACGACCGGTATGGATTGGGGGCGGCGTTGCAAAGCGATGACTCGTGGGTGCTCACTGAAGACGCGCCTGCTGTGCTCGACAACGCATCGCATCCGCCGGCTGTTCGCCACGTAGTGTCTGCACTCGTCACCGGTCCGCTCCTGACAATGCCGCTGATGGTCGATGGACGACTCATCGGGGCTGTCACCTTCGTGGCTGGGCGGCCGAAGCGGGAGCTGTCAGAAGACGACATCGCGCTCGCCGAAGATCTCGCAAGCCGGAGCGCGCTGGCGCTCGATCGTGCGCGGATGTACAGCGAGGCCGTCGCTCTGCGCGCTAGCGCCGAATCGGCGAGCGCGGCGAAGAGCGCGTTTCTTGGCATGATGAGTCACGAATTGCGTACCCCGCTGAACGCCATCGGCGGATACGTGGAGCTGCTCGGGATGGAGATCCACGGTCCGCTCACGGCGGAGCAGCGAGTAGACCTCGATCGCATTCGCACCAATCAGCGGTACCTCACTGGGCTCATCACCGACCTTCTCAACCTCACGAAGGTCGGCAGCGGCAAATTGATCTATCGGATAGCGGATTTCGATGTTCGCGAAATGCTGGCCGAGAGCGTGGCGCTCATTCACCCGCTGATCGGGCAGAAGGGACTGCACCTGGACACGGTCGCATGCGATGGTGAGTTCATCGGGCGCGCCGATCGCGAGAAGGTGATCCAGATTGTCGTGAATCTCCTGTCGAACAGCATCAAGTTCACGCCAGCGGGCGGGCGAATCCTCGCTGACTGCGCAAGCACGGGCAGCGCGATCCGCGTGCGCGTGACCGACTCGGGAATCGGCATCGCTCCGGAAAAGCTCGACGTCATCTTCGACGCATTCGTGCAGGTCAAGGGCGACTTGCTGGATCACGAAGGCGGAGTGGGCCTCGGACTGGCGATCAGCCGCGATCTCGCCCGCGCCATGCACGGCGATCTCACGGTCGAAAGCACGCTGGGCGAGGGCACGCGATTCACGCTCACGCTCCCGATTGCTGCGACGTAACGCGCCGGGTAGCTTTCCCGCCTGCCAGCATCCCCCAACAGAGAGCAGGATTCGGCATGGCGAACTACCGTTTCGCGAGCCGTCCGCCGAAGGGCGACGCGATCGCGTTCGAGAAGAGTGTCCTGAGCGTTCCGCAAAATCCTGTCATTCCCTACGTCGAGGGCGACGGTACGGGGCCCGATATCTGGCGCGCGTCGGTTCGCGTGTTCGATGCCGCCGTGCGTCTGGCCTACGGTTCCGAGCGCCGAGTGAGCTGGATGAAGGTCTATGCCGGCGAGGAAGCGCATACCGCGCACGGCGAGTGGCTGCCGGACGAGACGCTCGAGGCGTTCAAGGAATTCCGCGTCTCCATCAAGGGGCCGCTCTCGACGCCCGTCGGCGGGGGCATCCGCTCGCTGAACGTCACGCTTCGCCAGGTGCTCGACCTCTACGCGTGCATCCGGCCGGTTCGGTACTTCGAAGGCGTCGGCAACCCGATGAAGGAGCCCGAGAAGCTCAACGTCGTGATCTTCCGCGAGAACACCGAAGACGTGTACGCGGGCATCGAGTGGAAGGCGGGATCGAAGGAGGCGGAAGAGATCGCGCAGCTCATTCGCACCAAGTACAAGAAGGAGATCCGCGAGCACTCCGCGATCGGCATCAAGCCGATGTCGGAGTTCGGATCCAAGCGGCTCGTGAAGATGGCCATGCAGTTCGCCGTCGAGAACGGCCGGCGTTCGCTGACGCTCGTCCACAAGGGCAACATCATGAAGTTCACCGAGGGCGCGTTCCGCGACTGGGGCTACGAGGTCGCGGCAAGCGACTTCGCCGGCCAGTTCTGCACGGAAGCCGATCTCGGGAAGGGCGGGAGCGCCGCGCGCGCCGACTGCCTCGTGGTGAAGGATCGCATCGCCGACGCGATGTTCCAGCAGTTGCTCCTGCGTCCGGATGAGTATGACGTGATCGCCACGCCCAACCTGAATGGCGATTACATCTCCGATGCAGCGGCGGCGCAGGTGGGCGGGCTCGGGCTCGCGCCCGGTGGCAATGTCGGCGACGGTCTCGCTGTCTTCGAGGCGACTCACGGCACCGCGCCCAAATACGCGAACCTGGACAAGATCAACCCGGGGAGCGTCGTGCTCTCGGGCGTGATGATGTTCGAGTACATGGGCTGGAAGGAGGTCGGTCAGCTCATCACGCGCGGGCTCGAGAACGCCATCAAGAGCAAGCGCGTCACCTACGATTTGGCGCGCCAGATGCCGGGCGCCACCGAAGTCAGCACTTCCGCCTTCGGCGACGAGATCATCAAGGGGATGAGCGCGTAAGCGCCTGATCCCGTACCGCACTCCATCCACGACATGATGCTGTCTCTCTCCGGCGGGTCTCCCGAACTCGGGCGACTCGACATTCCCCTCCTCGTGGTCGCGCTGGCTGTGGGCGCTGGCGTCGACGGTGAACTCGCGTCGCTCGATACGGCGCTGGGCGGGGCGCTCACGCGCACGTTGGAGCGGCGCGATTTCCGCGGCACTCGTGACGAGACCCTGCACCTCGCCGGCGGGACCGCTGGTCCGGCGCGCGTCCTCCTGATCGGCACCGGTTCCACGGGTGAGCGCGCCGGTCGGCTGCGTCGCGCCGGCGCACTGGCGGCGCGGCAGGGCGGACGGATGGGGGTGGGCGAGCTCGCCATGTTCGCCGGCCAGCTTGACGCGATGGAAACAGAGGCGCTCGCCGTCGGGCTCGCCGCCGGCGCCTGGGACTACCTCGACACGAAGTCGGCGCCGCCGGCAGACGAACGGCGCGCACCGCTGTCGCGCGCGCGCATTCTCGGCGCCGACGCTGCCGGTCTCGCCAGTGGCGTCGCGATCGCGGAAGGACATGGACTCGCTCGCACCCTCGGCATGATGCCGGGCAATCTCTGCACGCCCGAATTTCTCGCGACGACGGCTCGGCAGATCGGCGAGCGTCACGGTCTCACGGTCACCGTGCATGGCCGCGCCGAAATGGAACGGCTCGGCATGGGCAGCTTCCTCTGCGTCGCGCAGGGTACGCCGGAGGACCCGAAGCTCATCACGCTCGAGTACTTCGGCGGCGCCGCCGGCGCGCAGCCCATCGCCCTCGTGGGCAAGGGTCTCTGCTTCGACTCGGGGGGTATTTCCATCAAGCCGGCGCAGGGCATGGAGTGGATGAAGTTCGACATGTGCGGCGCCGCCGGAGTGCTGGGCGCCATGGAGGCGATCGCCCGCCTGCAGTTGCCCGTCAATGTCGTGGGGCTCATCGGGTCCACCACCAACATGCCATCCGGGACCGCGGTCAAGCCGGGCGACGTCGTGCGCAGCATGTCAGGCAAGTTCATCGAGATCATCAACACGGATGCCGAGGGCCGACTCGTCCTCGCTGACGTGTTGACGTACGCGAAGCAGTTCAAGCCGGCGGCGGTCATCGATGCCGCGACACTCACCGGGGCGTGCGTGATCGCGCTCGGACACACCGCGACGGGGGTGCTTGGCAACGATGCAGCGCTCGTGCAGGAGGTGCTGCGCGCTGGTTCGCGGGCGGGCGAGCCGGGATGGGAGCTTCCGATGTGGGACGACTACAAGGAGCTCATCAAGTCGGACGTGGCCGACATCAAGAATTCCGGAGGCCGTCCGGCCGGAACCATCACGGCGGCCCTGTTCCTCAAGGAGTTCGCGGACGACTTTCCCTGGGTGCATCTCGACGTTGCGGGCACCGCGTACACGGAGGCCGACCTCGGCACCGTGCCGCGCGGTCCCACCGGCGTTCCCGTCGGCACTTTCGTGGAGTTCGTGAGGGGACGCGTCGGGTGACCTGCCGCGGTCTCCGGCGCGCCGCGCTCATCGGCCTCGGCACGATTGCCGGGGCCGTTTTGCCCGGATGGGCCGCGGCGCAGGTACCGGTACGTCGGGACACGGTCGCATCGCCGCGCGACACGGCGCCGACGCGCACGGACAGCGCTCGCCTCCGGCAGGTCAGGACGCCATCTGGCAGCGACACGATCCGGGTACCGACCCCGCTGCGCGCCGACTCGATGGTGAGGAACGACTCGATCCGGCAAGGAATCGTGCCCCTCCCAGCGGGCGCCAAGCCTGCGGCCAAGCGGGATACGATCAAGGCTCCACTCGCGCGCGCTGATGCTCCGCCCATTCTCGAGATCGGCGCCCCGCGCATCTACGATCGCGCAGCGATCTTCGCAACGGGAGCGCTCACGCTGTCCGACCTCCTCGGGCGTGTCCCGGGACTGACGGAGTTCACGACAGGCTGGTTCGGCGCGCCCGCGGTCGTGGCGTCACATGGCGATCTTCGTGGTATCCGCATCTTTCTCGATGGCCTGGAGATCGATCCGCTCAGCCGGCGAGGACAGGGCGTCTCGCCGGTGAACGACGTGCCACTTCATGCGCTCGAGGAGATTCGCATCGAGCGGGGCGCGGAGGAGGTTCGTGTCTACGCGCGCACGTGGCGAGTCGAGCGTACCGATCCCTATACGCGCGCTGACATCGGGACCGGCGACCAGAACACCAACCTGTACCGCGCGTACTTCGGCCGCCGCTACGCCCATGGAGAAGCGCTCCAGATCGCGGCTGAGCAGTTCAGCACGCAGCCGGCGCGTCGGCTTCCATCGTCCGGCGGGCTCCACGCCATGGGGCGATTCGGGCTCACGCGCGGACGCTGGAGCGCAGACCTGTTCGCCGAGCGAAGCGACTACGACCGCAGTGCGTGGGTCGGCACGGGTGGCACGGCCGACACCCGCGACACCATCGCCGCGCTGCAGACGCGCCGCACGACGGCGTATGCACGGATCGGCACTGGCGATCCGGACCGCGGTCCGTGGATGCAACTGCTCGCGGCGGCCGAAGCGCATCAGGGAATCCCGAAGCCCATCGGTCCCGTCGACACGAGTAACGTCATTCCCGATACGACCTCGTACGAAAGCCAATACCTGATCACTGGCGGGACGAGGCTGTTCGGCGTGCGCATCAGCGCGGCGGAGCGCATTCGGCGCGGAGGCGGAGTCTCGTCGTTCACTCCGTCGGGCCGAGCCGACCTGCTGCGCGGACCGTTGGGCATCTCGTTGTTCGCCGAGGGAAAGAGCGCGCTGCGTCCATCGCGCGCGGACGCGAGCGTGAAGTTCGCGCCGTTCTCCGTGGTGGCGCTCACCGCATCCGCGTCGCGAACCGGAGGAGGACGCTTCATCCGCGTGTTCGGGGATGACCGGAATACGGCGTCGTTCGAATCGGACGGATCGCTTCTCGCGCCCCCCGATTCGAGTCGCGACGGGTACGACAGCACCGGCGTCGCTCGGTTCGCGCTCGCTCCGCGGACGAACCTGCGCGCGGAGGTAGGGGTGCGGGTGCGAGACGTCTGGGTCAGTGGCGGCGTGGTGCGTCGGGGCGCCACCACGCTCCTCCCTGCAGCCGATCTGGACCGGGCAGCGGCTCGTCCGGGTGCCCTCCGCGTGGAGCAGGAGGCGACGGGCGCCACGCTCGCGTTGCGAGGACGCCTCTACCGCGCGATCAACGTGGATGCGTGGGCGGTTCGCTGGAACGACTCGACCGGATTCTATCGTCCGCGATACCAGACACGGTCGGAGTTGTACATCCAGACGAACCTCCTGAACCGTTTTCCACGCGGCAACTTCGGCCTGCTCAGCTCCCTGGCGCACGAATACCGAAGCAACGCCTACTTCTCCACGGGCGCGGACTCCGTGCGCATCGCGCGCGGATCTCGCGCGTTGGCGTTCAAGCTGGAGATCCGTATCCAGAGCGCCGTCGTCTCATACCAGTTCCGGAACCTGCTCCAGGAAAAGTATGCGCAGGTGCCGGGATTCTTCCTGCCCCGACAGACGCAGTTCTATGGCGTGCGGTGGGATTTCTGGAATTGACAATGTCGTTGTCCTCGTGTTACTTACGTGGCTTGATATGATACGGAGCATGACGGGGTTCGGCGCAGCCGACGGCGACGTCGGGTCAGGCCGCGTGAGTGTGGAGGTCCGATCGGTGAACCACCGGTACTTCAGTCCCTCCATCAAGCTGCCCAGCGTGCTCCTGCCATGGGAGGGAGAGGTACGGGAGGTGCTGAAGCGCGGCGTCACGAGGGGTCACGTCACGCTCAGCGCGCGGTTCGAACATGAGGACAGTTCCGACACGACGCTTCCGATCGACGAGCGCCGCTTCGCGTCGTACGTCGCGCAGCTGCGGCGATTGCAGGAACAGCACGGTCTCGCTGACACGCTGGATGTCGGCACCGTCCTGAGGATGCCGGACCTGTTCGCCGGGCGCGAGCGGGAGGACCTTCCCACCGACGCCGGCTCGCAGTTGAGCTGCATCGTGGACCGCGCGGTGGAGGCTCTGCTCGCCATGCGCAGCGCCGAGGGCGCCCGGCTGGTGCACTTCCTGGACGAACGGATGGCAGTCGTCGTGGCCGCGCTGGATCGCGTCGCCGTGCGCGCTCCGGCGCGCGTGGTCGAGCAGCGCGACCGACTGCGATTGGCCGTTCGCGAGCTGGCGGACGGCGTGGCGATGGATGAACACCGAGTCGCGCAGGAGATCGCGCTACTCGCCGACCGATTGGACGTGCAAGAGGAGCTGTCGCGCTTTCGCGCGCACATCTCGGCCTTTCGTGAAGCGTTGAATGCGGCACAGCCGGACGGCGTGGGCAAGCGGCTCGGCTTCCTGCTTCAGGAGATGCTCCGCGAGGCCAACACGACGGGAAGCAAGGGGAACGACGCGGCGATCATAGCCGACGTGCTGCAGATCAAGGAGGAGCTCGAGCGTATCCGCGAGCAGGTGGAGAACCTCGAGTGAGTCGCTTTCCGGTGATCCTCAGCGCACCCAGCGGCGGCGGCAAGACGACCATTGCGCGGTCGTTGCTGGCGCGCCGTCAGGATCTCGGGTACTCGGTGTCGTGCACGACCCGGACCCCGCGTCCGGGCGAAGTCCACGCACGCGATTATTATTTCATGACCCGCGCGGAGTTCATCGCCGAACGGGAGAAGGGGGCCTTTGCCGAATCGGCCGAGGTGCATGGCAATCTGTACGGCACGCTGCGGTCGGAAGTGGAGCGCGTGATGGCCAGTGGTCGCCACGTCGTGATGGACATCGATGTGCAGGGCGCCGTGCAATTCCAGCGTGCGTTTCCGCAGGCGGTCACGATCTTCATTCTGCCTCCGTCGGCGGAGGTCCTGCTGGACCGGCTGCGAGCCCGAAAGACCGAGAGCGCCGCGCAGCTCGCGGCGCGATTACAATCGGCCTTGCAGGAGTTGCAGCAGGTAGATGAGTACGAGTACGTCATCGTAAACGACGAACTGGACCGGGCTGTCGGTAGCGTCGAATCCATCGTCGATGCGGAGACGGTCAGTCGCGAGCGGGTCAAGAATCTTCGGCAGCAGGTCGGGTTGCTCATCGAGCGGCTCGAGCAGGAAATCGAGAACACCACACCCTGATCAGAGAGTCATGCGAGTCTTCACACCGGTCGAGATTGCCCAGCACGCCGCCAACAAGTACCTCGGCGTCCTCGTGGCCGCCAAGTATGCGCGTGCACTGAACGAATTTCCCGGCGGCTCGGGATCGCGCGACAAGAAGCTGACGACGCGGTCACTCGAGGATCTGTCCAAGGGCGACATCGACTACCGCGTCGTGCCGCGGCGGCGGTCGGCAGAGTGACGGCCCGGGCGGAGGCGATCGACCTCCGCCTTCGCTTTCCTCATCAGTGCCAGTGATCCAGCCGCTTCCAGTGCCTCCGCTGGCTGGGCGACGCGTGCTTCTGGGTGTCGCCGGGGGCATCGCGAGCTACAAGACCGCCTGGCTGGCGCGATTGCTCGCCACCGCCGGTGCCGAGGTCGACGTCGTGATGACGCGATCTGCCACGGAGTTCGTGGGACCGGTCACGTTCGAGGCGCTGACGGGCCGTCCCGTCCACACGGGGTTGTTCGACGATGGACGCGCGCTGGAGCACATCAGGCTCGCGAAGGCGGCCGAGGTAGTGGTGGTCGCGCCCGCGACGGCGGACCTCATGGCTCGCGCCGCCACGGGCCAGGCCGACGATCTGCTCACGGCGGTGCTTCTCGCCACGCAGGCGCCCGTGCTGCTCGTCCCGGCGATGAACGACCGCATGTGGGCACACGCGCAGACTCGGGCGAACGCGGTGCACCTGCGCGCGCTCGGATACACGGTGCTTGAGCCGGACGATGGGGCGCTCGCAGCCGGAGAGGGAAGCGGTCCGGGGCGCATGCCCGAGCCCGATACCATCTACGCTCACATTGCCCGCTTGCTCGAACGGCCTCACGCGCTGCGTGGCCTGTCCGTGCTCGTCACGGCGGGTCCGACTCGTGAGGAGATCGATCCCGTTCGCTTCATCTCCAACTACAGCTCCGGCAAGATGGGCGTGGGCATCGCGGAATCCGCCTGGCGACGAGGGGCGCATGTCACGCTGGTCGCTGGCCCCATGTCGGTCGCCCCGCCGATCGGGGTCGACCACGTGCCAGTCGGTTCCACCACCGAGATGCTGGAGGCCATCACCGCTCGCCTGGGAACGGCTGATGTGCTCGTGATGGCGGCCGCACCGGCGGATTATCGGCCCGCCGAGCGCGCCCCCGGAAAGCTGAAGAAGAGCGGCGACGCACGCGTGCTCGACCTGCGCGAGACTCCGGATATTCTGACGTCCACTCGGGACCATCGTCGTCAAGGCGCCATCGTCGTGGGCTTCGCGCTGGAGACTGACGCGCTCCTGGATAATGCCCGCAAGAAACTCGTGGCAAAGGATCTCGAC
>Ga0136612_10001112_pt1 | contig 11109 bp, 9 predicted proteins | sample AntDryUQ224A2306_2_FD_106644 | JGI IMG/M metagenome (GOLD analysis project Ga0136612, IMG submission 106644) | Polar desert sand microbial communities from Dry Valleys, Antarctica - metaG UQ224A (23.06) | ecosystem: Environmental > Terrestrial > Soil > Desert | place: Antarctica: Dry Valley...
CCGTCCCCGAAATTGAACATGAAGCGAGACCGCTCGTTTCCGTAGTCGAGCAGATAGGACTCGCGACAGGCGGCCACGATCAACACGGTCCGGAGCTCCGGTTCAGCGACGAGCAGTGCCTTGGCCAGCCGGAGCGCAACCGCGAGCGGGGAGACTGCGTCAAGGCGTCCGTCGACCACGACTCATCTCCCCAGGCCCCCAGCTGTCGGACGTCCTGCGGCTCTGTCGGTGAGCGGAGTGATCGCTACGCGCCGAGCTCGGCGACCAACGCCTCGGTATCGAGCGGATCGAAGCCGATCCGCGCGGCTACCTCTTCGGTCGTCGGGCGTGTGCCCTCGCGGAAGAGCTCGCGGAGGAAGGCACCGGTCTCGGTGCGGCGCCACCAGTCATCCCCGACCTCGCGCCGGAGCCACCGGCGCACCTGAGCTGCCCGGATCCAGGCACGAAGGTAGTCGGCAGAGTAGAACCCGGGATCCATGTCGGCGAGGTACGCGGCAGGGAGATACCGCAACTGGGTCGCAGCGACGAGCCGCTCCTCGTACCCGTCCGGCGTCGCGCCGACTGCCGGGTAGCGCGACCAGAAATCGAGCTCGAACCCGAGCTTTGCCGAGTACCGCCGGAACATCAACGCCTCGACGAAGACCGTCGCCTCGGCATGGTCGACCGCCGTCGCGTCGTCGAGCCCGAAGTGCTCTGCGTGCCAGCCTGGCTCGCGTGCGATCGAGTCGAGCAGAAAGGAGTAGATCTCGGTCAGCGCGTGGTCGCGCGCCAGGCGACGAAACGTGTAGGGCAGGCCCGGTTCGACGCCGGCGTAGTGGAGCGCGTGCCCGGCCTCGTGGAGGAACGCCTCGTAGTCGTGCAAGCCACCCTGGGCTCGCGTGATCAGGTGGACGAGGCGCGGTGGGTCGGACGGGATCACGCAGGCACGTGGCGACTTCTGCGGACGATCCTCGAGGTCGACGCGAATTCCCGGCTCGGTGGCGAGGTCGAGGCCGATCGAGCGCAAGGTGGCTTCGCAGACCGGAACCGAGCGTTCCTTGGTGTACGTCGCCTCGAGCGGCGAGAGTCTACGGATCCAGCCCAGATGAGCGGAGCTCGGCACGTCCTCGGTCGCAGGCCCGAGCAGCCGCACCAGCCAGCGCTCCCGCAGCCGGGTAAAGCCCGCGCTCGAAGCGACGCGGGCGCGGTCGACCGCGTCGAGAATCGGCCTCAGCCGCACGCCCTTCTCCGCCTCGTTGCGCGCGATGGGATCGGTCACGCCGCTGAGCTCGCGCTCGAGCGCCTCTCCCTCGGCGAGCAGCTCGGCCCGGCTGGGGTTGAAGCCCGCGGAGACCTCGAGCACGGCGCTCCCGAGCTCGCTGCGCTCTGCGTAGTCCGGCAGGACCGCTAGTCGCGCCTGCGCAGAGCGAAGGGGCAGCAATTCCGTGCTCCATGTCACCCGTGCTCCGAGGAGTGCGTTCTCCAGAGCGTCCTGCCGGGCCGCGAGCTCGCGGGTCACGAGCCCCCCCTCGCAGGTGAGCCGGAGACGTGCGACCCGCTCGTCGGCGCCTCCGTCCTCGGCCGCTCGCAGCGAATCGAGCTGGTCGCGGGTGAATAGATCCGCGAACCGCTCGACGATTGCCGCCTGCTCGGAGGTTTCCTTCTCCCCGACTCTGACGGCGCGGGCCTCCTCGGAGCGGTCGTAAAGGTACGCCGCAAGCCGTTCCTCGAAAGCGTCCGGAGCGAGGACGCTCACGTGGCGAGCTCCACGCCGCGCCTCAGACGGCGCAGGCTCTCGTCGCGTCCGAGCAACTCGAGGCTCTCGTAGAGGCCCGGCGAGACTCGCGACCCCGTGACGGCGACACGGATCGGACCGAACACGACCTTGGGCTTTTCGCCCAGCTCCGAGCACAAGCTCTTCAGGGCCGTCTCGATCCTCCGAGCATCCCATTCCGCCAGGCGCGCTAGCGCAGTTTCCGCCAAGCCGAGAATGCGCTGGTCGAGGAACGCCGGATCGGGCTCGACGTCGCCGAAGAGGAATCCGGCGAAGCGGGGAAACTCGCCGAGGAGCGAGATCTTCTCCTGCACGAGTGGAGCAGAGGCCCGAATCCGTTCCTCAGGCCAGTTGCTGCCCCTCTCCACCAGGTACGTCCGGAGGGCCTTCGCATACTCCTGGACCGGCAGGCTCCGGAGGTAGACGCCGTTCATCCAGTCGAGCTTCGCGTAGTCGAACGTCGCAGGGCTGACCCCGACCCGCTCGAGCGTGAACAGCGCGACGAGCTCGTCGCGCGACATGATCGTCGTCTCGCCGTCGGGCGCCCAGCCGAGGAGCGCAATGAAGTTCATCAGCGCCTCGGCGAGATAGCCGCTCGTGCGGAACTCGTCGATCGAGACGGCTCCATGGCGCTTCGACAACTTCTTCCCGTCCGGCCCGAAGACGTTCGGCACGTGAGCGTAGATCGGCAGTGCTGCCCCGAGCGCTTCGAGCACCACGATCTGCTTGGGCGTGTTCGAGACATGGTCGTCGCCGCGGATCACATGAGTGATCCCGTCGCTCCAGTCGTCGACCGGCGACGCGAAGTTGTAGACCGGGCGCCCGTCGGAGCGCAAGATGACCATGTCCTCGAGCTCGGTCGCCGGAAAATCGATCCGTCCCTTGACAGCGTCGTCCCAGCCGATCTCACCCGCCTCCGGCATCCGGATCCGGATCGCCCCCTCGTCCTCGTAGGCTTTGCCTTCGGTGACGAGTCGGGCAGCCTCCTGGCGGCAACGCTCGGCGCCGTCGAGCTGGAAGCGGGTCTCGCCATCCCAGTCGATCCCGAGCCAACGGAGAGAGCGCTCGATCTGCTCCACCGAGTCCGCCACCTCGCGGCCCGTGTCGGTGTTCTCGATCCGCAGCAGGCATTCTCCGCCGTGGCCGCGAGCGAAGAGCCAGTTGAAGAGGAACGTGCGGACGCCGCCGACATGGAGAAAGCCCGTCGGCGACGGCGCCATGCGCACGCGAACGGTCATCGAACGCGGATCGTAGTCACGCGGTGGCGGGAGCCTGCGTTCGCGGCGCCGGACGGATTGCCCACACGGACGGCAGCGCGAGAATCGCGAGCCACGTGACCTCCGGCACCTGTTGCTGAAAGACGGTGAACCACAAAGTCAGCTGAACCGAGATCCCGACCCGCGCCAGGAAGGAGGCAAGTGCGATCGCCCAACGCGAAGATCGCCGATCGCCGATCGCCGGTTGAGTTTCGAGCGAAGCGCCGACCATGTCTGTGGACGAACTGGCGCAGACTTGGCTGCACCAATTTCTCCACAGCCAACGGGCGAACAGCAGCGCTGCCGACGAGAACGCTCGACGACGGTCGCCATCGCCGGGGACGGCGCGAGCGCGCCGGCCGGCTTCCGTCGGCGACTCGTCCTCTGGAGCTGCGTTCCGGATAGCGTCGCCTGATGCTCTTCGGCGCCCACGTCTCCTCGGCCGGAGGGATCTCCAACGCGATCGACCGAGCCGCCGAGCTCGGCTGCGAGGCGGTACAGGTGTTCACGCAGAGCCCTCGGATGTGGCGTCCGACGCAGCACACCCCCGAGCAGGTTGAGCGCTTTCGCGCTCGGCGGGAAGACACCGGAGTCGGGTCGGTCGTCTGCCACGCGCTGTATCTCGTCAATCTCGCTAGCTCGAACCCGGAGCTCCACGCAAAGTCGGTCGCGGCGATGCGTGCCACGCTCCGGGCGGCGTCCGCAGTCGGAGCCGAAGGCGTGATCTTCCACGTCGGCTCGCATCTCGGCGCGGGTCTCGCCGCAGGACTCGAGCGAGCCGTACCGGCGATGCGGTCCCTGCTCGAGCTGACGACCGACGACCTCTGGCTGCTGCTCGAGAACTCCGCCGGCGCCGGGGGCACGATCGGCCGCTCGATCGACGAGCTCGGGCTGCTGATCGACGCGCTCGACCGCCACCCGCGGCTCGGCATCTGCCTCGACTCGTGCCATTGGTGGGTCTCGGGAGTCGATGTGACGGACCCGGCCGCGCTGGATGACGCCGTTGCTGAGCTCGACGCCCGCATCGGCCTCGACCGCGTCCGCTGCTTGCACATCAACGATTCCGCGGCGGCGCGCGGCTCAAACCGCGATCGCCATGCCTCGATCGGCGAGGGCGAGCTCGGCGACGGGCTCCGAACGTTCCTCGCCCACCCAGCGTTCCAGGCGCTCCCGGCGATTCTCGAGACCCCGGGACCGGACGGTCACGGCCCTGACGCCGCCGAGGTGCAAAGGCTGCGCGAGCTGCATCGCGCCGGCCGGCGGCGGCGGCCGAAGCGCTGGCGCTGAGAGCGGCTGTTTCCCAGTCCCGCACGGGCCGGATAGGTCCGGCCCCTTCGAGTGCGTAGAAAAGAACGCGCGATCCTCCCCGGCCGCATCGCATCCAGATACCGGGTGCCGTGTCCCCGACGGCGAAGCCAGCCCCGGCGGCGAAGCCGGCCTGGCTTCAGGGGCGTGCCGCCGAAGGCGGTACTTTGCGGCGTGTCGGCCGTGCGAGCGGCAGACACGCTCGCAGGCAAGCTACAGCCGCGCGAAGACCCTGAAGCTCGGGCTCGCTTCCGGCACCTCGAAGAACTCGGGGTTCCGGCAGCCGACCTCGTCACCGCGCTGCTCGTAACACGAAACGATCTCCGAACGGCACATCGGGAGGGGCGATCGCACTGCCCTGACCGCGCCGAATCCCTCGGCTCGCTCGTCGAGCTCCCGCAAGAGGTCGAGGTCGATCTCGACGTCGAACACTCGCTGCATGCACCCCATATAGGTGTGCCCGAAAGCCTCGTAGGCGTAGACGAACGGGCACGAGTGCTCGACGCACGCGCCGGGATGCACGACCTTGTCGCAATGAACCTCGCAGCGACGGCACTCGAGCTCGTCCTGCGGTCGCAGCGGCAGCTCGACCTGAGTCGCCTGGATCGGTGAGGTCTCGCTCATCTACCCAGATGGTGACAGGGATCAGCGAGTCCGCGCAAGACTTGACAGGCATGTGGTCGCGCCTGTAGGGGTCGCACGGAGCCGAGCCCGAGCCGCGCGGCTGCGACGGTCAATCCGTCGAGCTACGTGACGAGTCCGCGAGCGTCTGGCGACCGAGCAGCGATGCCGCGCGACTTCGGCGACACCGCAAGTAGGGTTCGCGCTCGTGTTCCGCCGGATCCTCTTCGCCGCGCTCGCCCTCGGTCCGATCACGATCGCGTTGCACTACCTCGCGGGCCTCGACGAGACCGTCGAGTTCGCGCTCGCCGCGCTCGCGCTGATCCCGCTCGCGTGGCTGATCGGCGAGGCGACGGAGCACGCGGCCGAGCACACAGGCCCGGGGATCGGCGGCTTCCTCAACGCGACGTTCGGCAATGCGCCGGAGCTGATCATCGCGTTGCTCGCCGTCAACCAGGGATTGACGGAGGTCGTTCGCGGCTCGCTCACGGGCTCGGTAGTGGGAAATCTCCTGCTCGTTCTCGGCTTCTCGCTCCTGGCGGGCGGTCGCGGCGAGATCGACCGGCTCTCGAGCTTCATGTCTTTCGGTGCGATCGCCGTCGCGATCCTCCTCTTCCTGATCCCGGCAATTCCCTCGTGGGACGGCGATCCCGACCGAGACTCGATCGCGACCCTCTCGATCCCCGTCTCGATCGCACTACTCGTCGCCTATCTCGGTGTCACCTTCTACGCGCTTCGGCGCCACAGCCAACTACACATCGCAAGCGACGAGGAGATCGCAGGCTGGTCGCTGGGACTCGCGCTCGGCGTGCTCGCCGGGGCGACGGTCGTCACCGCGTTCGTCGCCGAGATCCTCGTGGGCTCGCTCGAGGTGTTCGCGGAGCAGTTCGGGATGACGGAGTTCTTCGTCGCGGCCGTGATCGTCGCGATCGTCGGCAACGCCGCCGAGCACGGGGGCGCAGTCGTCGTCGCCTACCGCGGCAAGATCAAGCTTGCGGCCGAGATCGCGCTGGCCTCTGCCGCCCAGGTCGCCGTCTTCCTGATCCCGGCCGTCGCGCTGCTCGCCTTGTTGATCGACCCGCTCGCGCTCGGTTTCCGGCTGGTCGAGATCGGCGCCCTCGCCGCATCGCTCGTCGTCACCGTGATCGTGGCCTGGGGTGGTGTCTCCTCGCGGGCCCGAGGCATCGTGCTGCTGATCGCCTCTGTCGCCGTCGCGGCTGCTTTCTGGGTCGCGGGTGACCGTGAGGGCGATCACGCAGAGGCGCTCGTCCCGAACGTCGACGCGACCCTCGTCATCGGGTACGTCGCGAAGTAGAGCTTCGTCGGCGCCCCCGCGTCGTCACGGACGAGACGAAGCAGCTCGCCGAGCTCGCGCCCTTCCTCGACGCGCCACCGCTCCTCCCCTTCCGGTCTCAACCAGGACACGTCTCGACCAGCCGGGCCGTCGAGTAGCTCGATCCGCAGCCGGCCGCCGTTCCAGGCGACGACGTGCTCCAGCCCCTCGCTCCACCAGCGACCAAGAAGCGGAGCGATTTCCGCCGGTGGGCCATCGTCCGGCTTCCAGGCCGTCGGGAGACGCGGCATCGCATCGAGCGCGGCATCCGCGAGATCGAGCGCGAGCGTCTCGGGATCGCCGCCGGCGCTCGTGCTCATCAGGGCCACGGCACCGGTTCGCTCGCGGCGGTTGACCACGAGCGAGGCGAGGAAGCCGGGCATCGAGCCGCCGTGACCTGCGTAGACACGCTCACCGCGGCGATACAGGCAGAGTCCGAGCCCCCACCCCACCGTCCACTGCACCTCGTCGACCATCGTTCGCACGCGGCTCATCTCGTCGAGGGTCGCGCGCGCGAGCACGCCGTCGGCGCCTGTCGCGAGGAAGTCTCCCCAGCGGGCGAGATCGGACGTCGTCGACCAGAGCCAGCCGACCGCGGCCATCGGTCCGCTCGCGGCCGGATCGACCTCCCCGTGCACGAGATCGCTGTAGGGATCGACGAAGTACCCCGTCGCCTTCGGCCCGCTCGGAACGAAATCGGTGCGCGTGAGCTCCAGCGGCCCGAGGAGCCGGATCCGCAGCGCTTTCTCGACGTCCATCTTTGCGTCACGACCGACGAGCTCACCGAGCAACCCGAAGACGAGATTCGAGTAATGCCAGGCTCTGCCGGGCTCGAGCACGCGCTCCGCGTCGTCCAGTCCGGCGAGCAGGTCTTCACGAGCCGGCGCCGCCATCGACTCCCAGATGTCTCCCACGGGTTCACGTTGCAGACCGCTCAGGTGCGAAAGCGCCTCTGCGACCGTCGGCCCGGCCGGAGCCTCACCCACGTACCGCTGGAGCGGCTGGGAGAGAGCGAGCGCACCCGCGTCACGCAGCTGCAGTACGGCGACGGCGGTGAAGGTCTTCGTGATCGAGCCGATCCTGTATGCGTGCTCGGGTGTCGCCTCTTCACCCGATGCGACGTCGGCAAGGCCAGAAGCGCCCTGCCAGAGCACCCCTCCGTCTCGAAAGACGGCAGCACTCACGGAGGGCACACGCTGCTCGGCCTGCGCCGTGGCGAGCAGACGCTCGCATGTCGCAACGAGTTGCTCAGGCGGCGGCACGAGTCTCGAGAGCGCGCGGGGCGAGCTCGATCGCCCGGTCGATCTCCGCGTCGCCGACGTCGAGGTGGGTCACGGCCCGAACGATCGTCGCGTGAATCGTCGACGAGAGCCCGACACCTGCGTCGCGCAGCCGTGCGAGCGCCTCGTCGCGCCCGAGCCCGAGCGCTCCGATGTCGACCTGGACGAAGTTCGTCTCGACCTGCGCGAGGTCGACCGGCAACCCCGACGTGTGCCACCCCTCGGCGAGACGGCGCGCGCGGGCATGGTCGTCGGCGAGACGCTCGACGTTGTGGTCGAACGCGTACAGCCCCGCCGCGGCAGCGATCCCCGCTTGCCGCAACGCACCGCCGAAGAGGTGCTTCTCGCGCCAGGCTCTTTCGATCGTCTCGCCCGGCCCGGCGAGAATCGCGCCGAACGGGCAGCCGAGGCCCTTGGAGAGGCAGAGCGTCACCGTGTCGAAGTGCTCGCCCAGCTGCGCCGCCTCGAGGCCCTGGGCGACCGCGGCGTTGAGCAGCCTGGCCCCGTCGAGGTGCGTGCGGAGCCCGCGCGCGCGCGCCGCCGCCGTCAACGCAGCCACCTCGGCGAGCGGCCAGCACCGGCCACCAGAGGCGTTGTGGGTGTTCTCGAGCGCAAGTACCGCAGGTCGCTGGTCGGCGGACTTCGTGCTCGAGACGGTGACTGCCTCGAGCTGCTCGACGGTGATCCGCCCGTGGCGAGCGGCGATCGCCTCGATCATCAGCCCTGCGTGAGCGGCCGCGCCGCCGTACTCGTACACGACGATATGCGCAAACCGCTCGGCGACGAGCACGTCGCCGGGTCGCGAGTGCAGCTTGAGGGCGATCTGATTCGCCATCGTCGCGGTCGGGAGAAAGAGCGCCGATTCTTGCCCCAGCAAGGCAGCGGCACGCTCCTGCAGGGCGTTGACACTGGGATCCTCGCGCTTCTGCTCGTCGCCGACCTCGGCTTGGGCGATCGCGGCGCGCATCCCCGGCGTCGGCCGGGTTGCCGTGTCTGAGCGCAGGTCGATCACGGGCGCAGACGCTACCGTGCGCTCGTGGATCTCGTGCTCCTCGAGGAGACCGTCACGGCCCGGGGGGAGCCGTCCTACCGTTCACGTCAAGTGTGGGAATGGACGGCGCGCGGGGTACCGGGCTACGACGCGATGACGAACCTCCCGAGCGCATTGCGGACGACGCTCGCCGCCGAGGTTCCCTTCTCGACGCTCACGGTCGAGTCCGAGCAGACCTCGACCGACGGAACCGTGAAGACCCTATTCCACACCGCCGACGGCCATCCCGTCGAAGCCGTGCTGATGCGTTACCGGGACGGGAGGCGTTCGGTCTGCGTCTCGTCCCAGTCGGGCTGCCCGTTGACGTGCACCTTCTGTGCAACGGGCCGCATGAGCTTCGGCCGCAACCTGACGGCGTCGGAGATCCTCGATCAGGTGCTCCACTTTCGACGGGCGGAGTCGCTGAATCACGTCGTCTTCATGGGGATGGGCGAGCCGTTGCTGAACGTCGATCACGTGGTCGCCGCGGCGCGGCGCCTGCCCGCGCTCGGGATCACGCACCGTCGCACGACGATCTCAACCGTCGGGTGGCTGCCCGGACTGACCCGTTTCGTGGAAGAGGTGTCCGAGCCCATCCGGCTCGCGCTCTCGCTCCACGCGGCCGACGGGAAGCTGCGCAGCGAGCTGATGCCGGTCAACGACCGCTACCCGCTGTCGGACGTGCTCGCGCTCTGCCGGCGTCACTGGGAAGAGACGAACCGCCGGGTGTTCATCGAGTACGTGATGCTCGCCGGCGTGAACGACACCCCGGTGCACGCAAGGCAGCTCGCACGATTGCTGGGGCGCGACGCCTTCAAGGTGAATCTGATCCCGTACAACCCGACCGGAGCCTACGACGGCTCTTCTCGCACCGCGATTGCCGCGTTCAAGGCCGAGCTCGACCAAGCTCGAGTCCTCGCGACGATCCGCCTGACGCGGGGTCGGGACATCGCCGCCGCGTGCGGGCAGCTCGCTACCCCTGCTCGTCGGCTCCCCGCGCCCACCCACAGCTGATCACGTGTCCGGCCGCCGAGCTTTCACCGCGCCTCGCCCACTCCTCCTCACAGCGTTGGTCGCGATCCTCGCGCCGCTCGGTGCGACGGCGATCGGCTTGCTGCTCGAGCTCGAGGATCGTCCGGGATCGGTTTCGATCTTCGTCGTCGCGGTGATGGCGGCGGTGATCGCGGCGGGCAGCCTCGCGGGGATCGGGGCCGCCGCACTGTCGGTCGTCCTCCTCGACTGGTACTTCCTGCCTCCGACGAGGTCGCTGTTCTTCACGTCGGAGGAGAACCTGACGTTCAACAGCGACTCGCTCACGTCGATCGTGATCCTCGTCGTCAGCGTCGGCCTCGCGAGTGCGTTCCTCGAGCGCGCCCGGAGAGCACGCGACACCGCGGAGGCGCTCTCCGGCGAACGCGATCTCGCACAGCAGAAGACCGCCCAGTCGCTCCAGTTGAACCAGGCTGCAAACGAGCGCACCGAGTCGCTCCAACGCGTGACCTCGTCCCTGCTCGGCGCGGGGACGATCGATGAAGTCATCGACCGAGCCCTCCACGAGGGTGTCGTCGCAGCCGGCGCGATGGGTGGAGCGCTGGGCGTCATCGAGGCAGACGGGCAGACGGGCAGACTGATCACGTCCGGTATCCGCTCAGACGCGGCAGGTGACCGAGAGCTGCGCTTGCTCGAGGCGGACGCTGTCTACGGCGTTGCGAGCACCGACGAAGCACTATGGCTCGGGAGCCACGAGGAGGTGGAACGGCTGTTTCCGGCCACACGCACGCTGCTCGAGTCGGTCCATTACGAATCTGCGTCGATCGTGCCGCTCGTCGCGAGCGGTGAGCACATCGGCTTCCTCGCCTGTTTCTATTCGAGCTCGCAGGGCTTCGGGCCGGAGCAACGCGCGTTCCTCTCGTCGATCGCGGCGCAGTGTGCAGGCGCACTAGTGCGGGCGCGGCTGCTCCATCGAGCGCGTGCGGCGCGCGACCGAGCACTCCGCCTCCAGGCCGTCACGGCGGCCCATGCCGGCGCCGCGACGCAGGAGACGGCTGGCTACGCGACGATCGACGTCGGGCTGCCGCTGTTCGCGGCGAGCGGTGGTGCGGTCTACGTGACGGAGGACGAGTCGTTGCGCCTCGTGGCTATGCGTGGATACGACACCACGGTACGCAGTAGCTGGCAGGCGATCCCGCTCGAAGCCGAAACGCCGGTGACGCGTGCTGCGAGAACACGGGAGCCCGTGCGGCTCGTCGGGCGCGCGGAGATGAAGGCTGCGTTTCCCCACGTGTACGCGGCAGTCGAGGAGACCTCCGAGCACGCAATGGCGTGTGTGCCGCTGCTTACCGCAGGCGGCACCGTGGTGGGCGCGCTGTACGTCGGGTTCGACGAGGAGCGGCGCTTGAACGACGATGAGCTCGCACTGCTCGGCTCGCTCGCCGCACAGTGCACCCAATCGCTCGAGCGCGCTCGCCTGCTCCAGGCCGAACAAGCCGAAGCTGCACGCACCCTCGCGCTCCAACAGGTGACCGCGAGCC
>Ga0136612_10001113_pt1 | contig 11103 bp, 9 predicted proteins | sample AntDryUQ224A2306_2_FD_106644 | JGI IMG/M metagenome (GOLD analysis project Ga0136612, IMG submission 106644) | Polar desert sand microbial communities from Dry Valleys, Antarctica - metaG UQ224A (23.06) | ecosystem: Environmental > Terrestrial > Soil > Desert | place: Antarctica: Dry Valley...
CCCGCTCACCTGCGCCCGCTGCGCTCGGCCTGCGGCCCGCTGCTGGTGCCGCTGGACCGCGAGGCGCTCGAGCTGGTCTGGAGCCCGGGGGGCTACCCGGCGCACGCGGCCTACCGCGACAGCCACCACCTGACCACCCACCACCACCGCGCCTGGGCCAACGACGGCTCCCCCTACGACCGCGCCCGCGCGGCAAGCCAGGCCCGGGCCGACGCGGGCGACTTCGTGGCCCGCGTCCGCGCGCGCGTCGCCGGCGGCGGCCTCTGCGTCTGCGCGCTGGACACCGAGCTGCTGGGGCACTGGTGGTTCGAGGGGCCGCTGTGGCTGGAGGCCGTGCTCGAGCAGGCCGAACACGAGCGGCTGACGATCACCCCGCTCGACCGGGCCCTGCCCCGACACGCAGAGGACGCGGCGCCGGCCGGGGAGCTGCCGGTCACGAGCTGGGGCAGCCCGCGCGACCTGTGGACGTGGGACAACCCGGCCGTCAGCGACATCTGCTGGACGGCCCGCTCGGCCGAGCTGGCCGTGCTCGCCGCCGGTCCCGCGGCGCCGGACCTGGCCGCGCGCTGCCTGCTGGCCCTGCAGGCCTCCGACTGGGCCTTCCTGGCCAGCGCCGGGACGGCGGGCGGCTATCCGCGCGAGCGCGTGGCCGGCCACCTGCGGGCCCTCGAGTCCGCGCTCGCGGCAATAGACTGCGTCCCCTCCGGCGTGCGCGAACTCGCGCCCCTGGCCTGCGCCGCGACGCTCCTGCATCCGTGAGCTCCTCCGTCCTCATCCTGTCCTGGGAGTACCCGCCCCTGATCGAGGGCGGCCTGGCCCGTCACGTGCGCAAGCTCTGCGAGCAGCTCGCGGCCCAGGGCACCGACGTCCACGTCCTGACCCGGGGCCTCGAGGGTTCACCGGTCGAGGAGGAGATGGAGGGGGTCCACGTGCACCGCGTGCCCGAGCCCGCCCGACCCCGAGACCTGGGCGAGTTCGTGACCTGGATCGAGCACATGAACGCCGACATGCTGGCCGCCGGGGTGGAGCTGGGCGATCGCCACGCCTTCGACGTGGTCCACGGCCACGACTGGCTGGTCGCCGTGGCCGGCGAGCACCTGGCCAACCGCTTCCGGTGCCCGTTCGCGGTCACCGTGCACGCGACCGAGTACGGGCGCCACCAGGGCTGGGTGCAGGAGCACCCGCAGTCCCACATCCACCGCGTGGAGGCGCGCATGGTCAGCCGCGCGGACCGGGTGATCACCTGCTCGCACTACATGCGCGCCCACGTGGCCGACGTCTTCGGGCTCGACGAGGCCCGCATCGAGGTGATCCCCAACGGGATCGACCCGCTCGACCTGCAGCCCGTGGCCGACCTGGAGACGCTGCGGCTGGAGTTCGCCCAGCCGCACGAGCGCCTGGTCCTGCTCGTCGGGCGCCTGGTCTACGAGAAGGGCTTCCAGATCGCCCTGGAGGCCATGCCCGACGTGATCGAGCGCGTGGCCGGCACGCGCTTCCTGGTCGCCGGCTCCGGAACGGCCGAGGCCGACCTCAAGGCCCAGGCCTCAGAGCTCGGGCTGATGGAGCACGGCGCCTTCCTGGGCTGGATCGGCGACGACGTGCTGCACTCGCTCTACCGGATCGCCGACCTCTGCGTGGTGCCGTCGATCTACGAGCCCTTCGGGCTGGTCGCCCTGGAGGCGATGGCCTCGGGCTGTCCCTGCATCGTGGCCGACACCGGCGGCCTGCGCGAGGTCGTGCCCAACGAGAACGTCGGGCTGCGCTTCCGCTCGCGTGACCCGCACTCGCTGGCCGAGATGGTCGAGCGCGTGCTCACCGATGACCAGCTGCGCGAACGCCTGGTGGCCGAGGCCTCCGAGCACATCCTGTCCTTCGACTGGGCCGACATCGCCCGCCAGACCGCCTCGGTCTACGCGGCCCTGACCTCCGGGCGCGCACGGGCCTGAGCCCGAGGCCGTCTCGGGAGCCCCGAGACGACCTCTTTCACTCCCAGCGCAGCGTCCGCGGCGCCTCGCGCATGCGGATCAGCCGCGCCGGTACCCCGCCGACCACGGCGTTGGCGGGCACGGCGCCCGGGACGACGGCGTTGGTGCCGATGACCGCGTTGTCGCCGACCGTGGCCCCGCGCAGCAGGCAGGCGCCGTAGCCGATCCAGACGTTGTGGCCGACCTGGACGTCGCGCTTGTAGATGCCCTGGCGCCGGATCGGGCGCTCCACCTCGACCATCCCGTGGTCGAAGTCGATCAGCATCACGCGGTCGGCCAGGATGCACTCGCGCCCGATCCGGACGCGCTTGAAGGCCGAGATCGTGCACTCCTGCCCGAGCACCGTGCGGGCCCCGATGACCACCTCACCCTCGTGGGCGCGGATCTTGGTCCCGTGCCCGATCCACGACCAGCGCCCGAGCACGACCCGGGCCGCAGGGCCGATCTCGAACGAGACTCCGGGGCCCACGAAGGCCATGCCGTCGGTGACCAGGCGCCCGCGCCAGCGCAGCTTCAGCCAGCCCAGGCGCAGGAGCAGCCGTGCGTAGCGGGCGTTGAGCATGCCGTGGGCGCGCAGGAAGCGCAGCAGGGTCAGCGGCCCTCCATGGTGGCGGCCCGGCGGCCCGCGCGGGGGCGCGGGGACGGAGCTGAGGGTGTCGGTCGCCACGGGCGCGGATCGTAGAGACACCCCTGCCATGATCCCCGCCCGATGACCTCCGAGAGCACCCTGGCCGAGCGCCTGCTGGCCGGCGACCAGCGGGCCCTGGCTCGCGGCATCTCGCTGGTCGAGGACGACGACCCCGCGGGCTGGGCGCTCGTGCGCGAGGTCTACCCGCACACCGGCCGGGCCACCGTGATCGGCTTCACCGGCCCGCCCGGGGTGGGCAAGTCGACCCTGATCAGCGCGCTCTGCCGCCACCAGCGGGCCCGGGGCCGCACCCTGGCCGTGCTCTCGGTAGACCCCTCATCGCCCTTCACCCACGGGGCGCTGCTGGGTGACCGCATAAGGCTGACCGAGCACTTCCTGGACCGCGGCGTGTTCATCCGCTCGATGGCCAACCGGGGTGCGCTGGGCGGGTTGTCGGAGGCGGCGCTGCAGGCCGCGCTGCTGATGGACGCGGCCGGCCGCGACGACGTGCTGGTCGAGACGGTCGGGGTCGGCCAGGCCGAGGTCGACGTGATCGACCACGCCGACACGATCGTGCTCGTGCTGATGCCGGGCTCGGGCGACTCGATCCAGGCCCTGAAGGCCGGGATCATGGAGATCCCGGACGTGATCGTGATCAACAAGGCCGACCACCCCCTGACCGACACGATGGTGCGCGAGATCCGCGGCGTGCTCTCGCTGGCCCCGCCCGGCCCCTGGCCCGTGCCCATCCTGCGCTGCGAGGCCCTCCGCGGCGAGGGGACCGAGGCGCTGGCCGACGCGCTGGCCGAGCACCGCGCCCACGTCGAGGCCGCGGGCACCCTGGCCCAGCGGCGTCGGCGCAACCTGCTCAACGAGGTGCTGGCGCTGGCCACCAGCCGGATGCGGCGCGAGCTCGAGGCCGAGGTCCGTGAGGACCCGAGCGTGCAGGCCCTGCTCGACGAGGTAGTGGCCCGCCGCGTGGACCCGGCCAGCGCGGCGACCACGATCCTGGCCGGCCGAGACGGGGGACCCGCCCCGGCGGACACGTAGGCGCCTCTGACCCGGCGCGCGCGTGGTCAGGGCGTCCAGCCCGCCGCGCGCGGACTCAACCGCGGGCGGGGGCGCGGCCGATGGGACGGAATGGCCCGGACCGGCAAGCGTCGACCCTCCAAGCGCCGCCGCTCCCGCCGCCGCCGGCGGCGGCGGCTGGCCACGCGTACGCGCGTGATCGACGTCCACCCGCTGCGCGACCTCTCGCGCTACCCGGACCCGCGGGCCAAGCCACGGCCCCGCTTCACCGTCGCCCCACCCGCGGCGACGCCGCCGCGGGCCGACCCGCCGCCGGTCGCCCCCCAGGAGCCGGGCGTCTACCGCGGGCCCTTCGGCCGCCGCGAGGCCGAGCGCCTGCTCTGGCGCGCCGGCTTCGGGCCGGCGCCGGGCCAGGCCGAGGCCCTGGCCGGGCTCGGGATCGAGAACGCCGTGCACTCGCTCACCCGCCCCGCGGGCGCGCCGCGCTACAGCGGCCCGGCACCGGTCGACGACTCGGGCAACCCGATCGCCCCGAGCGACCGCTTCGGACACGACCTGCTGCAGTGGCTGGACCGGATGGTCCGCGGCGACCAGCCCCTGCGCGAGCGCATGGCCCTGGTCTGGCACGACTGGTTCGCGACCTCCAACGCGACCGTGGGCGACCAGGGGCGGATGCTCGAGCAGTACGAGCTGCTGCGCTCCAACTGGCTGGGCTCCTTCCACACCCTGCTGCGCGAGGTGACCCGCGACCCGGCCATGCTGGTCTGGCTCAACGGCATCTCCAACCGTCGCGGGAGACCCGACGAGAACTACGCACGCGAGCTGATGGAGCTCTTCACCCTCGGCGCCGACCGCGGCGCCTACACCGAGACCGACGTGCGCGAGATGGCCCGCTCGCTGACCGGCTTCGACTCCACCTACACCTTCCAGACCAGTCGCTGGGACAGCGGCGAGAAGACGGTCTTCGGCCGGCGCGGGCGCTGGAACTGGGAGGACGCGTGCCGGCTGTGCGTGGAGCACCCGCTGCACGCCTCTCACCTGGTGGCCAAGCTCTGGGCTGCGTTCGTGCCCACCGCGCCCAGCGCGGCCACCCAGGCCGAGCTCGAGGGCCTCTACCGCGGCAGCGGGTACGCCGTGCGCCCGGTCGTCGAGCGCATCCTCAAGCACCCGGACCTCTACCTGGGCCCGTCCATGGTCAAGCCGCCGATGGTCTTCTGCGCCGGGCTCCTGCGCGCGCGCGGCGACACGGTGCGCACGACGGCCTGGTGGTACCTGTGCGAAGCGGCCGGCCAGCGCGTGTTCTACCCGCCCAACGTGGCCGGCTGGGACGAGAGCCGCTGGCTGGACACCTCGACCCTGCGCGGTCGCTGGAACCTGGTCGCCGAGGCGCTCTCGGACCGCTACATCCCGTACTCGACCTCGACCTACCCGATCAGCGAGAGCCCGCGCGAGGCCGTCAGCTCGGCCCTGGCCTACTGGGGCACCCCGGCGGTCACGGCCGAGTCCGACGCCGCGCTGCTGGGCTACGCCACCGGTGTGCTGCCCGGCGGGCTGCCCTCCTACCGCCAGCGCCCGTACCGCGTGCTGCGCCAGAACGCGTTGCGTCAGCTCGTCGGCGTCAGCCCGGACGCGCAGGTCTGCTGATGGCCGACTGCTGCACCGACTACACGCGCTCGGCCCTGATGCGCCAGGCCGTGGCCGAGGCCGGGCGCGGGCTGCCGGCGATCGAGCCGGGGATGCCGATCCCGGCCGGCACGGGGCTCTCCCGGCGCAACCTGCTGCTGCGCTCGGTCGGGCTCGCGGTTTCGGTCTACGGAGCCTCGCGGCTGAGTCCGCAGGCCTTCGACGAGGGCATCGCCATGGCCGCCGCCCCGAACGACCCGGTGCTCGTCTCCGTCTTCCTGGACGGCGGCATGGACTCGCTCAGCCTGCTGGCTCCGACCGGCGACGGCCTCTACCAGACCCGCCGCCCGACCCTGGCCCTGCCCCAGGGGACCGGCACGAGCTTCTCCGAGGACTCGCGCTTGGAGTGGGCGCCGCAGGCCTCCGGGCTCTCGACCCTGCACCGCGAGGGCAAGCTCACGGTGCTGCCGGCCGTGGGCTACACCAGCCCCAACCAGTCGCACTTCACCTCGCGCCACTACTGGGAGGTGGGGGCGACCGACGCCGCCCTGCGCCTGGGCTGGATGGGCCGCTACCTGGACCGCGTGGGCAGCGACGACAACCCGCTGCAGGGGCTGACCCTGTCCAGCGCGCTCGCTCCCGTGCTGGCCACCGCGGCCAAGCCGGTCGCCGCGGTGACCCGGGCCGACGCCTACACGCTCGACGCGCCGGAGGTCTTCGACCAGCCCGGCGTGGCCTTCGAGGGCCAGATGCGCGAGACCTTCGGGTCCCTCGGCCGCCTGCCGGCCGCGACCCCCGCGCTGTCACTGGCTCGGCGTATCACGCGCCAGTCGTCGGACCTGCACGACCAGCTCGCCGGCTTCACCGAGGGCGGCGGGGCCACGGCCTATCCCAGCGGCACGTTCCCGACCCGCCTGGAGGGCCTGGCGTCCATGCTCGGCGCCGGCCTGCCGCTGCGCTGCGTGGCCCTGGAGGCCGCGGGTGGCTACGACACGCACTCCAACCAGGCCGGCGCCTTCGCGGCCAACGTGCGGCTGACCTGTGACTCGCTGCTGGCCTTCCAGCGCGACCTCGAGCAGCGCGGCCTGGCCAACCGCGTCCTGACCCTGGTCTGGAGTGAGTTCGGGCGCCGCCCGGAGGAGAACGGCTCGCTCGGCACCGACCACGGCGCGGCCGGGGCGGCGTTCCTGATGGGGACGCGCGCCCGGGGCACGATGGTCGGCGAGTTCCCGGGCCTGGCCACGCTGGACCCGCAGCAGAACCTGCGCGCCACCTCGGACTTCCGCTCGCTCTACTGCGGCCTGCTCGAGGACTGGCTGGGCAGCTCGGCCGACGGGATCATCCCGGGCCAGGGCGGGCTGCAGCGCTACAACCTGATCGAGCCGTGATCCTGGCCGCCGGGCTCGCCGCCCTGGCCATGGCCGGCGCCCCAGCCGAGGCGCCGCCCACGGCCCGGCGCTCGGCCGCCGCCGGGCTGCGCGCCACCTGGCAGCCACCGCGGCGCTGCCGCGGGCGCCGCAGCGCGCGCGCGCGCCCGGCCCGCCGCTGCCGTCGCCGGCCGCTCGTGCGCCGAGCCGCCCTGTCGCTCTCCTCACCTGGCGCGGTCCGCACCCCGGGGCTGCCCGCGCCCTCCGCGCCCAGTGCTCAACCGCCGCCGGCCGCGCCGCCGCCGCCCTCGACGCCGGGCGGCGAGGAGCCGCCGGCCGCGGCGGCCGCGCTGCTGGTCACGGCACGCGACACGCCCAGCTTCTCGCTCTCGCTCTCGCGGCGCTCGGTCGAGGCCGGGCCGATCGTGGTCGACCTCTACAACCTGGGCGAGGACCCGCACGACCTCAGGCTGGAGCGGGGCTCCACCAGGTGGCAGGTCCCGCTGACCGAGTCGATGGAGGTGGGCACCGGCTCCTTCTCCCTGCAGGACGGCTCCTGGCGGCTCTACTGCAGCCTGCCCGGCCACGCCGCCTCGGGCATGGAGGCCAGCCTCAACGCGAGCTGAGCGCGGCCTCCCGCCGCCGCCACCACTCGCGCATGACCAGCGCGGCGAGCGCGGCGAGCGCGGCCACGGTCACGATCGCGCTCCAGGCCGACGGCGCGCCGTAGCGGGGCAGCAGCGCCTCCAGCGGGCCCCACGGGGCGCTGGAGTCCGCGAAGCGGCTCCAGCCGTCGACCGAGCCGGTGGCCAGCTCGGCCCCCAGCCACACGCTTCCGGCCAGGCCGAGGGCGCCGAGCGCCGCCCCGGTACGCGGCGCGTGGCGCAGGCCCCAGGCGCACAGGGCGGCCAGCAGCGGCAGCACCGCGACCCAGGAGCGGGCGGGCACCGCCGCCGCACCGAGCACGACGGGAGTGAGGGCGACGGCCAGCGCGTGCGCCGCGACCATCGCCGCGAGCAGGCCCGCCGCGGCCTCGACGTCGCGCTGGGCGGGCAGGGCGCGGGCCAGCCGGTCACGGCGTGAGCGCCACAGCAGCCACCCGGCCAGCCCGGCCAGGCCCAGCACCGGCGCCCAACGCAGCAGCCCGGCGTCGCGGTCGGCCAGCAGGGCGGCCAGGCGCTCGGGGCCGCCCGGCTCGGGCGTGTCCTGCCCCCGGGGGGCGGTGAAGGCTCCGTACAGGCGGTCGTTGAGCGTGACCTGGGCCACGACCGAGGCCAGCATGATCTCCGCGCAGGCCAGGGCCAGGACCTGCCGCGGGCGCCCGCGGGCCGTCCACAGGGCCAGGGCTGCGGTCGCCACCAATGCCGGGCCCAGCAGCTCGGGGGCGAGCCACGGCGCGAGCGCCAGCAGCAGCGCCGCCGCGCACACCCGCGGGATCGTCGGGCGCTCGCGCGCGTCGAGGGCCAGCAGCGCGCCGCCGGCCAGCACTGCCGCGGCGGCGGCGTCGGGCAGGACCGCGGTGGCGGCGCCCAGGGCCGGGGGCGAGAGCGCGACCAGCAGCGCCGCCGCGGTGGCCCACGGCTCGGGACCGAGCCGGCGCCCGAGGGCGGCGGCCAGCGCGAAGGCCAGCGCGGCCAGGGCCACGCCCATCAGCTCCGTCCCGAGGCGCCCGCCCAGCAGCTGGGCCGGGGCCAGCAGCGCCGGCGGGCCCGCGCCGAGCAGGTCACGCCCGGAGTCGAGTCCCCGGCCCTCGGCCAGCGCCTGCGCGCCGGCCAGCAGCGTGCGCTCATCGCCCCCCAGCCGGTCGCCGTCGGCGGGCAGCCCGAGGGTCGCCGCATAGAGCAGGGCGACCGCCAGCCAGGGCGCCGCGCGTGACCTCCAGCGCGCCCGGCGGCGCGGCATGTCTAGGCCCCGAGCGCCCGGGCGATGACCATCTGCTGCACCTCGTCGGTGCCCTCGCCGATGGTCAGGATCTTGGCGTCGCGGTAGAAGCGGCAGACCGGGTACTCCTCGATGTAGCCGTAGCCGCCGTGGATCTGGACGGCCTCCTCCGAGCAGCGCACGGCCAGCCGTCCGGTCTTGAGCTTGGCCTGGGCCGCGGTCAGGGTGAAGTTGCGCCCGAGGTCCTTCTCGCGGGCCGCGCGGTAGACGAGCAGCCGCGCCGCCTCGATCTCGGTGGACATGTCGGCCAGCTTGGCCTGGATGGCCTGGAAGCGCGAGATCGGCTGACCGAAGGCGCGGCGCTCCTTGGCGTAGGCCAGGGCCTGGTCGAGCGCCCCCTGGGCCAGCCCGACGCCCATGGCGGCCACGCCGATGCGGCCGATGTCGAGCACGTGCAGGAACTGCTTGAAGCCGCCGCCGCGGGGCCCGAGCAGGTTCTCCTCGGGCACCCGGCAGTCCTCGAAGCTGAGCGGTCGGGTGTCCGAGGCGTTCCAGCCCATCTTGCGGTACGGCTCGCCCTGCTCGTAGCCGGGCGTGCCGTTCTCGACCACCAGGTTGGAGATCTCGCGCGGCTCATCACCGCCGCCGGTCACGGCGGTGATGGTGACCAGGCCGGAGATGTCGGTGCCGGCGTTGGTGATGAACTGCTTGGTGCCGTCGATGACCCACTCGCCGTCCTGCAGGCGGGCGCGGGTGCGGGTGTTGCCCGCGTCCGAGCCGGCCTCGGGCTCGGTCAGCCCGAAGGCCCCCAGCCGCCGCCCGGCGCACAGCTCGGGCAGCCAGCGCTGCTTCTGCTCCTCGGTCCCGTAGAGGTAGACCGGCTGGGTGCCCAGCGAGGTGTGGGCACAGAGCGTGATGGCCACCGAGGAGTCCACGCGGGTCAGTTCCTCCACGGCCAGGGCGTAGGCCAGCGAGTCACCGCCGCCGCCCCCGTACTCCTCGGGGAAGGGGATGCCCATCAGGCCCAGAGCTCCGAGCTGGCGCACGATCTCGTAGGGGAAGGCCTTGGTCCGGTCGAGCTCCTCGGCCACCGGCGCCACCTCGCCCTCCGCGAACTCACGCACCGTGCGGCGAATCAGCTCGTGCTCTCTCGAAAGGTCGAAGTCCATAGTGGCCATCATGCCAGCGGCTCGCCGGAGGGCTGTGGGCGAGCCGATCCGGAACACGCGTTCGCGCGTATGGACGGAGTGATGCTCAAGCTGCCCCTGGGGACCGCCGGCACCCGCGCCGTGACCCTCGGTGAGGTCGGGGAGAACTCGATCGCGCCGAGCATGTTCGCCCTGGTCGAGCGCGGCGCCGAGCGCCGGCCCGGGCTGGCCATGGAGCTGCGGGGGGTGGTCGAGCTGCGCTTCAACGAGGGTTTCGCGCCCGTCGTGCTGCGCTGCGCCCCCGGCGGGATCGAGGTCGCCGATGGGCCCGCCCTGGAGCCCGACCTGGTGCTGACCGGCGCGCTGCCCGACGTCGTGGCCCTGACCGTGGCCCCGTTGCTGCGCGGTTGGCCCAGCCCGGGCGACCCACGTGGTCGAGCCGCGCTGGCCCGCCTGGCCGACGGCCGCCTGCGGCTCAGCGGCCGGCGCGCGCTGGGCCGCCAGCTCCTGCGGCTGCTGGCCCTCTAGCCGGCATCGCCGCGGCCGCGTGCGCCTGGGCCAGCTCGACGAGCAGGTGCACGCCGAAGCCCGAGCCGCCCTCGGCCGCGTACGGGCGACCGACGTCCCATGAGGTTCCGGCGATGTCCAGGTGCGCCCAGGGCACGTCGCCGACGAAGCGGCGCAGGAACTCCGCCGCGGTGATCGAGCCCGCCTTGCGCAGCTCGACCGCGTTGACCACGTCGGCGTAGCGGCCCTTGACCAGGTCGGCGTACTCGGGGTGCAGCGGCAGCCGCCAGGCCGGCTCGCCGGCCCGCTCGCCGGCCGCGGCGACTTCGCCGCACCAGGCGTCGTCGGTGCCCATCAGCCCGGCGTAGGTCGAGCCCAGGGCCATGATGATCGCCCCGGTCAGCGTGGCCAGGTCGACCAGGCGCTCTGCGCCCTGCTCGCGGGCGTGCAGCAGGCAGTCGGCCAGCACCATGCGGCCTTCGGCGTCGGTGTTGACGACCTCGATCGAGACGCCGTTGGCCGCGCGGACGATGTCGCCCGGCTTGACCGCGTTCCCGCCGGGCATGTTCTCCGTGGCCCCGATCACCGCGACCAGCCGGATCGGCAGCTCCAGCCGAGCGATCGCGCCCACGGCCTCGAGCACCGCGGCGCCACCCGACATGTCGAACTTCATCTCGGACATCTTGGCCCCGGGTTTGATCGAGATCCCGCCCGAGTCGAAGGTCACGGCCTTGCCCACGAAGCCGAGCACCGCCCCGGAGGCCCCGGGGCCGTCGTAGCGCAGGGTGATCAGCCGCGGCTCCTGCTCGCTGCCGCGGGCCACGGCGGCGAACGCGCCCATGCCGGCGGCCTCGATGCCCGCGCGGTCGCGGACCTCGACCGAGAGCCCGTCGAGCTCGTCCGCGAGCGCCTGCGCGCGCTGCGCCAGTCGGGAG
>Ga0136612_10001114_pt1 | contig 11101 bp, 6 predicted proteins | sample AntDryUQ224A2306_2_FD_106644 | JGI IMG/M metagenome (GOLD analysis project Ga0136612, IMG submission 106644) | Polar desert sand microbial communities from Dry Valleys, Antarctica - metaG UQ224A (23.06) | ecosystem: Environmental > Terrestrial > Soil > Desert | place: Antarctica: Dry Valley...
CAGGCGTTCCTGCGAACGAGGAGATCGGCTCGCCTTCGGTCAGCACGGACGGTAGGGTCCTCGCGTTCCGGCGCAACGGTAGAGCGTTCAGGGGTGGCCCGGATCCGGCGTCTGCGACCGCGGTCACCGGTGTCGACCGGACAAGGGAAGTCAGCGTCAACCCCGATGGTCAAGGCCTGTCGTATCGGACGTTCGGGTTCTTCGGAAGCTCATACGTCTCCAGTCTGAGCATTCTCCTTCCCGGTGGGGGAACGGTGTTCAATCAGTCGAGCTCCCACATCCACGAGGTGGCCTGGCTTGGTCGTGAGCCGCTGGACCGCTCCCGCAACACACGGGAGACGATCTGCGTGTTCAGGGAGGGTTCGCCATGCTTCCGCGACGTCGCGACGTTGCGTGGCAGCGGACTGACACTGGGCTTCCCGAAAGGCTCGCCGGACGGAGAACAGGTTGTGACCGCCGTCAGTGGCGGCAGTCCGTCGACGACGCGGATCGTCCTCTTCGATGCGCTGACCGCCGCCCGGGTCCGCGACCTGACGCAAGGTCCGTCTGACTACCCCGGAAGCTGGTCGCCGGATGGCACGATGGTGTCCTTCACCCGCGGCGGCGATACCTGGGCCGTCCCGGTGGACGGCAGCGCCCCGCCGCGCCTGCTCGTCGCAGGCCTGAGAGAGGCGTCGTGGGGCCGCGATCCCGGCGACATCACCGCGCCGCAGACGACGATCACGGCCGGGCCATCGAACCCCACGAGCGACAGCACCCCGACGTTCTCGTTCACCTCCAACGAGAAGGGGACCTTCCAGTGCCGCGTCGACACCGCCGGGTTCGCGCCGTGCACGTCCCCGCACACGACCGCGGCGCTCGCCGACGGCACGCACACGTTCTCGGTCCGGGCGCGCGACGCGGCCGGCAACATCGACGAGACGCCGGCGAGCCGCACCTTCACGGTCGCGCCGTAGCGGCACCCTCACGCGCGCGACGGCGCGACCGCCGGCGCCTCGATCGCCGCGATCGGGGCGCGTCGCAGGATCCAGCGCACGAGCGTCGGCAGCGCGACGACCGAGATCATCGCGGCGGAGATGATCGCCCGAGGCGGCTGCCGGCGTCAGCGCACCCGCCGCGCTGCCGATTTGCACGGCGCGACGACGAGGGTCAGCTTGATCGACATCAGCAGGCCCGATGCGAGCGCCTCGCGGCGATCGAGGATGCGCGTAAACAGCAGCGCCGGCAGCGCGCGTCGCGACCATCGCCATCAGGGCCGGCGGGACGAGCGCGAGCCCTCTTGCCCTACAAAGTGCACGTCGAACAGGTCGCTGAGCGTGCAAGCCGGCACTGCGAAGGGCCCAGTCAACGGCCCTTGCTCAGCGGCTCGACGCCCCAGGCCATCGGGGGTGGACATCGGCGTCGTGTCGACCCACTCGGGGACGTCGTCCGGGAGGCTGAGCGACCCGTGGCCCGCGCTGTGGAACTTCACCGAGCACCCCGATGTCGACGCGTCCAATTATGCCGATGTCCGCGTTATGCCGATGTTGGCGGCGGGAGCGGCTGCTGGAGGGCTGACGCGGTCTTGTAGTTCGGCATAACGCGGCCGGGTCAGTCGGTGACGCTGGGCTCTTCGTCGATCGAAGAGGAGCAGCGTCATGGGTCGTTCTGGAGTGTCGGTGTCGGGTCCGCTGGAGGAGTTCGCCGGAGGCTTCGCGGCTGAGCTGGCGGGGCTGGGGTACTCCGCGCGCGGCAGCGAGGCGCAGCTGCGGCTGATGAAGCACGTGTCGGGGTGGATGTCGGCGCGGGGCATCGCGGCCGGTGGTCTGACGGTCGAGATGGCGGACCGGTTTGTCGCTGATCGGCGGTGCTTGCACCAGGGCCTGCGGTCATCGCGGGCGCTCGTCCCGCTCTTGAGGCACTTGCGGTTGCGGGGCGTGATCGCGGTGGCTCCGGTCGTGGTCGCGGTCGAGCCGGTCGGCGTGTTGCTGCAGCGGTTTTCTGTGTACCTCTCGCACGAGCGAGGTCTGGCTGCGGCGACGGTGCGCAGCTATGTCTCCCAGGTTCGGGCGTTCGTTGCGGCGCATATCGGCGCTGGATGGGACGCGCTGACCGACAGGCAGGTCGCTGTGTTCGTCACGCAGAGGGCAGCCTCGCAGCGCCCGCGGTCGGTCGGTGTGGGGGCGAATGCTCTGCGTGCGCTGCTGCGGTGGATGTGGCGCGAGGGAATGGTGTCTTCGCCGTCGCTGGCCGATGCCGTGGGCAAGGTTGCCGCGCCGGTCGCAAGCGTGCCGGCCAGGGCGCTGAGTCGCGGCGAGATCGCAGACATGGTGGCCGGTCTGCCCGTCGGCGTCGTTCGGCTTCGCAACGAGGCGATGCTGGCGTTGATGTGGCGTCTGGGGCTGCGCGCGGGGGAGGTCGCCGCGTTGCAGCTCGGCGACATCAACTGGAGGGTCGGGGTTCTGCTCGTGCGCGGCAAGCGTCGCCGGCTTGATCACTTGCCGCTGCCGGTCGACGTCGGCGAGCTGCTCGCCGGCTACCTCGAGCGGGCTCGGCCCCGCGCGCGAGCGGACCGGGAGGTGTTCCTGGCGCTTGACGCACCGCACGGGCCGCTGAGTGCCGCGGCGGTGTCCAGCGTCGCGTCCCGCGCGTTGGCCGGCGCCGGCGTCGCTGGTCGCGGTGGCGCTCACCGGCTGCGCCATACCGCTGCGTGCGGGGTCCTCGCGGCGGGCGGCGGCCTGGTCGAGGTCGGTCAGCTGCTGCGCCACCAGAGCCCGGCCGCCAGCGCCATCTACGCCCGCTCTGATGACGCCGCGCTTGCGGTCTTGGCCCGCCCGTGGCCGACCGGTGCGGCGCGATGAGCGTCGACCTGCGCGCGGCCGCGACCGACTATCTCTGTGATCGTCGTGCCCGGGGATACGTGCTCGACGACCATGACTGGCTGATCGCGGCGTTCCTGGACGGTCTGGCCACCCGGGGCCAGGCCAGGATCACCGTCGCCGACGCCGTGGCGTTCGCGACCGAGCACCCGCACACCACTCGCGGCTGGCAGGCAGCCAGGCTGCGGGCGATCCGAGGGTTCGCCGCGCACGTGTACGCCTGCGATCCGGCCGCCGCGGAGCTGATCCCCGCTGGGCTGATCGCTTCCAAGATGCCTCGCCGGATCCCCTACCTGTACTCCGAGCAGCAGATCGCCGACCTGATGTCCGGGGCGCTCGCGCTCTCCCCGGCGCTCCTCGGGGTCAGCATGCACACGCTGATCGGGCTGCTCGCCAGCACCGGGATGCGCAGCGGAGAGGCCGCCGCGCTGGACGTCGAGGATCTCGATGCCGAAAGCCAGGTGCTTCTGGTGACCGGCAAGAACCGCAGGACGCGGCGCGTTGCGCTGCACGCCACGACCGTCCAGGCGCTGGCCGACTACCAGCAGGTCCGCGCCGCGCTGGTGCCGCCGACGGGCCCGCTGCTGATCGGGCCCAAGGGCGGACGGCTGAACCCTCAACACGGCACGAGCGGCGTTTCGGACGCTGGTCGACGACTGCCGGCTGCCCGTCGGGCCGGGCTGCCGAGCACCGCGTCTGCACGACCTGCGCCACCTCTTCGCCGTGAACACCCTCATCGACGCGCACCGCCAAGGTGTCGATGTCGATGCGCGCATCGCGACCCTGGCCAACTACCTCGGTCACGTCGATCCGTCGCACACCTACTGGTACCTGACCGCCAGCCCGCAGCTCATGCAAATCGTCCGCGACCGGCTCACCGCCCACCAGCAGGAGCACGCTCGATGACCGCCCTGGCTCCCACGTTGCAGTCCTTCTTCACCAGCTACCTGGCCGGCCAGCGGGGCGCGAGCGCCCACACGATCACCGCCTACCGCGACACCATGCGGCTGCTGCTCAGCTACGCCCGCGAGCGCACCGGCACCCAGCCCAGCGACCTGGACATCGGCGATCTCGACGCCGAGCTGATCGCCGCGTTCCTGAACATGCTCGAAGAGCGCCGCGGTAACAGCACCCGCACGCGCAACGCGCGTCTGGCCGCGATCCACTCCCTGTTTCGTCACGCGGCACTGCGCCACCCCGAGCATGCCGAACTGATCGCCAGGGTCCTGGCCATCCCCCCAAAGAACCACGATCAGACGATCCTCACCTACCTCACCGCACCCGAGGCCGACGCGCTACTGGCCAGCCCGCCCCGCTGCACCTGGGTCGGACGCCGAGACCATCTCCTGCTGCTGGTCATGATCACCACCGGGGTCCGCGTCTCCGAGCTCACGGCGCTGACCAGGGCGGACGTCCACACCGCCAAGCCCATCGCCCACATCGCCAGCCACGGCAAAGGCCGCAAGACCAGGATCACGCCGCTCGACCCGACCACGACCGCGACGATCCGCGCATGGCTGGCCGAGAACCAAGGACCCGCGGCCGCGCCCGTGTTCACCGCGCGCGGGACGACCAGGAAGATGAGCACCGACGCAGTCGCGCAACGACTCAAGCTCCACGGCGCGACCGCGGCCCGCACGTGCCCGACGATCGCCACCAAGAACCTGACCCCGCACATCCTGCGCCACACCTGCGCGATGCGGATGCTCACCGCCGGGATCGACGCCACCACGATCGCGCTATGGCTCGGCCACGAATCGCCCGACTCGACCCGCGCCTACCTCCACGCCGACCTCCAGATCAAGCAGCAAGCCCTTGACCGCACCGCTCCGCCACGCACCCGCCGCGGCCGCTACACCCCGCCGGACAAGCTGCTCGCCTTCCTCGAAGCCCTCTAATTATGCCGAGCTTCCAGGGCAGATCCCCGCCCCAGCAGCGACCGTTCACACCAACATCGGCATAACGCGGACATCGGCATAATTCGTCTTATGCCGAGTTCGGGATAAAACCAATAACCGCGCCGAACGCGCCATCCGCCACGCCGTCTTGTGGGCGCAAGACGAGCACCGGCACCCAAACGGCCGACAACGACCGCTTCGTCGATACCTCGTCGATGTTCACAAGGCGCGCCTCCCCGGTGGTGCGGGGCGTTACGCGGTGAGCGGCACCGGGATCGGCGCGCCGGCGAACGGATCCTCTCGATCCGCAAGACGTGCCACCTGAACGCGTACGATTGATCAGGCCGACGGTTGGCTTGTGTTCGATGACCGCCTTCGTGATTGCAGAGTCCAAGCACGAGCCCTGGTGGAAATTCGCCTTGCCGTCTCCGCAAGGATCATGTTCGATGCAGCCAAGGCGTCCGTCGTCCAGCGCGCAGAGAAGGCGCACTTCGTGAACGACATCTACTTCGCGCGCCTGCGCGGCGGCTGAGGCAGGTTCGTGCTGCTCGGGGTGGACGTCGGCGGGACCTTCACGGACGCGGTGCTCGCCACCGGCGGACGGCTCGTGACGGCGAAGGCCGCGACGACGCCCGACGACCAGTCCGAGGGCGTCATGGCCGCCGTCGGCGCGGCGCTCGAGAAGGCGGACGTGACGGCGGCCGACGTCGTCGCCTTCGCACACGGCATGACCGTCGCCACGAACGCCCTGCTCGAGGGCCGCGGCGCGCGCACGGTGCTCGTCGCGACGGAGGGGTTCACCGACGTCGTCGAGCTCGGCCGCCAGGCCCGCGCCGACCTCTACCGGTTGTGTGCAGCCCGTCCGGCGCCACTCGTGCCGCCCGAGCGCCGCGTCGCGGCGCCCGAGCGCTGCGGCCCCGACGGCGTGCTGCGCGCGCTGGACGATCCCGCCGCGCTCGCCGGCGAGGTCGCGGCGCTCGATCCCGAGGCGGTCGCGGTCGTCCTGCTGCACGCCTACGCGCACCCCGCGCACGAGCTGGCGATCGGCGACGCGCTCGCCGCGGAGCTGCCCGGGGTCCACGTGTCGCTGTCGCACGATGTCGTCGGCACGTTTCGCGAGTACGAGCGCGCCGCGACCACCGAGGTCGACGCGGCGCTGTCGCCGCTGCTCGCGCGCTACCTGGGCCGGCTGCTCGAGCGCGCCGCCGACGCGGGCCTGCCCGAGCCGCGCATCATGCAGTCCAGCGGCGGGCTGGCCGCGGCCGGGCTGGCCGCCCGCCACGCCGGGTACACCGTGCTGTCCGGGCCGGCCGGCGGGGCGGCGGCCGCGGCGCTCGTCGCGCGGCAGTCCGGCCGGGAGGACCTCGTCTGCTTCGACATGGGCGGAACGTCGTGCGACGTCTGCGTCGTCGAGGGCGGCGCCGTGCGGGAGACCGCGGGCCGTGAGGTCGGCGGCCGCCCGCTCGCACTGGCGATGGTCGACATCCACACGGTCGGCGCGGGCGGCGGCTCGGTCGCCTGGCGCGATCCGGGCGGGGCGCTGCGCGCCGGGCCGCGCAGCGCGGGCGCGGTGCCCGGCCCGGCGTGTTACGGGCGCGGCGGCGACGAGCCGACGGTGACCGACGCAAACCTCCTGCTGGGCCGGCTCGGCACGGATGCCCCGCTCGCCGGCGGGGTGGCGCTCGACCGCGCCGCGGCGCAGCGAGCGGTCGGCGCGCTCGCCTCGGAGGTCGGGCTCGATCTGCTGGCCTGCGCGGAGGGAATCGTGCGCGTCGCGAATGCCGAAATGGTGCGCGCGCTGCGCGTCATGACCGTCGAGCAGGGGATCGATCCGCGCCGCTTCGCGCTGCTGGCGTTCGGCGGCGCCGGTCCGCTGCACGCCGCGGCGATCGCCGACGAGCTCGGGATGACGACGATCCTCTGCCCACGAGCGTCGGGCGTGCTGAGCGCCCTCGGGCTGGCCGCCGCCGACCGGCGCGCGAGCGAACAGCGCACGGTGCTGCTGGCGGGCGACGGGCTGACCGACGCCGCGCTCGGCGCGGCGTGCGAGGAGCTCGCGGCGGCGGCCCGGGCGACCCTCGGCGACGGGCCGAGCACGGGCGAAGATCGCGAGGCCGCAGAGGTCGAGGTCGTCTTTGACGTGCGCTACCGCGGCCAGGCGCATGAGCTGACCGTGCGCGACCTCGCCGACCCGGCGGTCGCGGATGTGCGCGACGCGTTCGAGCGCCAGCACGACGAGCGCTACGGCTACCGCGACGCCGACGCCCCGATCGAGGTCGTGACGATCCGCGCCACGGCGCGCGTGCCCGGCCCGGAGCTCGACCTCGCCGCCGGCGACGCGGCCGGCGCGCAGCGCACGCGCCGCACCGTTGTGTTCGCGGGCGAGGAGCACGACGCCGAGATCGTGCGCGGCGAGCCCGCGCCGGGCGAGCGGATCGCCGGCCCCGCGGTCTGCGAGTTGCCGGAGGCGACGTTTGCCGTCCCGCCGGGCTGGTCGGGCGCCATTGACCAGGCCGGCACGATCGTGCTCGAGCGCGATCCCGCCCCGGGCCCTGGTCGGGTTGTTCATGGCACACATGCGCAAACCGACCAGCCCCCCGCCGAGGACCCGCCCGCATGACGCTCGACGCGATCGACCTGCAGGTCGTCACCGGCGCGCTGCGCGCGGCGTGCGAGGAGATGGGCGCCGTGCTCGTGCGCAGCGCGCACTCGGCGAACATCAAGGAGCGCCGCGACTGCTCGAGCGGCCTGTTCGACGCGGCCGGCGAGATGATCATGCAGGCCGAGCACATCCCGGTTCACCTCGGCGCGATGCCCGCTGCGGTCGCCGCGGTGCTGGGCGAGGATCACTCCGAGGGGCATCCGTGGATCCTCAACGACCCGTTTCGGGGCGGTACCCACCTGCCGGACATCACGGTGATCACGCCCGTGCACGCGCCGGGCGAGCCGGATTGCGAGTTGCTCGGCTTCGCCGCCAGCCGCGCCCACCACGCCGACGTCGGCGGCCGCGTCCCCGGCTCGATGCCCGCGGACTCGACGACGCTCGCCGAGGAGGGCGTCGTGATCGCCCCGCGCGTGCTCGACGAGGCGGCGATCGACGAGCTCGCCGCACAGATGCGCCAGCCCGCCCAGCGCCGCGCCGACCTGCGCGCCCAGCTCGCCGCCAACCGGATCGGCGCCCGGCGCCTCGTCGAGCTCGCCGAGCGGCTCGGCGCCGGCGCCCTGCGCGAGGCCACCGCCGCCGTGCTCGACTACGCCGAGCGGCGCACCCGCGCCTGCATCGCGGCGCTGCCCGACGGCCCGCGCGAGGCGCGCGACGTGCTCGAGGCGATCGAGGGCGACATCGAGCTGCGGCTCGTCGCCACCGTCGACGGCGACCGCCTCATCCTCGACTTCGCCGGCAGCGCGCAGCAGCACCGCGGCAACCTCAACTGCCCGCTCGCGGTCACCCGCTCGGCGGCCTACTTCGCGGTGCGCGTGCTGACCGATCCCGACGTCCCGCCCAGCGCCGGCGCCTACCGCCCGATCGAGGTGCGCGCGCCGGAGGGCTCGCTGCTGCACGCGCGCGCCGGCGCCGACGGTGAGGCGCCCGCGGTGGCGGGCGGCAACGTCGAGACGTCCAGCCGCGTCGCCGACCTCGTCCTCGCCGCCTTCGGGCGCGCCCTCGGGCAGGGCACGATGAACAACATCACGCTCGGCTCGGAGGAGTTCACCTACTACGAGACGCTCGGCGGCGGCCAGGGCGCCTGCCCCGACGCCGACGGGCCGAGCGCCGTCCACGTCGCGATGTCCAACACCCTGAACACGCCGGTCGAGGCGCTCGAGCTGGAGTTCCCGCTGCGCGTCGTACGCCACGCGATCCGCCGCGGCTCGGGCGGCGCCGGGCGCCGGCGCGGCGGCGACGGGCTGGTCCGCGAGCTCGAGGCGCAGGCGGCGATGTCCTACGCGCTGATCACCGAGCGCCGCCGCCACGCGCCGCCCGGCGCCGACGGCGGCGCGGACGGAGCGCGCGGGCGCAACCTGCTCAACGGCGACGAGCTCCCGGCGAAGGCCAGCGGCGCACTGGAGCCGGGCGACCGGCTGGCGATCGAGACGCCCGGCGGCGGCGGCCACGGCACGCCGACCGCCTGACCGAGCGACGTCCGCCCCGCGGGGGCGTGCCGGATGTATCACGCGCCCCCGGTCTTCGCTCTAGGTGGTCATGGCGACTACAACCGCTCATCCGGTCGCCCGCGCCGAGGGCGCGGGCAGCGTCGCGATCGCCGCGCCCGTCCGGGGCGCGATGATCGTCACGGGCCACCACAACACCGTCGAGATGCAGCTCACCGGCGCCGGCGCGGTGCTGGCGTTCGCCTTCCGCTGGAACCGGCCGCGTCCCCGCAAGCGCCGCGACCGGCGCCACGCGCGCCCGCCTCGCTTGGACAACCACGTCGATCGCGAGCAGCCGATCGCTGCCCTGCTCGGAATCGACGGCGCGCCGCGTGTCGTCAACGTCTACGGCGCGGCCGGCATCGGCAAGACCCATGTGCTCGTCGAGACGCTGAACCGCGCCGAGTGCGCGATGCCCGACGGGATCGTCTATCTCGACGGTCGCGGCCAGAGCGCCGACGACCTCCTGCACGCCGTCTTCGACGAGCTGTACGAGTGCCGCGTCCAGCGCCGCGACCTGCGCATCGAGCGCCTGCTGAGCAGCCGTCGCGCCGTCCTGGCGCTCGAGGATGTCGAGCTGGCGCCCGATGCCTCGCAGCGGCTCGTCCTGGGCGCCCCGAACTGCCGCCTGTTCGTCACCTCCCGCTCGCGCGTGCTGTTCGACGCGACGCCCGTCAGCCTGACCGGCCTGGCGCCCGAGCACGCCGCCGCGATCGCCGAGCAGGAGCTCGGCCGGCGGCTCAGCGGGTCAGAGCGCCAAGCGGCGGAGTCGATGGCGGCCAGGCTGGACGGGCACCCGCTCGAGCTGCGCCAGGCCTTCTCCCGCGCCCGCGACGAGGGTCGCGGGCGCACGCTGGACGAGCTCGAGCCGTGGCTGATGAGCACCACGAGCGCGGCGGATCGCATCGCCGGCCTCACCCCCGGGCAGCGCAATGCGGCCCGCGCGCTCGCGGTGCACGGAGACGCTCCGCTGGGCCACGAGCACCTGCGCGCGGTCGCCGGCGCCGAGGCCGTCGCGGGAGCCCTCGAGCTCGAGGCTCGCCACGATGCGATCTCGCACTCGCCGCGCCACAGCCTCGTCGGGATCCTGGCCGAGGCGCTCCCGCAGGAGGACCTCGAAGACGAGACCGAGCGCGCGCTCGAGCACTTCACCGCCTGGGCCGGCGCGCACGGCGACGATGGTGAGGCGCTGCTGCGCGAGTCCGCCGCGCTTCTCGCGCTCTTGGAGCGCGCGCACGCGGCGCAGCGCTGGGACCAGGTCATTCGCCTCGGCCGTGCGGTCGAGGATGCCTTCATCCTGGGTCAGCGCTGGGAGGCGTGGGGACGGGTGCTCGCGCTCGTGCTGGACGCCGCTCGTCGCGGCGAGGATCTCGAGGCCGAGGGTTGGGCGCGGCACCAGCTCGGCACCCGCGCGTACGGCGTGGGCGACATCGACGCGGCCCGCGCCACGCTGCAGCAGGCGCTCACGCTGCGCGAGCGCAGCGGCGACATCGCCGGCGCCGCCGCCACACGCCAGAACCTGCGCGTCGTCGGCGGCAGGACCCCGCTGCTGTATCGCCTCAGCCACCTGTCGCTGGTCGTCGTGGCGATCGTCTGCGCGCTGCTGATCGGCGCGGGCGGCGTCGCCGGCGCCGAGATCCTCGGCGGCGGTGGCAATCGTGCCGAGCTCGTGGTCGGCGTCCAGGGCGACGGGGCCGTCGTCAGCGACGACGGCTCGATCCGCTGCGCCGGCGAGCAATGTGGGGCCGAGCGCCCGGTGAACAGCGAGCTGCTGCTGCGTGCGCGGCCCGAGCCCGGCTGGGAGTTCGCGCGCTGGGACGGCGCGTGCTCGGGCCGCGGCGCCTGCCGCGTGCTGCTGACGGCCGACACCGGCGTCGTCGCCGTGTTCAAGGCGGTCCGCGAGCCGCACGAGGTCTCCGTTCGCGTGCGAGGCGACGGCACGGTCGTCAGCCACCCGGCCGGCATCGCGTGCCGCGCCGACGAGGAGTGCCAGGCGACCTTCACGCGCTCGCGCACGCTGCACCTGACCGCGGCGGCGGAGCCCGGGCACCGCTTCGCCGGCTGGTCACATGGCTGCACGGGCACCACCCGCTGCGTCATCGGCGGCGATGAGCGGCGTACGGTCGTCCACGCGCGCTTCGTCGCCGATTCGGAGACCGTCAGGCTCGCGGTCGACATCCGCGGCACCGGCCTCGG
>Ga0136612_10001115_pt1 | contig 11098 bp, 7 predicted proteins | sample AntDryUQ224A2306_2_FD_106644 | JGI IMG/M metagenome (GOLD analysis project Ga0136612, IMG submission 106644) | Polar desert sand microbial communities from Dry Valleys, Antarctica - metaG UQ224A (23.06) | ecosystem: Environmental > Terrestrial > Soil > Desert | place: Antarctica: Dry Valley...
CAAACAGGGGAGCGCAACCGCGCTGAGAGTGCCGTACCCCGGCAGACCCTCGAACCTGATCTGGGTAATGCCAGCGCAGGGAGTTTGGAGGAACTCATGAGCACGTCGTCCACACCGCATAGCACCGAGCCTTTCGATCTGCCCGGTTCCGGCCATCAGCACCAATCCGAGCTACCTGCCGCACAGAGCGGGTGGCGAACCGTCGACATCGTCGTCACCGCCGTCATCGGTGTTGCCTTCGGTGTCGTCTTCTGGGCCTGGAATCTGCTCTGGAGCGCGACCGGTCCAGCGTTCGTCGCGTTTCCACCCGCGCAGGCATTCATGTACGGCATCTGGCTGCTGCCGGCGGTCCTTGCTCCGATGATCGTGCGCAAGCCTGGGGCCGGGATTTTCGCCGAGACGCTGGCCGCACTGGTCTCCACGCTGTTCGGATCACCGTTCGGACCCGCGACCCTCCTGTACGGCCTGGCGCAGGGCGCGGCCGCGGAATTCGGGTTCGCGATCTTCCGATATCGCAAGTTCACCTGGTCCAGCGCCCTGCTGGCCGGACTTTTTGCCGGAGCCATCGCCGCGCTGCTGGACCTGGTCCTGTACTACCCCACCTGGGCCGGCAACTGGCAGTTGACCTATGTCTCGCTGGTTGCGGCGTCGGCGATGGTGATCGCCGGGGTCGGTGCCGTCCTGCTCTCCCGGGCGCTGGTCGCGACCGGGGCGCTGTCCCAGTTCGCCTCGGGTCGTACCGGCACCTGAGCGCGCCGTATAAGCGGACCGGGGCAGCGGTGAGGGTCGGCGCCGGCCCGGCGGCGGTCGACGTCGTCGGGTTCGGGTTTCGCTACTCCGGCCGCCCGGAATGGGCGGTCCGCGACATGGATGTCCGGATAGAGCCGGGCGAGCGGATCCTGCTGACCGGAGCGTCGGGCTCAGGCAAGTCGACGTTGCTCACAGCGATGGCCGGACTGCTCGGTCCGGATTCCGGGGATGCTCGCGGCGCCGTACGGGTCGACGGGCGTACGGCGGTGCAGGCGCGAGACCGGATCGGAATCCTCTTCCAGGACCCGGAATCCCAGTTGGTGATGAGTCAGGCCGGAGACGATGTGGCCTTCGGGTTGGAGAACCGGGGCGCTCCCGCGGGTGAGATATGGCCGCGGGTACGTGCTGCGCTCGATGCGGTCGGCTTCGGGTATCCGCTGGACCGGTCCACCCATGCGCTGTCCGGTGGCGAGAAGCAGCGGCTCGTCCTGGCCGGGGCGATGGTCGCCGAACCAGGACTGCTGCTCCTGGACGAGCCGACCTCGCAGCTCGATCCTGACGGCGCTGAACTCGTACGAGCCGCGGTGGCCCGGATTCTGGCGGACCGCGGAACCACCCTGGTCCTGATCGACCACGAGGCCAGCCCCTGGCTGCCCCTCATCGACCGAGTCCTGGAAGTCCAGTTCGGCTCGACTCAGGGGCGCCCTGAGTCGGGTCGGGCCGGGGTGTTGGAGCTTGCGCCGAGGTGGCGGCCGACGGTGCCCGTGCTGCCGCCCCGCCCATCGGCACAGTCTCGCTCCAATGGGACTCAAGGACTTCTTCGACCAATAGGTTCGACTCAAGGCGTCCTTTACTCGAACGGGGAGGACCCATTGTTGCGCGCTGCGGGGGCGGGCTACTCCTACCGCGCGGACACCGCCGCCCGACCGGCGCTGGCGCTCACCGACGTCGAGCTGACTGCCGGGCAGGTCACCGCGATCACCGGACCGAACGGTTCGGGAAAATCGACGCTGGGGCTGCTCCTGGCTGGGCTCAAAGCTCCGACCGTCGGGCGGATCGTGGCCAGCCCGAAACTGGCCGGCCGACTCGGCGACCGGCCTCCACACCGGTGGCGGGCCCGAGATCTGGTCCATCGAATCGGCACGGTCTTCCAGAATCCAGAGCACCAGTTCCTCACTGGCCGAGTGCGCGACGAGCTTTCCCTCGGCCCGCTGCGGGCCGGCGCGGGCGACCGGGCGGCGCACGACCGGGCCGAGGAGCTACTGCAACGGCTGGGCCTGCACGCCTACGCGGATGCCAATCCGTTCACCCTTTCCGGGGGTCAGCAACGCCGGCTCTCGGTGGCCACCTCGCTGGCCACCCGGCCCAGCGTCCTGGTCCTGGACGAGCCGACCTTCGGCCAGGATCCGGTCACCTGGGCGGAGTTGATAGGCCTGCTCGCTGAGGCCCGGGACGCCGGTACGGCGGTATGCCTGATCAGCCACGACGCCCGGCTGGTCGACGGATTCGCCGACCAAGAGCTGCGCCTGACCAGCGGAGTTGATCATCGGCAGACAGCGGGGTTTACCGGGCCCGGCGCCACCGAAACCCCGCGCAGTTCCGATGATCAACTGGGCCGGAACCCAACCAAGTGACCACGGCGGGGACTGTGACGGGGACGCCGCCGGCGGTCTGGCTCGGCCGGATCAACCCGGTTGCCCAGATCGTCGCGATTCTGGCCATCGCGGTCACGGCGCTGGCCACGATCGACCTGCTGACCCCGGCCGTGCTGGTCGCCGCCGAACTCGCCCTGCTCCCCGCCGCCGGGCTGTTTCAGCCCCGGGCACTGTTGGCAAAGACGTGGCCATTGCTGCTCAGCGCCGCCGGCGTCGCCTGGGTCAACCTGCTCTTCTCGGCCAGCGGGGGCTGGGACTGGACCGGGTCAGCGGCGCTGGCCCTGCGAGTGATTGCGGTGGCCCTGCCCGGCGTGCTGTTCGTCGCGAGCACCGATCCGGTACGGGTGGCCGACGCACTGACTGTGCACTGGAAGGTGTCGACCCGCTTTGCCTATGGCGCGCTGGCTGCGATCCGACTCGCGCCTCTGCTCGTGCTCGAGTGGCAGGCCATCCGGCTGGCCCGCCGGGCCCGAGGCGTGGATGCCGGTCGCAATCCGATCGCGGCGATCCGCTTGTTCGGCGGGGCGGCTTTCGCCCTCCTGGTCGCGGCGATCCGGCGGGGGTCCCGACTCGCCCTGGCGATGGACGCCCGTGGCTTCGACGCAACGGCAGGCAGCACCGAGCGTACGAACGCCCGAGGCTCTGTGCTCCGTTCCCGTGACCATCTATACGTCGCCGGGGCGGTCCTGTTGTGCGCCACGACCACCGCGGTGAGTGTGGCCACCGGCCTCTGGCACCCGGTCTTTTCCAGCTGACTCAGCTCGAACGGGCTCGTTGGTCTGGGTTCCCTAACGCTCTCGTTTGCCGATGATCGACTTCTCGCGGCGGGTGGAATCGGTTCCCATCAGAGGGGTGGCCGTGGGCGTGGTGGTGGCCGTTGGCGTGGGAGTTGGAGTCGCGGTCGGCGGCACCGGCACCGCCACCGCGAGGGTGATCGGGTCACCCGCGGCGATCGCGGTCCCGACTGCTGGGCTGACCTCGACGACCGTGCCAGCTGCCTGCTCGGACTCGACGTTGGTGCGCTGGATGTTGTTGAACCCGGCCCCGCGCAGCGCTGCCTCGGCGTCCTCGACCGCGAAACCGATCACGTTGGGGATGGCGAGTACACCGGTGCTGATCGTCAAGGTCACCGAGGTCTCGGGGCGGACCTCACTGCCTTCGGCCGGAGTAACCGCGATGACTTCACCCGCTGGGGCCAACGAATCCGCCTCGACCGAGGGCTGCACAACCTGGAAGCCCTCGCCTTCCAGTAGCCGCTGCGCCTGGGCCTCGGTCAGCCCGATGAGGCCGGTGGGGATGGCCACGACATCCGGTCCCGACCCGACAACGAAGTCGACCGACGTTCCCTCCTGCACAGCGTCTAGCGGTGCCGGGGACTGCTCGACCACCAAGCCCTCGTTGGCCGCATCCGAGGCGACCTGAGTGACCTCGCCGACTTCCAAGTTGGCGGCCCCGATCGCAGTCCGGGCATCTTGTTCCGACAAACCGGCGAGGGCTGGTACCTCGACGGTCGGCGTCGGCGTCGGCTCCTCGTTGTTGTTGAACACCAGGAAGAGTGCCACCGCCGCGCCGATCAGGGCCAGCAAGGCGATCGCCAGGACGACGAATCCGATCCTGCGTCGCCGCCGAGCTGCTTCGTCGTCCTCGTCTTCCTGACGACGGTCATGCACCGGCACAACCGCCGGCGCGGGACGGTACCTGGTCCCGGTGGCCGGGGCGATCATCGCCGTACGGTCGTTGTCGGACATCACCGGAGTGGCCTCGACCCGTTGACCGGCCACCGCCCGCAGCAGATCCGTGCGCATCTCGGCTGCGCTCTGATACCGGTTGGCCGGGTTCTTGCTCATCGCCTTGAGCACCACCGCGTCCAGCGAGGCGGGTACGGCCGGGTTGATCGTGCTCGGCGGGCGCGGATCTTCGCGGACGTGCTGATAGGCAACGGCCACCGGTGAATCTCCGGTGAACGGCGGGCCGCCGGTGACGAGCTCGAAGAGCAGGCAGCCGGCCGAGTACACATCCGAGCGGGCGTCCACGCTCTCGCCGCGGGCCTGTTCGGGCGAGAGGTATTGCGCCGTACCGATCACAGCGGCAGTCGAGGTCATCGTGATCGAGCTGTCCGACACCGCCCGGGCGATGCCGAAGTCCATCACCTTCACCGCACCGGCCGGGGTGATCATCACGTTGCCCGGCTTTACGTCGCGGTGCACGATGCCGTTGCGGTGGCTGAAGTCCAGAGCAGCGCAGATGTCCGCGGCGAACGACATCGCCGCCTTGACCTCCATCACGCCTTCGTCCTTGAGGACGTCGCGCAACGTGCGGCCCTCGACGTACTCCATCACGATGTACGGGACGTCCCCGGCAGCGACCGAGTCCTCGCCGGTGTCATAGACCGCGACGATCGCGGGATGGTTCAGTGATGCGGCCGCCTGGGCCTCGCGACGGAACCGCGCCTGGAAGGTCGGATCCCGCGCGATGTCGCTGCGCAGCACCTTGATGGCGACCTCGCGACCCAGGCGGATGTCTCGGCCGCGGTGCACCTCGGCCATGCCACCGCGGCCGAGTACCTCGCCCACCTCGTACCGCTGGCCCAACATCCGGGGCGTCGTCATACCGCCCGTCCGGTCATTTCGGGCCGTCTGGTCATTCCGGCCATCCACTTCTTGGGACACACAGTGGCGTAATGCCGGTCAGCCATCGCCACCCTCGTCCCCGCCCCCATTCCCGTTCCCGTTCCCATTGCCGTTCTGGTCCGGCTCGTAGTCCTTGTCCGCATAGAACACCTGGACTGCGGAGCCCGGCGGAACCTCGGTCTGGGTCGGCAGGGTGCCGAGCACCGAATCCTTCTCGATCGGCTGATTCTCGAGGCCGGCCTGCTGCAGCACTCCGGGCGTGACTTCCACTTCGATGGCGTCAACGACCAGGCCCAGCTCCTCCAACTCGGCCTGCACCTCGTCGATCGGCCTTGCGACGTAGGCGGCGGTGTCCACGGGTACCAGCTCAGGCTCCGCCGGGGGTTCCTCGACCGTCGGCTCGCCATCCTGGCCCGTTGCATCGTCCGTGCCGGCCGCCGACGAGACGGCCCCGGTGTCGTCGGGCGCGGCGCCCTGGCTGTCATCCGCGTTCCGGGCGATGAAGACCGCAAGCACTCCGAGGGCGACCAGCAGCGCGACCAGGACGAAAACCGTCGCGTACTGACCGGTGCGCGCCTTGGGTGGCGGCTGCCGCGGTGGCGGCACGTAGCTGACCGGTCGGTTCGGCGGGCGCATCCGAGGTGGTTGCACCGCTTGCATCCGCATCGTGGGCGGCTTGCCGCCGCGCACTGCCGCCCCTGCTGCGACCGCTCCGGCCGCGCCGCCGGCCGCTGCTGCAGCGCCCGGCCCGAGCACCCTGGTCGCGGTAGCACCCGATCCCGCCATGGGGGCGGCACCGATCGGATTAGTCGTCGGCGGTCTCCCTTGAGAGACAGCATGGACGGCCCCGGCGAACGCGGCTCCGTCAGAAAAGCGCTGCTGTGGATCCTTGGACATCGCCCGCGAGATCAGCTCGCGGATCGGGCCGGGAACATCGGAGGGCAGTGGGGGCGGCTGCTGATTGACGTGGGCCAGCGCCACCGATACCGAGGACTCACCGTCGAAGGGCCGGCGACCGGCAAGCGCCTCATAGCCCACGACGCCGAGCGCATAGACATCCGAGGCGGGTGTGACGGCGCGGCCCATCGCCTGCTCGGGCGAGAGGTACTGCGCCGTACCGACGACCATGCCGGTGCCGGTCAGCGGTACGTGGTCGGTTGCTCGGGAGATCCCGAAGTCGGTGATCTTGACAACCCGGTCGGGCCGGATGATCAGGTTGGCCGGCTTCACGTCGCGGTGCACGACCCCGGCACGGTGGGCCACGGCCAACCCGGCCGCGGTCTGACCCAGGATGTCCAACACCCGTGGCGGTGCCAGCCGCGCCCCGTTGGCCAGGACCGCGGACATCGGCTCGCCGGCGATCAGCTCCATCACCAGGTAAGCGACATGCTCGCCCTCCGCCATCGCCTCGCCGTAGTCATAGACCTGAGCGATATTGGCGTGCGACAGCATTGCGGTGTTGCGTGCCTCGGTACGAAATCGGCTGAGAAATGTTGCGTCCCCGGTGAATTCGCTGCGCAGAACCTTTACGGCCACCGTACGTTGCAGCGTCGTGTCCCGGGCCCGCCAGACCTCGCCCATGCCGCCGGCAGCGATTCGACCGACCAGCTCGTAACGGTCTCCGAGCCGGACCCCGGTCTTGAGGCTCATAGTCCTGGCTCCGCAGTATTCGCTCCGCTCCTCGGAACCAGCCGACGGGCTGCTCCCGGTTGACCGTCCCGTCGGTGCATGAGGCCCGTCGACTGGCTCCTGCGATGCTCGCTCACGGTGTGCTTCCCATGACTGCTTCCATGATCGCCCGACCGATCGGTGCCGAGACCTCTCCGCCCGTGGCCTCGCTCTCCGAGGATCCCCCGTTGGCGACGAAGACCGCGACGGCAACCTGCGGGTCGTCGGCCGGCGCGAAGCCGATGAACCAGGTGTGCGGGTTCACACCCTCGGCGACTTCGGCGGTGCCGGTCTTGCCGGCCACGTCCATCCCGTCGATCTGGGCTGCCTGACCGCTGCCGTCGTCCACGACGCTGACCATCATCGTGGTCAGGTCGTTTGCGACATCCGCGCTGATCGGTTCACTGAATACCTCAGGGTCGGCTTCGTCCAGTGCGGACAGATCCGGTCCCTGGATCTCCGAGACCAGGTAGGGCGACATGAGCTGGCCGTCGTTGGCGATGCAGCTGGCGATCATCGCGGCCTGCAAAGGGGTCAACCGGACATCGCGCTGCCCGATGCTGCTCTGCCCCAGCGCCGCCTCGGACTCGATGTCACCGACCTGACTGGGCGCCACCGGAAGTGGCATCTCGAAGCCGGTGCCGTCGATGCCGAAACCCGCCGCCATCTCCCGGACCCGCTCTTCGCCCAGGTCGATCCCGAGCTGGGCGAAGGCGGTGTTGCAGGAGATGGTCAGCGCGTCGATCAGGGACTGCTCCTCCGAGCCACTGCACGAGGAGCCACCGAAATTTTGCAGCGTCGCCGAGCTACCCGGCAGTTCGAGCACATCCGGGGCCGGGATGAGCGTCTCCGGCGTGTAACCGTCACTGAGCGCGGCAGCGGCGATGACGGTCTTAAAGACCGAACCGGGTGGAAAGTTGTCCTGGGTCGCCCTATTCAGCCGGGGGTCGACCTCCGCGGCGTCGAGTTGCGCTGCGTAGTCCCGGATCGCGGCCGGCTCGTGGCTGGACAGGAGGTTCGGGTCATAGCTCGGGGTGCTGGCCATGGCCAGGATCGCCCCGGTGTTGGGGTCGAGTGCCACCGCCGCTCCGGTGACGCCCTGCAAGGCGTCGAAGGCAGCCTGCTGCGCGGCTGGATTCAGCGACAGAACGACGTTGGCGCCCTTGGGATCTCGGCCAGTGAACAGGTCGGTGATCCGCCGTACGAGCAGCCGGTCGTCGGAGCCGGACAACAGATCGTTCTCGGTCCGCTCGATCGCTGACGGACCGAAGATCAGCGAGTAGTAGCCGGTAGCCGGCGCATACAGCGGTCCGGCGGGATACTGCCGCAGGTACTGCAACGCGTCATCGGTCTGCACGGACGTCGCCACCGGCTGACCGTCCACGACGATGGAGCCTCGTTGGCGGCTGTACTCGTCGATCAGGACGCGGGTGTTGCCGGAGTCGGTACGCAGGCTGTCGGCCTGGATCACCTGGATCACATTGGCGTTCAGGATCAGCAGGGTGAACAGCACCAGCACGGCGATCGCGATCTTGCGGACGGGGGCGTTCATGCGTCCTGCGTCCGCTTGACGATCTGGGTGGGGGCGTCGAACAGATCCGTCTTCGGCGCCATCACGACGGCCGGTCGCCGAGCGGCGTCACTGATCCGCACGAGCAGCGCGACCAGCGCGAAATTGGCCACCAGCGACGATCCACCGTAGGACACGAACGGCGTGGTCAGACCGGTCAGCGGGATCAATTTGGTGACCCCGCCCAGCACCACGAAGACCTGCCAGGCCAGCGTGAAGGCCAGTCCGGCGGCAAGCAGCTTGCCGAAGCTGTCTCGTACGACCAGGGCCGTACGCAGCCCGCGTTCGACGATCAATAGGAAGAGCACGATCAGTGCGACCAGGCCGAACAGCCCCAGCTCCTCGCCGATGGCAGCGGCGATGAAATCCGTCTTGGCAAATGGCACGGTGGCTGGGCGACCGCCGCCGAGACCGGTACCGAACAGGCCGCCCGTCCCGAGTCCGAACAGCGACTGCACGATCTGAAAGCCCTCGTCGTCACGGTAGGCGAACGGGTCCAGCCAGACATCCACCCGGGTGCGTACGTGCCCGAACGCCTGATAGGCGAGATAGGCCCCGCCCATGAACATCAGCAGGCCGATCAGCACCCAGCTGAACCGCTCGGTGGCGACGTAGAGCATGACCATGAAGATGCCGAAGATCAGCAGTGAGCTGCCGAGGTCGCGCTCGAAGATCAGCACCATCAGACTGACCGCCCAGGCCAGGATCACTGGCCCCAGGTCGCGACCGCGGGGAAAGTCCAGACCCAGAAAGCGGCGGCTGGCCAGGGACAACACGTCCCGCTTGTCGACCAGGTAGGCGGCGAAGAAGCAGATCAACGCGACTTTGGCGAACTCTCCGGGCTGGATCGAGAAGCCGCCCACCAGGATCCACAGCTTTGCGCCGTTGACCTCCGACAGCGAGGCCGGCAGCACCGCGGGGATGGCCAGCAAGACCAAACCGACGAACATCAGTGTGTACGCGTACCTGGCCAGGGTCCGGTGGTCCCGGATGACCGCCAGGACCGCCACGAACAGCACCAGCCCCACCAGCGCCCACACCAGCTGGGTGGGCGCCTGCGCCCCCGGCATCGGATCGCCGTCCAGCGCAGCATCCATCTGCTCGGCGAGATCGAGCCGATGGATGATGACCAGCCCCAGGCCGCTCAGCAGCGCGACGGCCGGCAGCAACAGCGGATCCGCGTAGGGCGCCAGCTTGCGTACGACGAGATGCGCGACCGCCCAGATCGCGGTGAACGAGGCCCCGAAGGTGGCCACCTCGACGGTCAGCGAGCCGGTCACCGTCAGATCCACGATGGACTGCGCGCCGACGGTCAGCAGGCAGGCGAAGGCCAACATCGCGAGTTCGGTGTTGCGACGCGTGGGTGGGGCGGCGGCCACCTGGGGCGCCGCCATGACGGCAGACATCAGTCTTCCTCGCGGCAGTTGACGCCGGATCGGGTGCTCTGGCCGGCGTCGGTTTCATCAGCCGTCGAACCGCCGGCGGTCGTCGATGACCGGCTTGGCCCTGCCTGCGCGGCCGGCGGTTGCCCGACCGTCGGCTCCGTGGTCGGAACAACCGCCGTGCCCGTGGTTGTCTCGGTCACTGTGGTGGGAGGGATGGTGGAGGTCGAGCGCTCCGGACAGAGTGGCAGCCGCATCTCGAGGAGATTGTCCAAGATGCTTTGAGCGGCAACGAGATCCGCGGCCGGAATGCCGTCCATCACCGAGTTGCGGGCGGTGGCATCGAGATCGGTGACCATGATCCCGGTCTCCTCCTGCAACCGGTAGAAGTCCACGCCGACAAGCTCGGCATTGACCCCGCGAAAGATCACGACCTGCTCGGGATCCCCGCCACTGGCGAGCACTCCGACGAAGTACTGGGACATGACGTACGCCCAGACTCCTCCGGCAGCCAGTGCGACTACGACGCCGGCGGCCAGCAGGCCGACCAGCACCCGCTTGCGCCGTCGCGGCGGCGGCGGGCTGACCGCCCGCGCGGCGACCCGGGCGCTGGGTTTGTCCGGAGCGGCCAAGGCGGCTCGACCGGCCGAGGAGATCGGGTCGATATCGCGCTGACCCACGTTGTCGCCGGCTGCACCGTCGACGACCGGATCGATCATCGCGGTGTCGCCGTCGCGGGCGTCATCGATGACGTCGGCAACGACGCAGGTGATGTTGTCCGGCCCGCCGCCGCGCAAGGCCAACTCGATCAACCGGTTGGCCGCGTCCTGTGGGTCGGGGATCTGCAGCGCCTCATGGATGGTCTCGTCGGAGACGACACCGGACAGCCCATCGCTGCACAGCAGGTACCGGTCGTCGACCCGGGCCTCTCGGATGGACAGATCAGGTTCTACGTCGTTGCCGTTGAGCGCCCGGAGGATGAGGTTGCGCTGCGGGTGCGAGCGCGCTTCCTCTTCGGTGATCCGGCCCTCGTCGATCATGGCCTGGACGAAGGTGTCGTCGTGGGTGATCTGGGCGAAGACGCCGTCTCGCAGCAGGTACCCGCGGGAATCGCCTATGTGACACAGGGCGATTCGCGACCCGGCGAACAGCAGCGCGGTCAGTGTCGTGCCCATGCCCTCGAGAGCGTTGTCCTCACGGACAAGCTCACGCAGATGCTCTGTGCCGTCATTGGTGGCTCTTGCCAGAGCGGCCAGCATGTCGCCAGTGGGCAGCTCCTCGTCGAGATGTTCCAATGCGGCGATCACGACTTGGCTGGCCACGTCGCCGCCGGCGTACCCGCCCATCCCGTCGGCGACCGCGAGCAGCCGCGGTCCGGCATAGACGGAGTCGTCGTTCTTGGCGCGGATCAGGCCCCGGTCCGACCGTGCCGCGTACCGCAGA